>Ga0182024_10022746_pt1 | contig 11282 bp, 12 predicted proteins | sample P32metaG_FD_120480 | JGI IMG/M metagenome (GOLD analysis project Ga0182024, IMG submission 120480) | Permafrost microbial communities from Stordalen Mire, Sweden - P3-2 metaG (Illumina Assembly) | ecosystem: Environmental > Terrestrial > Soil > Wetlands > Permafrost | place: Sweden: Stordalen... | reverse complement strand
TGTATTTCCCCGACCGTGTCGTTCCGATGCTACCGGAGCGGATTTCCAACGACCTGTGCTCGCTGCGGGCGCACGAGGACCGCCCTGCCCTCGCGGTGCGGATGGTGATCGGCGGCGACGGCCGCAAGCGCTCGCATACGTTTCACCGTATCATGATGAGGTCGGCCGCTAAGCTGTCCTACGAACAGGCACAATTCGCCATCGGCGGGCGCACCGATGAGGAAACCGCGCCGCTGATCGAACCTGTGCTGCGGCCGCTCTACAACGCCTATGAAGCGCTCGTCCGCGCGCGTAGCGAGCGCGGGCCGCTCGATCTCGATCTCCCGGAACGTAAGATTCTACTCAAGGAAGACGGCACCGTCGATCGCGTCGTCACGCCGGAGCGGCTCGAGGCCAACCGGCTAATCGAGGAATTCATGATCCTCGCCAACGTCGCCGCCGCCGAGACGCTGGAAAAGGCGCCGGTGCCGCTGATCTATCGCGTGCACGACGAGCCCGGGATTGAGAAGGTCAACGCGCTGCGCGAATTCCTCGCCACGCTCGACATTCCCTTCGCTAAGGGCGGCGTCCTCAAGGCGGAAGCCTTCAACCGCGTGCTCGCCCAGGCCAAGGGCCGCGACGCCGAGCCGCTGATCAACGACGTAGTGCTGCGCACGCAATCGCAGGCCGAATACGCGGCCGAGAATTACGGCCATTTCGGCTTGAACCTGCGGCGCTACGCGCATTTCACCTCGCCGATCCGCCGCTACGCCGACCTGATCGTGCATCGCGGGCTGATCCGCTCGCTCAAGCTCGGGCGCGACGGCCTGCCGGAGGCAACAGACACTGCGGCACTGGCCGAAATCTCCGCGCAGATTTCAGCGACCGAGCGGCGCGCCATGCTGGCCGAACGGGAAACCAACGACCGGCTGATCGCGCACTTTCTGTCCGACCGCGTCGGCGCCACCTTCGACGGCCGCGTCTCCGGCGTGCATCGCGCCGGCCTGTTCGTGAAGCTGCACGAGACCGGCGCCGACGGTTTCGTGCCGGCGCGCACCATAGGCGACGAGTATTTCCGCCACGACGAGGCCGGTCACGCCATGGTCGGCGCGCGCTCCGGCGCGAGCTACCGGCTCGGCGACCGTGTCACCGTCAAACTGGTGGAAGCAGCTCCCGTCGCAGGCGCGCTGCGCTTCGAGCTTTTATCGGAAGGGCGGCCCGGACGGCCGAGCCGCCGCCCGCGGCACGAACAGCGCCAACATTACCGGCCGCGCGGCAAGCAACGGAAGGCACGATGACGAAAGATCTGGGAAAACTCTGGGCCGAACGCATGACCCGGCAGGAGCGCGACCAGTCGTTCCCGGACAGCGAACCGCGCGACGCAGCCACGCTGATGCTGATCGACCGCTCCGGCGCAAAGCCCAAGGTGCTGCTCGGCCGCCGCCACGGCGGTCACAAATTCATGCCGGGCAAGTACGTCTTTCCGGGCGGACAGATCGAGACGCTCGACGCCGCGATGTCGACGGTGAGCGAGCTTCATCCCGACATGCAGACCAAGTTGCTCGAACGCGTCGCCAATCCGAGCGCCGACTTCGCCCGTGCCCTCGCGCTCACGGCGGTGCGCGAAGTGGCCGAAGAGACCGGCCTGTTGCTCGGCGTCAAAGGCGACGAGCCGCCGGCGGTGCCGGGCGAAATCTGGACCGAGTTCGCCAAGGCCCGCGTGCATCCCGACCTCGGCAATATCCATTTCATCGCCCGCGCCATCACCCCGCCGCGGCGGCCGAAGCGCTTCGACACGCGTTTCTTCACCGCCGATGCCAGCGCGGTCGCGCACAAAATCGAAGGCGTGGTGGGCCCGGACTCCGAACTGGTCGAACTCGCCTGGGTGCCGATCGAGGAAGCCACCCATCTCGACATGCCGACCATCACCGGGGTGGTGCTGGAAGAGCTCGCCGCCCGGGTCGCTGCCGGCATGGGCCACGATCTGCCGGTGCCGTTTTATTTCATGATCGAGCGGCAGTTCTTCCGGGAACTGCTGTAATCCCTGAAAAATTCGGGCTTTCTTGACATTTGCCCGTCCGGCGCTAGGTTCCGCGCCAATCGCCCTCTCCGCAGTTTCAAGGAATAAGTCATGGCCAAAGCCATCAGTCTGAAGATCAAGCTCGTGTCGAGCGCCGGGACCGGCCACTACTATGTGACCCGCAAGAACTCGCGCACCCAGACCGACAAGTTGGCGAAGAAGAAATACGACCCGATCGCCAAAAAGCACGTCGAGTACAAGGAATCCAAGATCAAGTGATCTTGGCGCAGGTCGTCAAATTTCGTCGGGGCGCGCGCAAGGCGCGCCCTTCGCATTTCTGCCGCTGGAAAGGTCCGACCGTAGAAGATCAGGCGGCGTCCGGTACGACCCGGTTGCGGCCGTCGCGTTTGGCGCGGTAGAGCGCGGTGTCGGCGCGCTTGAGGATCGCCGCGGCGTTGTCGCCTGAGTCGCCGCGCGCGGCGATGCCGATCGAGATCGTCACCTCGAGATTGCGCGCGCCCTGCTGGATCGCGAACGGCTCCGAAGCGATGCGCCGGCGCAGACGCTCGGCCACCATGGTCGCGACCGCCATATCGGTCTCCGGCATGACGATGACGAATTCCTCGCCGCCATAGCGGCAAGCGAGATCGATGTTGCGGATCGATTTGCGGATGCGCAATGCGAACTCGCGCAACACGTCGTCGCCGGCATCGTGGCCGTGATTGTCGTTGACCGCCTTGAAATAGTCGATGTCGACCACCAGCACCGCGATCGGTTTGCCGCGCGCGGCGGCCTGCTCGACTAGCGTCGCCAAATGCGTTTCCATGTAGCGGCGGTTGAACAGCCCGGTGAGCGCGTCGGTGATCGCCATTTCGATCGACATCTGCACGTTGTCGCGCAGCCGCTCGGTGTAACGTTTCTTCTTGATCTGGGTGCGTACGCGCGCCAGCATTTCGTTCTTGTCGATCGGGCGCAGCAGATAATCGTTCACGCCGATCTCGAGCCCGCGCACCAGGCGCGTATTGTTGTCGGCCTCGGCGATCGCCAGGATCGGCACGTTGCGGGTGCGATCGAGCGAACGCACCTGGCTGCACAGCCGCAGGCCGTCGAAATCTTTCAGGCCGAGCGACACGATCAGCAGGTCGTAATTGCCCTCGGCGGCATGAAACAGCGCCTCGCTCGGATTGGTTTCGATATCCACGGTGTGCTCGGCCGATAGCGTCGCCGCGACGCGCTCATAGGAGCTTTTCCGGTCATCGACGATCAGAATGCGGCCGTGACGGCCGGTTTCCGCCACCGCTTCGCGCTCCGGGCTTTCGATGCCGATTTCCTTGGACGTGAGCGCGCGCAGGCGCAGCTCGTCGGTCACCATCTTCAAGCGCGCCAGCGAGCGCACGCGCGCGATTAGCGCCACGTCGGTGACCGGCTTGGTGAGGAAATCGTCGGCGCCGGCTTCCAGGCCGCGCACGCGGTCGGACGGCTGATCGAGCGCGGTCACCATGATGACCGGGATATGATGTGTCAGCGGATTGGATTTGAGCTTGCGGCAGACCTCGAAGCCGTCCATGTCCGGCATCATCACGTCGAGCAGCACGATGTCACATTCGGCGCGCTCGCACAGCGCCAGCGCCTCGGGCCCGCTTTGCGCGGTGGTGACGTCGAAATATTCCGCCGACAGCCGCGCTTCCATGAGCTTGACGTTGGCGGGCACATCGTCGACGACGAGAACACGGGCGGTCATGACTGCACCTTCAGGCCGGCCCGAGGAAATGACGGATGGTCTCGATGAACTTGCCGACCGAGATCGGCTTGGACAGATAGGCCTCGCAGCCGCCCTCGCGGATGCGCTCCTCGTCGCCCTTCATGGCGAAGGCGGTAACCGCCACCACCGGGATTGCCTTGAGTTCGGGATCGTCCTTGAGCCATTTGGTCACTTCGAGGCCGGATACTTCCGGCAACTGGATATCCATCAGAATCAGATCGGGCCGGTACTTACGCGCGAGGTCGAGCGCCTCGATGCCGTTGCGGGTCCCGACGGTTTGGTAGCCATGCGCTTCCAGGAGGTCATGGAAGAGCTTCATATTCAGCTCGTTGTCCTCCACGATCAGGACGGTCTTCGGCATTTCCACCGCCCTATTTGTCCCCAGCGCGTCCCCAACTCCGCGCGCCCGGCGTCGCCATGTCGCGCACGCTCGGGCATGATCACGCCACGGTAGTGCCGATATGTTACGGAAAGGCAAATTTGATCGATGAAACCAGGGCCTTCGTTAACCCAAGAAGCGGCAGAAGGGCTGGCAATTCAGGCGCTTACCTTTATTGCCGGGGACGGCGAGCGGCTCGGACGTTTCCTTGCCACCACCGGCATCGGCCCGGCCCAGATTCGCGCCGCCGCCCAAGAGCCGGGCTTCCTGATCGGCGTCTTGGACTATCTGGCCGGCGACGAGCGCCTGCTGTCGGCCTTTGCCGCCGAGACTGGCGTCAATCCGGCCGATATCGGCAAGGCGATTGCCGCGCTCGGCGACCACTGGGAGCGCGAGATACCGTGAGCTTCTGCCGCGATTGCCTGGCGGACGCGCCGGATACCGCAAAGCGCTGTCCGGCCTGCGGCTCGCCGCGGCTAGCGCGCCATCCCGAACTCGACCGCCTCACGATCGCGCATGTCGACTGCGACGCCTTCTACGCCACGATCGAAAAGCGCGACAATCCATCGCTGGTCGACAGACCGGTGATCGTCGGCGGCGGCAAACGCGGCGTGGTCGCGGCCGCCTGCTACGTCGCGCGCACCTACGGCATCCGCTCTGCGATGCCGATGTTCGAGGCGCTGCGGCGCTGCCCGCAGGCCACGGTGGTCAAACCGAACATGGCGAAATACAGCAAAGTCGGCCGCGAGGTGCGGCGCGCCATGCTGTCGCTCACGCCGTTGGTCGAGCCCTTGTCGATCGACGAGGCCTTCCTCGATTTGACCGGTACCGAGCGGCTGCACGGTATGAGTGCGGCCCGCGTGCTGGCGCGCTTCGCCGCACAAGTCGAGCGCGACCTCGGCATCACCGTGTCGATCGGCCTGTCGGCCAACAAGTTCCTCGCCAAGATCGCCTCCGACATGGACAAGCCGCGCGGCTTTGCCGTGCTCGGCCAGGACGAGGCCGCAGCATTTCTGGCGGGAAAGCCGGTCGGCTTCATCTACGGCGTCGGCGCGGTGAGCGCGGCCAAGCTCGCCGCCGACGGCTACCGGCTGATCGCCGACCTGCAACGCGCCGACGAACAAGACCTCATCCGCCGTTACGGCGAAGAAGGCGCCCGGCTTTGGCGGCTGGCGCGCGGGATCGATGCGCGCAATGTCGATCCGGAGCGCGACACCAAAAGCATTTCGGCCGAAACCACCTTCGAGCGGGACATCGGCGATTTCCGCCCGCTCGAGCAGCACCTATGGGATCTGACGGAACGGGTTTCGGCCCGGCTGAAAGCCAACGCCCTCGCCGGCTCGACGGTGACGCTCAAGCTCAAAAGCGCCGATTTCAAAACCCGCACGCGGGCGCGCGCGCTGGGCCATCCGACGCAACTGGCCGCCCGCATCTTCGCCGCCGGGCGCGACCTGCTCGCCCACGAGGTGGGCACGACCCGGTTCCGCCTGATCGGCGTCGGCGTTAGCCATCTGGAGGATTCCGCCGGCGACGATCTCGCCGACCTCATCGACCGCCGCGCGGCCGAGGCCGAGCATGCGGTGGATCGACTGCGCGCGAAGTTCGGCCGCGACGCGGTGGTGAAGGGACTGGCGCTGGAGGACGACTAGCCCATAATCCCGAAAAATGGGATCCGGTTTTCGGAGAAGATCATGGGCAAAAGCAAATGCGCCCTTACGGGCAAGGCTTGGCGTTTTTCATCTCCAGCGACGTCATTTCGCCCTTGATGGTGAAATCGGCGTAGTCGAGCACCAGCGCGCGCGAAATGCCGTTCTCGTAAATTTCGAAGGAAATTGCATAGACCGGCGTCTGCTCGCCGGTCTGTTGCGCCGTGGCGCTTTCCTGCTCGAAATAACTGATGGTCACCGGCCAGCGCGTAAGCTTGGCAAGTTCGGGGGCCTTCGCCGTCGCGTCGTCCGGCGGCTTCGATCCCGGCGCGATCGGTCGGCCGATCACGGTGAGCGTATTGTAGAGTTTCTCGCCGGTTTCCGACCCGTCATAGACCGGAAATTCCAGAATGGATTTGCCTTCACGCGCGGCGCTAATGATGCGGCGCATGTGTTGGGTCGGGAACACCGCGCTCACCGGAACAGTGAAGTTCTTGTCTTTCGGCTTGCTCAGATTGATCGCCACCGTCGTGGCATTGCGCTCGGCATGGCCATCGACCGCGTCGGTGCGCTTGTCGTCGAGCAGGTTTTCCGAGTTGAAGCGGAAAGCCTTGGCGTTGCCGTCTTCCCAGGTGGTGGAGCGCAGGTCGCTGAGCGCGGTCTTGCCCTCCGAATCGAGTTCGGAGACCTGCCGGAATTGGAGCTGGTAGCCGTCGCAGGCGTTGCCGGAAAAGTCGTACAGGATGCGACCGCGCACGGCTTCGACGCCGCGGCTGCCGCGCGATTTCGTCAACTTGAGGTCGTAGATCGCCCGATGCGGCGCCAGATACACCGTATCGGCGGCGGGCGCAGCCGCGGCCGGCAGATGCACCGCACCCGCGGCAAGGCCGATGGCCAGGACCGGCAGGATCAGCCGTTTGGCGAGTTGAAGCTTTTTCATCGGTACGGGCCTTCCGAAGGCAGCGCTGCAGCGGCGTCCGGGAAATGGTTCAAGCAAGATAAGGGCAAGATAGAGGCCGTTACCGCCGCCGACAACGGGCGCCATGCGTTTGCGCATGATCTTATTTTCGAGCCCCTGCGCCCGCTTGCGCGGACGGGCTTGATCGGCCAAGACAAGGCGACCATCGGGAGGATTTCATGGCCGGAATGATTGAACAAAAACTCGCAAGCCTCGGTATCAACCTGCCGACCCCGGCAAGCCCGATCGCCAATTATGTGCCGTTCGTGCGTAGCGGGAACCTGCTCGTTGTCTCCGGCCAGCTCTGCTTCGGCGCCGACGGCAAGCTGGCCGCCAAGGGCCAGCTCGGCGGCGGCGTCTCGATCGAGGACGGGCAGAAAGCGGCGCGCGCCTGCGCGGTCAATCTTCTGGCCCAGATCAAGGGCGCGCTCGGCGATCTCGACAAAGTTGCCCGCGTGGTGCGGCTCGGGGGCTTCATCAATTCGGCGCCCGGTTTCACCGACGGGCCGAAAGTGATGAACGGCGCTTCCGACCTGATGGTTGAAGTCTTCGGCGATAAAGGCCGCCATGCCCGCAGCACGGTGGGCGTCTCGGCACTCCCGGCCGACGCGGCGGTCGAAGTCGAAGGCATGTTCGAGTTGACCTGAAAGATGGCAGGCCTTGCCTGGCTTACTGCGCGGCCCCACGCCCACCGCGGCCTTCATGACGCCACTGCGGGGGTAATCGAGAATACCGCCTCCGCCTTTTCCGCGGCCATTGCCGGCGGCTACGGCATCGAAACCGACCTGCAAATCAGCGCCGATGGCGAGGCTATGGTGCATCACGACGACACTCTCGGCCGATTGACCGAGGGCCGCGGCCGGCTGGCCGATATGACGGCCGCCGAGATCAAACGGGCCCGCTTCAGGACCAGCACCGACCGCATCCTCGCCCTGGGCGAATTGTGCGATTTGGTGGCCGGCCGCGCAGCCCTGCTTTTGGAGCTCAAAAGCCACCTCGATGGCGACCGGCGGCTGGTCCAGCGTTGCACGGACGTGCTGGCGAACTATGCCGGGCCGGTGGCGGTGATGTCGTTCGATCCCGCCGTGATCGAAGTGGTGCGCTGGATCGCGCCCCATCTGACGCGCGGCATCGTCGCCGAGCGCGGCTATGCGCATCCCGAGTGGGATCGCTTCCCGCCTGCGGAAAAACGCCACATGGCGCTGCTCCTTCACGCCAACCGCACCCGCCCGCAATTCATCGCCTATGCGGTCAAGGATCTGCCGGCCGCGGCGCCGCTGATCGCGCGTATGATCTTCCAATTGCCGCTGCTGACCTGGACCGTGCGCAGCGAGGAAGACCGCCAGTGCGCGGCGCGCTGGGCGGACCAGATGATATTCGAAAGCATCCGCCCCTAATGGCCGAAGGGATGATCAACTTCGAACCATTTCCGGCATAAAGTCGGGGTAACAGACCGTCGCCCCGATGACCGACATGGAACTCCGCATTCGCATCGCGCAATCGCTCGCCGAAATTCCGGCCGTGGATTGGGATGCCTGCGGCGTCTTGGAGACAGTTAAACGAACATGTGTGGATAAGTCGTCCCCAGAGCTATCCACACGAGGACAAGTCACTAACCCATTTATATCCCATGATTTTCTGTCTTCACTTGAAGCCTCGCTTTCGGTCGGCGGGCGCACGGGCTGGCAGCCGCGCCATCTGCTGGCGGAAGACGCCAACGGCGTCCTGCTGGGGGCGGCGCCCTGTTATGTGAAAACCCACTCGCGCGGCGAATACGTCTTCGACGCGGGCTGGGCCGAGGCTTTCGAGCACGCGGGCGGCGATTATTACCCCAAGCTCCAGGTGGCGGTGCCATTCACGCCGGTGACCGGCCCTCGCCTGCTGGCGCGCCCCGGTCCGCTGGCCGATACGGTGCGCGGCGCACTCGCCGACGCGCTAGTGGAGATCACCACGACCAACGAGCTATCGTCGGCTCACGTCACCTTTCTCACCGAGCCGGAGTGGCGCGCGCTCGGCGAGCGCGGCTTCCTGCAACGCACCGACCAGCAATTCCACTGGGAGAATGCCGGCTACGCCAGCTTCGACGATTTCCTTTGCTGCCTCGCGTCGCGCAAGCGCAAGGCCATTCGCCGCGAACGCAAGGAGGCGCTTGAACCCGGCATCGAGGTGGCCTGGCTGACCGGGCCCGACCTCACCGAAGCGGTCTGGGACGCCTTTTTCGACTTCTACATGGACACCGGCTCGCGCAAATGGGGCCGGCCTTATCTCACCCGCAAATTCTTTTCGATCGTCGGCGAAAAGATGGGCGACCGCACCTTGCTGGTGATGGCCAAACGCGCCGGACGTTGGATCGGCGGCGCCCTTAATTTCATCGGTCCCGAGGCCATCTATGGCCGAAACTGGGGCGCCGTCGAGCACCATCCGTTTCTGCACTTCGAGCTGTGCTACTATCAGGCGATCGACTACGCGATCGCCCACAAGCTCGCGCGCGTCGAGGCCGGCGCCCAGGGCGAGCACAAGCTCGCGCGCGGCTACTTGCCGAAGACCACCTACTCCGCGCATTTCATCGCCAATCCGGCGTTGCGGCGGGCGGTGGCCGAGTATCTGGCGCGCGAGCGGGCCTATGTGCGGGCGGCCAGCGAAGAGCTTGCGGCGCTGGCGCCGTTCCGCAAGGATTTGGTGGAGCAGGACTAGAGTCGGGACCGACCGGGAGCTGACGATGCCGAGCTACGATCCGAAGAACATTTTCGCCAAGATCCTGCGCGGCGAATTGCCGAGCTACAAGGTCTACGAGGACGACAAGGCCTTCGCTTTCCTCGACATCATGCCGCGCGCGCCAGGTCACGCGCTGGTGCTGCCGAAGGCGCCGGCCCGCAACGTCTTCGACGTCAGCCCCGATGATTTCGCGCATGTCATGGGGGTGGCGCAAAAGGTCGCCAAGGCCGCCATGAAGGCCTTCGAGGCCGACGGCGTCACATTGCAGCAATTCAACGAGGGCGCCGGCGGACAGGTGGTGTTCCACCTGCACGTTCATGTAATCCCGCGCAAGACCGGCGTTGCCATGAAGCCGCCGGCAGCCGAAAAGGAAAAGCCGGAAGTGTTGGCCAGAAACGCTAAGAAGCTCGCCGCGGCCATCGCCGCCGGATGATGCACGCCTCAATGCGCGAATAGAAAGCCGCCTACCAGCAGCGCAGCCTCGCCGGCCAGCACGCCGCGAATACCGAGCGCTTCACCGCCAAGAACGCCAGAAATCCGAATACCGCGGCACTCACCCGCACGCTGAGCGGTATGCCCGCCAGCGCGCCGGCCGGAAATAGGATCAACTGGGCGATGACGCCGGCGAGGATCGCGGTCGCCACCGCGCGCGACCACACCACGATCTGGGAATCCTCATTGAGCCCGCGCGCCAGCACCAAGCCGAGCACGCGCCAGATCTCGTTCGGCAGAAATCCCACCAACACCAGCAACAAATAGGGCCACAAAGCGATACGTATCGCGCGACCTCGCGCAAGCGGTGAATTCCGTGGGCGAGCGAGCCGCCGACCACGCCGGTCCACATCAGGTCGAGACCGACATGCCAGAAGGTCAGCAGCGGACCGATGATGAGGCCGAGCGCCAGCGCCAGCCGGTCCACCATTTGCCGCGCATTGCGCGCGGTCGAGATCAGGAACGACATCGGCGTCAGGAACAGCAGCGCGCCCGCGAATAGCGGCGGCAGCCCGGCCGCCAAGTGAAAGCCGGCGAAGCCGAAGATCACTGCCGTGCCCTGATAGCCGACCGACAGGCCGTTGCAGAACGCGATGCGCCGCTCGCGCGGCAATCCGGGCAGCAGCCGCAGCGATTCCACCCACATACTCACGGACGTGAAGTGCGTGGGCAGCAGCAGATCGCGCAGCCGCGTGCCCGGGCCGCGCAGCAGCGGCAGCAGCGCCACCACCATGGGAAACAGCCGGATCGCGCTCAAGCCTACCGCGATCGCGCCTTCGATCGGCGTCGCGCCCAGGCCGAGCGAGGAAATGAGGATCACCTGGGCCGGCGCGGCCCATATGAGGATCGACGACAGCGCCAGCCACCACGACGAAAAGCCATAGTCATGGGCGAGCGCACCCATGCCGATATAAGTGCCCGCGAGCACCAGGAAGAACAGCGAGGTCCACGCCGATTTCACCCCGCCGAAGAAGGCGGCCGCCGTCGAATTGAAGGTGCCGGGCGCGGACATGAGAAGCGGCTCTCATGTCTCATAGCACCGCCGCGCGCAACCGGCGGGGCCCGCATGCGGTACCCGCGAAATGCGAAGGCCGGGCGTGAAGGCCCGGCGTTGCCTATTGGTTCTCGAAGCGAAGCTTCAGACCTTCGCCAGCGGCACTTTCGGCACCGTGCTGCGCTTGGCTTTGGGCCGCGGCGACGAGCGGCGCTTGGCTTTGCGCCGCACGGCAACCGGCAGCTTTTCCGGCTTCGGCGTGACCGGCCCGTCGAGATATTCGAAGCCAAGCTTGTCGCGGCCGTCCTCGTCCTTGGTCACGATCACCCGCACGTGG
>Ga0182024_10022744_pt1 | contig 11282 bp, 10 predicted proteins | sample P32metaG_FD_120480 | JGI IMG/M metagenome (GOLD analysis project Ga0182024, IMG submission 120480) | Permafrost microbial communities from Stordalen Mire, Sweden - P3-2 metaG (Illumina Assembly) | ecosystem: Environmental > Terrestrial > Soil > Wetlands > Permafrost | place: Sweden: Stordalen... | reverse complement strand
GCAACCTGTACGACAGCGACACCGACGTCAACACCCCCACAACTCAGAAAAATTCCTATACCAACGTATTTCCGACGCTGCAGGGGCGCTTCAATGTGCTGGATAATTTGGTCGCACGCGTCACCTACTCGACCGGGATTGCACGGCCCGGCTTTCAACAGATTACGCCTGGCGCTTCCTTCAGCGTCACCAATGCCACCGTCAGCATAGGAAACCCTGCGCTCAAGCCGACGATTGGCCAGAATTTCGACGCCACTCTTGAATGGTATCCCGGCGACGGGCAAATCGCTTCGGCCGGTGTGTTCTACAAGTGGTTTCACGACTATATACTGCAATCCCAGGAAATCGTGCCCAGCTACCCGCTGCCGGGTCTCACGGGCATCATCACCACCGTGACGAGCTACAGCAATGGTCCGGCCCACGCCGACGGCATCGAAGGCCAATACCAGAAGCAATTCACGTTTCTGCCGGCACCTTTGGATGGATTCGGCGTCACTGGCAATTTCACCTTGGTGGATTCCAAGGCTGAAATTCACCCGGGCATCACCGGGCTGCTGCCTTCGACGTCCAAGGTGACTTGGAACGCTGCCGTGTTCTACGAGAAAGATCCGGTCGAAGTCCGGCTTGCGGCGGCCTACGTGGGCCAAAATCTATTCGCGTTCGGCAGCACTGTCGGCAATGCCACGGATGTCTATTCGCGCCATCGGACGACGCTCGATCTGGGAACCAGCTATGCAGTCGCGCACTCGGTCAAACTGTATTTCGACGCCAAGAATCTCCTCAACACGCCGCTCGAGTTCACAGAAGGGCGTAGCGATTCCCGTCCGATCCAACGCGAGTTTTACGATGTCACGCTGCTCGCGGGCGTTCGCATGAGCTTCTTCTGAGGACGGCTCTGATGCAGGCATCCAGGTGCATTTTCGCGATATGCGCGGCCGCGACCGCCATATGTCTGGCCGCTCCGACATATGGCGGTGACGTGCCTGCCGATGTGCCGCGCTATGAGCACATTTTTTTGATCATCGAAGAGAATCGGAGCTATGTCGAGATCATTGGCGAGCAATCGATCGCGCCGAACATCAATCGATTGGCACATCAATACGGATTGGCAACTCAGTTCTATGCGGAAGTGCATCCAAGCGAAGCAAACTACGTCGCCATGCTGGGTGGCGACACTTTCGGAATTCACGATGACGATGCGTTCTATTGCAAGCCAAACAGCAGCGACCCTTACTGTCCTGGTTCGAGACGGGCAGGATATGTCGATCACTCGGTTTCCCAGCGCAGCCTGGTCGATCAATTGGAGGAGCGCGGATTGACTTGGAAAGCCTACATGGAAAGCATTCCAGCGGCGGGTTCCGACGTCGCTCGATGGCCGACCAAGGATCAGCCGGGCGTGCCGGCGGAACTGTACGCGGTCAAGCACAATGGGTTCATGACGTTCAGCCATGTGCAAAGCGATCCGCACCGATCCCAGAAAATCGTCGGGCTCGACACGCTGGACGGTGACTTAGCCGCGGGAAAGATGCCGAACTACGCGCACATCGTGCCGAATCAGTGCAACGAAATGCACGGCCGCGATGACGGCCCCATGACGCCGGAGGATTGCCGCAAGTCGAACCCTTCAGGCCTGATCAAGCGCGGCGACAGAGTCGTCGGCGAACTGGTGGAAAAAATCATGCATTCGAGCGTATGGCAAAAGCGTGAGAACGTCGCCATTGTCATCACCTTCGATGAGAACGGGAAGGCCGAACGCAATCAAGGGGCGCAGGGATGCTGCGGTTATGACCCCGCCAGCCCGGCAAACTTCGGAGGAGGCAGAATTCCGACCATCGTGATCACCAATCACGGCGTTCGCGGCGTCTCGGATCCGACGCCGTACAATCATTATTCGCTATTGCGTACCACCGAAGCCGCGTTCGGCATCGATGAATACCTGGGACACGCTGCAGATCGGACAGCCGGCGTGGTCGATATGGCCCCTTTGTTCGCAGTCAAAAATGGCGCAGGAGCTCAGCACAAATGAGGACTTGGCCGTCGCGTCCCTACAAACCGGTTCGCATAGAAGTCATTCCGATGATCGATGTGATGATGTTTTTGCTCGTGTTCTTCGTGCTGATCAGCATTCATGTTCTTCCCGCGCTGGGACTCAAAGTGGCCCTTCCTCAATCAAGCGCAGCCAGCCGGCTCGATGAGCCGCGCCGCGTCACTGTAACGCTTACGAAGGAAGGCGGAGTGTACCTGGATGGCAATGCCACAACGGTGGAGGAGTTACCGAGCCTGCTGCGCAACTTGAGCTCGCAGTCCAAAATTGCCGTGGTCATCGCCGGCGATGAGCACAGCCATTTACAGTCGGTCGTCGATGTTCTGGGGGCGCTGCAGAAAGGCGGGGTGGCGGCGACGGCAATCACTACCAAGGCGAAATAAATCCATTGTCTCGGCCCACTCCCGAGACCGTGACTCATGCCCTGGCGCTCGCGATGACCGCCGGGATAGGGGCGTTTTTTCTGGCGGTTCAGCAGCCAGCCGAGCTGAAAGCCCCCGCCACTGCGGCCATTCAGATTGCGCTGGAGGCCGAGCCATCGCCTCCCTCGCCGCCGGCGCCCGATCCGGAACCCCCGAAAGTACCGCGCCCGGTCGTGCATCGTGAGATTCGGCAACCCGACGCTGCGCCGCTCATGGCGGCCGTTGTTTCCTCTGCAGCGGAATTCGAGCCCGTGCATGACTCCTCGCCAAGTGAAGCGGTTCAGGCACCGCCTGCTAGGAGCGTGGCTCCCGGGAACTTGGACTCGCAGTATGCAGCGACACTTCGCACCAACATCGACTCGCGCACCTCCTTACCCACTTCAGCCGAATACCGCCTGCTCAAACCTCATGGGGAGGTCCGCGTCAACTTCACGCTGGATCGTTCCGGCATGATGGTCGCCTCAGAGCTGGCGCGCAGTTCGGGCTCTACGCTGCTCGATCGTCATGCACTGGAAATCGTCAGGACGGGCCATTATCCACCTTTCCCCAACGATGCGTTTCAAGGCGAGTCTAGTCATTCATTTTTCATCACGCTCGAGTTTCACTCATGAACTTTCCCCTGCTTCACGACCTGGCTTTCGACTTTCTCTACGTCTTCGCCGGTATATTGATTTTCGTCATCCTCGAACGGGCCTTGTATCTGTCTTACCTGGGTCTCAAAACGCGCGGGATCGGCCGCAGCGTACGCGCCGGCGATGACGCGCGTCCGCTGACATTGAAGACATCCATTGGCGGCGATCCGATCACGCGATCGGTCATCCGTTACTCCGAGCTTGCCGCGTCACCGGGCGTGACCCGCGGACAACTCGAAGATTTTTCGGCCGCGCTCTATATTGACGTCGATAAGAAGATCAGCGCACGGCTATGGGTGTTGGACACGATCATTACCGGCGCGCCGCTGCTCGGCTTGCTGGGCACGATTTTAGGGATCATGCAAACATTCACGGCGCTGTCCCAAGGTGGGATATCGGATCCTGCCGAGGTCAGCCGTGGCATTGGTCTTGCGCTCGCCGCGACGGCGTGCGGCATCGCGACCGCCCTACTAGCGCTGCTTGGTCATAACATTCTTAACCGGCGGGCGCAGCTGCTGACCGAGGAGTTCAAGTTCCTCGTTCTGCGACTGACCCCACCCGCGGTGGACTAGGCGTTTATTCCTTGCGAGTCGAATCGACCACCAAGACGACGAATGTGCCAGACGAGGCGGTTGGGAGATACATCTTGTGAGTTGTACCATCCAGGGCGATCGTGCGGGCCCCCGGCGCAGTCTCCACGACCTGCGCTACGGCAAAATGATTCGGGTCCGCCTCATGCACCACCGTCAACGTGCCGTCGCCATTGGCGCTGAAGGCGTCTTGGTGGGTTCGGTCGAAAACCGCGGCATCGGCATGCGCGCCGATCGGAAGCGTGGCTATCGCCTTGCCCGTGTTGGTGTCCAAGATCGTCATTTTGGCATTCGCGCACACCGAAAAGCTTCGGTGGTGCGCGGCATCGAGCGCCAATCCCGTAGGTCCTTCGCATCCGGGCAACGGCCAGTGCGACGTGACCTTGTGTTGCCGCGCATCCAATGCGGCCAATTCGTTCTTGTCTTCGATGTTGACGAAGACAGTGCCGCTCCCATCGCTTTGCGCGAATTCCGGGCCGCCGCCCAAGGCGATCGTGGCAACAATCGACGAAGTTTTGGCATCGATGACACTCACATTGTTGCTGTGCCCATTGAACGCAAACACTTGATGAGTTGGTTCGTCGTAAAGGATGGCATCGGGCTTGGACCCGACCTCGAGCGTGGTAACGACTTGATGCGTGTTCAGATCGAAAACCTTTACCTGGTTCGACTTTCCAGAGCTTATGTATCCGCGTCCCAGGTCGCTCGCGATCGCGATGCCATGCACACCGGGCGTATCGGCAATATCGCCGACCACTTTTCCGCTGGTCGTATCTACGACCATCACGTGGGTGGCGCGCGACAGGTACAACCGGTGCGATGCGGGATCCAAGCTCGCGTAATCCCATTTACCCTCGCCGCCAATATTGAACTTGTCGAAGACGCCGTAGGTGTCGGCGTACGCAACCGGCGCGCCCATGATGGCAACCATGCAGCAGATGAGACGCGGACTGATCATGGGAATGCTCTCGTGCGGCTTGTGGGGGACCTATGCTCGCAGGTGGAAATTAATATGGCGTTAAGAGACGAGCGGATTTGTGACAACCGTCGGTGGCAGCCATGAAGGTCTTATTGATAGAAGATGACCGTATGATCGGCTGGTCGTTGCGGCGCGGCTTGGTGGATGAAGGGTTCACCGTTGATTGGCTCGACGACGGCGACGCCGCGGTGGTTATCTGTGCCGAGCAAAGCTACGACGTGGCCATTCTCGACTTGGGGCTTCCAAGTCGTGATGGCCTGAAGGTATTGGCCGAGCTACGTCATCAGGGGAACTCCTTGCCGGTCGTCATCGTGACGGCTCGCGAGACTGTGCCCGATCGCATTAAAGGACTGAATGCCGGCGCGGACGACTATTTGTGCAAGCCCTTCGACTTCGACGAATTAGTCGCGAGGCTGCACGCGGTCATGCGCAGACGGGCAGGTCTTGCAAGTGCAGTGCTTGAGTACCGCGATTTGAGCCTCAATCCCACCACTCGCCGGGTCGTGCATCAAGGCAGACAGATCGTTCTTTCGTCCAAGGAGTTTTCGCTTCTGGAGGCCTTGTTGCAGAGACCCGGAACAGTCCTGACACGCATCCAGCTACGGGACAAACTATACGGATGGGATGGCGATGATGTGGGCAGCAATACAGTCGAGGTCTTTATCCATTCTCTACGGCGGAAGATAGGCTACGATTACATTGAAAATGTCCGCAATGTCGGATATCGAATCCCTGTGCCATGAAATCCATTCGCACCCGGCTGTTGCTGGGACTGCTGGCCAGCGTGGTGCTTGTGCAGGTATTTATCTATCTGCTCATCTACGCCCGCATCGAAGATGAGATCGATGACTTGTTCGATTCTGAATTGGAACGCAGCGCGCTCAGCGCGAAGGCCAATGGTCCCCAAGCGACCACACCGCTGCCCGAGCGGAGGGTGGAAAATCCCCAGCAGGAAATGGTGGTTGCCGCGTGGAGCGAAGCGGAGACCCCAGCGAGCGACGCACCGCCGCCCTTCGCGGGGATTCCGCGGACAATCCCGGCCGGATTTTCCAAGCGCATGATTCACGATCGGCAGTGGCGCTTGTTCACGCTCGCCGATAGCAATAAACGAGTCGTGGCAGCGCAACCTGCCGATATTCGCAACATCGCGGCGCGCAAAATCACTCTGCGAGCCATCGGGCCTTCGTTCGCCGCGTTGCCGCTCGCCGCCTTGATGATTTGGCTCGCCGTTTTTTATGGATTGCAGCCGCTGGCGAGAATCACCGAGGACTTGCGCAGGCGCTCGCATCGCGACCTGTCCGCCATCGATGTCGCCGAATTGCCGCCGGATTTGCTTCCCGTGGCACTGGCGCTGAACGAATTGATGCAGCGATTGTCGGCGACGATCAGCACGCAGCGAACGTTCATTGCGGATGCCGCGCATGAATTGTTGACGCCGCTGACTGCACTGAAACTGCAGGCGCAGATGCTGGCGCGATCCAAAAGTCCGGTTCGAGAGCGCGAAGCAATGGCCGAGCTGCAAGGCGGGATTCTCCGCACCTTGGAGCTGGCGCGGGGCCTTTTGACCTTGGCGCGCCATGACAGCGAGGCGGATTTGCCATATGGAGATACATTTGATCTGTCGGCGACGGTGCGCAATTCGCTGGCCATTCACATCCCGCTGACTGAGGAAAAGCACTTGCATGTCGAGACTTGCCACCTCGGCGAAATGCTCGTTCGCGGCAACTCGGAGGCGGTTGCTATCTTGAGCTCCACTCTGATCGATAACGCCGTTAAATACACCACGCACGGCGGGAAGGTCCGCATCGGAATCTATGGCCAGCGATTGCGTGCTGAATTGCGCATCGAGGATTCCGGACCGGGAATTCCCGTCGAAGACCGCGAGCGCGTATTCGATCGGTTTTACCGAAGGCGCGATGCGCTCGCTAGCGGCAGTGGTCTCGGCCTTGCAATTGCGAAGCAGATCGCGGCACGTTGCGACGCGACAATCGTACTAGGCGAGTCCCTTGATCTTGGGGGACTGAAGGCGAGCGTCTATTTCATGCCGAATGCCGATTGCGCGCCGGAATCGTGAAGAACACCGTTGCCCCGGACCCGACTGCCCCCTCCGCCCAGACGCGCCCACCGTGATGATCCACTACGCGGCGAACCGTGGCCAATCCGATCCCGGTGCCCGGAAAATCCGACACGCTGTGCAATCAAGCGCATCCGCAAATCGCTCCTCCTTGAGGAGTTGCTTCACTGAGTGCAAATTGGGCGTGCGGCCCTACTCTTTAGTCTCAAGGCTACTGTAGGGCTATGCCCGATAGTACGCACGACAAGTGGCGGGCCAGGCAGGCATCCAGCTTGGCTCGGTCGATGGGCTTCGTAAGGTAGTCGTCCATGCCGGCCGCACGGCAATTCTCTTCAGCTTCCTTCATGGCATCGGCCGTGAGCGCCACGATCGGGATATGGTGTTTACCCTCTTCCAGCCGACGAATCTCGCGTGTTGCCGCGTAGCCGTCCATCTCCGGCATCTGGCAATCCATTAGAATGAGATCAAAAGGGTAGGTTTGCCACGCGGTAACTGCGGCGTAACCGTCACTTACGACATCCACATCGTGGCCCAGCATTTCCAGGAGTCTTACTGCCACCTTTTGATTAACGAGATTATCTTCGGCGAGCAGTATCCTGCGGCCTGTCCGGATGCGCTGTGTCCGCAGCGCGTGCCGCGTGAGTATCGGTTGGCTTCGCAGATGCCAAGAATCCGCGGTACTGGCGAGCGCAAGCATCAAGCAGTCTGTCAAATCCCGCTGCGTCACGGGCTTCAGCAAGTAACCTGCGAACCCGATGTGGGCAAAAAGGTGGCTATCGCCGCGTTGGCCCGATGAGGTCAAAAGGATGAGATGCGTGGATTTCAGGTGCTCGTCCTGGACGATTATTTTGCCGAGCTCCGCTCCATCGAGATTCGGCATCAGATGATCCAACAAGGCGGCGTCGTATGGACGACGCGCTGCATGAGCCTGACGCATAAGCGACAGCGCCTCATCGGCGGAGCTAGCGCAGACGGGTTCCACACCGCAAATGAGAAGCTGGCCCATTAGGACTGTGCGATTGGTGGCGTTGTCATCGACCACCAGCACGCGCCGACCCCTAATTGGAGGGGGTGCCGAAGCCGGGGCCTGCAAACGGTTGGCAGCGGGCGCGAAATGCGCAGTAAACCAGAACAGCGAACCGGAACCTTCAACACTCTCCACGCCGACTTCGCCGCCCATCAACTCGATCAGGCGGCGCACTATCGATAATCCCAAACCTGTACCGCCAAATCTGCGCGTAGTCGATGAGTCCACTTGCGTAAAAGGCGAAAATAGGGACGGTAGTCGGTCCGCCGGAATGCCGATGCCGGTATCCCGGACTTCGCATCGGATACGGATATCATTCTCGCTACTCTCGAGAACTCTAAAGTCGAGTGACACTTCGCCTCGGGCGGTGAACTTGATGGCATTGCCAGCGAGATTCAAGAGAATTTGCCGGATTCGCCCCGCATCCGCTTTAACAAGCTGGGGAAGTCGCGGATCAATCTGCGCGGTGAGCTCCAACCCCTTGGCGTGGGCCTGAACCGATAAAAGTCGTGCGACGTCTTCGAACGTGTCGCGCAAGTCCACGTCCAATAAGTCAAGCTCGAGTTTTCCAGCTTCCACTTTCGAGAAGTCGAGAATGTCATTGATAATTGCAAGCAGCGAGGCGCCGCTGTCACGTATTGTCTCTGCATAATCAAGCTGCAAGGCATCAAGCGGCGTGTCGAGAAGGAGTTCGGACATACCGAGCACACCGTTCATTGGGGTGCGAATCTCATGGCTCATATTTGCGAGGAAATCGCTTTTCGCACGATTAGCCACCTCTGCCGCCTCTTTCGCGCGCTGCGTCTGCTGCGCAGCTACCTCGAGATCGGTCAAATGCTCGACCAGTTGAGTTCGCGATTCCTCGATGCGCTCCACCATGCGATCGAGTTCACGCGCGAGCACGCCAATTTCATCGCGACCGTGGAAACCAAGACGCGCCGTAAGATCTCTGCCCTCGCCGATTGTTACCGCGTGACGCGTCATCCGTGCCAGCGGCGTTAGTATCAGGCGATTCAAGACGACGACAAGCAGGGCGAGCCCAACGATAGCAGCGCCGATTAGATAGGCGGACGCGTAGATCACGGCGGTGCGGCCGCGCGCAGTAATTTGTCGTGGGACATCGACGCGCAGTGTCGTAATTGGCTGACCGTTGACGTCGTTCAACGACCGGTAAATCTGGGTCGTTGTCGCGCTCTCAAGCAGTTGATCGGGGCCTCGGAAGAGGCGCTCCGGTGAGGTAGCGACGATTGCTTGGGACTGCGCTCCGATCTGTTGAATCTCCGCCATCGAGAGCAGTCGACCAAGGATCACCATGCCACGCGTGGGCCCACCCTCATTGCCATCGAGCACCGGGGCTGCCGCAATCATGAGGACACCGAGATTCGTTTGAAGCAGCCCATGGGCCGGACGCCCCTCGCGTAGATTCTCCCGCCACGGGAAATCAGCAGGGAGCGCCTTTCGAGCGAGCAGATCTAGTGCAAGTGGTTGACGAGAGTTCAGGTCAAAGCCTCTCGATAAAACAAACTCTCCGGCAAGATCTACGATGAGAATCGCACTTACGTTGATTTGCTTCAAACTCGTCGGGGTCACATTCGAGGTGATGAAAGCGTCGCTGCGATCTTGTACGAAGGCGTATGTTTCGGACCAATCGCCCCAATCCTTGGCTGACACCTCCAGACCCTCCAACCGGAGGTCCAGCGCGTTGTTGACGCGCTGCATTGCGGTTCGAGATTCTTGCTGCTCCAGTTCCGCAAAGCTTGGAAGCAGGATGCGACTCGCTACGAAGATCTCCGACACGCCGAGGACCATGAACAACGACGCAACCAGTGCGATAACTTTTGCACGTATTGTCATTAGGCGACATTAAGTAGGATCGCTTGTGGCGGAGCCGTCGCGCGTCTCAGCTTCGACTCAAGCCATCCGGCGCGCAAACAGCGTGTGACACATGTCACAGACTTCCGTGCCGGCTCGGTGGCTGCGTACTTTTCGCCTTTTGGGTTGCGGGGAGTAAATTCGATGTATTTCGCGCGGCCCGAAGGTACCGGTTTTTCGCGGTCGAACGTATTAGCTTGAGTGTAGTCTGACTGAACAGGGTGCGGGCCAGTCATCGTGAGTGCGGATCAGAGTCCGATCGATCAGCCTCCGCAAGGCGGGGCGGCGCCTTCCACGCCAAGCGCGGAGGCGGTATCGCGGCTGTTTTGTGAGCACAACCGTATGCTCGTGGGCTATTTGACCTCGCGCCTGCGCTCCGTGCAGGAGGCCAAGGAGGTCGCGCAGGAAGCGTACGTGCGGCTATTGCGGCTGCAAAACCCCGGTACTGCAAGCTTGCTGCGCGCCTATCTATTCAAGACCGCAACTCATCTCGCGATCGACCGGCTGAGGCGCCGCGCCGTGCGTCAGGCAGCCGAGCAGACCGAGCTGTTCCAGGAGCTGACGGACGATGCCCGGGGCCGCGACGATCCAGCCGAGCAACTTGCGGCGCGCGAACTCGCGGAGCAGTTGCTCGGGTTTCTCCAGGAACTGCCCGCCAAGTGCCGTGAGGTCTTCGACTTGCATCGATTGGAAGGCATGGCGCAGCGGGAGGTCGGTGAGCACCTCGGGCTCTCCGAGCGCATGGTCCGCCGCTACGTAACTTACGTCATGGTGTACTGCCGCCTGCGGCTGAACGGAGTGGCGCCGGATGATGCGCGAAACAAGGTGACGCTATGAGCAAGCTCGACCCGACGCCAGCCGAGATCGCGCGGCTGCAGGCTGCCGGTGACTGGATGCAGTGCCTGGATGGCTCCAGCGATCCGGCACTTGCCGACGAGTGGATGGAATGGTGCGGCCGGGATCCACTGAATTTTTCGGCCTTCGAGGAGATGCAGCGCGTTTGGGGCGGATTCCCGCGAGCGGCCGCGGCGGCGGCTACTGCTGCGGCGATAACCCCGAGGCGTGTCGCCCGTCGCCACGTCCTGTTGGGATTTGCGGCGAGCGTGCTCCTGGCCGTGGGCGCGATCGGCTGGGTGGTTCAGGGCCACACTCGTGCCCAGGCCTGGAATACGGCGCCTGGCGGCCTACGGCGCGAGACGCTGCCCGACGGCTCCCAGCTCGACCTGGCACCGGAGTCACGCGTGAGCATTCGCTTCTCTGCCTGGAGGCGCGAAGCCCGCCTGGATCGCGGGCAAGCCTACTTCGCGGTCGCGCACAATGCTCTGCGACCCTTCGTGGTTCGCACCGCTAATTTGACCGCCACGGCCGTCGGCACGGCGTTCGACGTTCGGACCGCTGCAGATAGCACTGTCGTGACCGTCAGTGAAGGGTCGGTCAGCGTGGTGCCACGAACGGCGGACGGCGAGGCAGGACTCTTTCGCGCGCACGCCGGCCAGCAGGTGACGTTCTCACCCGCGGAGCGCCGGCTAAGCGTGGCGCAGGTCGATCCGAAGATTACCGAGTCCTGGCGCACTGGAGTGCTCGAGTTCGTCGGTGAGCCTCTGCAAGAGGTCGTGGGCGAGGTTGCCCGGTTCGCGAAACG
>Ga0182024_10022743_pt1 | contig 11283 bp, 11 predicted proteins | sample P32metaG_FD_120480 | JGI IMG/M metagenome (GOLD analysis project Ga0182024, IMG submission 120480) | Permafrost microbial communities from Stordalen Mire, Sweden - P3-2 metaG (Illumina Assembly) | ecosystem: Environmental > Terrestrial > Soil > Wetlands > Permafrost | place: Sweden: Stordalen... | reverse complement strand
GATTGACGCAGATTTTTATTGGAGGATCCCTCCTCGATTCTGAACAATCTGTGTAAATCTGCGTTAATCTGCGGTTACTCCGGTTGCGACGAATTTCCCGGGGTTCAGGATGTTATTCGGATCGAGGGCCTTTTTTATAGCGGTGTGGACCTGACGGCTTACTTGAGTTGTGGCTTGGGGCCACCACGGTTTTTTGGCGAGCCCAACGCCGTGTTCCCCTGTGATTACGCCGCCCCAGGCGAGGACCTGGGTAAATAGTTCGTCGAGGGCCTGGCGGACTTTTTCGCGGACGGCGGGGTCGTCGTAGTTGGCGGCCATGATGTTGGTGTGGATGTTGCCGTCGCCGGCGTGGCCGAAACAGGCTACGGGGAAGCCGTAACGCTTGCGGAGATCGGCGGCGAACTCGGCGAGGTCCACCAGCCGGCTCCGCGGGACCACGATGTCCTCATTGAGCTTTGTGAGGCCGGTGCTTTTCAGCGATTCGGAGAATTTGCGGCGGAGTTCCCACAGCCGCTCGGCTTCTTCGTCACCGTGGGCCTCGCGGAGATGGAGTGCGCCCTGCGATTTGATGAGGGCGGCTATGGCCGCGGCTTCGGATTTGACGGAGGCTTCCTGGCCGTCGATCTCGACGAGGAGATGGCCTTCGCCTTGCGGGACAATGGATTCGCCGAGATGCTCCCGGGCCGCGTTGAGCGTGAAGGCGTCGGCCACTTCGAGAGCGGCGGGGAGGAAGCCGGCGGCGAGGATGCGCTGGACGGCGTCGGAGGCCTGTTGCAATGCGGGAAAGCTGGCGGAGAGGACGGCGCGCGCCGGTGGCAGCGGAAGGAGGCGGAGCGTGGCCTCCGTGACCACGCCAAGCAGGCCCTCCGAGCCAACAAAGAGGCTGACGAGATCGAAGCCGGTTTTGTTCTTATGGGTGCGGCTGCCGGTGCGGAGGATGTCTCCGCTGGCGAGGACCACTTCCAGGCCGAGGATGTAGTTGCGAGTGACGCCGTATTTCATGCAGCGGGGGCCGCCGGCGTTGGTGGCGATATTGCCGCCGATTGAGCACTCCTTGAGGCTCGCGGGATCGGGGGGATAGAAGAGGCGTTGGCTGCGAGCGGCGGCCTGGAGGACGCCGGTGATGACACCCGGCTCTACGACGGCAATGCCATCGGCCGGGTGGATCTCTTTGATCCGGTTCATTCGAGCGAGCGAGAGGGCGATGCCGCGCTGGGACGGGACGCAGCCGCCGACGTAGCCCACACCCGCGCCGCGCGGCGTAACGGGGATGCCCGCGGCGCTTGCGAAACGAAGGACGCTGCTGACCATCTCCGTGGTGGTGGGGAAGACGGCCACCTCCGGGAGGACGCTGGCGAACCATTTGTCGCGGCTGTGGATGGCCCGCGTCTCGGGGTCATCGCTGACCGCATCGGGGCCGATGAGCGAGGCGAGGCTGTCGCGGAGTGAGGCGGAGGTGCTCAAAATGGGAGGAATTTTTCGAGAGTGCGTCCGACATTATCCAAGGTTTTCGAGACGGGGTTGGGGGATTTTTTCGGAGTGGGAGAGTGACGGGGATGGCGGGGCGTTTCGTCCCCGGCGTCGTTTATATAATGCGGGCTGGTTTCCTCTGGAGCGGGGCTGGGAGAGGGCGTGGGCTCGATGACGAAACCTTCGTGGGAAATGACGTTGCCCTGGGCGGCGCCGAGGACGAGGACGCCGATCTTGTTGCCCTGGTAGTCGATGCAGGAGATGGTCCAGGCGGAAGCGGCGCCTGTGCCGCCCTTTCTAAGGTCGTAGCTCATCGTCGAGATGACGGCGCCATTGGCGGTGGCGTAGTCGTCGGCTATTTTGGACGCTTTGTCGGAATCGAACTCGGGCAGATTGGCGAGAATGTCCGCGGGTGTCAGAGAGTCGGCGAATTGAGAGAGCGAACGGGAGGCGACGATGGCGCCGTTTGAGACTACGAACTCATGGACGCCGTTATCCGCGGAGGGGTCCTGGGTGACGATGTACCAGCGGTCGGGATCCGGTGAGCCCTCGCGGCCTTCGATGCGGGCGATGCGGGCGGCCTGGCCCGGCGGGAGTAGCTTTACGGCCTCCAGGGCCGTGTCTGCTCGGAGAGGTGCGAGGGAACTGATTAAAATTACGGCGATCCAGTAGAGCCCTCGCATGGGAGGGATTCTCGGGCTGGATGCAGGAAAAATAAAGTGTGGGGTTTTGGGCGGTGAGTGGGCAGGTGAGTGGGCTAGGACGCGGAAGCGTCCGGAGTCCACGGGGCGAGAGGGGCTATCAGATTGGTGGGGAGCGGCCAGGTTTTTTCGTAAATGCGCGGGGCGAGGAGGTTGGCGGTCTGGTAGGCGGCGAAGAGCATCTCGAGTTTGGCGTCGAGGTTGTCTATATAATGGAGAGCGAAGGCTTCGGGGGTTTTCGGCAGGACGGGCGAGCCGTATTGGAGCTCGCCGTGATGGGAGAGGATGAGATGGGTGAGGTGGAGGCGGACTTCCTCAAGGGGAGGCGACATTTTCTTCCAGGCGTCGAACTCGGGGCGCTCGGCGAGCCGGCGCCAGAGGCGGTTGGTGAGTTCCATGCCGATTGAGATGTGGCCCATCATTTCGCCGCGTTCATCGTACGCCATGACGAACCCATCGGCGGGGAGAGAGTTTTCCCAGAGCTTGCCGGCATCGTGAAGGAGGACGCCGGCGATCATGAGGTCGCGATTGAGGGAGGGGTAGGCGACGCAGATGGCCTCGGCGGAGCGCATCATCTGGGAGGTATGCTCGACCAGACCGCCGCGGCGGGCGTGGTGATTATTGCGAGCGGCGGCAGTGCGGCGGAAGCGGTCGCCGAGTTCATCCAGGAAGAGGTTGCAGAGGGCATTGAGCCGGGGATCGAGGATGCGGGAGACGCAATCGGCGATGTATTCATAGTCGCGGGCCTGCTTCTCGCGAAGGGCCGGCGGCCCGGCGAGGAGGGCCTGGACTTCGTCGGGATCGAGCTGGCGGCAGGTCCATGTTTTGGCGTCGAGGCCATAGGTTGCGCTGGATTCAAACTCGCCGGTTATTTCGAGGAAGGCGCCCTGCGTGAGTTCCGCGCATTGCTTGAAGTTTGGAGTATCGCTCCACGCGCGGAGGACAAATCGGGTCTCGGCGTCCGCGAGGATAAGCTCCCAAAAGGGTTTGCGCTGCTGCGTCTCCTTTTGAAGGAGGGAGTAAATCTGGCCGTGGACACGGGCGGCTACGCGGCCGGATTGTGAGGCGGAGCGCAGTGCGGAGATGGAGAGGAGGGAGACCATGGGTTCAATTCTTAACAGGCCCTGACGCGGAATGCGAGGAAGGGGGATTTTTTTGTCCAAGGATTTCCGCGGATTATTGGGGAGAGCCGTGCATGACGGCCTGGCGTGAATATGAAATATCCGGGCTGGCGCCGGGATCGGCGAGACTCAGGGAGATCGGGCGGCTATCGTCCAGCAAAGGGTTAGGAGGACCGGGGCGGACCAGGCGAGGATGGCCTGGAGGAGAGGAGGCGTGCGCGTGCCAAGGTGGAGGTAAACGCCGGCGAGCCCGAAGGGGAGGCCTGCGAGGAGGCCGAAGAAATGGGCCATATAGTCGGTTTGTTGATCGCCCACGCCGAGATATGCGAGGAGGCCGAGGCCGGCGCCAAGGGGCAGGAGGAATTCGCGGGGGCGGATGGTGCGCAGGGCGAGGGCGCGGATGGCGCACTGGGCGGCGACGAGGAGGCCGAGCGCGGCGAAAACGGCGGTCGAGGCGCCAATCGAGAAGTGCTCGACGTTGCGGTAGCCCCATGCGTTGAACCAATTGCCGGCGGCGCCGGCGAGTACGATAAAAAGCCACGTCCAGCCGGAGCCGAAGATGGGGAGGAGGAACGCGGCAAAGAGGAGGCCTGTGGCGATGTTCGCGGTGAGATGGCTGAGGTCCGCGTGCAGGGTGAGGGCGGTGAATGCGCGCCACCATTGACCGGCCATGATGGCGCGGCTGGAGGCTGTGCCGCGGTCTTCCCACCACGCGGGACTTTTGACCTGGATGGCGTGGAAGACGGCGAGCGTCCAACCGGCCAAATAGAGGGAGATGGAGGAGTATCGGGCGGGAGGGAGTTCGGGGACGGGGAGCGGGGTGGCGGCGCGTTCGGACTCGAAGCGGGCCAGCTCCGCGGCGACGGCGGGGGCGTTGCGGGGCTCGACGCAGAGGGCGAATTGTCCCTCATGGCGGAGGATCCAGTGGGGGGCTTCCATCGCGGAGACGACGAGGGAGCGATCGTATGCACCGGTGCGAGTGGGGTATATGCCGACGATGGCGAGGGAACGGCCATCGGCGCCGGCGATCTCCGGGAAGTTCGTCACGGATTGGGGAAAATGAGGGGCGCGAAGCGCTCGAGATAACCGCGCCATGTCCGCCATGAGTGGGTGGAATCGTCCTCATGGTAGGTATGGCTGATGGCGGCGGAATCGAGCGTCTGGCGGAGGAGGGCGCAGTGATTGTAGAGGAAATCACGACGGCCGATGCCGACCCAGAGGAGAGCCGGAGGGTCTTGCCGGAGATCGGGGAGGGCGGCCTCAAGGATCGGGCTTAGTTCCGGCCAGAGGCCCGATGAGAAAAGGCCGAAGGCGCTGAATGTGGCCGGACGGGCCAAGCCCGTCGCGATGGTCTGTCCGCCACCCATCGAGAGGCCGGCCATGGCGCGATGCGCGCGGTTGGGCACTACACGGTAGAGGCGCTCGACGGAGGGCATGATGTGCTCGAAGAAGTCGGCGGCGAAGGCGCGGATCTTTGTGCCGCGATCTTCCTTCCAATTTGTGCCGAAGATGTGGCCGTGCGGCATGGCGAGGATCATGGGGCGTGCCCGGCCCTGGGCGATCAGATTATCAAGGATGAAATTGGCGCGGCCGATGCGCGTCCAGCCGGAATCGGTCTCGCCCGCGCCGTGGAGGAGATAGAGAACGGGGTAGCCGCGGCCGGTGTCAGTCTCGTAGCCGGGCGGGGTGTAGACGTGCATGCGCCGGGCGGCGCCGGTGATGACGGAGTGATACCAGTGGATGTGCACGGCTCCGTGCGGGACGTCGGGACGGGATTCGAAGATGGCCGGTTCGGCGCCCGGGATGTGGACCAGGGAGGTGAAGCGGTTCTTTGTAAAGGGGTTCTGAGGATCGAGAACCCGGGCGCCGTCTGAGAATAGGTTGTACTCGTAGATGTCGGGGGCGAGGGGCTGGGAGGTGCACGACCAGAGGCCGTCGTGCCCGCGGCCGAGGGCGACGCGGTTCCAGTCATTCCACTCGGCCTCGCACCGGACACTCCTTGCGGCGGGATGCAGGTAACGGATGATGACGCGGCGGTCCGGTGTGACCTCCGGGGAGCGGTAATCGGGGGCCTGGCTGGGAGGTTTCGGGATCAAGGGGAAGTGTTGCGAGGGCGGCGCTTTGGAGAGGCGCGGCGGCAATCCTTGCGATGAGCTTCGATCCTTGGGAGGTGATGCTCGGCCCAATTGCAGATGGTGTTAAGGGGGCGGACCAGGGTGCGGCCGAGCGGGGTAAGGGAGTACTCGACCATGGGAGGGATGACGGGGTAAACCTTGCGGATGATGATGCCGTCCTCCTCGAGGGCGCGGAGGGTCTGGGTGAGCATCTTCTGGGAGATGCCGGCGACCTCGCGCTGGAGTTCGTTGTAACGGCGGGTGCGGACAGCGAGGCAGCGGATGAGGAGCGCCGTCCATTTGCCACCGATGCGGGCAAGCAGATCGCGCGAGGGGCAACCGGCATTGAGTACGCAGGGGCGTGGTGGCATCCGGTATAAAGTAATCCGGCAGCCGGCTCGTGACAAGCATGCCGGTGCCATACATACCAAACGTAATGTACACGCTATTCATTGGTGTATTTGACAAACTGGACGCGGTATCGGATGCTGGCTGCGCAAAAATGAAAATCGCGACCAAATACCAGGGAATCCGAGGCCCGGACCTGGCCGGGGAAACAGTTGAGTCATTCGCACCGGCCGGGAGCGAGTCGATGGATGACGGGTTGCTCGACGCGTACTCGCAGTCGGTGACGGCGGCGGTTGAGAAGGCGAGCCCGAGCGTAGTGAACATCGAGGTTCGCCAGCCGGCGAGCCATCGCGGACGGACCGGGGAGACCGGGGGGTCCGGGTCAGGATTCATCCTGAGCCGGGATGGGTTTATTTTAACGAACTCGCATGTGGTCCATGGAGCGACGGGGATCCGTGTGACGCTGGTGGATGGGCGCGAATACCCGGCCGTGCTGGTGGGAGACGATCCGGATTCGGACCTTGCCGTGATCCGGATCGACGCACCGGGGCTCGTGCAGGCGGAGTTGGGTGAGTCGGCGAATTTGAAGGCCGGGCAACTGGCTATCGCGATCGGCAACCCGTTTGGGTTTCAGACGACGGTGACGGCGGGGGTGATCAGCGCGCTGGGCCGGTCACTGCGGGCCCAAACCGGGCGGCTGATAGACAATGTGATCCAGACCGACGCGGCGCTTAACCCTGGGAATTCCGGGGGGCCGCTGGTGGACTCGCGTGGTCTCGTGATCGGGGTGAATACGGCGATCATCCGTCCGGCGCAGGGGATATGTTTCGCCACGGCGATCGATACGGCGAAGTTTGTGGCGGCGTGGCTGATCAAGGATGGGAAGTTTCGCCGGGCGTATATAGGCGTGGCGGGCCAGGATGTGCCGATTCACCGGCGGGTGATCCGGTTTTACGGATTGCCGGCGGAAACGGGGGTGCTGGCGGTGGATATTGAGAAGGGCTCGCCTGCCGAGAAGGCGGGAGTGCGGTCCGGAGACGTGATCATCGGGTACAATGAAGCGCCGGTACCGAGCATCGCGGCATTGCACAAGCTGCTACTGGGGAAAGAGATAGGCGTGGAGTCCGTACTGACGGTAATCCGGCATACGGAGAAGCTGCGGCTCAATATAACGCCGTCGGAGATTGAGAACCAGGGGAGAGAGCTGGCGGTGCGGTAGGGCCGTCCCGGACCGGGAGGACGGCGCTATGCCGCGGCGAAACGCTAGAAAATGATGGGGAATCCTCCGGAGCTGGAAGGCGCCGAGCCTTGGGGAACGGAAATCGGGGGGCGATCAAGCGGGGCGGGGCGATCAAAGACGGCGGAGATCATCCGCGGGGTCTTTGGGAAGAGGGCGTCGCGAAGTTCCTCGGTCATGGCCAGACCCTCGAAGATGGGGGCGGTTTCATCGCGGACAGCAGCGGGCTGGCCCGAGGGTCCATCGGGTCCGGGCTTGCGGCGCAGCATGCTGGCGAGGGATTTAAACATGTTCAGTGACCCTTGGAATTGAGCACCTGACGTGCCATGGGATGCATAAGGGTGGCACCGGAGATGCTCAAGGGTTACTCAAAACTGCTCTTATTTATCGCAATAACGAGAGGGGAACCGGGGTAAAGGAGCGTTTTGGAGGCGTTTTACAGAGGCGCCGGGAGGGCGCTGGGCATTGGCATCAATGCTGCTGCCCTGAAAGTGTTGTCATGGCACCCTATCCGAAAAACAACGCGGCGAACCGGCTCCACTGTGGCGACGGGAAGCGGCGCGCCGGCTTGACGCTGGTGGAGGTAATGGTGGCGTCGGCGATGATCGCGATCACGTGCACGACTTTCATGTTTGTATTCACGCAATTAAACCAGATGGCGATGATCGCGCGGCTATATACGGGCGCGGCGGCGGTGGCTCAGAGCCAGATAGACCTGATCAGCACGGACACGCCTTTCGTCCCGGCGATCAATGAAATCCCGACGGAACTTCAAGCGCCATCGACGACAACTGCAAACGTAAACGTGTATAGCGATCCTGTGTCCGGGACAACGATACCGGGAACGATGACGACCGTGGTGGCGGCGGTCAACTCGACCTATACGAATGGCTCCGTGATGGACACGCTCTACCTTTACCAGGCGACGGTGACAGTAAGTTACACTTACCGGAACCGGAATTACTCAGTCTCCTATTCAACCCTGCGGACGGCGGATATATGAGCAATAGAATCGGGACAAAAACTGGGGGATTTACGCTGATCGAGACGATCATGGCAATGGCGTCGGTGGGGGTCGTGGGGTTATCGATATTCTACACGCTCTACTACGGGCTGCTGCTGTACACGAAGAACACGGCAATGAATGTCTCGCACGAGGAGGCGCGCCTTGCACTGATGCAATTGCAGACCGACTTGCACTCGGCTGCATCGAACCTCTCCCTGACGGACAGCACGGGGACAATGGTGTCCGGGACGGCGGCAAATGCGGGCGTGGAATTCCAGGTGATGCTAACCGGGACGGCGTACTGCCAGGTGTCCGGCAGCGCTTCGTCCGGGGCGACCACAATCAACGTGGCATTGCCCTCCGGTTATCCTACGCCCTATGGCGGAACGCGGCTGATCATTCCGGCATTCGAGACCGAGGTGGATGTCAGCGCTGTGTCGATGTCCGGATCGATTGCCACGTGCACGCTGAGTGAAGCAATCGGCAGCAATATCGATGGAAGCTCGAACAATGTGCCGTGCTTTTTCACGCAAAGAGTTTATTACTACGTAAACGGCCCGCCCAATACCGTGGTGGGGGGCGTGAGCGTGACGCCGCCACTTACGCTGACTTATGTAGGATTGGGCAGGACGACGACCTATAGCGTCGGATCCGACGACATTACGAGCCGTGATCCTTTCAGCATCCCAACGACGAGCGGGAGCAGCGGAGCGCCGAATTATCATGCGGTGGTTGTCACCGGGCTTTCGGCGGAGGACCCACAGACGACAAGCCTGAATTCAATTTTCCACTTTACGACGGCCAACATCATGCTTAGCGGGCAGATCCCGGCGTACTCAACCCAAACCGTATATCAATAATCATGCGCAGAAATGAATCTGGGGCCACTGTGGTGGTCGTCATCAGCGTCATCGCAACCTTGGCGATATTCACGGGAGCAGCTCTCGATTATACATTCACCGTGGCGAAGAACGTGGAACGGACCAATAAAATGGAGTCGGCGGAGGCGATCGCAAACGGATGCCTCCAGGACGAGTTCATGTATTGGCGCGAGATCAGCCGTGCGAGCGCGACGCAGGGGCCGACGACGAGCGCCTTCTCGAGCATCCCGCTGCCGACGACGACGCAATTCCCGAATGTGTCCAATTTCACCGCGACCACCGGGACCAGCTTGAGTTATACCGTGTCGCGTTACAAAGTGACGGCTGTGACGCCGGAACTGGCGGCGTTGAGCGGGAGCACCGCGACGATACCGGGTGTGGGGACATCGGGTTCGAACAGAACCTACTTTTACGAGGGGACGGCCACCGTCAGCATGCCGGACCGTGGACCGAATGTCACGGTGAATGCGGCAACCATATTCGAACAGGAATATCAAAACCCATGGGATTGGGCTCTATTCTTCGTCGATCCGCTGGAGATCGAGCCCGGCGAGCCGATGACGATCACCGGATGGGTCCAGACCAACTCGAATCTCTTTACGCCGTTGAACTCATTGACGTTTGCGGACAAAGTGACTTATGGCTCTGGTTGGTACATAAACGCGATGCCAGGGGACAATCACCTGATCGCGGATGGGGACACTTATGCGGCGCCGAATTACCCGTCGAATCTGCCGCCTTCCCAAGGGACGCCTGGGCAACCGTTCGGACTGAATCCGGCGGACATATTTACCTCGAGCAATCCGAACGATAACTCTGATGGATACCATGAATTGATCGAAGTGCCGGACCCGCACTATCCGGATCCGGTGTCGCAGCAGCGGTATTTTGACCAGGCCGGGGTGAAAGTGATCATCAATGAAACCGGTAACACCATCAGCGCGGTCATTTACGATAACAGCCAGGCGTCCAGCGTAAGCGGCGGAACAGTGGGGGGCGGGGGAGTGATCACGGGAGGGACTACGGTGCTGGGGCATACCATTGGGACGGTGAGCTATAACACTACGTCGTCAACCAAGACGTCGGCCGCCGCGACAGGAAACACGGCGAGCCAGACATCGCTTTTCAACGCGATGTCGAGCGCGCTTACGCTGGGCCAAAGCATCCAGGACAACCGCCAGGGCGCCACGGTGGCCTTGACAGAGTTGAACGTGGGATCGCTGGCGACTTCAGTCAACAGCAGCGGTCTGACGTTCAATCAGGTTGTTTACATTGCGGACCAGGGGGCGACGGCGACAAACAATAGGGCCGTGGAGTTGACAAATGGCAGTGTATTGCCGAACAACGGGCTGACGGTGGCAAGCCAAAACCCGGTCTATATCCAGGGCGATTACAACACAGGGAGCAGCCCCCCTTCCGACTCCGGCAATACTTTGCTGCCGACGTCAAGCAGTTATACGCGGCAGCCGGCCTCCGTGGTCGGGGACGCGATAGATATTCTATCGAACAGTTGGACCAATGCAAATTCCACCAGCACTCTGTCGTCCCGGGCAGCGACGAGCACCACCATCAATACGGCGATCATGTCGGGGAATGTACCGACGGCGAATGGTAACTACAGCGGCGGAGCCGAGAATTTCCCGAGATTTCTGGAGGATTGGAGCGCCGCAACGCTGACTTACTACGGATCGATGGTCGAGCTATACGCCAGCGAGCAGGCGACGGCGATCTGGGGTTCCGGAAATGTTTACGACCCGCCCACGCGCGCGTGGTATTACGACACCTACTTCCAGTCACATCCGCCCCCCGGGAGTATCATGGTGGTGGATTATGTCAGAGGCCAGTGGTATACCTACTAAGCAGCATGAGATCTGCGGCAATCGGACTAATGATATTAGTGGCGTCGGGCATAGGCACCGCCCGCGGGGAGTTGGACCTGACGCCGACCATGGAGATTCATAAGATGGAGCGGGTGGGCATACCGCGGCTGGTCTTCCACGATGGGGCAAAGGAGATCTATTATCAGCCGCCAAGAGGGTGGACCTGCACCGGGTCTCATAACTCGGTTGCATTCAGCATCCCGAATTATCAAGAGGCGAAGGCGACAATTCAAAGCGCGGCGAGGTTGCGGATCCCGGCCTTCGACGACAAGGCGCAGAAGCTGTTCGAGGCCACTCCAGCCCTGCTGCAATTGCCGAAAGGGGCGAAGGAAGTGAAGATCACTGAAGTGGATTTGAACCCGCTGATCGTCGATTCGCATAAGACGCTGGAGGTGCAATTGACTTACTCGTTCTTCGGGCAGAGTTGCGCGAAGAGCATCCTGTTAGTGGATCGCAACGGAGCGGAAGTGAGTTTTACGCTCGATTGCCTTGCGCCGGATTTTCAGGCGCTGCACGGAGTATTTC
>Ga0182024_10022741_pt1 | contig 11284 bp, 9 predicted proteins | sample P32metaG_FD_120480 | JGI IMG/M metagenome (GOLD analysis project Ga0182024, IMG submission 120480) | Permafrost microbial communities from Stordalen Mire, Sweden - P3-2 metaG (Illumina Assembly) | ecosystem: Environmental > Terrestrial > Soil > Wetlands > Permafrost | place: Sweden: Stordalen... | reverse complement strand
TGGAGCTTATTGTCGATGAACGCCACCGGTGGATCGGTGCCGGGCCACACCTACGAGGGTGTGCAAGGCAATCCCATGTCCGATATCCCGGCCGTATTTGCGGAAAACGTCGCCGGTTTACCCGCAGGTTGGAATCCGCTGAGCGTCCAGAAGGGTTTCCAAAAGGACGATAGCGTGGTCAGCACCTTCGACGGTTGCCAGAGTCAAAACACAATGATGGTGCTGCAGGACGAGGATTGGCAATACACGCTGGAGCGCTTTATCGGCGGCCTCGGCTCTCCCCAGCGCGGCGGCAAACTGCTGCTGATCGACCCCTCGGTGACGCCGCCCTTGCTTCGGTTCGGCTTCGACAGCAAAGAGAAGCTGATCAAATGGGTGAAGGAGAACGTGACCATTCCGAAGAACCACTATTGGCTCGATCAGGAGGTCATCAATTATAAGTTGGGACCAGCCCGCGCCGGACAGGAGCCATACGCCACGTGGTTGAAACTTCCTGGGGACGCACCCATACCGTATCTCAATAATGTCGACGTCGTCGTGGTCGGCGGAAGCGGCAACATCCGGTGGAGCGTCAATGAGTGTTCTTACCGGAAGAGCATCAAGGTAGACGATTGGAAATAAGAAGTCCACTCTCGATCGCCTTGGTCTTGCTTTGCGGGATGGCCCTGCAGGCCGCCGAAAGCGTCTGCAGCGCGAAACCTGCGAATCTCAATTTCACGTTCAAAGACCTCCAAGGCAAGTCCGTCAACCTGTCCGATTACAAAGGCAAGGTAATTCTGCTGGACTTCTGGGCCACCTGGTGCCCGCCTTGCCGCAAGGAAATTCCCGGGTTCATCGAGTTGTATAACACATACAAATCGCGCGGTCTGGTCGTGATCGGCGTCTCGATGGACGATACTGACGACATCTTGGATGTGAAACGCTACGCCGCGCAAATCAAGATGAATTATCCGATTCTGCTCGGCTTTGGCCGCGAAGACGACCTCAAGCCGTCGTTTGGAGAGCTCCCTCTGCCGACGTCTTTCATCATCGCGCGCGACGGCAGTATCTGCGCCAGACACGACGGTCTCACGGCCAAAGAGCAAGTGGAGCGCGAAATTGCAGCGCTATTATAGTAGTGGAGGCGCCATGACGTATCGATGGTTCTGCGCGGCGTTGCTATTCGGTCTTCTAACCGCCGCTTCCGGTTTCGCCCAGGATTGCAAGGGAACTTTCGTCGACGGCGAATGCGTCGAGGGTTACGTCTACGTCCCCGATTTTATGTCGCCGCAGGAGTTGAAGAAGGATATCGACGAGCACACGAAGGACATCGTGATCGTCGACACGGCAGCTCCCCCCATCTGGGAAGAAGAGCACATTCCCGGCGCAGTGAACCTGCCCTACTCCAAGAACATTAGCGCGCCCGCCGATCTGTCTCGTGAAAAGACTCTCGTCGTCTATTGCGCCTGCAAGGATGACGACGACTCCAAGGAAGTGGCGCGCCAGCTCAGTCTTCTTGGTTACCGCAAAGTGAAGGTTCTCAAAGACGGTTGGTTTAAGTGGCTGGAGCTGAAATACAAAACGGTGAGCGCGGAAGACGAAAAGGGGTCCAAGGGATGAAAAGCCGACTCCTGTTTCTTCCGCTTCTCCTCGCCGCACTCGCGCCTGCGGCCGATGTTGTTTCCGGTCCCGCCGTCGGCGCCACCACGATGTCGATTCCGGTCTCCGATGTCACCGGGCAATATAAAGGACAACTCGTCTGCTACGTCTGTGATTACGACAAGGCCCCGGACGTCCTGGCGTTTTTTCGCGACACCTCCGACGCCACCGCGAAAGAAATCATCCAGCTCAATGATCTCTATTTGAAGAACAAATCCCGCAGCTTCAAGGCGGTCGCGATGATCATCGCCGGCGAAAGCTCCAAGCAGTGGCTCGAGGATCTCAACCGTTCAGCCCATCTGGAAATTCCGTTGACGTATTTCAGGAAGGGACCGAAGGACGCCGCCGTGCGTGTTTACAACCTGAACCCCGCCGTCGCCAATACGTTCCTGGTCACCGTGAACCGTTCCGTGGTCGCGAACATCTCCGATATTGGGCCCGACCAGTTCAGCCGCGTCGCCGCCGCAACGTCGGAAATGCTCGCCGCAGTCCGGTAGTCATTTGTCCAAGATCCGGTAAATCTGGGATGCGTATTTCTCCACCAGCTTGATTCCGATTCCTGGAATCGCCAGTAACTCCGCTGCTGTCTTCGGCTCTCTGTCGGCGATCGCCAGCAGCACTTTATCCGACATGATGCGGAATGCGGGCACGCCTTGCTTCGCTGCCAGGGCGCGGCGCCACGCCTTCAGATTCGCCGCGGCGATGCCCGAGCCCGGCCGCATTTTCTGCTTTAGCTTGGTGGGAGTTTTTTTGCGGCTCTTCTTTTTTGGCAGCGGAGACGCAGTCTCCCGAATGTTCAGATCGAGAGGCTCCGCGTCACTCAGTAGACTTGCATAGCGAAATGGAATCTGTTTGCCATCTTTCTCGAAGACCGAATCCTCCAGGCGGACTAAGCCCGAGCGAGCCATGGCCCCGATCAATTCTTCGAACCCATCGCGATCCATGCCATTTCTTTCGCACAGTTCGGTGTGCAGTTTTCCCACCGACTTACGATTCATCCGCAGCGCACGGATGACGGCGCGCGCCACGTTCTGCTCCTGCTCCGTCGCAGCACGGAAGCGCTGGGCCACTGCATTATCTGGTGCGCAGAAATCGCAAATGCCGCAGGGCTGCTGGCTGTCGGCGCGGTCGCCGAAGTGCCGCACCAGACTCGACATCCGGCATTGGCTGCTCTGCGCATAGCGGATGGTGGCCGCAATCTGCGATTGCTTCTGGACACCCTGCGCGAGATAAGAATCACGCCAATCGTCCGTGCCGCGGCTTAGATTATCGTCCGCATCGATGATCGCGCCGCTATGTGTCCAAAGCTTCTCCAGCGCCTTTTCGAAGATTTCGGACGGAACGCGGCTGTTTCTTTCGACAAACTCCCTCGGTTGCGGCTCCGCGCGAAGACGCGCAAAAATCTGGTCCAGGAATTTCACGTCCGGATAATCGCGCTCGAAAAAGAAATCGTGCGTATGACGGTCCGCATAGGAATGCATCAGAATGGCGCGGCTGGGCTCGCCATCGCGACCCGCTCGGCCAATTTCCTGATAGTAAGCTTCGATGCTCCCTGGCAAAGCAGTATGGATCACGGACCGTATATTCGCCTTATCGATCCCCATGCCGAAAGCGATGGTCGCGACGATCACTTCCAGCTTGCCGTTGAGAAATTCTTCCTGCACGCGCGCGCGCCGGTCGGCGTCCAGACCTGCATGATATGCACGGGAAGGGAAGTCGTATGCCAGGAGCGCGGCAACACTTTCAGCCTGTTTGCGGCTGGGTGTATAAATGATCGCCGGACGCCGAGCGGGGTCGGATAACAATTCGCGCGCCAGGCCGGGACGTTGAGACGGGCTGGTTTCCACCACTTCAATCGCAATATTCGATCGCCTGAACCCGTGAATAAAGCTGGCCTGTTGATCGAGGCCCAGTTGATTGCAGATATCGCGCTGGACGACGGCGGTTGCGGTGGCGGTGAGCGCAATCACTGGCGCCGGCCGCAGAATGGGAAGATAGCTCCCCAATAGCCGATAGTCCGGCCGGAAATCGTGCCCCCATTGTGAAATGCAGTGCGCTTCATCGATCGCAATCAGCGCCGGTTTTCGCTTCGCCAGCATCTCGGGGAAACCGCGTACCCGCAAGCGTTCGGGCGCGATGAAGAGGAACTGCAGCTTGCCGTTCAGGTAATCGATACAAACCTGGCGGGAAGCGGCGCGGTCGCGTCCGGAATGGATGCATTCCACCGCGAAGCCACGGTCCCGCAGCTTTCGAAACTGGTCTTCCATCAGCGCAATCAGCGGACTGATCACTAGCGTGGTTCCGCCCCGGGCCAGCCCGGGAAGTTGGTAGCAGAGCGACTTCCCCGCGCCCGTCGGCATCACGAGCAACGCATCGCGCCCGGCAATTACGGTCTTGCACACTTCTTCCTGATTCGCGCGGAATGCCGTGAAGCCGAAGGCCCGCTGCAGCAGCGCATTTAATGACTCACCTTCGGTCGCCACCGGCGCAGTCTGTGCGTTGCTTCCGCCGTTGCTTGGGCGCGGCGTCTCCGGAATCCGCCCCACCTTGCCGACCACGCTCCGCACATAGTCTTCAATACCATGTAGAAACGGTTCCAGCTGAGCCTCGCCGCGTTCGATGCGCTTCAGACTGGCTTCCCACTGTCCCGTCATCGCGGGACTCTTCACTTCCGGGTGCACCACTTCAATCAAATGGATACCCTTGTCGGTGGCTTCCAGATTCTTCGCGTTGCGCACGATGTATTCGCGCTTCAGCAGCACTTCGATGATGGAAGCGCGCGTGGCCGGAGTGCCCAATCCAGATTCCTTCATGGCGTCGGAAAGCTCTTTCTCATCGAGCGTTTTTCCGGCCGTCTCCATGGCAGTCAGAAGAGTAGCCTCGGTAAAGCGCTTCGGCGGACGCGTCTTTTTCCGAACGGCTTCAGCATTCAGCACATCTTGCGCCTGCCCGCGCTCGAGGCCGGCAGGCAGCGATTGCTGCTCCTCTTCCGATGTTTCTCTGCGGCTGCCCGGCTTCTTGGCGCTCTGAAAATCCAGCACTTTCCAACCCACCTGCTGAATCGCTTTGCCGGAAGAGTGGTAGCGATCGATCAGAGCGCTATTCGTGATGGCGGTAATGACAGTGGTCACCGACCAAACATGGTCCTCATGCCAGCAAGTCAGCAATCGGCGGCACACCAGATCGTAAATCTTGCGTTCATCCGGTGAGAGATTCGCCCCCTCGGGCGATGTGACGGTGGGGATAATGGCGTGGTGATCGCTAACCTTGGCGTCATCCACGTATCTGCGGCCGAGCGGTTTCTCGCCGGTGCCAGGGGCCAGATGTTCCCGATAAGGACCCGCTATCGTTCGCACGATCCGAGGCAATGTTTCCGCCACATCGCGCGAGAGATGCCGGCTATCCGTGCGCGGATAACTGATCAGCTTGTGCCGCTCGTAGAGAGCCTGCGCCGTGTCGAGCGTGTGTTGAGCGCTGAATCCAAAAAGGCGGTTGGCATGCCGCTGCAATTCGGTGAGGTCGTACAAAAGCGGCGCCCCCATGCGCTGCGTCTCGGCCTTGACCGATTCAATGGCAGCTGTCCCAGTTTTTGCGCGAGCCACGATCTGCTCAGCCTCGACGGCATCGGCTGGAAGGCGAGAGGATTTCTGAACCCCTTCCACGTCGCGCACCCAGGTTCCTTTATAGGCCTCGGCTTGTGGCTGCGCCGAGGGTCGAAAGGTCGCAGTCACTTCCAGGTAATCTTCCGGCACGAAGCGCCGCACCGCCAGTTCGCGCTCCACCACCATGGCAAGCGTCGGCGTCTGCACGCGGCCCACGCTCAGCTCGTCGCCATAAGTGAGCGTGTAGGCACGGGAAAGATTCATGCCCACCAGCCAGTCAGCTCGGCTGCGCCCGCGCGCCGCATCCGCCAGCGGCTCGTAATCCGCGCCCGGCTTGATGGAGGCGAAGCCCTTGCCGATTGCTTCTGGAGTAAGCGATGAGATCCACAGCCGTTCGATGGGCTTGGAACAGCCAGCCGCCTCGTAGATGTAGCGAAAAATCAACTCGCCTTCGCGCCCGGCATCGGTCGCGCAGATCACACGCGCGACGCGGGACGAAGAGAGAATCCGCCGCACTACCTCAAATTGATCTTTGGTTTTTTCGTAAACAACCAGCGGCCAAACTTCCGGCAGCATCGGCAAACTGTCTCGCCGCCAGAATTTCCACTGGGGATGAATCTCGTGGGGTTGCGCGAGTGATGCAAGATGCCCGATGGCCCACGTAACCACGTAGCCATTGCCATGTAAGTAGCCTTCGCCACGGACTGTTGCGCCCAGTACTTTCGCGATATCACGCGCAACCGAGGGCTTCTCGGCCAGAACGGCCACCACTCCGGACTCCGCCGCCGCGTTGCTCAAGTACCAGTTTAGTGTTTCGCCGTGTGCGCGGGATCAGCTGGCTAATTTGTTCTCAACAGAACACTGTGCCGGATTGCTTGCCGAAGCTACCGCGGGATAGGCGACCACTTCCGTAGCGGCGTCAAAATCGGAAGCCACTTCGCGCAGCCTGGAAACAATCACGGAAGGCTGGAAGAATTCCTGATACAACCGTTGCGCCCGAATTCCCAAGTCGCGTGCCATGGCAGGATTCTGGCTGAGCATCTCGATGTTTTCGCGCATCGATTGCGGAGACAGGTCGGAGAAGAGCATCGTGTTGCTTTCGAGCAAAAGCTGGTCGGTTTTCGGACCGGCCGTGGTGATCACTGGTATTCCCGACGCAAGTGCGCCGATCAACGTACCGCGAGCCGCCGATGCGCCGTCTGGATAGATTTGCACCAGAGCGTTGCATCCCCGCATGCGTTCGGCAACCTCGCTGACGTGCAACCGCCCGGTCGATCGGATCCGATTGGCCGCTTGCGGATATTTCTTTATCAACGACTCCCGGAATGCTTCTCCAGGCCCCAGTAACGCCACGGCGATTTTCGGATTTTCCAGTACAGATCCGATCACGGGCGTCAGAACCTCACGCAGCTCCGTTGCAAAGTTGGAGAAAATGCCAATGGTGAAGGGCGCGCTTGGATCGTCCTCGGGGGCGTGGCCGTTATCCCACTGGTAACTTTCAGACGGAATATTGCTGCAGATCCGCAGCAGGCTGATCGGCGACTTGCTGTTCCCCAAGTTTTGCAGCAAGTGCAGATACTGTTCTGTGGAGGTGAACGAGTGTCGAACCGATCGCAGGATGGCACCGGCCATTACGCGGTGGGCGATGGCAAGCAAGCGGTGGCGGAATCGCTGTCCCCGCTCCATCGGAAAAGCCACTTCGTGGAACATAACGGAGACATTGTGCCTGCGCTGCATGCAAATCCAGGCGCAGAACGCGAAGTTCATGCTCTTCCAGCCGTACATGTGCGGAACATATTGGATCAAAATGTTGCGCGGCCCGTTGAAGGATTGAAGCTGCCGGTTTAGGTCCCGCAGCCAGCTCCAGCCAAATCCATGGGGGAGAGCGTGAATGTGCTGGGTCTGGCTTTGGATGACTTCCGAGTGACGAGCCGGCGACCAGATGTGGACCAGATCCCCTTGTTTAGCCAGTTCTTTAGAGACTTGGTAAGTGTAATCGCTGACACCACCTAACTGTGGCGGGTACTCACCGGTGACGATATGCCACTGCACTGATTCCTCCTCCGAACGAACCGATGCGGGAAAGTCCGCTAGCCAAAGACAGTTAAGCAAAAACAATCAGGCTGGTAAGAAGAATAATATCAAGTCCGTGCGATGCACCGGTAGAGCGTCAGAACTACTATGCGTTACAAGGGTACTGGTACCTCTAGAATCGTTGGTGGTTGTTGTTGTTCAAGTGTTACTTGGGAAAATCCTGGGCAATCCAATAAAAATGCAGTAACGTGGAATGCTGACCGGCGACGCTTCAATAGTTCGATCTGTCAGTTCGACTCGTTTGCAGATCAGGCAAAATGCTCCTCAGCTCATCCAGCGCCGGGCCTAAGCCGACTTCGTAATGGCGCCAGCGTTGCAGCGAGCTGCGGAACAAGGGTTGGTGAATCTGGAAAGAACTGGCGGTCTTGACCCGCCGACTGGTTTTATGGAAGCTGAGGCAGCGATTGTCCCAGGGCAAACCGCAATAATCAATCAACCGGCGAGATTGACCTTCCAGGTCGTCGACCACATCCTCATATACAACCTCCAACATCGCGCCGGGCGAAAGAATGGAACGCCAATGAGCCATCAGTTCGATGTAAGCGCGATAGTAGCGGCCCAATTCCGCCAGATCGTAGCTGAAATACAGACCGGACGTGAATAGTTTAGAAAAGCAAGACAGGCAAGTATCGAGCGGGTGGCGCGTGACATGGATGATTTTGGCGTTGGGCAGAATCAGGCGGATCAGACCGACTCGAAGGAAATTGCCCGGTAATTTGTTGACAATCCGGACGTCGCCGTTCGCGACATTTGGCAGACGGGAAAGATAGGACCGGCCAAGCCGGCGCAAGCCGGCGCCATCCAACACCGGCACACTTTCTGGATATGGAAGCGGCGGATCTTCGCTATTGAGCTCGCCGTTCGCCTCCATCTTCTCAAGAATTGTCAGTTCGCCGGCGGCATGGATTTGCGGATGGCTGGCAAGTATCTGCTCGATCAGAGTGGTGCCAGAACGCGGCATGCCTAGCACGAAAATCGGAATGGGTGAGGGATCGCCCAGCCCTTGCAACCGATCGATCAGGCTGCTATCAAATACCGCAGCGATACGCTGGAACAGGTTCAGTTCGCTGGTCTCGTCATAATCGATCTGGCGGCGCTTCAAAGCATTGCCTTGGCACAGATGCTCAAATGCCCGAACGTAATCTCCAACGTCATCGAGTGCCTTCGCCAGAGCAAAATGGACACACAGCGCCGTATCCTCGGGCAAATCATTTTTACAAGTGAGTGCTTCGAGCGCTGCCAGATCGTCGTCGTCAGGCTGGAAGGATTTGATCGCCGTTCGATTTAAGTGCGCTTCCGCATAGTCGGGCTTAAGCGCAATTGCCCGATCAAAGTGTACCATCGCCTCATCGAATTTACCCTCCTCCACGAGGATATTGCCTAAATTGTGGTGGGGATTCGCATAATCCGGCTTGAGGATAACAGCGAGTTCGTAATGCGCCTTAGCTTCCTCCGACTGGTCGAGCCTGGCGAGCGCGCAGCCGAGATTGTTATGGGCGACGGCAAAATCCGGCATGAGGGCGAGCGCACGCTCGAAATGCGCCACAGCCTCGTCGATTTTGTCTTGTTCCAGGAGCGCGGTGCCCAGATTGTTGTGGGCGTCGACGTAGTTCGGCCGGAGCGCAAGCGCCTGCTCAAAAAGCGCCACCGCCTCCGGCAGTTTGCGTTCGGCTTGGCGGATATTTCCCAGATTGGAGTGGGCTTCGGCGCACTCCGGTTTGAGGATCAGCGCCCGTTGTTGACATGCCGCGGCCTCGTCCAGCCGTCCTTGGAGCTGAAGGATGTTGCCCAGATTGATATGGACCTCAGCCCATCCCGGGTTGAGGCCCAGCGCATGTTCGAAGCATGCAGCAGCCTCGTCCAGCTTCCCTTGCGTTTGAAAAATGATACCCAAGTTGGAATGATAGGCGGCTTCGTCTGGCATATTGGCGATCGCTTGCCGGATCATCGATACCGCGAGCTCGTGATTTCCCCGCTGAAGCTCGATCATCCCCAGCAGATGCAAACAGTCTGGATCGCAAGCATTAACGGCGAGAATCTGCCGGTAGATAGCCTCGGCCTCGGCCAGTCGTCCAGCTTGGTGGTGCCGAAGAGCATCTTCGATCATAATGCCTGAGTTTTGGGATCGCGGTGTTTTACGGTTCCCAGAAATCGTTTACCTCCCAGACTCATTAGAAGAGACCGAATCGAATCGGAGTCGGGATGTAAGCTTTTGTCAAAAGCAGAGGAACTACGCCTTGCTCTTTCCAATGGCGCCGGCGCAGGAGGGAGCGCCGCAGGAACAGGGGAACGTCCGGACATCTTTGTCAAAGTTGTAATTCACGGTCAGTTCTTCGCCGCGCTGGATGGTGCGCAGGCTCATGTAGAGCACATGACCTCGCATGATGCGGCTCACCAGATTGGGATTGCAGCTGTGATTGATGATCTCGGCCCCGCTGCCACCCACAGCGCCATCGAGGGTCCAATAGGCGTCGACGGCGAACAAATAGGTGAAGTCGCCATCGCCGCGAACCTTAGCTTCTTTTCGGTTCAGGCGCTTGCCGGTGTACTCGATCACCTTACGATTGGCCGGAATAAGTTCACCGGCGAAGACTCCGTAACGATGAATCCTGGAGCGCCGGATCAGGAGCCGGAAACAGGCGAATTTCTCAGTGATTTTGGGGGTTTTGACTAGTTCGGTTCCCATGCGGATGATCTATTTTAGCGAACCACGCCTAAGATGCGGGTAGCGTGAGTACTCTATTGCTTTCTCGCCAGTCGGCCGATCAATAAGGTGTCCAACCTAGGCCTGATGGGAGGCGCCGTATGACCACGACCGACTGTGCAACCGACATAGCAATGCCATCCGCGCCAAGCGAAGATTCAAGGGACGACGCCATGGAACTGGCCCCGCAGCGGGCAGTGGACCGGGCGTCGAAGCCGCTCAGAAGCCTGCTGCTAGGGTTTGCCGTTACGGTAACCGTTGGCCTGACGCTGGCAAGCTGGTATGTGGGTGTTCGCATTGTGAACGCCGATGAAGTTGGGCCAGGGAGCGCAACCGCTGCTGTGCCCGCACCTTCGGCCCCGGTTGTCATTCCCTCGCCTCCGCCCGCGGCTAGCGACGATTCTTTAGGGGACGCTTATTGGTCCACGGTGCCGCCGGCCGATCTTTATTTGCAGGTCGCCGGGATTGGGGCCAAGCAAGATGCGGGTTTTGTGAAATCGCTCGCAGCCAAGGGATTTGGCGCGCAGCTTCAAGGCGGCGACAGAGCGGACAATGCGCGCATTCTGATCGGTCCTTTTTCGACCCACGCCGAGATGGAACAGGCACAGCGCAAGCTGCAAGCGGCCGGCGTGCTGGCGGTCGAGAGCGCACACTGATTCGGTGGCTGGGACAATCACGATTCTGCTATGCTGCAATTTTAGTGGGGCGGTTCCCCTGGAAGCGCTCCTAACGCCGAATGTAAAGCCGAAGCCGCGCGATGCAAGGGACATCCAGCGAGCATTCCCATGCAAGACCAATCGCAAATGTCCCTGAAAATAAGAGTTCGCACCAGTAGTACCCCCCGTTCCGCCCGCATGCGCGGATACCGTATTCGCCCTACGTCCTTCGTCTTCTCTATCCTCTTTCACGTGGCGGTGGTGAGTGGTTTGCTATTGCTGCCGCATATTGAATCCCAAGACCAGGCTCGAGACAAACCGATCTATGACCAGCTGATTAAACCCGACAAGAGGAAAATCATCTGGTACGCCCCTCCCAAGAAGGAGCTTCCAGAAGTTTCGGCCCAACAGAGAATCGGTACGTTCCCCACGCCGCGGGCTCCCGTGAAGTCCGAAGTTGCCATCATCGCCACCACACCGAAGCCAAAGTCGGTGAAGCAATTCATATGGCAGCCAGTGCCAAAAGTGGAGATCCATCAGGATCTGCCCGCGCCCAATATGATCGCGCGCGCCGCCATGGCGATTCCCGC
>Ga0182024_10022739_pt1 | contig 11285 bp, 12 predicted proteins | sample P32metaG_FD_120480 | JGI IMG/M metagenome (GOLD analysis project Ga0182024, IMG submission 120480) | Permafrost microbial communities from Stordalen Mire, Sweden - P3-2 metaG (Illumina Assembly) | ecosystem: Environmental > Terrestrial > Soil > Wetlands > Permafrost | place: Sweden: Stordalen... | reverse complement strand
GCCGATGGTCCGCTGCGGGTGAACCGGACGTGGAAGTCACCGCTGGCGGCTGTGGAGGTCCGCGACAACGGGAAGGGCCAGGCGGAGCCGGCTACCATTCACGGTGGGCAGGGGGTGGAGGTGCCCGCCGAACGACAGCCCGGCCCGCCCAGGCCCGCAGCGGCGAGGGCGTCGCGGCGCCCGGTTTCGGCGCCGGCTGCTGCGTCAACACCACGTGGCCATCCAGCACAGCCGATTGAATCTGCCCCGCACCGCTCTGGCCCGTGCCGCTCTGCCCGGGGCCGGATTTGAACCCGGCAATGCCCGCGACCTGCTGCTGGACAAAGTGCGCCTCCAGCCGGTCGCCAGTCGAGGTTTGACGGGCTCCCGCGGCATTGGTTTCCTCCACGCTGGCGTGGCCAATCCCGGTCATCGCCGACAAGGCAGAATCCGGCCCAAACTGACCCGTCACTTCATCGGCGGCCAGCCGCGACGGCTCCGCGGCTGCCTTGCCGCGCTGGCTTTCGCCCGTCACCACCACCCCCTGCACGCCGTGAATGGTGGCCGGTTCAGCCTGGCCCTTCCCGTTGTCGCGGAACTCCACATCCGCCAGCGGAGACTTCCACGTCCGGTTCACCCGCAGCGGGCCATTGGCGGAATCGCTCAACTGCTCGCTGGCCATCTCCACGCCGCGCTGCAGGTGCGCATGACGCAACTCGCCCTTGGGAGTAAAATCCAGCTCCGCCGCCGGAGAACTCCCGCGCATCCGTCGCTCGACCGCTCCATCCTCGGTCAGGCGCGTCGAGTCCATCCTGACCCCGCCTTCCAGGTGTCCGTGCTGCGGCTGGTTGTGCTCGTCGAATTCCATGAAGCCGGTGGGTGCGGCGATGTGCCCGCCCGTTGCGGTCACCAGGTTGAATCCGTTCAGCGCGTCCAGCCGCGCTGCCGATCCATCGTCGCGAAAAAGAACTTTTGCATCCCCGGCCGTCGCTTCCCCGCCGCGGTAGTTAGCCGTGGCCGCGTGCAAACGGCACAGGTGCGAATCGCGCTCAAACTCCGCGTGCTGGGCGCGAATCAATACCGTCGATCCACTCCGCCGGGTGTTCAGTTCCACCGCCCGGTCCAGAACCAGGAAGCCCTTCTGCGAATCGTAATTGGCGCCCATCGAACTGCCGCTGCCCTGCACCGTGGAGAAATCCACGTGCTCGGCGGTCGTCGCAACTCCGCTTCTGATGTCGAAGGTCAACCCACTGGTCTTGACGTGAATCTCGCCGCGCTCTGCGATGACGGCCGCGGCGGCAATGGGAGTGGCCTTGTTCTCGTCGACCTTGTCCTTGTTGACCTTGTCCTTGCCGAGCTTGTCCTTGTCGAGCTTGTCCTTGTCGGTCTTGTCTGGCGGCGTCTTCACCGCATGAGCATCGCCCGCAACGGCCGGCGCCTGGCCGGGGCGCATCAGCGTGATCTCCACAGGACCGCTGGCCTTGGCTGTCTGGTCATTCTTGTCGTACTCAAATTCAGCGCCTTCAATGCGGTCCACGCGGCTCTGGTCGTCCCCGTAAAGCTCAATCTTCACGTCGTGCAGAATTGCGTGGTTGTCTTTGAACTGCACCGCCTTGGACGCGTGAATCCTGTAGCGCGAGTGCCCGCCAAAGGAATGATCGAGCGTAAATCCGCTGGCGTCTGCGGCGATGTTCACTCCCAGCCGCTGGGGAAGCTCTTTGAGGTTGAGCGGGTTCTTGAGCTTGCCGCGAGCCAGGAAAACCGCCAGCGACCCCACCAGCAGAACCCCTGCCGCCAGCACCAGCGTCCGCAACCGTTCAATGGTGAATCGCGCGCTCAGTTGCTCACCCCGAGCCGCAAGGCCAGCCGCTGCGCCAGGCTTTCGCCCAGCTCGCTCCACAACAGCCTCGCCGTGGCCCCTGAAACTTTCTCGACCGCCGCCGTCAACTCCACAAGCTGGCGCACATTCTCTTCAATGTGGCGGGCCGCCACCGAGTCCAGTTCGACGCCTTCCTCGAGAAACGGCCCATCCGGCCCGAAATCGATGCGAATGTGCCCATCGGCCTCGTAAGCTCCCTCGTCAAACAGCGGCCCGTAGCCGGTAACCCGCACCAGCCGCGGCTCCCGCACCCAGCGCGCTTCCAACGCCGAGCTGTCATCCTGAGCGGAGCGCAGCGTAGTCGAAGGACCTGCGTTTCCGGGCGTCTCCAGCTCCCACAAGCTCCAGCCGATCTGGAACTCGTAGGCGTAATCGTCGTGCAGCAGCTGCAGCGCGTCTTCCACGGCCACCCGCGGCTCCGCGCCCAGCCCGCCCTTGGCATCGCCGGTGTCTCCAGTATTGATGCGCCGCCCATAGACCTGCTGAAACACCGGCGTCTCGCTCCAGCTCACCGGCCACACGGTAGCCGAGTAGACACGCGCCTCGCCGCCGTGTGCGGCAAACGCGCCCAGCACCGCGGTCAGCTTGTCGGCAAGCGAAGCGAGCTGCAGGTTCGGGTACCACAAACTCAGATAAAGCGTGTCAGCCATCTCTATAGATTGTAGACGTGCAGCCAAAGTCAACGATGCGAAGAGAGTTTGCAAGACCGATCACGACCGGGTACCCCATCTTTGCGATTTCTTTCTATCGCAAAGGTGGGAAACCACGAACCTCAACAGGCTGTCACTTGAACTGAAGACCTACGCCGTTACAATCTCGCTGAAATCGGCAATACCGGAGAATCCGTTCAGCACCGACGCGATCATCCCCAGATGCGCCCCGCGCACCGCCGGATCGGGATCGAGCACCATCACCTTATCGAAGAACGCATCCACGGTTGGGCGCAGAGTTGCAATCAGCGCGAGTGCCTCGCCATAGGCCCGCTGCTGGCGCAGCTTCGTCACCTCCGGCGCCAGAACTGCTGCTGCAGTGGCCAGTTGCTGCGCTTCGGCCGAGAGAACAACCCCGTTAGCCGCCTGGAGGTCAAAACCCTTCTCCTCCGCCTGCCGCAGAATGTTCTTGATGCGCTTGAAGGCTGCCGAAATCGCCGCAAAATCTGCGGATTCGCGCGCAGCCGACAACGCCTCGGCCCGCGCGATCGCATCGCGCACATCGTCGGCCTCGGCGGCCAGAACGGCATTTACCACGTCGTAGGCAACCCCGCGCACATCTTTCAAATAGAAATGAAGACGCTCGCGAAGGAAAGCCGCGACCTGCTCCCGATTCGCAGCCTCGGCTCCGCTCGCGTCGAGGACAGCACCAACCGTCAGGGGCAAATTCGACTCGGCTAGAATCTTTACGATGGCATTCGCCGCCCGCCGCAGAGCAAATGGATCCTTTGATCCGGTAGGCGCGGCACCGATCCCAAACATCGCCGTGATCGTCTGAATGCGATCTGCCAGGCCCAGCAGTTGTCCTTCGATTGACGGCGGAATCTCCTCCTCCGAGGAGGCCGGCGTGTACTGCGAATAGATGGCCAGCGCAACCCGTTCGCCGAGCCCCTGGGCGCGCGCATAGAGTCCGCCAATAACTCCCTGTAACTCGGTAAACTCCTTCACTAACTCAGTGGTCAAATCGGTCTTGGCCAGCGCAACAGCCCTCAGCAGCGCCGACTCATCGAAGTGCACGCCTGCCGCCTTGACCGCCGCAGCCAGCTCCCGCGCCACGGCCAGGTTCGCTTCGGTCTTCCAGTGATAACTTCCCAGCTCCTTCTGGAACGTCACTGCCTTCAGGCTCTCCACGCGGTCAACAAGCGGCGTCATCTGATCGAAGTCCCAGAAGAACTGCGCGTCCTTGAATCGCGCGCGCAGCACACGCGCATTGCCGTGGCGGATGATGGCGCGGCCTTCGTCGTCAACCTGGGTGTTCAGCACAGCGAGAAAATGCGGCGCCAGCTTGCCGTCCGCGCCCCCCACGGCAAAATACTTCTGGTGGTCGCGCATCACGGTGACCAGCACCTCTTCCGGCAGGGCCAGATACTCCGGCTCGAAATCGCCCAGCACCACGCTCGGCCACTCGGTCAGGTGCACCACCGTCTCAATCAGCGCCGCATCCTCGCGCCAGCGCGCGCCGGGGATAGTGCGCGTAGCCGCATCGAGAGCCTTGCGAATAGTATGCCTGCGCGCGGCCACATCCACCATCACAAATGCTGCGCGCAGCGTTTCCGCATATCTCTTCGGCGAATCAAGAACGACCGGCTCGTCCCCGTGCAGGACGCGGTGCCCGCGGCTAGCATTTCCAGCAGCAATGCCCGCAATCTCCAGCGGCACAACCGCGGAATCGAGCAGCGCAACGACCCAGCGCACAGGCCGCACAAAGCGCTCCGGCTTGCCGGCGCGCCAGTACATATTCTTGGCCCAGTAAAGGCTGAGCACTTCCTTCGCCAGCTCCGCCGCGAGCACCTGCATTGCACTGAGCCCGAGACGCTTGACCGTGGCTCCAACATACTCGCCCTTGGCGTTGGTGACTTTTTCAAGAGCCGTAACAGGCACGCCGGCCTTTTTCGCAAAGGCCTCCGCGGCAGCCGTCGGCGCACCATCTTTGAATGCCACCTTCCAGGATGGGCCAGTCAGCTTCTCTTCCGTATCTGCCTGGCTGGCGAGCACGCCCTCCACCAGCACGGCCAATCGCCGCGGCGTGGAGTAAGTGGTCACCTTGCCGTTTGCGCCGAGTAAGCGCTCGCGCGTGAGCAGGTCAGTTACACGCTTGCCTAACTCGGCCTCGGCGCCGGCAATCATGCGTGCCGGAACCTCTTCCAGCCCGATCTCCAACAAAAAATCTGCCATAACTTGAATACTTTCTCATTAACTCGGCTTGGAAGTCCCTGGGCAAGCTGTTCCTCTTGACCCCACATTCCCGCAGGGGTTGAAACCCCTTACCTTCTGGTCCTTTTGCGGCACGCGACCCAAAGGGTACCCCGGTCATGCCCTGACACAAAACGGATTGATTATGCGATCTCCCCAAGTTCGCGAGGCGCGTCCTAAGTCGCTTGCTGCAATGCATACGCTTTTGCCACGCCCACGGCCAGGTTGCGGATGCGCCCAATCACGCCCACCCGCTCGGTTACGCTGATGGCTCCGCGGGCATCGAGGAGATTAAACAGGTTCGAACACTTAAGCGCTAACTCATACGTCGCCAGCAATGGGAACCGCCGTTTCTCCAGCGCGTCCACGCCTTCGCCGGCAAACAGCGCATTTGCCCGCTCAAGAAGCGCCTTCCCCTCGGCTTCGTAGAGATTGAAATGCTCCCAGAGCTTGCTGACGTCGGCAAACTCGAAGTTATACACGCTGAACTGCAATTCTTCTTCCAGTCTTACTTCCCCATAAGTCACCGCTGCGCCGGTCTCCGGGTCACGCGCCCATACGATGTCATAAATCGAGTCCACATCCTGCAGGAAGGCCGCAATGCGTTCCAGGCCATAAGTCAATTCGGCGCAGATAGGATCCAGGTCGAGGCCGCCACACTGCTGGAAGTAAGTGAACTGCGTTATCTCCAGACCATCCAGCATTACCTGCCAGCCAACGCCCCAGGCGCCGCCGGCGGGCCACTCCCAGTTATCTTCTTCAAACTTCAAATCGTGCTGACTCAGGTCAATGCCGATGGCCTGCAAAGACTCCAGGTATAACTCCTGCACGTTCACCGGCGGCGGTTTCAGAATGAGTTGAAACTGGGTGTGCTTGAAAAGCCGGTTGGGGTTTTCGCCGTAGCGCCCATCGGCCGGCCGCCGCGAAGGCTGCGCATAGCCAACTCGGTAAGGCTTGGGCCCCAGCACGCGCAGAAACGTCTCCGGCGCCATGGTGCCCGCGCCCACTTCAACGTCGTAGGGCTGCTGCAGCACGCAGCCGCATGCGGCCCAGAAGCTTTGCAGGCGGAAGAGAAGCTCCTGAAAGGTCAGGGCAACCGGTTCTGAGCTAGATAGAACGGTGGATGAAGGCACTGATAGACTCGCTCTCGACGGGACTAGCGCAATTTTACCAGCACACCGGCTGTCAACTTCCCGCAGAAGCTGGGTGGGAACCCGCACAGCCTAAAGCCGCGCCAGCGCTTCGGCCGTGCGCAGCCTGCGCTCCAGGTGGCGCTCAAGTGCCTGCAGCGTGAATCGCCGCAGATCCTGCCCGCGCCGGCGCGGCCACTCTTCCTGGGCAAAGGCCGAAGCAGGCGCGCGCAGCATCCTTTGCGCAAGCTGCCAGGAGTCGGCCGAGAGTGCGTTGGCGCTGCCATTGCGATGCACGGAGCAGAACAGGCCGTCGGTCGCGCCGTGGAACCACGCCTCAGTTGCCTGCAATGCTTCGCCGCAGGCAGTGCAGTGGCCGATGTCCGGCAACAGGCCCATCAGGCGGGTCATCCACAGCGAGAAATAAGTGAGCGGCATCCAGGGCTGTTCTATTGTGGTTTGATCAAGCACCGCCAGGAGCAGGCGGAAGACGGTCTCCTGCGGATCGTGCTCGGGAAGCGCCTCGTCCAGCACCTCGGCAAAAAAGCTCAGCACCGCCATGCGCACATGATCCACTGGGGACGAAAGCGGCGAGCGGATAATCTCCAGCTGATCCAGCCGCACCAGTTCCTGGCGGGGCCGCTCGGCAAACCAGGCGCGCGTCACCGTCATCGGCTCCAGCGCCCCGCCAAACCGTTTCCGGCTCTTCAGCGCTGACTTGGCCACGCCCTTCAGCCGCCCGTAGTCGCGCGTGAAGAAGCTGACAATCAGGTCGGCTTCATGCAGGGGCCAGGTACGCAAAACCACCGCATCTGAGGTCAGCACGCTCATGCGTCTACTATCTTCGCACTGCGGATTGACCGCCACTTTCAGAACGAGGCTGGCTCTTCGATGCAGAGAAAAATCCTCATCGGGGCAAGGAATATATAATATTGTAAGGAAATACTTGTAAAGTAAGATATAATTGTGCAGGAAAGGAATTCGTATGCCTACAGCAACCATGACTTCCAAAGGCCAGATTACGATTCCGGCCAAAGTTCGAGAAGCTCTGGGCCTCAAGCCAGGAGTTCGGATCGACTTTTATGAAATCGAAAAGGGCGAGTACGTCTTGCGCCCGAAGACCGGATCGATCATGGAGATGAGAGGATGCCTGGCCTATAGCGGCCCGACAATCACGATCGAAGAAATAAATCAGGCAGTTCTTGATCGCGCCGCCAAACTCGACGCGGCAACCATGAGCAACGCGCCCGAAAATCAACCCGATGGAGAGGCCGCTTGATCGGACTGGACACCAACGTACTGACGCGTTTTCTATTGCAGGATGACCCCCAGCAAAGCCCACGAGCCGATCGAGTCATGAGTTCCTTGACAGTCGAAGATCCAGGATGGGTGGGAGTGGCGACCATCCTGGAGTTGGTATGGGTGCTGAGCAGCAAGAACCGGTTTGACCGCAAAACCATCGCGAAAACTCTGGATCGACTTCTGTTCCAGGAAGAGATCGTAATCGAGCAGGACAGCGTCCTTCAAAGCGCAGTGCGGCAGTTTCGGAGTGGAAGCGCGGATTTCGCCGATTGCCTTATTGCCAATTCTGCCCGCACCGCCGGATGCAGCAGCACCTTGACTTTCGACCGCAAAGCCGCACGAGACGCGGGGATGGAACTGCTTGCCTGAGATCCATTTACAAGCCAAACCCCGGTAGGCTACAGGAAATTTTCCACAAGCGATCGGGCGGACCCCGCGCGGGCCAAGGTTAAAATAGTCTCAGAGGTTCCAAATGCCTTCCGCAATGGTCACCTTCAACGGACGGATTACACTTCCCCCCAACGTACGAAAGCAGCTTGGACTGAAGACCGGCGACAGCGTTGAGTTTGTCGAGATTGGCAACGGGCGTTTCGCAATTGCTCCCGGCGCAGATTCCCTGCACGAATCCATCAGCGAGCCCCGCGGCTGGATTCCCGAGCTGGATTTTTCGCCCACCGACGACGAGCCGCGCTTCAAAGAGCTCGACGAAGCCATCCACTAGGTTTCCGCCCAAACCGTCCGAAGCCCTGAGCCACTGATGGGCTGCGGTGTCCCTGCGCCGCACTGGGACGCGCGTTCGATTCCTTGTAGCGGATTCGTCGGCATCGGATTGGCCAGGCTAAGAACCCGCCCATCGTGCACACAGACACGAACGCGCATTCCGTCGAACGGAACGCGCGTGGTGGCCAAGCTCAAATTTGAAGTGAAGCTGAAGCCCGTCTATCGACGGCTCGGCTCAGCGGCCGAAGTGGGCGGCGTTCTTCTCGGTAAAGCTGGCCCACTTTTCCGGCAGGTCGTCCTGCGCGAAGATGGCCGAAACCGGGCAGGCCGGAACGCAGGCGCCGCAGTCGATGCACTCGACCGGATCAATGAACAGCTGAACCGCCTCGCCGTGACCGTCCTCGTCCTTCTTGGGGTGGATGCAATCGACAGGACAGGCGTCCACACAGGCGCTGTCCTTGGTGCCGATACAGGGTTCTGCAATGATGTAGGCCATGACTGAATTCTCCGCGGAGACTAACTCTCGACGCTGATAGTAGCACAGGACCCCAAAGAGTGACTTGTGTTCCCGCGCACTCGTTTTGCCATGCGGGAGCCAGGGGAATTATATGCCGCTATCCGGCCGCAGCGGCACGCTCCGCCCGCCGCCGGGCGAATTCCTGCGGCGTGGGAATTGGCGCCAGGTTGCGGCCGGCAAACATGTCCTTGAAAAGCGCCACCATCTCCGCGTGAATCAGCCCGTTCGAGGCCAGGACTTCGTGGCTGTTCAACTGGAACGCGCCGCCGGCGAAGTCCGTTAACAGGCCGCCGGCTTCTTCCACCAGCAGAATGCCCGCGGCCGTGTCCCAGGGGTTCAGATTGAACTCCCAGAAAGCTTCCAACCGCCCGCTGGCCACGTAGGCCAGGTCCAGCGCGGCCGAGCCGGCGCGGCGGACTCCATGCGAACGCAGTGTGAACTCCTGGTAGAAGTGCACGTTCGGGCTGTCGTGGCGTTTGCGGCTGGGGAAGCCGGTGGACACCAGCGACTCGGCCAGGTCTTCGATCCGCGACACATGCATCGGCTTGCCGTTCAGCCATGCGCCGCGTCCGCGCTCGGCGGTGTAGAGTTCGTCGCGCATGGGGTCATAGATCACGCCGGCAACAATGGTTCCGTCCTGGTCAAGCGCGGCCCCTTTCGTGCTTTGGGCAGGCCTTTGCTCCAGTCCCATGGAAACGCAAAACTGCGGGAACCCATGGGCGAAATTGGTGGTCCCGTCCAGCGGGTCCACATACCAGCGGAACTCGCCTTCCATGCGCTCCCGCGTGCCTTCTTCTCCAAAGACACCGTGCTCGGGGAATGCCTCGGCGAGCCGCTCCCGGATCAGTTTCTCTGAGGTCCGGTCGGCTGCGGTAACCAGGTCTACGTCGCCCTTGTACTCGGTGGCCACGCCCTGGGCAAAGAACTCGCGCAGCAGTGCACCTGCCTCGCGCGCAATGGCCGAGGCCTTGGGAACCCAAACCAGATCCTCCGCCGACGCGCTACTCAAGACACGGTCCCGTCGGAAGCGGTTTCACTCGAAGGCGGCTTGCCCATGCCCCTGGCGCGCGGTTCCCGCTTCCGCCCAGCTTCGGAGATGCTGCGAATCTGGTGCTTGTAGATGAAAAGATTCGGCAGTCCCTCGCGCGTCAATCGCAGCATGGCGTCGTCGAAGTATTCGATCCAGCCGCGCACCGTTTCGCCGTCGCGCAGCTTGACGATGACGGCGACCTGGCGATCGCTGAGGGAGCGCAGATAGAGCGCCTCCTGCCCGGTATCACCCGGCGGAGGCGCCTTGGAACGGCGGCGCGAGGAAAGCGGAGAGGTCATGATCTCATTTTAGATGCTGCGCGGGTGGGGATGGCCGCATAAGGAAGAATCAGCGGCTGGATTACTTCCGGATTGGCGACCACACGCCAAGTACCTTGCTGGAAGATGTAGAATTGCCCCACTTGCGCTTTCAAATAGGCCGATATGACGGCTTCGTGCACCCATCCAGACTCCAAAGGCTGTATCCAATGATCTGCTTATTACCATCCATTCCTGGGGCTATCCACCAGTTCCGCGCCAATCCGTGGCCGTATCAAAAAACTCTTGTGACACCGCGCAAGGACATGGCAAGCTTTTTATCAACCCTCCTGGCCGCTTTCCCAGTTGACTATGGAGTCGCATCGACGGATCAGGTCGTGTTCGAACCTGATAATTTCCTGGAACTCCTGAAGGCTCGTGAAGTCCCAATAGAGAACTATTGGACCTTCTGTGCCGAAGCTTCCAACACCGAGGACGTAGCGGTGCTGCTTGATGCGATGCTCAATGATTGGATCGATTTCGTATTTGTGCCGTCGCCAGCCAGCTTTGCATTTTATGCAGACCACGACGAATACCTGACGATTTATGTTCCAACCTCATCGGGACTCGATCAACTGGTCACTCGACTCGAACTCGTTGGATTTGGTTTCGAAGACTACGTTCGGCCTTCGGCTGGTGATATTTGGCGGTGAATCTATTCGTTCCGGTCGGATCACCGGCAACCCGGAATTAACATGGCGAGGAACGACGAATTCCACCCTGGCCGACCATGAGGAGCTTCAACGGCAACACATCGGCACATCAGTTCTTGGTCGTCGGCTTATCCCCGTAGTAGCCGGTTTTGTGGCGGATGTTGAAGTCCTGAGCGGCGGCTCTGGGGACGGTCACGTCGATGCGATGAAAGGTCCTTCCCGGCTCCTGGTTGTGCGGGTAATAGCCAATCAGGTATTGCGTGCGCAGGTCGTCGCTCACCTGGGCGAAGGCCTTGTCGAGGCCGCCTTCGGACACGTAGAAGCTCTTGCCGCCGGTCTGCTCGGCCAAGGTGATCAGCGCGTGTTCCCCGCCCAGGTCACGGCCCGCGCTGGCTTCAATGGGCACGTCGATGATGGAGTAGATCATGACCTCGTGGCGCAAGGCCGCCTCCAGCGCCTGGTCGTAGGTGCTGCTCTTGACGGTATCGTCGCCGTCCGAAACAACGATGAGCACACGGCGACCATCCCTGGGACCGAGCTGCTGAGAGCCGAGAACGATGGCATCGTAGAGCGCCGTGGCGTAGTCGGCGTGGAGCTGGTTCAGGCCGCGATCGATCTGGGCAACCTTGTTGGTGAAGGGCGTCAGCTCGCGCACTTCGGTGGCAAACTGCATCAGGCTCATCTGGTCCTGGGGGCGCAGAATGGCATGAACAAATCTCCGCGCCGCGTCTGCTTCCTCCGTCAAGTCTTTCCTGACACTGCCGCTGGTGTCGATGGCCAGGGTCAGGTTCAGCGGCAGCTCCGACTGGCGCTCGAAGAGCGCGATGGATTGCGGCCGGCCGTCCTCGGTCACGG
>Ga0182024_10022738_pt1 | contig 11285 bp, 4 predicted proteins | sample P32metaG_FD_120480 | JGI IMG/M metagenome (GOLD analysis project Ga0182024, IMG submission 120480) | Permafrost microbial communities from Stordalen Mire, Sweden - P3-2 metaG (Illumina Assembly) | ecosystem: Environmental > Terrestrial > Soil > Wetlands > Permafrost | place: Sweden: Stordalen... | reverse complement strand
TGGGGTCGTTCAAACGCAGGCGCCTCCGGTGGGGAATCAGTGGCTTAGCACTACTGAGTACCCGCGCGGAGGCGTTTGTGTTTCGACGACCTCACCCTTCTCGTGAATTATCCAGGCTAATACCCCTTTCTGCGAGATCTGATGTTTGGCAGAACCTGGGCGCACCGTGTTTGTCCGACGGAGGGACTTGAGTAGCGCCCGGACCGAAGCAGCCCATCTACGCAAGACCCGACCGCATTCTCTGCATTATTGCTTCTCTCGGTTTGACGGCCCTCCGTTTAACATGCGGGCAGTTCCGCTGCATGTTCAACACAGCGTTGAGCACGGGACCGGCACCCGGAAACCGGACGTCGGCCCAGGCAAAGGCAAGCGCGACATGCCCGACTCCCCGGGCCGGCCCCTTGCCGGCCCGCAGATAGAATGACAGCGGCCTTCCATGCCCCTCGCTCTCGACATCCCTCCCCGAATCGGCGAGATCGTCCGTGTCCGCTCCCGCCGCTACCTCGTCGAGGAAGTGAGCCCGCCGCCTGAACCCGGCGATGACACCTTGGTCCGCCTGTCGTGCCTCGAAGACGACGCCGAGGGTGAAGAACTCCAGGTTCTGTGGGAGCAGGAAATCGACTCGGCGCGCCTCGACGAGGCCGACTGGTCGAAGCTGACGAGAGGGGAGTTCGACCCGACGAAGTACTTCGCCGCCTATTACCGCACCCTTCGGTGGAACACAGTCACCTCGACCGATCCGAAGTTGTTCCAGGCCCCCTACCGCGCTGGCATCCGGCTCGACGCGTACCAGTTGGAGCCGCTGCGAAAGGCCCTGCTGCTGCCGCGTGTCAACTTGTTCATCGCAGACGACGTCGGCCTCGGCAAGACCATCGAAGCCGGCCTGATCGTGCGGGAGCTTCTTCTCCGCCAGCGCATCCGCCGCATCGTCGTCGGCGCGCCGCCCTCCGTGGTGCTCCAGTGGAAAGAGGAGCTTGACCAGCGATTCGGCCTGACGTTCGTCGTACTCGACCGCGAGTACGTCCGTCGCATGAAGGTCGAACGCGGATACTCCGTGAATCCCTGGGCGACACACTCACGGTTCGTCATCTCGCACCACCTCCTGCGCGATGAGGACTACGCTCGTCTGCTGCGCGACTGGCTCGAGGACGACCGCGGCGACGCGCTGCTGATCCTTGACGAGGCCCACAACGCCGCGCCAGCGAGCGGCGCGCGGTACGCCGTGGACTCGCAGTTCACAAAGTCGATTCGCGAATTGGCGCCGCTTTTCGAACACCGCTTGTTTCTATCCGCCACGCCACACAACGGGCACTCGAACAGCTTCTCCGCGCTGCTCGAAATCCTCGACCCCCACCGGTTCTGCCGCGGTGTCCCCGTCGAGTCCGCAAAGCAGCTCGAGCCCGTGATGGTCCGACGCCTGAAGGACGACCTGCGCAAGCTGGAGGGAGGGTTTCCGGTCCGTGAGGTGGTCGAAGTCCCCATTGCCGGGCTGGCCACTGACGACCCGGAGCTGGTCCTGCCGCAGCTGCTCGACGAGTATCGTCAAGCCCGTGGAGAACGACTGAAGGACGCCGCGAAGTCCGTGCAGGCCGCCTCCGCGCTCGTGATGTGCAGTTTGCAGAAGCGTTTGCTGTCCTCAGTCGAAGCGTTCGCCTGCACGCTCAAGGTCCACCGCGATGCGTTCGAGGCCCACGTGAAGAAGGTCGCGGAGGGCACGCCAGCCGGCAGCAGCGAGGTCCGGGCGAATATCGCGCAGTTGAAGCTGCTCGCCAGCGCCCCGGATGCCGATGACGACCGCGCCGACGCCGCCGAAGACGACGTCAGGGTTGAGGAAGAGGCGGCCATTGCGACGGCGACCGTCAAAGGCGACGTCCCTGGTTCAAATGCCCGGCTCGACCGTGAGCGCCAGTTCTTGGCTCGCATGACCGACGTCGCGAACGCCGCGCGCAGCGTGGCCGACGCGCGCGTCCGGCACCTGGTCGCGTGGGCGCGCGCCCACCAGGACCAGCGCGTCCTGATCTTCACCGAGTACGCCGATACGAAGCGCTACCTGGAGAAGCAGCTTCGGGCGGCGCTTACACCCGGCCGCGAGGCCGATCCCCGAATCTCGACCTTTCACGGCGGCATGACCGATGAGACGCGCGAGGACGTCAAGCGTGCCTTTAATGCGGAGCTGTCGCGCCACCCGCTCCGCGTCCTCATTGCGACCGACGCGGCGCGCGAGGGCGTAAACCTCCAGAACAATTGTGCGGACCTCTTTCACTTCGACGTGCCGTGGAATCCCAGCCGGCTCGAGCAGCGCAACGGGCGCATCGACCGCAAGCTGCAGCGGTCACTGACGGTCCGCTGTCATTACTTCGTCTACGAGCAGCGCCCCGAGGACCGGGTCCTCAAGTCACTCGTCCAGAAGACGAAGACGATCCGGCGGGAGTTGGGCAGTCTGGCGCCTGTCGTCGAACGTCAGCTCGAGGATCGCCTGAGCCAGGGTTTCGCTCGGAAGGATGCCGCTCGGCTGGCCGACGCCATCGAGGCGGAGCGCCTCGACCCCGAGCGCGAAAAGGCCGTTCAAGTCGAGCTGGAGGCTGGCCGGAAGCGCGAACTCGCGCTGAAGGAACAGATTGTGGATCTGCAAGATCTGCTCGAGAAGTCCAGGGACTGGCTGCACATCGATAAGGACGACCTGCGGCAGGCGATTTCGTGCGCCCTCGAGCTGATGGGTGCGAAGGCGCTGGAACGAGAACCGGGCACAGATGAATACGGGCTGCCGGATGTCGTCGGTCGGCTGGAACACGACGAGTCCTGGCTGAACACGCTCGACACGTTACGTCCGCCTCGCAGGCGCGATCAGCCGCTTTGGGAATGGCGTCGCGAAGCCCCGATTCGCCCCGTCGTCTTTGCCGATCCTGGGTCGCTGGATGCGAGGACCGTCCAGCTGCACCTCGAGCATCGTTTCGTCCAGCGCCTATTGGGGCACTTCAAGAGCCAGGGCTTCGTGCACCACGACCTGGCACGTGCGTGCGTCGGCGTCACTGACGACCCGGTGCCTCGCGTCATCCTGCTCGGCCGGTTGTCGCTGTACGGCAGGCGGGCGTCGCGGCTGCACGACCAGATCCTGGCGGTCGCCGCACGGTGGGCAGACGCCGATGTCCGGAAGGAACCCCTGAAACCGTACGCGGGCTCTACGCTTGACAAGACGCTCGACCTGCTCGACCGGATGTTGAGCGCTGGTGGTGGCAAGGAGCTGTCACCGGAGGTCAGGGCGCGGCTTGGACGGGGCGCCGCTCGTGATCTGGAAGAACTGAAAGCGCACTTAAAGGCGCAGGCGAACGACCGCGAGGCCCTGGCCAAAGACGAACTCCATGCTCGCGGCGAGCAGGAGGCGGCTGACATGCGCGCAATCCTCGAAACGCAGCGCGCCCGGATTCAGCGGACGGCGGAGCAGCGAGAACGCGAGCAGTTGCGGCTGGACTTCGAAAACGAACGCCGGCAACTCGAAGCCGACAAGCGCTATTGGCAGCGGCGCCTCGCGACCCTCGGACAGGAACTGGACGCCGAGCCAGCGCGCATCCGCCAAAGCTACGAAGTGAAGGCCGCCCGCTTCGAGCCGGTCGGGCTCGTATATCTGTGGCCAGTAACTGGCTGATGGCGTCTGTCCCACCCGAACTGCTTGCCCATCGTCAGTGGCTCGGCCAAATCGGCCAGGTCGGCCTCGTCGTGTCGCCGGCCGTGCTCATCAAGCGCGGCGTCGTCATCGATCGCCATCGTTCGGTCGAGGTCCAGACGAACCTGGCCGAACTCGTGGACAACGACGGGGATGCGCGTGTGTCAGACACGCTGGCCTTCTTTCGCGAGGTCCTGGGTTGGCACGACGAGCGGATTGCGGGTGTGCCGGGGAAGTCCGATGTCCCGGACGCGCTCGTGTCATCGCTGCCCGAGCATGACGACCACCTCCGCCCCACGTATGCAGTGCGCGATCCGGAACAGGCCGGCGGGTGGCTGCTTCTGGTTCAGGTCGTCAAGGCTGACGACTTCGACGATCTGCCCGCGCATGACAAGGATCGTGGCGGCTGGCGCGCCAGCCCGCACGCGCGGCTCGAACGGCTGTTGCGCGACACGGGGGTGCCGGTTGGCGTCCTCTTCAACGGGACGTCGCTTCGCCTCGTGTACGCGCCGAAGGGCGAATCCTCTGGCCACCTCACGTTTCATTTCCGCTACCTCCTCGAAACGCACGGCCGGCCCATGGCGGGAGCGCTCTATGCGCTGCTCGCCGACGAACGCATTTCGGATCTCTCGCCGGAACCTCAACGCCTTCCCGCGCTCCTGAAGGAGAGTCGCAAGTACCAGAACGACGTCTCGACGGCGCTGGCCGATCAAGTGCTGGAAGCGCTTTGGGAGCTGGTTCGCGGATTTCAGGCCGCAAATGACACCTCGAAAGGGCAGCTGCTCGAACACGCGCTCCGCGACGCCCCGCAGAATGTCTACGGCGGACTACTGACGACGCTGATGCGCTTGGTCTTTATTCTGTATGCCGAGGACCGCGGTCTCATGCCTGCGGGCGATGTGTATCAGCGTCACTACTCGGTGGCCGGCCTCTTCGAGCGCCTGCGTGAAGACGAAGCGCGGTATCCGGACACGATGGATGCGCGCTACGGCGCCTGGGCGCAGCTCCTCGCGCTGTTCCGCCTCATTCATGACGGCGGCGGCCACGGGCCGCTCAGGTTCACCGCGCGCCATGGGCGCTTGTTCGATCCGGACGCGTATCCCTTCCTCGAAGGTCGACCGCAGGGCACCATTCGTAGCAAGGGCGCGCGCGTCGACCCACCGCGTCTCTCGGACGGCGTCGTCTATCGAGTGCTCAGGGACCTGCTGATTCTGGACGGCGAACGCCTGTCCTATCGCGCGCTCGACGTCGAGCAGATCGGCTCGGTCTACGAGGCGATGATGGGCTTCGCGCTCGAGCAAGCGCACGCTCCTTCCATCGCCGTCGCCCCCAAGCATATCGTCGTCAACGTCAACAAGCTGCTCGAACGAAACGGCGCCGAGCGCGCCAAGTGGCTCCGCGAAAACGCCGAGTTGAAACTCCCGTCCGCGGGCGCACTCGCGGAGGCCATGACCGTTGACGACGTACTCAATGCGCTTGGAAAGAAGATCTCGCGGTACACCCCGCGCGTAGTTCGGGTAGGAGGGCTGTATCTGCAGCCAACCGAAGAGCGCCGGCGATCAGGCTCGCATTACACGCCCCGTTCGCTCACGGAGCCCATCGTCCGCACCACATTTCGTCCAATCCTTGACCGGCTCGGCGATCGCGCGACGCCGCAGCAAATCCTCGACCTAAAAGTCTGCGACCCGGCGATGGGTTCCGGCGCATTTCTTGTCGAGTCCTGCCGGCTTCTGGCGGAGCGGCTCGTCAAGGCCTGGGCGATTCACGGCCGGAACGAGTCACTGCCTCCTGATGAGGACGAACTCGTGCTGGCCAAGCGCCTGGTGGCCGAGCGCTGTTTGTACGGCGTGGACAAGAACATCTTCGCCGTGGATCTCGCGAAGCTCTCGCTTTGGCTGGCGACACTCGCGCGCGAGCACCCGTTCACGTTTCTTGACCACGCGCTCCGGCACGGCGACTCGCTCGTTGGCCTCTCGCGCGAGCAGATTGCGTGCTTCAACTGGCAGGTCCAGGCACAGTTGCCGCTCGTTCGTGGGCTGATCGACACACGGGTGTCCGAGGCGCAGGGCCTTCGCGAGCAGATTCAGGGCCTCGCCACGTCGGACGACGTGCCACACAAAGCGCAGCTCTGGCGCGACGCAGAGGAGGCGCTCGCCGATGTGCGGCTCATCGGAGACCTGGTCGTCTCGGCGTTCTTCGAGCGCGACAAGCCGAAGGATCGCAACGCGCTTCGTGCTGCATATGCCGGCCAGGTCCAGGATTGGCTGAACGCGGACTCTGTTTCGGCGCCGGCTCGACGGGAAGCCCTCGGAGCCATTTCCGAAGGCCTCCGCGAGCACGACCGTCCTATTCCGCCGTTCCATTGGCAAATCGAGCTGCCCGAGCTTTTCACCCGTCCGAACGGCGGCTTCGACGTCATCGTCGGCAACCCGCCGTTTGCCGGCAAGAACACGTTCGGCGGCTCGACACGAGAGCACTACCCGGTCTGGCTGCAGACGATTCACGATGAAAGCCATGGCAACGCTGACCTCGTTGCGCACTTCTATCGGCGCGCGTTCAACCTGCTGCGCCGCAATGGCGCCTTCGGTCTGATCGCGACAAACACCGTCGCGCAGGGCGACACGCGGTCGACGGGCTTGCGCTGGATTCGCCATCACGACGGCACGATCTTCGCGGCGACGAAGCGCGTCAAGTGGCCGGGGCAGGCCGCCGTTGTCGTCTCGGTTGTCCATGTTCACAACGGCGCGCTCGCCGGGCCATTCGACCTGGGCGGACGTCAAGTCGACCGAATAACGGCGTTCCTCTTTCACGCCAGCGGCGACGACGACCCGGCGCGGCTAGTCGAGAACGAGCGCAAGAGCTTTGTTGGCAGCTACGTCCTGGGCATGGGGTTCACGTTCGACGACACAGACAAGAGCGGCGTGGCCAATCCCATCGCCCTTATGCACGAGCTGATACAGAAGAACCCGCGGAACGCTGAGCGCATCCTTCCGTACATCGGCGGTGAAGAAGTTAACGGTAGCCCGACACAGATGCACCACAGGTACGTCATCAACTTCGGGCAGATGTCGGAGGAGGAGTGCCGGCGGAGCTGGCCAGACTTGATGGCAATCGTCGAGGTGAAGGTCAAGCCAGAGCGCCTCAAGAACAACAGGGAGGGTTATCGACGCCACTGGTGGCAATACGGCGAAAAGCGCGTAGAGCTCTACGAGGCGATTTGCGGGTTGGAGCGCGTGCTGGTCTGTCCGATCGTATCGAGCCATCTGTCGTTTACGTTTGTTCGGCCGGGCTCGGTGTTCGGTCACAAGCTGTGCGTCTTCGCGTTCCACAGCGATCTCGCGTTCTCTGTGCTCCAGTCCAGGTGTCATGAGATCTGGACCCGCGCATTCACATCGACGCTCAAGGACGATCTGAACTATTCATCACGCGACTGTTTCGAGACTTTTCCGCTTCCGGCCGGCTGGGAACGTGCGCCAGGGCTGGAGCGTGTCGGCCGGGAGTACTTCGAGTTCCGTGCGGCGCTAATGGTCGACCTCGACGAGGGCCTGACAGCGATCTACAACCGGTTTCACGATCCGGCCGAGTCCGACGCCCGCACCGTCCGACTGCGAGAGCTGCACGACGCAATGGACCGCGCGGTGCTGGACGCGTACGGCTGGACCGACATACGGCCCACTTGTGAGTTCCTGCTCGACTTCGAAGACGAAGCCCGGGACGGCGACTCGCCCGGCAAGGCGCGCAAGCCATACCGCTACCGCTGGCCGAACGGGATTCGCGACGAGGTGCTGGGTCGGTTGCTGGAGCTGAACGCCGAGCGGGCGCGCCAGGAAGCCGTCGCCGAGAAAATGACCCACCCGCCAGCGTCCAAGAAGGTCAGGAGAGGGCGCCCTGCAATTCCACTGCTCGAGTCAGAGGGCTGACGATGGCGACGAGCTCAGAGCCGCCGACTCGGGGGTGATGTCTGCAAGTCATTGACGCTAAATGTCTTGTCCACTAGACTGAAGAGAGCGGTAAGATGTCTTCCCCTCGCCGGGAGCCACCCATGGCAACTGACACGATCACTCCCCTCGATGCTGAAATTCAAGCATACGAGGCGAAGCTGCCGGAGCTCGAGAAGGCGTACCCTGGCAAGTTCGTCGTGTTCAAAGCGCACGAGTTCGTTGGCGCTTGGGACACGCTGAACGCAGCCGCGGCAGAAGCTGTTGCCCGGTTTGGCCGCGGGCCATATCTGATCCGTCAGGTAGGAGCGCCACGACCGACATTGCCAGCCTCCGTACTGTTCAAGTCGCGAGTGATTGCGGGGCAGCGATAGATGCCGATCGCGAATTGTGGCTTCCCTCCTGTCACGGTCATTCCAGGAACGAATCCACCACAACTGCTGTCTGGAAGTGATGCCCTTGTCATGAAGGGCCCGACGACAGCAGTCGAGATCGGTTTCAATTCCGATCTCTTTCACTCTGATCCGGCGGTCGTGCAGCAAGCGATCGCGTCGGCGCACGCGCAGCCGCCTTCACAACTCGTCGAGGCCCTGATTGACACGGGGGCAACCGACAGTTGCATAGACGAGGAGCTTGCGCAACAGCTTCAGCTCCCCCTGATCGATCGTCAGGAGGGAAGTGGCGTCGGTGGAACAGAGAAGTTCAACGTGTACCTGGGACACGTCCGAATCGCGTCGCTGGGCTTCATCCAGTACGGCCGCTTCATGGGCGTCAGACTCAAGGCCGGCAACCAGCCGCACCAGGCGCTGCTCGGCCGTACCCTGTTCCAGAGGATGATCTTGGTTTATGACGGCCGCGACGGGTCGGTCAGACTCGCCGTTTGATCGGGTCTGGTCCGAAACGCCGACGTTGATCCACAGTCGCTAACGTTTGACCAACTCCCCACGCTGCGCGACGCCAAGATTAAGACGCGTTAGCCGGTCGTGAGATGACTGAGGACCCACGATTGACCAGCGCCGACGTCCGAACCCGCCTGACCCACGCGCTGCGCCTGGACGTCATCGGTCCTGAGCCGGACGAACCGCAGACCGCCGAGACGCTGCCGATCGCGCCCTCGCGCTGGTACTTGACCGGCTTCCTCGTGCCGTGGAACGCGCCCGCGCAGCAGAAACGCGACGAGGATGACACGCAGGGAGAACTGGAGTTCGGGGAGGCGGCCGCCCCTGGCGACGAGGACGACCCGCCGCCAGAGTCGCGCGCTGCCCGCCGAAGCCACTTCCCATCGTCGCTCGGCCTGAGCCTGCTGGTCCCAAGCGAAGTCACCGTGCTCAGCATCACCGCACGCTGGGGCGACTACAAGGCGCTCGAGAAGGACGGTGTGCTGAGCGGCGAGTGGCGTCGCACGGAGCGATCGGCGCGCCTGACGATTCGGCTCCGGAAGGAGCGCGCTGATCCATCACCCGCCGCTGTTCCTGACAGCGGCGGGTTGGAGGTCGTCACGTCCGTTCGGCGGATCCGCGGCCTCGAAGATCTGCCAGGCCTGGCGGCGGGAACGCTGGCGGTCTCCGTGTTTCTTGTCAATCGCCGCGAGGCGTTGGAGGGTGTCGACGAACTCAAAGACGAGCGGTTCGTCTTCCAGGCGTCGCTGACGGTTGAATCCGACCAGTCGTTCGTGCCTCGGCCGAATCCCCGAGGGCACGAGCAACACGATCCTGACGAGCGCATCGCCGATCTGCAGTATCGGGATGTCATGGAATTCGCCGTCGGCCATGGCACGTCCGTCCACGGTGTCGTGACAGCGGGGGAGTGTCGCAAGGTTTTCACTACCTGGATGCCGCAGTGCGAAGTCGAGCGTGTCGAGCCGGAGCCGTTGGCTGGTGTCGAGCTGGGCATGGAATTGCTGGCAGATTCGCCGAACTCACGAGCCCTGCGAGCATCGGTCGCGAATCTGGTCGCGACGTACCGAACCTGGATAGAAGAGGAGGCCAAGTCCTCGCCACGAGAGGCACCGCGCGCCGAAGTCGCCGCGGCTCTGTTGAACGCCGCGCGTCGGGCGGCCATGCGCATCGAGGACGGCTTGACGCTGCTGGACGACGACGTCGTGTTCGAAGCATTTCGGCTGATGAACCGGGCAATGGCCACGGCGGCGCGTCAGCGCCGCGCCCAGGAGACGAGGAAAGATCCGACCCAGGTTGATCCACCCACGTGGCGCCCGTTTCAGCTCGCCTTCGTGCTGATGAACCTTCGTGCGTTCGTGGAGCCCACTCACGCCGACCGTGAGCTGGTCGATCTCCTGTTCTTCCCGACCGGGGGTGGCAAGACCGAAGCGTACCTTGGCTTGGCCGCGTTCGTCATTCTGCTGCGCCGGCTGCGTCGTCCTGGTCTCGAGTCGGCCGGCGTCGCCGTGCTCATGCGGTACACGCTGCGTCTCCTGACGCTCGATCAGCTGAGCCGCGCCTCCACCTTGATCTGCGCCCTCGAGCTGATTCGGCGCGGCGAGGACGGCAAGCGCCTCGGCCCATGGCCGTTTGAGATCGGCCTCTGGGTCGGCCGGGCCGCCACGCCGAACCGCATGGGCCGAAAGGGCGACAACGACCGCCGGTCGGCGCGTGCGAAGACCATCTATTTCCAGGGCGATACCAAGAGCCGGCCTGCGCCGATTCCCCTCGAAACGTGCCCGTGGTGCGGGACGAAGTTCGAGGGTTTCTCGTTCCAGCTCCAGCCCGACGCCGACGCTCCGCGTGACCTGAGGATCGCGTGCGCGAACCCCTCCTGCGCCTTCCGCGGCAGGACACCACTGCCAATTGTTGCCGTTGATGAGCCGCTCTTCCGCCGCCTGCCGTGTTTCGTCATCGCGACGGTTGACAAGTTCGCAAACCTGCCGTGGGTGGGCGAGAGCGGTGTGCTCCTCGGTGGGGCCGACCGGCACGATGCGTCCGGTTTCTACGGCGCGGCAGTACCTGGACCGGGCCAGAGGCTCACGACCCCGCTCGCGCCGCCGGATCTGATCATTCAGGACGAGCTTCACCTTATATCTGGTCCGCTCGGCTCGATGGCCGGCTTGTACGAGACCGCGATTGACGCGCTCGCGACACGCGAAATTAATGACCGAAAGGTGCGTCCAAAGATCCTCGCGTCCACGGCTACGGTCCGGCGCGCTAGCGACCAGATTCGAGCGCTCTTCGCGCGCAGCGGCGTCGAAGTCTTCCCGCCGCCGGGGCCGGATCGCCACGATTCGTTCTTCGCGAGGATGATGCCGCTCACAGATCGCCCGGGCCGGCTTTACGTTGGACTGGCCGCTCAGGGACGAAGTTTGAAGGTCGTCCTGCTGCGAACGTACCTAGCGCTGCTGGGTGCAGCCGAGAGGGTGCGGCAGGAGGCTGGCGGCCCAAGCACTCCCGCCGACCCGTACCTAACGTTGATCGGCTACTTCAATAGCCTTCGCGAGCTGGGAGGGAGCCGTCGGATCATCGAAGACGAGGTCGCCTCTCGTGTTTCTGCGTACAGCGCGCAGAAGCGAACGTCTGACGCCGAGTCCACGTTCGCGGACCGCGAAATCACGCGCGAAGTGGTCGAATTGACATCGCGCGAGAGCACGAACCGCGTCGCAAATGCGAAACGCAAGCTCGCGCTGCCGTTTGCCGACAAGGAACACGTCGATGTGGCCCTCGCGACCAATATGATCT
>Ga0182024_10022737_pt1 | contig 11286 bp, 8 predicted proteins | sample P32metaG_FD_120480 | JGI IMG/M metagenome (GOLD analysis project Ga0182024, IMG submission 120480) | Permafrost microbial communities from Stordalen Mire, Sweden - P3-2 metaG (Illumina Assembly) | ecosystem: Environmental > Terrestrial > Soil > Wetlands > Permafrost | place: Sweden: Stordalen... | reverse complement strand
CGAAGACGCGGATCGTTTCGCTGCATTGATCTTTCAAGCCCGGTCTTATTCCGCGCTTTTTACAAAGGCTTCGATCCGATTGAAGCCCTCGCGCAGGTTTTCCAGGCTCGTGGCGAACGAAATCCGGGAGTAGCCTTCGGCGCCGAATGCCGAGCCCATCACCGTGGCGACGTTTTGCTGCTCCAGCAGCGTCAGGCACCATTGCGCCGAATTGTCGACCCTCTTGCCGCCGTAGTTGCGGCCCAAATGGGCGCGGAGATTGATGAACGCGTAAAATGCGCCGGCCATGTCGCGGCAGCTTAGTCCGGGAATTTTTGCAATTCGCTCGGCGACGAACTCGCGCCGCCGGGCAAACTCCTTTCGCATCCCTTCGACACATTCCTGCGGCCCTTCGATGGCCGCCAACGCCGCATACTGGCTGATGCTCGACGGATTCGACGTCTCCTGGCTCTGCAAATCGGCCATCGCCACCGCGACATTTTTCGGCGACAGCGTCCAACCGATCCGCCAGCCTGTCATCGCGTAGGACTTGCTCACGCCGTTGACCACGATCGTGCGCTCTTGCAGACCTTCGCGAACCGTCGGAAAGCTGGCGAAGCGATGCGAACCGTAAATCAACCGTTCGTAAATCTCATCGCTGACGACCAACAGATTTCGCTCGATGACGATATCGGCCAGCGCCGCCAGTTCCTCCGGCGTGTAGACGCTGCCGGTCGGGTTGCTGGGAGAGCAGAGGAGCAGAATCGTGGTTCGCGGAGTGATCGCTGCTTTGAGTTGGGCGGGCGTCAGTTTGAAATCGTTTTCCTCCCGCGTTTCGACGATGACGGGCTTCGCGCCGGTCAACTTCACCAATTCGGCATAACTGACCCAATAGGGCGCGGGGATGACGACTTCATCGCCCGGATTGCAAAGCGCCGTGAAAACATTGTGCAGCGAATGCTTCGCGCCGTTGGAGACCACGACCTGATCGGGCGCGTAGGTTAAACCGTGCCGCTTCGTATAGGCACCTGCCACGGCCTGCTTCAATTCAAGAATGCCGCTGGCGGCGGTGTAGTGCGTGTGCCCGGCGCGCATGGCTGCCGTCGCCGCTTCGCAGATATGGGCCGGGGTGACAAAGTCAGGCTCGCCGACGCTGAAGTCGTAAACCTTCTTGCCGGCGCGCGAGAGTTCCTTCGCTTTGGCGGCCATCGCGAGCGTGGCCGAGGGTTCGAGCGCTTGAAGAATTCGGGAAATAGTGGGCATAGGCTGTAGGCTTGAGGCTGTAGGCTTGAGGGACGAAGAACGAAGTAGGCGAGGATCGCTGCGAAATCGAGCGGCTTGACGGCGCTCCGCAGGAAATGGACAATCATAGTTCCTTCCGTGTTCGCATCCAAGGGTCCGCGGGGAAACGTAGCGACCGCTTGACGACACGGCCCCGCCCGCCATCGCCGCCGAACGCTTCACTCCCACGCGGCCCCCGCCTCCTTCGTTCTTCGTCCCTCAAGCCTACAGCCTCAAGCCTCAAGCCTCCCCCCATGCCTCGAATCGGACTCTGGTTAATCGGCGCCAAGGGCGGGGTCGCCACGACGGCCATCACCGGCCTGGTGGCTTTGAAAAAAGGGCTGATGGGCGAGGCCGGGCTGGTCAGCGCCCTGCCGCAGTTCGAATCGCTCGATCTGCTCGATTGGAAAGACCTCGTCGTCGGCGGGCACGACATCCGCGACGGTTCGCTCTACGACGAAGCGATGCGGATGCACACCGAAAGCCGAGCGATCTCGATCGAGATTCTGCAAAAGTGCAAAGGCGATCTCGATAAGATCGAAAAAAACCTCCGCCCGGGTACGATCCACAACGTCGGCGCGACGATTTCCAAATTTGCCGAACCGGCGCTGCAATCGCTGAAAGAAACGCCCCGCGAAGCGATCAAGCGGCTGCAGCGCGACATGGATTCCTTCCGCCGCGAGCAGAAGCTGGCCCATTTGGTCGTCGTCTACGTCGCTTCGACCGAGCCACCGGTCGATATGGCAGCGATTCCCGCGCGTTGGTCGCAATTGGACAAGCTGCTCGACCAGCCGCGGAAATGCCCATTATCGGCAAGTTCGCTGTATGCCATCGCCGCGCTCGATCTTGGTGCGACGTTCATCAACTTCACCCCTTCGACCGGCGCCACTCCGCCGGCCATCCATGAACTGGCGATCGAACGCGGCACGCGCCACATGGGCTACGACGGCAAGACGGGCGAAACGCTGATGAAAAGCGTGTTGGCCCCGATGTTCGCTCATCGCAATTTGGAAGTGATGAGTTGGGTCGGCCACAACATCTTCGGCAACATGGATGGCAAGGTGCTCGACGACCCGATCAACAAGAAGAGCAAGGTGACGAGCAAAGACCGGCTATTGGGTCAAATCCTCGGCTACCCGCCGCAAACCTTGGTGTCGATCGAATACATCAAAAGCCTCGGCGATTGGAAGACGGCCTGGGACCACATCCACTTCCGCGGCTTTCTCGGCACGCCGATGACGCTGCAATTCACCTGGCAAGGCTGCGATTCGCTGTTGGCCGCCCCGCTGGTGCTCGACTTGGTCCGCTTCGCCGAACGAGCCTGGCGCCGCGGCGACACGGGCGTGCTCACATTCCTGGCATCGTTCTTCAAAAGCCCCCTGGGCACCGACCAGCACGACTTCGCCGTGCAATTTCAGGCGCTAGAAGCCTGGGCCGAGGAAACGGTCACCATGCCCGACAAACGCGCGCGATGACGCCGGAGCCCGTAGCGCTAGCAAGGGAGTGCCGTCGATTGCGGCACCCTATTGCCCCTCTAACACATATCGAATCGCGTTCTCAAGATACGCCTCGTCCTCGATGATCTCCGTGTCGCCGCCTTCAGTAAACCAGCGCCGCCGTCCGGCTCTGGTACCGACGGCGTTTTGGAGCCCCGCCGCGTCGGATAGTTTTCGCGAGCACCACGCTTTGAACTGATCCATGACTTCGTCGGGATCGCGGTCGGCCGTGACCACGACGTGAACATGATTGGACCGGGCTTGCACGGCATGCAGGAGCCATCGCCGGATCCCGCAATGGTCGCGAACGGTTTGCTCAATCAATTCCCGTTGGGCGGGCGATAAGAGCACTTCCGATTCAGCCATGGCCTTGCGCGCGAACTGTTCCCGCTGCGCGTCGGGGGCTTGTATGCCAGACATGCGTGTTCGGACCCATCCTCGGCGATCTCCCGGAAGCCATGTTCCGTAGGCGGTCCACGTTAGATGGTATGCCAAGATCGACATAGATGTTCCCCAGGCGTCAAGCACTCCCTTGCTAGCGCTTCGGGCTCCGACCCCGAGCCCGCAGCGCTAGCAAGGGACAGTTTTCCGTTTCATCCCTTCGCCGGCGTCACGACCAACATACACGCCGAAGCGGCCGGTATTTCGAGCTTGATTTGGCCATTCACTGCGGCAGCCGATTGCTTTACTTCGACCGGCTTGTCTTCCGAATCCTGATCGAATCGCCACACGCGCAGTGCGCCTCGCAGCGAACCGACGTCGAGATTGAGCGTGCAAGAACTGTTGAGATTCTTGTTCACCACCGCGATCGTCACGGCCTGGTCGCTCGTGCGGCGGGCGGCGAAGACCGATAGATCGCGGCTCTGGTTTTCGCTGTGAAGGAATTGTTCGCCGAATCGACCGCCGTTGCCGTCGTAGTTGCGGAACAGTTGCCAGGCGGTCTCTTGCGAGCCGGCCGGCGCGTACCAGATGAACGCCAGATCGAGCCCTTCGCGGGCCATGACGCCGAACGCTTCGGCTTGCGCCAAGCCGCCGCTGACGTTGTCGGCGCCGCCGAAATTGTATTCGCCCAAGCAGAGCTCCATGCCCGGATTGCTTTCCCCTATCCACTTCTTGATCCGCGGAAGCAATGCCACCGGCGAATAATTATCGGTATTGTGAATCCAGCTTTCGGAGTCGTAGGTGGGGTCCCAAAGTTCGCGAGTGCTGCGGAGACGCAGGGCGTTTAGCTCCTGGTTCAATCCCTTGCCCATGTAAACGCCTTGGCCATGCACGTTGCCCTGCGGATACCAGTGGCAATCGAACACGTCGACGAGCGTCTTGCCGCCATGATCGCGTTTGTATTGGCCGCATTTGCGAATGAACCATTCGGCCATACCGACCTTATCGTGGGCCAAAAAGTCGGGCCGGGTGCGATAATGGTCGGCGCCGGCGTCGACGCCCGAATAATACAGGTCGGTCCAACCCCAACTGCAATAGCCGGCGACTTTGGCCGTCGGATCGGCGCGCTTGATCGCTTCGGCATATTTCACCGTGCGATCCCAAAGTTCATCGTATCCAAGCGGCTCGGGACGCACATCGCGATGCGTGGCGTTCCAGAGCATCGGCTCGTTGTCGAGGGCCCAATACTTGACGCCCGGCGCGCCGCCGCTGCCGTCGGCCTTGCCCGCGCGACTGACGACGAAACGAACCGCCTGTTCGATAACCGCCGGCGGAGCGGGCACGGAAGTATCGCGCGGATCGGTGCCGGTCACGAGCGTGCCGTCGGGCCGAACGCCGTTGCCGACGTCGGGATTGCCCGGCTCGGTCGATTTCTGCGGGCCGTATTTCGCGACGGAGAATCCATAACTGCTGCCGTCTTTGGCGACCCAACCGATCGTCGGCACGGTTTGATACGTCGTGGCTCCGATCACCTGATTGGCTTCGATGGTTTTCAAGTAGCCGGTGTCGGACAGCCGATCGAGCAGTTGGCCTCGATTGTGAAAGAACCAATCGGCGCCGGCGCTATCGACTCCGAGCCGCCAGTTGTAGCGCGTCGAAGGATTGCCGCCCCAGCGCGTGATCGGAATGCCATATTCAATCAGCTTCTCGCGCGGCAGGGCGCAAACGCCGTAGATGCCGTCGCTGATGGCATGCAGCGGCTTGTCGACGACGATTTGCGCTGCCGCCGCGTAGCTGCCGGTGGTTTTGAATCGCGGGGCCTCGACTTTTTCAACCGCGAAGCCGATGTTGTCGATGTCGAATGTGAGCTCTTGATTGCCGAAATTGGAAAAGTCGACTTCCCACATACGGTTCAACTGCAACGGTTGATTGTGGGCAAATTGCGCCAATGGCAACACGACGCGGCGCCAGGTGCCGTCGATCGCTTCGGCGCCGCTGTCGCCGATGATGCTCAACGAGTTGCCCGCCGAACCTGTTTTGTCGCGCTTGATGTTATCGACCAAACCGACGGTGAGATCGGCGCCGGCAACTTTGCTGGTTTGACGAATTTCGAAGACCAGCGCATTGTAGGGGGTGACATCGTCGCAAGCTTCGGCCGGATACCAGCCCTTCCAATTCACGCCGCCCCCACGGAATCCATCGCCGTCGAAATGGATTTCGACGCCGCGTTTGTGGTCGCCGAAGCCGGCGCCGTTGGCCACTTTGATCGCCGATTTCTGACCACCCTTGACCCAAGTTTGACCTTCCGGTCGGTCCCCGCTCCAAACGATCAGGTCGGCCGGCTTTTCTTGCCAACGGCCACGATGCCGAAGGGCCGCATCGCCGTACGTGCTGACAAACATCGTGCCGGTCTTTGGGCTGACCGTGAAATGGGCCGAGCCGATCTTGATCGAAGTGGTCAGCGATTGCCACGATTTCAAATCATCCCGCGACGTGTAGAAACCCGTGGCGGTCGTCAACCAGGCCGTGCCATTGGGGCCGAAGGCGAGCGAGTGAATTTGCGGCGGCGTGGAGAGGAGGTTCCAATTGTCGCCCTGATCGGTGCTAACGGCGATGCCCCGGCCGGTGATGTAATAGAGCTTGCCGTCGTGCTCTTGAAAGCCGGAGGCCGGCGTCGGGACCGGAGCGTCGGTTTCCTTGAAGGTCTGGCCGCCGTCGAGAGTTTGAAAGACGGCCGACGTGCCGCCGCCCCACTCGCCATTGCAGCCGAGGAGCCATTTCTTGGCGTCGATGATGTGGATGAACGAACCAAAGGAGGTGTTTTCCTTCAGGTCGAGCTTCTCGAAATCGGGTTTGCCGGAGCTGGCGCCGCGCGCGGCAAGAAAACCATTGTGCGTTTCATGCTTGCTGCAGATCACCAACTTGCGTTCAGGGTCGGAGAAATCGACGCCGACCAAATCGACGTGCCCCGGCCCGAGCGGCTTCCAAGTCTTGCCGCCATCGACGGTGATGTATGGCGCACCGCCGCCGTACATCGACGAAGCATACATTCGTTGATCGTCTTTCGGATCGACCACCACTTGCTCGACCATTCCGGTCGGCCGGGCCTCGGAGTCTTTCGTCAGCAGCGACCAGGATTTTCCGTCATCCTGCGAAATGTAAACATCTCCCTTGTTGCAGAACGCATAAACGGCCGACGTATGCGGATGCACCCAGAACAGCTCGCAACTTTTTACTTCGGGCGCGATCGCGATCGGCGTCCATTCGACACCGCCGGCTGGGGCGGCAGCATGGCTCGATTCGGCAGCCTTGACCGTCGGCTGAAAAGCGGCAAACAGCAAGCAAGCAACAAATAAACGAAGAGATTGTCTCATCTCGATCGACTCCTGAAAGGCGGGACGCATTCGGTGGGTGGGATTTGCCCGGCAATTTGGACGCTTCGCCGCCGATCGGCATTCCGTAAGACGAATGGGATCGGGCTGAGAGGGCGGACAATCAATTGCGGGGCAATAACCAGTGTTGCCTTGGCGCAGGCCGATGTCAAGCAACCGACGACTCACCCCGCCTTCGCCGCTTCGGCCAGCGTTCGCAGGATGTAGTCTTTTACTCCGTTCGCGTCCATCGACACGGCAACGTCGGCGTTGGACCGCCATTTCTGCACCTGGCGGCGGTCGAACACGGTCGCGCCGAGCGTCAGTTCGCCTTGCGTTTCGACATCGCCCCCCATTTCGCGCGTTTCGAACAATTCCGGATGCGCCGCCGCCACGACGCCCAAGGCATCGTCGATGTACATCCCCTCCAGTCCCAACTCCTGCCGATGCGAGCGGAACGCATAGGGAAGAATCTGCCGCAACAGAGTTCCGACGCGCGTCGATTCCGGCGGCAGCAAATCGAGCCAGTCGAACGTCATCACCAATTGATTGGTCACTTCCAGCGGCAGCAGTGTCTTCGTCATCCGCGAGCGGAGCACCGTCCGAGCGGCAAGCGGATCGCAATAGATATTGAACTCGGCCGCGGGCGTGACATTGCCGGGGCCCGTCACCGTGCCGCCGACGATAATCAGTCGTCCGACGCCGGCGGCAAACGTCGAATCGCGCTGAAGGGCTCGGGCGATATTCGTCAGCGGGCCCAGAGCCAGGATCGTAATCTCCTCGGGCGCCGCTCGCACCTCGTCACAGAGCACCTTTTCAGATGGGTGCATGTTGTGCAACTCGGCGACGGGGAAGCCGGCGTTGCCCAATCCGTCGGGGCCGTGGATGAGTCGAGCGTCTTCCGACACGGCCATGTCGAGCGGGGCCGCGCCCAATCGGGGCAAACGGGCCGGGTCCAACAGTTCGACGATCGTCTGCACGTTGATCGTCGCTTGTTGAGCGCCGACATTGCCCCCCGTGGCGGTCACGGCAACCACTTCCAAGCCTGGATCAAAGAGCGCCAGCGCGACGGCTAGCGCGTCGTCGATGCCCGGGTCCACGTCGAGTATCACCTTCCTGGCCATACGCATTCCATTCCGGGTGGCAGGTATCCATGTAGCCGAGGCACGTGAGAATTACGAACTGCACCGAACGGCGTCTGAATTCTCGCGAATTCAGCTACGGGCAGAACCGATAGGTGCGATTTTCGCAATTCCCATGCGAAGGGTGGCCATTCAAAGCGGTGACATGGTATTCTAAATGACGGTCGTTGGCCCAACAAGGGTTTGCTCCCTACAATGTTGGGCCGATGCTCCGCAAATCGTCGGCGCGCACTCGTCGCCGCGCAACGCCGGCGCCCTCCCCGTTCCCTCCCTCCACATTCGGCCAGGAAGTCCGAGCGATGCAGGTCGCAATTGCAACCATTCTGGGCCAGCTTTCCGCGGGAGAGAATCTTTCGCAGGACGAGATGACCACGGCCATCGATCTGGTGATGCAGGGCGAGCTATCCGAATCGGAAATCGCGCTGCTGCTCACCGCGCTGCGTGTCAAAGGGGAAACGGTGGCTGAGATTGCCGGCGCCGCGATCGCGATGCGGCGGCACATGACGCCAATTCGATCGCGGCACACCGATTTGATCGACACCTGCGGAACCGGCGGCGATGGCTGGCGGACTTTCAATGTCAGCACCGCCGCGGCGCTGGTGACGGCGGCTGCCGGGGTGCCGGTCGCCAAGCATGGCAATCGGGCTGTGTCCAGCCGAAGCGGCTCCGCCGACGTGTTGGCCGCGCTGGGGGTGAACATCGAAGCCGAGGTGGCCGTGGTCGAGGAATGTCTCGATCGGTTGGGAATTTGTTTCTGCTTCGCGCCGCTGTTTCATCCGGCGATGCGGCGAGTGTCGGCGGTTCGCAAGCGGCTCGGCGTGCCGACGATTTTCAATCTGCTCGGACCGTTGTCGAATCCGGCCGGCGCGCCGTTCCAATTGCTCGGCGTCGGCAAATCGCAACTGCACGGCTTGCTGGCCGAAGCGTTGGCGATTTTGGGAACCACTCGGGCAATGGTCGTCACCGGCGAAAAGCAGTTCGATGAAGTGACGATCGCCGGGCCGACGCGGGTCACGGAGGTCGTCGACGGCAAGCTCCGCGAGTTCACCTGGCAGCCGAGCGATTTTGGTTTGGAAGAGTCGCCGCTGGACGATTTGCTCGTAACCGGGCCGGAGGAGAGCGCGGCGTTGATTCGCCGTGTGTTGGCCGGCGAGCGAGGTCCGGCGCGCGATATCGTCGTGGCTAACTCGGCCGCCGCCCTTTGCACGGCCGGCCGAGCCGACACCGCCAAAGCCGGAGCCCAACTCGCGGCAACCGCAATCGACACCGGCGCTGCTCGCGACCTGTTGGTCGGATTGGTCGAACAGTCCAATCTCTAAGCTCTCTTTTCGCGTCTCCGCGCCTCCGCGTGAGTCTCCTTAACAAAGCGGCACGCGGAGGCCGTCGTAGGCGAGCTCCATCGTCGGCGGTAGGTTTACATTGGTTCCTTCGTGCTCTAGTTCGTGCGACATGTGAGTGAAGAGCGTTCGCTTGGGATTCAGTTCTCGCGCCACGGCAATCGCCTGATCCAAGCTGAAATGCGTGGTGTGCGACCGTGGTCGCAAGGCGTCGAGAATCAGAATGTCCAAACCTTCCAAGAGCGGTCGGCTTTCGGCGGGAATCGCGTTCGTGTCGGTGCAATAGGCGACGTTGCCGAAGCGAAAGCCCATCACGCGGAAACGCCCGTGCTCCAGCCGCATCGGCGTCACCCGAGAGCCCAGGACAAAGAATGGCTCGGTGGTGATCCGTTGGAAATCGAGTTGCGGCACGCCCCCGCCGTAGGAGGGCGCCTCGGGCGTGAAAGCGTAGTCGAACGATTTGCGAATCCGTGCCTCGACGAAATCCTCGCAAAACACCGGCAATCGCCGGCCTAGGTAGTAGGGGAAAATACGCAAATCGTCCAAGCCAAAAAGATGATCCGCATGATCGTGCGTGAACAGCACGCCATGCACCCTTCCGATTCGCTCGCGCAGCAACTGCGTGCGCAGATCGGGCGGGGTGTCGACCAACAGATTTCCCTCGGGCAAACCGAGCACTAGCGCGCAACGGGTGCGATGGTTTTTGGGATTGTCGCTCGTGCAGGTGGCACATTCGCAGCCGACGCATGGCACACCGGTCGACGTGCCGGTTCCGAGGAAAACAAGCTGTCCAGCGAGGTCGGAAAACATGCTTGATTTCACCCAAGCCCAGGGAAGGCTGCCAACGCGGCATGCAAATGTCGAGATCGTTGGCAGCCTTCCCTGGGCTTTACTCGCCGCGCCGTTAGCTCATCCAAGTCCGCTCGACAAACGTCGTATCGATCCGGCTCTCGCTGAATGCCGCGTGCGAAAGGATTTCTTGCTGTAGCGGTGCGACGGTGCGGATGCCGTCGACCCGCAATTCGCGCAGCGCGCGCAACATGCAATCGATGGCCTCGCGGCGCGTCGGCTGGTGAACGATCAGCTTGCCGATCATCGAGTCGTAATAGGGCGAGACGACATAGCCGCTGTAGGCATGGGAATCGAACCGCACGCCAAAACCGCCCGGCGCGATTAGCCGTTCGATGCGTCCCGGCGACGGTTGAAAATTACGCCGCGGATCTTCAGCGTTGATGCGGCATTCGATGGCGTGCCCGCGCGCGACGATGTCTTCCTGCTTGAACGGCAACGGTTCGCCGGCGGCGATGCGAATCTGCGATTTGATCAGGTCGACGCCGGTGACCATTTCGGTGACCGGATGCTCGACTTGAATTCGGGCATTGACTTCGATGAAGTAGAAATTGCCCGACTGATCGACGATGAATTCGCAGGTGCCGGCGTTGGTATAGCCGGCCGTTTTGGCGAGCCGGACGGCCGCTTCGCACATGGCAGTTCGCGTTTCCGCGGGCAGCGCTGCCGACGGGCTTTCCTCCAACAGCTTTTGGTGCCGCCGCTGGACGGAGCAATCTCGCTCCCAAAGATGAACGACATTGCCATGATGATCCGCCAGCAATTGCACTTCGACATGTCGCGGCCGCTCGATGTAGCGTTCCAAATAAATGCCGGCGTTGCCGAACGCGGCCTCGGCCTCGGCCGACGCTTGTTGGATGGCGCTTTTCAGCACGAGATCGTTGGCTGCGACGCGCATCCCACGGCCGCCGCCACCCGCCGTCGCCTTGATGAGCACCGGGAAACCGATTTCGTGCGCCAGGCGGACAGCTTCGGCTTCGCTGCGAATCAGCCCTTCGCTCCCCGGCACGACGGGCACACCCGCCTCGCGAGCGATCCGCCGGGCTTCGTTCTTATCGCCGAGCTGGCTCATGGCCTGCGGCGTCGGGCCGATGAAGTCGATGTTGCACGTTCGGCAGACTTCGTTGAAATGCGCGTTTTCCGAAAGGAAGCCGTATCCCGGATGAATGGCTTGCACATTGCCGATCTCGGCGGCGCTGATGACGCGATCGATCCGCAGATAACTATCGGCCGCCTTGGGAGGACCGACGCAATATGCTTCGTCGGCCAGTTCGAGATAGTTCGCCCCGCGGTCGGCTTCGCTAAAAATGGCGACCGTTTCAATCCCCAATTCCCGGCAAGCGCGGATCACGCGCAACGCAATCTCACCCCGATTGGCTATCAGAATGCGTTTGAAAAAAGGTAGGGGCTAGGGGCTAGGGGCTAGGGGCTAGGGGCTAGGGGCTAGGGG
>Ga0182024_10022736_pt1 | contig 11286 bp, 10 predicted proteins | sample P32metaG_FD_120480 | JGI IMG/M metagenome (GOLD analysis project Ga0182024, IMG submission 120480) | Permafrost microbial communities from Stordalen Mire, Sweden - P3-2 metaG (Illumina Assembly) | ecosystem: Environmental > Terrestrial > Soil > Wetlands > Permafrost | place: Sweden: Stordalen... | reverse complement strand
GCCTATCGCATGGTCGGCCGCATCCGGCTGACCAACAAGACGCCGTGCGGCACCTACCGGGCGCCGGGACGATTCGAGAGCACGTTCGTGCGCGAGCGGCTGATGGACGCGATCGCGGCACGGCTCGGCATCGACCTGGTCGAGATTCGCCGCCACAATCTCATCGCATCGGCCGAGATGCCCTATGCGCGCGCGCTCGACACGCTCGGCACCGAAATGACCTACGATTCCGGCGACTATTCGGGCTTGCTCGACAAAACGCTCGCCGCGATCGGCTGGCAAAAGCTGCGCGAGGATTTACAGCGCCGGCGCGCCGGCGGCGAAGCGGTCGGCGTCGGACTCGCCATGTTCGTCGAAAAAAGCGGGCTCGGGCCTTACGACGGCGTGCGCGCCACTGTCGATACCAGCGGCGCCGTTGAGATCGTGACCGGCGTGACGTCGGTCGGCCAAGGGGTGGAAACCGTTCTCGCGCAAATCTGCGCCGACGCGCTCGGTGTCGATTATCGGTGCGTACGGGTGGTGCACGGGCAAACCGACCGTATCGCATACGGCATGGGCACATTTGCGTCTCGCGTGACGGTGATGACCGGCGAAGCCACGCGGATCGCTGCGGCGAAACTTCGCGCCAAAGCGATCGCGATGGCGGCGGGCCTGTTGCAATTGCCGCCCGAAGCGCTCGACATCGTCGACGGCAATGTGGTGAGCCGAAAGGCCGCGCGGGGGCCTTCGATGACGCTCGGCGAAGTGGCGCGCGCGCTCGAGCCGACGTCAAAAGTTCTTGGCGACGCGACGCCGGGCCTCGCCGCCGACGGCTTCTTCGAATCGCAGCATATGAACTACCCCTATGGCGTCCATGTCGCCGTGGTGCGGATCGACCGCGACACCGGCGCCATCAAAGTCGAGCGTTATTTCGTCGCCTATGACATCGGCAAGGCGGTCAATCCGATGCTGGTCGACGGCCAGATCGCCGGCGGCGTCGCACAGGGGATTGGCGGCGCGCTGTTCGAGGAGTTCCTTTACGACGCGCGCGGCGAGCCGCTCTGCGTCAACTTCGCCGACTACCTCATGCCGACGGCGCGCGAGATCCCGCCAATCGAGGTGCTGATCACTGAGGACGCGCCGAGCCCGCTTAACCCGCTCGGCGTCAAAGGCGCCGGCGAAGGCGGCGCCAACGCGGCCGGCGCGGCCATCGCCGCGGCAATCGACGACGCGCTCGGCGTGTCCGGCGCCGTGACCCAGCTTCCGGTCACGCCGCAGCGGCTGCGTGCGCTGTTACATCCGCGCGCGTCGCCCTGAGATCTATTTATTTCGCGCCGCAGAGGCGGAAACGACCTTCACCGCCGCGCTGAGATCCGGCTTCGACGCCGACAGATCGTCGGCAATGCTGGAAATCTTGGCCAACATCGCGGCCTGATCGTCGGCGGGGAGGCGCGTCACCTCGCCGCCGGAGGCGAGCCATGCCTGGCGCTGCGCGTCGAAGAATTCAGTCACGAACGGAAGGATATCGGTCGAGACCTTTGTCGCATCGTCGCGGACGATCTTCTGAAGGTCGGGCGGCAAACCGTCGATCCATTTTTTGCTCAACACGGCGATAGAGCTGACGTAGGGTTGATCGGTCTCGGTGACGTATTTCGCCGCGTCGATATAGTGCAACGTCGTGTACTGAGTCATCGTCGTGAGCGAGCCGTCGAGCGCACCCTGCTGGAGAGCGGGCAAGACATCGGCGAGCGTCATGGCCACGGGTGAGCCGCCCATCCGCTTGATCAGCTCCAGCTGGAACGGTGACGCCAGCACGCGAATCTTCAGCCCGGAGTAATCGGCGAGGTGATGAATTTGCTTCTTCGTGATGATCGAAGATGGCCCGATGGGAAAGATACCGGCGCCGAACAGTCCCTTGTTGGCACCGAGCCCCAACATGAGATCGTGTACCACGGGATCGTTGATGGTCTTCATATACTGGTCGCGGCTGGCAAACAGGCCGGGCGCGCTCAGCGCCTCATAGCGTTCGTCAACGCCGACGAGGAATTCCGGCGGCCCTACCCAGCCCTGGATCGCTCCGAATTGCACGCCCTCGATTTGCCGGGGAATGGCGCCGAGCTGGCTTGCCGGATAGACCTCGCCCTTGATCCGGCCGCCGGAATCTTTCTCGACCGCGGCCGCGAATCGTTTCAGCCATTCGTGCTGCGTGTCATTGAGCGTGGCGGTGCTCAGCTTCATCGTAATGGGATTTGCGGTTTGGGCGCCGGCGGGCGAAGCGAGCCCGAAGAGCACCGGCGCCATCGCAAAAAGCAGCGCCGCACCGCTCGCGCGAGCGATTCGTGTTTCCCTCATAGTTCTCTCCCTACTTCCGAGACCACTGTCGAAGCGGCCCGCATCGGACAGCGTTACAGGCTGCCACAGCCATCAGAGCAGGTATAGAAGTCGATTTGCCGCGTCATATGATGCTAATTTGACGGCGCTCTCTCGGCGCGAGGTGATGATGAGCGGCGTGCGGCTGACGGTGCGGGTCGATTTTGGCTCCGACCGCGCGCTCGGACCGGGCAAGATCCGGCTCCTCGAAGCGATCCGCAAGACCGGCTCGATCTCGCGGGCCGGCCGCTCGCTCGGCATGTCCTATCGGCGCGCTTGGCTCCTGGTCGACGAACTGAACCGCTGCTTCCGCGAACCGGCCGTGACGACGCAACCCGGCGGCGCGCGAGGCGGCGGCGCCGTGCTCACGCCGTTTGGCCGCGCACTGATCGAAAAATATCGTTCGATCGAAACCAAGGCGGCGGCGGCGGCCAAGCGCCAGTTGCACGACCTTGAAATCTCACTGCGAAATCGCGCGCGTCGATGAGCACCGTGTGCGTCAGATGCCGGCGCCGACCTCGACCGAAGGCGGGGGTAGTTGCGACGACCACTGCCAGCTGCTTGCTCTAATTCGAGCCTCACGGCACGTAATCCAACCGATAGCCGGTCCATCGGTATTTCGCTCAGACGAAGTGCCGTGCAATTTGCTGCGAGCGCACTCGCCGCTTAAAGCCGCTTCAGATCGCGGTTAGGATCAAGTCATGCAGATACGCGCCCATCACATCAAATGGGGAGCCCTTATCGTCACGGCCGTGGGCGCGGCCGTCGGCCTTTATTTCCTGTTGGCCTACATCGTGCTGCCGCTGACGTGGCGGCACTACGAGCATCAAGAGGCGCTTGCCAATCTTCCCATGGTGACACGCACCGGGGATGGCATCCCCGGCGATCCGATCAATGTCGGCCTGGTCGGATCGCGCGAAGACGTGCTGTGCGCCATGAATGCGGCGGCGTGGTATCCGGCCGATCCGATCACGCTACGATCGAGCATCGAGATTATCGGCAGCGTTCTGCTTGACCGGCCCTATCGTGACGCTCCGGTCAGCCATTTGTATTACAATAACAAGCGCCAGGATCTCGCATTTGAAAAACCGGTTGGGGACAGCGCGGACCGGCGCCACCATGTCCGCTTGTGGCGCGCGCTCGATCGCGGGCAGGAAGGGCGCGCGGTTTGGCTCGGCGCGGTGACCTTCGACCGCGGCGTCGGCTTGAGCCACATCGACGGACGCGTCACCCACCACATCGCGCCCGATATCGACGCCGAACGGGATTTGCTCACCGCCGACCTTAGAGCCGCGAAAGTGGTCGAAACGATCTACGAGGTCGCCGGCATCGGTCCTACGGTCGATGGCCACAATGGCGAAGGCGATCCCTACTATACCGACGGCGAGATCAAGATTTCCGTCCTGGTCGCCGGCTGCAACCAGCACACCGAGTCCGTCGCCGTACTTAGCAATCCGCCCCTGGTGGCGATGAAGAACATCGCCTGGGACACGATTGCAAAGACGATCCTGGAGGCAACAATGCCCGGTTCGAAAGCAAGTCCCAGAAAATAGCCGGACCTTTCGCCAAGTTCCGTGATCGCGCAGGTTTCGGGTGGGTTTTGCAGTCGCCATGCCACTAGGATTGCAGAACCGTCAGAACGTGACGATCGCCATTCGATGAGGTCAGCTATGGCAACAACACTCCAAAATTCCGCCGTGCCGAAACGGGCACGCGCACAGAAAACCGAAATGGACCCGCGCTGGGCCGCGGTCGTCAAACGCAATCCCGGGTTTGACGGCTTGTTCGTCTATGCGGTGAAGACGACCGGTGTCTATTGCCGTCCAAGCTGTCCTTCGCGTCCCGCAAAGCCGGAGGACATCGCCTTTTACGATACATGCGAGGAAGCCGGACGGGCCGGATTTCGTCCCTGCAAACGCTGCCATCCAACATGAACCGCGTCATGAAAGCCGCATCCGCCCGGCCGTATTCGGCGGAACGGCGCGTGGACGGATACGATTGGACGATAATCGGCGCCGATCTCAACGCCTTCGGCTGCGCCGTTCTGCAAAAACTGCTTGCACCGGATGAGTGCGAAGACCTCGCCTCGCTCTATCCGATGGAGGGACACTTTCGCAGCCATATCCACATGGCGCGGCATGGCTTCGGCAAAGGCGAATATCGTTATTTCAAATATCCGCTGCCCGATCTCGTCGGCGAGTTGCGCGCATCGCTTTATTCGCGCGCGGTGAACTTCGCCAACGTGTGGAACGATCGCATGACTATCGGCACGCGATATCCGGCACAGCACGCCGATTATCTGAAATTGTGCCACAAGGCCGGACAGGTCCGCCCGACACCGCTGCTGCTGCAATACGGCCCCGGCGACTTCAATTGCCTGCATCAGGATTTGTATGGCGATCTGGCGTTCCCGCTCCAGGTGACGGTGCTGCTGTCGGAGCCCAACAGGGATTTTACCGGCGGTGAGTTCGTTCTGACCGAGCAGCGCCCGCGGATGCAGAGTCGCGTCGAAGCAGTACCGCTTGCGCAGGGCGACGCGGTTTTGTTCGCCGTGCATAATCGTCCGGTGCAAGGGACGAAGGGATCCTACCGTGTCAACTTACGCCACGGCGTCAGCCGGGTCCGTTCCGGCCGCCGCCACACGCTAGGCATCGTTTTCCACGACGCGAAGTAATCGCGTCACGCCGGCGGCTTGTGCGCGAGCCAGCGGCCGGCCTCGGCGGCGGCGAACAGTTCGGCAAGCGCGGCGTTGAATGCGGCCGGCTCCTCGCTGGTAATGTTGTGGCCCGAACGCGGAATGACCAGCAGTCCGGCTGTCGGCGCCGTGCGCCTAAGGAAGACGCTGCCGTCGAGGCAGGGCTCATCCTCGTCGCCGGCGATGATGAGCAGCGGCACGGAGAATTTCTTCAGGTCGGCCTCTAAATCCCACAGCGTCGGCCGCTTGCTTTGCAGCATCGTCATGGTCATCGCATGGCCCTGCGCCGAATGCTCGGCGAGCATGCGAAGGAACTCCGCATAGCCGCGCGGGTCCTTGTGCTTGTGGGCCTGGCGCATCTGGCCGTCGCCATAAATCGCGGCTGCTTCCGCCATGCCTTTCTCGGTGAACATTTTGGCGGTATCCGCCGCAACCTTTCGCATTGCCTCCCGCGCCGCCGGATCGGGCAGCGAGCCCCAGCCGCAACCGGCGGCGGTTACCGAAATGCAGCGCTCGGGCTGGCGCAGGCCGACATGCAGCGCCGTATAAGCGCCCATGGAATGACCGACGACGTGGGCCTTTTTGACGCTGAGCGCGTCCATTACCGTAATGACGTCGCCGCGGGCGATGTCCTGACCGTAACGCGCGGGATCGTCCGGCACGTCGGAGGGCGGATAGCCGCGCTGGCTGTAGGTGACGCAGCGATGCGTGCGCGAGAATGCACGCATCTGCGGCTCCCAAGTGCGGTAATCGCCGGCGAACTCGTGCACGAAGATCACCGCAATCCCGGTGCCGGCCTCTTCGTAATAAAGGCTCACGCCGTCCGCGGTTTTGATTTTGGGCATCGTCTGCGCCTCGTCCGTTTTGATTGCCGCTGCTGCGCCCGTTTGGACCCGGCATGCTACCTAAATTGCGCGGCGGCCTGCAAACGCGCGCCGCGTCTTGCAAAAGCAATGGGCCGCCCTCAAAGGACGGCCCATACGCGTGCCTGGGTAAATTGCGAGCCGGTCAGTTCTAGCGGGTCACACCATCCAGAACGGCTTGTGGGATTCGCGATGCGCGTCGCAGCGTGAAATTCCGATATCGCGCAAAGTTGCGTCGCTGAGGCTATCCAGCTCCTGGCGCGAACGCGAGCGCCGCCGCCATTCGTCGATGCGATCTTTAACTTGGCTCCAACGCGACGTGTGATGCGTCTGGTGGATGGTGAATGTCATGATCATGGCTCGCTCCGTACCCGGCAGTTGATTTTTACACTCTAGGCCGCGTTTGCATTGCGAGATGTGATCGGCAACACAGTCCGTCTCTTTTTGTTTAAACCATTGATTTTACTTGTTATTTTTGATGTTTTTGGGCGGCAATTGCAGTGCAGTACACAACCGGCTTGGCGAGAAATAGGTCTGGGTCAGGCGGCCTCGGGCTGCAGTTCCGCCACGATCTCGCACATGCCTGTCACCGGCTCCGGCAATAAGGCCTCGGTACGGTCATAACCGACGACACGGAGGAGCCCCGATGCCGGGCACATAGCGACCGCAAGCCTGGTATAGGGATTGAGTACCGGCTCGCGCACCCAATCGAAGGCTCGCGCCGATAGCGCGCCGTCCCAACCCTTGAGCGATTCGCGGCGCGCCCGGCTGTAGCTAGCCGCGTCGGCAAACGAACTGGTCAAGAAGCGGCGCGTGCCGATCCGCCCCTCCCAGCCGGGCCGGCACGGCACCCAGTCGTTGGCGGCGCTGGTTTCCTCCTCGCGGGTGACAAAACCGGTCTCGGTGCGCTCGATCACGCAACGCTCGTTCGCCGCGCAGCCGGCGAGCGTATAGATCACGGGGCGCGCCACCGGCGTTTCCTCCAGCATGCGCCGCGCGGCCGAAAAATCCCGGCAGGCCTCGAAAGTCCGGCGCAGCAGCTGGTCCGGCGGCATGAGGTCGGCCGCTTGCCAGATCGCGAGTGCATTCGCCGCGAAGTCATAGCCGCGAAGCCAGCGATGCGCGGTGCGCCGGCGCATTGGCGCCTGGTTGACGCATGCAGCGAAGCGCAACGGCGCCATCGCGGTCAGCGCGCCGACATAACCGGGCCAGGTAACGCTGAAGAACTCGCCGCAATCGCCGCGCATGCGCGCCACTTCCGTGTAGCGGCCAAGACCGATAAAGGGCCAATCCAGCGTGCGCACGAGCCACGGCACGCCGTCCTGCTCGCAGGCCAGCGATGTGCAGCCCCATTGATAGGACGCGTTGAGCAGCCACACGCCGGAGAAGCCGAGCAGCGCGGCGATGTCCGCGATCTCGGGCACATAAGGCGAGCGCGAGCGCTTGAGCCAGCGCCGCGACGCCCAATCGAGCGCCGGCACGAGCGGCAAGGCGGCGCGCGGAAAGAAGCCGAGGCAAGCGTCGCGCAATGCGCGCGCGTGGAACGCACTTTGCTCGGCGTGGCGCAGCGGGCCGCCGTCACGGAGATCGATGACGGGAATTGCCGGCAGCGCGCGGGTCAGTTTGCCGACCAAATGCCGACGGTCCTGTCTTCGCTGCCCGAGGCGAGGCGGCGGCCGTCGGGTGAAACCGCAAGCGCGTGAATGCTGCCCGAATGTCCGGTGAGCGAATGCAAGAGTTGCCCGGCATCGGCGTCCCAGATCTGGATGCTGGCATCGGTGCCGCCGACCGCGAGGCGTTTGCCGTCGCGCGTGAAGGCCAGCGCGTTCACCGCGCTCAATTGGGTCGCCAGGCGCTGTTGCTGCTGAAAGTTTACTGCGTTCCAGATCAACACCGCGTCGCCGCTGCCGGCGGCGGCGATGCGCCCGCCATCGGATGAAATCGCCACCGCAAAGATCGGCCCGGCGTGGCCCTTGAGCACACGCAAGGCCTGCCCGTTTTCGGCGTCCCAGGTCCGCACCGTGCCGTCCGCACTGCCGGAAATAATCGTCTTGCCGTCCGGCGAATAAACCACCGACGTCACCGCATCGGTGTGTCCATTGAGGACACGCAGCATCGCTCCGGTACTGTCGTTCCAGATTTTGAGGGTCGAGTCGGCATTGCCCGCCGCCACCCGCACGCCGTCCGGCGCAATCGCCAGCGATATCACGGCCGGCAGGACGTCCCATCCATAGGTTACTTCAGGCCGCAGCGGACGAACCACGCGCTGTCCGTTTTCGGCGTCGCGGACGGTGATGACACCATCCTTGCCGCCTAAGACGATGCGCTTGCCATTCGGCTCAAAGCCAACCGCATACACCGCTTCCATTTCGCCGCTCAGCGTTTGCAACAGCAGGCCGCTGCCGACATCCCAAATTTTCACCGACCTGTCGTAACTTCCGGACGCGATCAACTTGCCGTTGGGCGAAAAGGCGACCGTGCCCACGGTGCCGGTATGTCCCGTCAGCGTCAGCAAACGCTGCTCATCGCCAGCACCGCGCAACATGACGCCGAACACGAGGACGGCGAGCACGATTGCGGCGGCGCCCGCAATTGCAAGCCGAACGTATTGTCCTTGCCGGTCCGCCGGCCATAAAACTTCCGGCGACAGCCGCGGCATGGTCATGCGCGGTAAAGTCACCACGAACGACGGTCGCTCTTTGCTGCTTGCCTGATCCGGCGCGGACATTACCGCCGCAGGACGCGAGCCGGTCGACTTTTTGCCCGCGGCGTCGACAGCGGCGGCCGCTTGCCGCGAGCCGGTGTCGGAGCGCGCAGCCGGCAGTTTGGTCTCGCCGCTTTGTTGCGACTTCGGCGCCTGATTGAGAATCGTATCCATTGAACGGATGAGACGATCCATGTGGTAGTCGAAGTCCTGGCCGGTATCGACTTTCACGGCATTGCGGAAGGAAAAATCCTTCAAGCTCGGCGGCAATTGCTCGGAGCTCGGCATTCTGGTTGTGCCGATCAGGACAGGGATGATCGGCACCCGCCGCCGCAACGCGGTCTCGACCTCGACGCGGACCGGATCGGATTCCTCCTGGACGCGCTCGAGCCCGCCGCTCGACGCGCCGAGCCAGCCCGGCCCGACGATGGCAAGCAGGATATGGGTCTTGCGCAGCACCTCATTGATATGGACGCGGAAATCGATGCCCGGCGGGATGTCGTCGATGTCGCGGAAGATCGCGTCCTTGCCGAAATGGCTGATGAGCCGGTCGAAGATGCGGCCGGTCATCGCCTCGGAATCGGCACGGCGGTAGGAAATGCTGATCTTAGGCATCAGCCCGATCTTGCCGGTAATGAAGCATTCTCACCCTCGCGTTCCCGGCCGCCAATTCGCCCCTACCGCTGACCAGGAATACAGCCCTCTTGGCCGAAACCTATAGCATGACTCCGTTCCGGCGCACGCTTCTTGCTGACTAGCGGGCCGATGGACAGCGCTGTTTTGCCCACCCTTCACAGCGTCCCAAAAATTCACAGTTCCAACGACCGGCCGCAATCGGCCAAATCCGGCCGATCGCCTTGTTGGCCAATGCCTTGCGAGCCTCATCACAGGCAAGTCCGGCTCGATTGCGGAAAACCGATTCATCAGGCAGACTCGCATTCGGCAACGGGAGCTCTGGCAGGCTCCGCACGGGAGAGTTCGATGCGCGGTATCGGCAAATCCTCGATGGGCAAAACTTCGCCAGCCAAATCTTTGCTGTTAACGTTCGCCGCCTTCACCTTCGTGTCGGCCATCGTGATGCTGGCGCCGACGCAAGCCTCGGCGCAGTTCGGTGGCATAGATGGCATCATCCGCGGCGCCATCGAGCACGGCGGCTATGGCTATCGCGGCGGCGGAACCAGCCGCCATTCCTCGCACTCGTCTTCGCACCACGATTCGGATGATGACGCCGACACCAAGCCGTCCGACAAAGGCGGCGATAGCAAAACCACGCGCGGGTCCGGCGGCTCCGGCAGCCCGCAATCGGCGTCGTCGGATGCACCGCCACCGCCGCCAAAAGGCGGCGGTTCGTCTGGCGCTCCGGCCGGCGGGTCATCCGGCGGGCCGTCGAAATCGTCCAGCACGCCAAGCGACGAGCCGGCCTTCACGCCGTCGCGGTGATTGCATCGGCCGGATAGCGCACGCGCGATCCGATTACTGATTATTGCCGCTGACTTTGGGGCTGAGCCGGTCGTAGGCGCGTTGCGCCTCGACGCTACCGTTGCGAGCGGCTTTTTGGTACAGGTCGACGGCAGCCTGGTCGCTTTGCTGTGTGCCCAGGCCCTTTTCGCTCAAAAAGCCAAGCCGATATTGCGCTTCGGCGAATTGCTGGTCGGCGGCTTTCGTGTACCAAGTGGTCGCCTGCTGATAATCTTTATCGACGCCGCGGCCGAAGAAATACATATCGCCGAGATTTTTCTGCGCCTTGGCGAACCCCTGATCGGCGGCTTTGCGATACCAGACCACAGCCTCGGCATCGTCTTGCGGCACACCGTCGCCACCGGTCGCCAGTAGAATGCCGAGCAAATTCTCGGCGTCGGCGTAGCCCTCGCTCGCCGCGCTCCGATACAGTTTCACCGCGCGTTGGACATCCTTGTCGGCGCCAATGCCCCTCTCGTACATGAAGCCGAGACGATATTGCGCGTCGGGAAAGTCCTGTTGCGCGGCTTTCAGATACCAGGACAGCGCCTGATCGGAGCTCTTAGCGAGACCGCCGCGCCCGTAGAAATACATGTCGCCGAGATTCGTTTCGGCTTTGGCAAATCCCTGCTGTGCGGACTTTTGATACCATTCGACGGCCTTGGTGTCGTCGCGCGGCAATCCGTCCTCGCCGGCGGCGTATTTCACGCCGAGCGCGTTTTGCGCCGCCGCGTCGCCACGGTTGGCGGCGGCGATGATGTCGTCCAAGGAGCCGAGCGGCGCATTGGTCCCCGGCTGATTTCCTGCCGGGGCGCCGGCCGGAGATTTCGATGCTGGCGCAAGCGCGGTCGCGACCACCGGCGTGTGCGCCGCCGGCGCGGCGGGCTTCACCGCGGCCACACTCTGCGGCGGCTTCGGCGGCGATGACGAAGAGAACATGAAGCTGAGGACGACGACGCCGACAATCAATGCGGCGCCCGCCCCCAGCGCGGCGGCGCGAACGTCCGACGACAATCCGTCCCAAAACGGCAGTAGCGCCGACGGCACGGCCGATGCCTTTTCCCAAAGCGACTGCTGTCCGGGCGCGACTTGAATCGGAAATGCCGGCGTTTCCAGGAGCCGCGTGTCGTTGTGCAGGATCTTGGGTGCATCCATGCGCAGCGCGGAGGCGCCGAGCGCATCGCTGAACGCGCGGGTCGAGGGAAAACGCTGCGCCG
>Ga0182024_10022735_pt1 | contig 11286 bp, 7 predicted proteins | sample P32metaG_FD_120480 | JGI IMG/M metagenome (GOLD analysis project Ga0182024, IMG submission 120480) | Permafrost microbial communities from Stordalen Mire, Sweden - P3-2 metaG (Illumina Assembly) | ecosystem: Environmental > Terrestrial > Soil > Wetlands > Permafrost | place: Sweden: Stordalen... | reverse complement strand
TGCTCCAACGATGAACGCAACCTGCCGCGCGGTTTAGCCACGGCCCTTTGGCTGCGTAAGGATTCATGCAGTGCTGAAATCACGAACACCCCCCAACTCCTCCGGGGGCGGCGGCGCACGAACCGCGTACGTGTCGATGCGACAACCCACTCGCGCAATGGCCGCGGTGCGCAATCACCGCGGCATTGCTGCGCGCGGAGGAAGGCTTGAGGCTGTAGGCTTGAGGTACGAAGAACGAAGAGACGACGCGCGTCGCGTCAAATCGCTCATCTCATGATTTGATTGACATCCGCTTGCAGCACGGTTCCAATGAACTCGGAATTTCCTCTCGGTCGCCCGAACAAACTCTCGACCCTGTCATGAAACAAATCATGGCCACCGCGACTTCGTTGCGATTGCGCCGCTTCATGTCGGCGATGGCTGTTGTGGGTGGGCTGGCCTGGTTTTCGCTCTCGCAAAGCCCAGGAAAAGCCCATGCCACGCCGCCGACGAGTCTCCCCATCCCCAAGTCCACGCTGCCACCTGAGCCCACCAAGGGCACAGCGCGGGCCATCGCTGCCGGGCTCTATTGGCTGGCGAAGCATCAGGCACCGCAAGGCAATTGGAGCCTGCAAAAATACACGGACATGTGCAAAGACAAGACCTGCACCGGCGCGGCGACTCAGGAATCGCTCTCGGCTGCCACGGCGCTCGGGCTGCTGCCATTTCTCGCGGCCGGACAAACGCAAACGAGCAACGGGCCCTTCAAAAAGACAATTGCCGCTGGTGTCGATTGGCTCTTAAACCACCAGAAGCCCGATGGCGATTTGTCGGCAGACGCTGGTTCGCAAACGTATTCGCACGGCCTGGCAACGGTTGTCTTGTGCGAAGACTTTGGAATAACCCACGACAAGGTCGTTGGCTTGGCCGCCCAGAAAGCGATCGATTTCATCGAGGCCGCTCAGAATCCAACGACCGGCGGATGGCGCAACGAACCGACGGACCATGGCGGCATGTCCACCTTCGCCTGGCAATTGACGGCCCTGAAAAGCGCGCAACTCGCCGGCCTGACCGTGAAACCGGCCACGCTCGATGGTGCGAAGAAATGGCTTGAATCCTGCGGCGCCGGTGGCGAGAAGGTTGGGCAATTCTCCTTTCAACCCCACGGCGAACCGACTCTGGCGATGTCCGCGGCCGGCATCCTTGCGAACCAGTATTTGAACGCCGACCGAAAAGATACGGTCAACACCGGCGGCATTCAGTTCTTGATGGCGCACTTGCCGGATTCGGAAAACTACAACGTTTATTATTGGTTCAACGGCACACAAGCGATGCACAACATGGCCGACAAGGATTGGGACACTTGGAATCAAACGGTGGATAAAGCCTTGGTCAAAAGTCAATCGCGAACTGGTTGCGCCTCGGGAAGCTGGGATCCGGAAAAGCCGAACCAAGAAGCTTGGGGGCCGCTGGGCGGTCGGATCATGCAGACGAGCCTCAGTGTCTTGACATTGGAGGTTTACTATCGCTATCTGCCGCTATACCAGTTGGACAAGCCTCAAGCAGGGCCGGTGACCGACTCTGAAAAGAAATGAGCCAGATCAGAGGACTGGGATTCGGGGGGCGCGAAAACGGACGCGTGCGGTTGCTTGCCTTCGTTCTTCGTACCCTGGCCCCTGGCCCCCGACCCCTGGCCCCTAAACCAAATACGGAGCAACTCATGGATGCGCGCTGCACATTCGGATTTCGCCGTCTCGCTTTGGGGATCGTCGTGCCATGTCTGGTTGCCATCAGCGTGGGATCATTCGTTATCTCGCGAATGGAATCCGCGGGTTTCGCTCAGACGCCTGACCAGGGAGAAAACAAAAAAGCGCCGCCGGTCTTGCAGGATGATTCGCCCATATTCAATGGAGACTCGACGCCAGCGACCGTTGAGCAGCCGCTTACGGAGGCGGACCTGGCGGTGATCAAAGCCAAGGGCCCGTTTGCTTGTCGCACGGCCAAGTATCGCAAAGGTGTCGCCGAGAAATTTGGAGCCACGAAATCGACCGAGCGGGCCGTTGCCGCGGCTCTCTATTGGCTCGCCAAGCATCAAATGACGCCACCAGGCAATTGGAGCCTGGAAAAATACACGATCATGTGCAAAGACAAATCATGTACGGGCGTCGCCGGTCAGGAATCGCTTTCGGCCGCCACCGCGTTCGGTCTGTTGCCGTTTCTCGCTGCCGGGCAGACGCAAGCGGTAAACGGTCCCTTCCAGAGGACAGTTGCCGACGGTGTTCACTGGCTCATGGGCCATCAGACCGACGATGGCGACTTATCCGCCGATGCCACGTCGCAAATGTATTCTCATGCCTTGGCAACGATTGCCTTGTGCGAAGATTATGGAATGTCGCACGATAAGGCCGTCGGCGTGGCGGCTCAGAAGGCCGTCGATTTCATTCAAGCCGCACAAAACACCAAGACGGGCGGATGGCGATACCATCCGGGCGAAGAGGGCGACACGTCGGTTCTCGGCTGGCAATTGATGGCACTGCGGAGCGCGGAAATGGCCGGCCTGACGGTGAAACCAGCGGCCTTCGATGGCGCCAAGAAATGGCTCGCATCTTGCACCATGGCTGGCGATGCCGCCGGAAGATTCTCTTATCAGCCCGAAAGCGGCGCGACTCCGACGATTTCGGCCGTTGGAATTCTATGCAACCAATACTTGCATGTCGGCCAGAATGATCCGGTGATCGTGGGCGGAGTCCGGTTTCTCATGGCCAACCAGCCAAACAGCGCCGATCATAACATGTACTACTGGTACTACGCCACGCAAGCGATGCACAACATGGCCGACAAGGATTGGGACACCTGGAACGGCAAGATGCGGCAGATTTTGGTCGACACGCAGGCTCGCGATAATTGCGCCGCGGGAAGCTGGGATCCCGAAAAACCGAACCGAGACGCCTGGGGCCCCCAGGGCGGCCGCCTCATGATGACCAGCCTCAGTTGCCTGACGTTGGAAATTTATCATCGCTTTCTGCCGGTGTATCAGGCGGAAAAATAGGGGCCCGGGGGTCAGGGGTCTGGGATTAGGGTACGAAGAACGAAGAAGGGCTCGCATCCGCTCCGCGCGTCCCCTGATCCCTGGCCCCCGACCCCTGGCCCCTTCCCCACTAGGCCCGGTAGGACTCGAACCTACGACCAAGGGATTATGAGTCCCCTGCTCTAACCAACTGAGCTACGGGCCCGACGCACGCTGATGATAACGAAGATGCCGCCGCGAGACTACGAGCCCAAGATGATCGTGCGGCACTGGCCAGCGAAGTCGGCCAGTGTCGGCGCGAGCGAGGGATCAAGGCGCGGCGACCGTGAGGACTGCCCTTCGTCCCTCAAGCCTCATCCCTCAAGCCTGTCGCCTGCCTACTCCACCGTCACGCTCTTCGCCAGATTCCGCGGCTTGTCGACGTCGCAGCTACGCAGGACGGCGATGTGGTAGGCCAGCAGTTGCAGCGGGATTGCCGTGATGATCGGCTGCAAGAAATCCTCGGCCTCGGGAATCTGAATCACGTCGTCGGCAAGCTCCGTCACGCGCGTGTCCCCCTCGCCCATCACCGCGATCACCGGGCCGCCGCGGGCCTTGATCTCTTCCAGATTCGACATCACTTTGTCGTACACGAATCCATGCGGAATCAGAAATACGCTCGGCGTGTGCTCGTCGACCAAGGCAATCGGGCCGTGCTTCATCTCGGCCGCGGGATAACCTTCGGCGTGAATGTAGCTGATCTCCTTCAGCTTGAGCGCGCCTTCCAACGCAGTCGGAAACGTGTGCTGCCGCCCGAGGTAAAGAAAATTGTTGCAATGCGCATACTTCGCGGCGATGCGGCGCACTTCGTCGTTCGTCTTCAACGCCTGCCGAACCTTGTCGGGCAGTTGCTGCAGCGCATCGATGATCCGCAAACCCGCGCCGAAACTCAAATGCCGCAGCCGCCCGAAATACAGCGCCAGCATCGCCAACACGACGCATTGCGAAGTGAACGCCTTCGTCGAGGCGACGCCGATTTCCGGGCCGGCGTGAAGATAAATCCCGCCGTCCGCTTCCTGCGCGATCGAGCTGCCGACGACGTTGCAAATCGCCAGCGTCGGATGCCCTTTGCGCTTGATCTCGCGCAGCGCGGCCAGGGTGTCGGCCGTCTCGCCGCTTTGCGTGATCGCGAACAGCAGCGTGTCGCGATCCATCGGCGGATTGCGATACCGCAGCTCGCTGGCGTATTCCACTTCGACCGGAATCCGGGCGAATTCCTCGATCAGATATTCGCCGACCAACGCGGCATGCCAACTCGTGCCGCAAGCGGTTAGCAGGATGCGATTGATCGAACGGAGTTGCTGCGGCGACAGATTCAGGCCGCCGAACACCGCGGTCGCTTCGTCGCGGTTGAGCCGGCCGCGCATCGCGTTTTGCAGCGATTCGGGCTGCTCGAAGATTTCCTTGAGCATGTAGTGCGGATAGCCGTTCAAGCCGACGTCGTCGCTGGCGATCTCCAGCGTGCGCACGCGATGCTTCACATGCCCGGAATCGCGATGCACGACGCGGAGCGAATCGGCCGTCAGAATCGCCAATTCATGGTCGGCCAGATAAACGATGCGCTGCGTGTTGCCGGCCAGCGGCGAACCGTCGCTCGCCAGGAAATGCTCGCCATCACCGACGCCGACGACCAACGGACTGCCGAGCCGCGCGGCGAACAACACGTCGGGATACTCGCGAAACAAAATCGCCAGGCCGTAGGTGCCGTGGAGTTGGGCCAACGCGGCCGTGATCGCGCGAATCAAATGGTCGTAGCGGCCTTCCAGCGACGCAGCCGACGACGAACCGGACGGTGCGGCTTCGGCCGCCGTCGATTGTTCGCGCTCCAAGCAACTCGCGATCAGATGTGCGATGACCTCGCTATCGGTCGCCGAGCGGAAGATATAGCCTTCGCTTTCGAGCCGCTCTCGCAGCGGCCGAAAGTTTTCGATCACGCCGTTGTGAGTGACGGCCACGACTTGCTGGCCGCCGATATGCGGATGGGCATTTTCATCGGTCGGAGCGCCGTGCGTGGCCCAGCGGGTGTGGCCGATGCCGATCGAGCCGGGAGCGGGCGTTTGCGAAAGCTTGTCTTCGAGAACGTCGATTCGGCCAGCCGTCTTGACCAGCTCGAACCGCCCTTCCGGCGAAATCGTCACCACGCCCGAACTGTCGTACCCGCGATATTCGAGCCGGTGCAGCCCTTGCAACAAGAACTCCACCGCCGGGCGATAGCCGACATATCCAACGATTCCGCACATGGCATTTGCTCCTAATAACCCCTCACAAGGCCGCTTGGCGGAAGGGGGCAGTCCCCGTTTTGCTCCGCGGACTGCGCAAAATGGGGACACTCCCCGGCGGTTTTGTGAGGCGTTCTAATTCGTCCGGTCCGAACGCCGCCGCCACGGCCAAATCGGGATGGCAAACTCAACTCATTATTATAACATAATTTACGCGATCCGCCGGAGACGGGTTTTGACAGTTATGCCAGCGCGATGAAAACGGGGACTGGCTCCGAGCGACAATCCAGCGTTGCAGAGCGCCAGAACGCCGCCGCGAGGTGCCTGTCCCCTTTTTCATCGCACGGCGGGACGATGCAAACCCAGGAGAGACACAAGGATGGACAACGATTCGACACGCAAACCTGCGTCCGCGCCGACCAGCTATATCGTGATCCCCGCTCGATTGGCCTCGACCAGGCTCCCGCGGAAAATGCTCCTCCGCGAAACCGGCAAGTCGTTGATCCAGCACACTTACGAAGCGGCCCGGCGGGCTCGCAAGCCGCGCGGATTGTGCATCGCCACCGACCATGAGGAAATCGCCGCCGACGTGCGCTCGTTCGGCGGCGAGGCGGTGATGACCAGTCCCGATTGCGCCAGTGGCACCGATCGTATCGCCGAGATCGCGTCGCGAATGCGCGAGGTCGATATCTTCGTCAACGTGCAAGGCGACGAACCCGAAATGTCGGGCCAATCGATCGATCGCGTGATCGAGCTTTTGGAAGAGCATCCCGAGGCGCCGATGGCCACCGTCGCCACGCCGATCCGCCATCGCGAGCAACTGAGCGATCCGGCCTGCGTGAAAGTTGTCTTTCCGATTCACTGCGACGCCGCCGGCCGTCTGTCGGGCAACGCCCTCTATTTCAGCCGCAGCCAGATTCCGTTCGCCCGCGAGTGGAACGACAGCCTGCTCGGGGCCGAGCCGCCCCATTTCTATCTGCACCTCGGCCTCTACGCCTACCGCCGCGAATTCCTCGCGAAGCTAACGCGCCTGCCGCGATCGCCGTTGGAAAAACTCGAAAGCCTGGAGCAACTGCGCGTCCTCGCCGCCGGCTATCCGATCATCGTCGGCGTCGTGAGCGAATCCTCGAGCGGCATCGACACGCCGGCCGATTATCAGGCGTTCGTTCGGCGCATGGCGGGGAAACAATAATGCATACAATGGTCAAGGGGGTTCGTCGCGTCAGGACACGCGTTGCAGATTGGCAATACTCCATCTATCATCAATTGAAGTGGAGCGGGCCAAATTGCCGGCTTGGCGGAAGCAAATATGTCTGAAAACGACGACTTCATTGCTCGCTTGTGTTCCGCGGAAGTTCCGCATTCGCAACGGCGACGGCACATCATCGAAGCGGAGGCTACACAGTTCACCGAAGAAGAAATCGCAACGTTGCGGCCGACGTTGCGAGATTTCGTCGTCGAATTTCGCGACAGCGCCGACCGGATGGATCAGACGGCCGTTGCGTCGGCAATTCGGAAGTACGTCGCGACCCTGCCGCTCGACGAACTTCCCAGTGCGGCCTTCCTGCTAGAAGCCGGTGAGCGGTCGTCGCCGCCGATCGGTGTCGAACTTGAAGTTGCAAAGATGGTGGTCCGCAAACTTACGGCGAACGTGGCCGAAGGACAATATCGGGCGCCGGAACTGGCCGATCGATTGTTCGAGATTGCCGACACCTACTTGAGCGACCGCCTGCTTTCAAGGGAGAAACACGGGGCGATCGCCCTGAACGCCGTGTTGGGGCTCGCCCTGCTGCAATCCGACCATTTCGCGGAATGCCTCCACGAAATTCAGTCGCTTCGTTCGCGATGGTTCATCGATCATTTGGCGCTGCGAGCGCGGGAGATCATGGCTGAGATCTCTTCGCAATTTCCCGAACCGCGGATCGCGGGGCAATTCGCAAACCTAAGTCAAATCGCCGCGTTGCCCAACATTCCGTCCCACGAAGGCGTGCCAAATGCCGGCAGCACGGCTCGGTAGTTCGCCCGTCGATGTCGAGCGATTCGACATTCTTGGGATCGACGCCGCCGGCGGGGCGAATTTCATCGCGCACGTTGGTTTGTCCGCGAAGCCCATTTCCCAATTCAACGTCGGCGCCGCGGCCGAGCTGATTCACATGCAACCTCCTTTGACGAGAGGCCCGTCTCCGATCGCACCGGAAACATGGGCGACAGCGTCGCTGACCATCGACGAAGAACACCGGATCGATCTTTTCATTGACGAGTGAATCGAAGAGCACCGAGCAAACCACGTTCGCCGGTTCAGCCAGTACGTGATCCGGCCACATGCCGTGGCCCATCGCGAAGCCGATGGTACGGCGGTCTTTTGGCTATACAACTGCGCCGGTTTCGTCGTCGAGGCTTATCGTTCGGCTGGTTTGAATTTCATTGAAACCGACGAGGCAATTCTTCCGACGGTGACGAAGGAAGCAATTCTGGCGGCGTATCCCGATGCCATTCGCTTCCGACGCCGGTGGGACGCATTGGGAATCTCCAACGACGGCCCATGGCCCGTGTTGATGCCTGGCTATATCATCCACGCGTTGGCACGTTCAACCGAAGATATTCGCCGACAGCCGTACATTCCACGATCGGGCGACGAAATCTTTTCATGATCAACAGGAAATAAGGCGGCGGCCTTGGATCTAGCTGCGTCGCTCCGATCACTTCCCCAGCGCGAATGAGGCGCCGATCGCGATGGTCAATCGCGCCTCCGCCGGATTCGCGCCGGTGGCTTCGTCGGTGCTGGCCTCGGGCTCCGGGGAGTCGTCTTCTTGCAGGATTCCGTTGTTGTAATACTGCCGCGGATAATTCATCATCGCCATCGCTTGTCGGTCGTTTCCCTCCACGCTCCGCAGTTCGCCGAGCGGAGCGCCGGCGGCGTCGGCCAGGCGCTGGGCGTGGGCCTTGGCCATCGCGAAAGCCTTGGCAGCCGCTTTCACGTAGTCGGCATTGGAAACTTTCGCCACGAATACGAACGTCGGCTCGCCCGGCTTCGCGCCATTGCCGTTGCCACTCATATCCTGCACGGTCTCTTCCTGGATCTCTTCCTGCTCCGGCGATAGTTCCGCTTTCGGCATCGACTTGCCGAGTTCCGACTTGAGCTTGTCGCACAGCGATTGGCTGGCGAGGAGCAGTTCCTCGGCATCGCTTCCTTTCAACGGCCATTCGGCCGTCAACCATGCGGAGACGTTCACGGGCGGCACGACTTCCGCCTTCTTGCCGCCCCTGCCGCTGGCGCGCGGCGAGGGGAAACCATTCATCATTCGCTGACGTTGCGACATATCGGCGACGATGCGCGGCGAGCCGAAGGCAACCGAATCGGCCACGGCGCCCAGATCGGAGCAAACTTTCGTTGCCGCTTCGCGACGCGCCTTCAAGTTCGCCAGTGCCTCCTTGAGGTTCTTTCCGGTCGCGGTCAATTCGACGCGCATGCGCATCAATTCGGGCTGACGCTTGACGACCGCCACCCCGGCGCCGCTTACCATGCTTTGCGACGCAAGCAGCGTCTGGCCAACGGCTGAGCGGGATGCAACCGCAAGAACAATTCCGACGGCCAAGAACGAGACGGTGGATAAACGCGCCATGATTCGGTCCTCACGAAATGGGTATGGGATTGCCGTGGGAATCAGCGGAGGTTGTCCATGCCGACTTCATCGCGAATCTTCTTGCGAAGCTTAAGCACCTCCAGGCCGTGCATCGAGCGAATGGTCCAATAATACTGCTTCAGGTAATACGAACCGTTGCGCGACGCGGATAGCTTCTTGTAGATTTCTTCCAACAGCGGAACTTTCGTCGGGTCGTCGAGCGCCGAGACGGCAGTCGCCACCCGCAGCGGCCATTCCGAGTCGTCGACGTCGGCCGATCGCCAGCGGCGCACCAGCGCGTCGAGCCCGTCGGCTTCGCCCAACAGCGCCAACAAATAGCCGGCCGATGCCGCCGTGTCCGGATCGTCGTTCTTTAGCAGCGGTCGAATCGAATCGGCCTTCAGATTTTTCGGCGCCTGCGGACCAACGCTCTCCTCGCTATTGCGAAAGCTCATCGTCTCCGATTTGTAAATGGTTATTCCATATCCGAAATCGCTCAGCGCGCCGGTTCCCTCCGCCAAATACAGCATCGACAAACGCTTGACCGGCTCCTCTTGCGAATCCAAACCCTTGATTGCCGCCGCCGTCGCGTCGCTGGGCGGCCCGGCCAACAACAAAGTTCTCAAGGCGATTTGCCGCAGCTCGGGCGGTGCCTTCACATCGGCCGCGACGGCCGTTGCGATCTCCGAAGTTTCCGGCAAACTGAGATCGCAGAGAATCGCCAAAGCGACGACGCGCTCGGCGAACGAGCCGCCATGCTCGGCCCGGTGCTCGAGTTCGGTCTTTTGCTCCTTGCTCGGCCCGGCGGTTCCAGGCGGGAATTCCCCGAAATTGTTGATCGGATAGAGCGACCGCAACGCGGAATAAATCGCATCGATCTGGTCATCGTTGGCCGACTGCGGACGCCCGTGTTGTTTCGATCCGGCGGGACCAGTTTCCGGCGTCTCGTTGTAGGCCGCCAACAGCTTCCACAAGAGCGCCTCGGCGCGAGCGTCGGGCCAAACCACCAGTTGCGTGACACTCTGTCGCAGTCCATCGCGGCCTGTGTCGAGCGACGTCAGCAGATCGAACCATTCTTGTCGCTGGTCCCAAGCCAGCCACGGAAGTATCATCGCGATTTTCCCCCGCGCGGCCGGATCGTCGCGGGCGATTTGCTTCAGCATCGGCAGCGTGCGGTCGCCGTGCTCGCCGAGCGCGACCAAGGCCGTCGCGGCGGCGAGGCGTTCGCCGGGCGTGCCGTCGAGCATCTTCGTCAGCGGTGCCGCGGTGTCGTGCAGCCAAGCGCTGGCGCCATCGCCCTTGCGGAAGCGAGTCAGCCATTGTTCGGAAATATCGGGCACGATGCCGGGCGCGCTCGGTTCGTTCTTCTTAACTTTCGGACTGCCGATCGCCGATAGGAAGCTCGACACGAGATTCGGTTCCTCTTTCGGTTCAGGCACTTCGCCCGGCTTCTGGTCGGCAGGACGATTGGCTCGCGCCGCTTCAAGAATGGTGCCGGCCGCTTTGAAAAGCAGACTTGCCGCTGCCTCTCGAACGGCCGGCGATTTGTCGCTCAGCGACGCGATGATCTCCGTGAAAAACGCCTCGGCTTGTCCACCGTTCAGGCCGGCCAGAATCGCGGCCCGCACCGAGGAATCGGGCTTCTTGAAAAACGTTCGCAGAACGACAAGATCCTTTGGCGACGTGCTATGCCATCGGCCCAACAGCAAACTGATTACGTCCGCCGTCAATTCAGGGTGCTTGTCGGCCGCCTTTTCCAGCCGATCGGCTTCCACATCGATGCGGTTGTCGATCAGACCGTGAAAGACTCGGCTAATGACAAACGGCTCGGGATCGTCCATCAGATCGGCCAGGGCGGTGGACGCATCGGACCGCAGCGCGGCACCGAGTTGTTGGTCGCCGGTCAGCCCGCTCAACGCATCGACGGCTTCGGCGCGCACCTGCCAATTCGCATGCTTAAGCAATCCGATCGCGGCCTTGACCGAATCGGCGCGCGGCATCCCCTTGAGATACCGCAGCGCATGGACCAGCAGATCGGGGTCCTTTTCCCGCGATGCGTAGGCCGCCACTTTGGCCACCATTTCGGCGGACGGTTCGTCGGCAAGTTGCTTCAGCACGGCCGCGCGAACGTTCGGATCGGGATCGTCCAACAGCCCGGCCAGCGCCCCGCCCGTTTGTCCGGGACTGATGTGCTGCAATCCTCGCAGGCTGATTTCGCGCACGAGCGGATCGGGATCCTTGAACAGTTCGAGCAACAGCGGCTGATCGTCGGGCGACGCGCGTTCGACCAACTCTTCGGCGGCTTTATGCCGGACATTCGCCTCGCCGGAAGCGAGCCGCTCCAATCCGCCGGGCCACGTCAACATCAACAAATCCGACGCCACGAGCCGATAGCGCA
>Ga0182024_10022734_pt1 | contig 11286 bp, 9 predicted proteins | sample P32metaG_FD_120480 | JGI IMG/M metagenome (GOLD analysis project Ga0182024, IMG submission 120480) | Permafrost microbial communities from Stordalen Mire, Sweden - P3-2 metaG (Illumina Assembly) | ecosystem: Environmental > Terrestrial > Soil > Wetlands > Permafrost | place: Sweden: Stordalen... | reverse complement strand
GGCGAGTACGAAGTCCACAACGTCGGCGTCAACTGGCCCCATCACATCTTCGTCACCAGCAACTACAAGGTGGTCGGCGCCAACGACTGACCGGCGTCGTGACGGGTTCGCTGGATCTGGGGCTGGCCGTGAGCTTTTTCGCGGCCAGCCCCTTTCAGTTGCCGTGAGCGGTCCCCCGCACAGCGGGCCGCCGGTTTCTCGGATCAGACCGGGTGCCGGTGCCGCAGGCGTCCCGCGCGAGGAGGTGTCGCGGTGAGCGAGCGGGGGTTCACACAGCGATAAGGCAGGGGTAGGCTTGCCAGATCGGACGGAGAGCGCCGTTGAGTGGTGCGGGGTTGCGTGGGCTGGCCGAGGAGCAGTCCGCGTTGCGGCGGGTCGCGACGTTGGTCGCGCGCGGGACGCCCCAGGAGGAGGTGTTCGCCGCGGTCGTCGAGGAGGTCGTGCGGTTGCTTCAGGCCGATTTGGCCATCATGGGCCGCTACGCGTCCGACGGCACGCTCACCTCGGTCGCCCGCTCAGGCGGGGCGGGCGATCACCTTCCCGTCGGAAGTCAACGGAAGCTTGGAGGGAACAACCTCGGCACGATCGTGTTCGAGACCGGCCGTCCGGCGCGGGTCGACGGCTACGCCGATACCTCCTCCGGCCCGCTCGGTGTCGCCGCCCACGAGGCGGGCATCCGCTCGTCGGTCGCGACGCCCATCACGGTCGAGGGCCGCCTCTGGGGCGTGATCGCCGCCGGCTCGACTCTGCACCAGCGGCTGCCGGCGGACACTGAAGCGCGGCTCGGCTCGTTCACGGAGCTCGTGGCGACGGCGATCGCGAATGCGGAGAGTCGGGCCGGGCTCGCCCGGCTCGTCGGGGAGCAGGCAGCGCTGCGCCGCGTCGCGACGCTGGTAGCGCGCGGGACGGCGTCCGAGGAGGTGTTCGCTGCGGTCACCGAGGAGGTCGTCCGGGTGCTCCCGGTCGATTTGGCGCGCATGGGCCGCTACGAGTCCGACGGTGCGGTCACGTTCGTCGCGGCCTCGGGCGGAGCCGAGGCGATCTTTCCCGTCGGCGTCGCGTTGACCCTTGAGGGAAAGAACGTCAGCAGTGTGGTCGCACAGACCGGTCGTGCGGCCCGGATCGACAACTATGCCGATGCCTCCGGCCCGATCGGTGTGGCCTTCCGCGAGAGCGGCTTCCGCTCGGCGGTCGGGACACCAATCACCGTCGAAGGCCGTCTGTGGGGCGTGATGGTCGTCGGCTCGGGCCTGGAGGAACCGATGCCGGCGGACACCGAGGAGCGGTTGGCACAGTTCACGGAGCTGTTGGCGTCGGCGATCGCGAATGCGGAGAGCCGCGCCCGGCTCGCCCGGCTGGCCGAGGAGCAGGCGGCGCTGCGCCGCGTCGCGACGCTGGTGGCGCGTGGGGTGCCGCCGGAGGAGTTGTTCGACGCGGTTGTGCGGGCAATCGGGCGGCTGCTTCCGATCGATTTGGCGAACCTGTGTCGCTACGAGCCCGATCGTGCGCAGACGTTCGTCGCGACCTGGGGCCGGCCAGGCAAGCGCTTTCCCCTGGGCAGCCGGTGGCCCCTCGGGGGGAAGAACCTCGGCACGATCGTGTTCGAGACCGGCCGTCCTGCCCGGATCGAGAGCTATGCGGATGCCTCCGGCCCGGTGAACGTCGTCGCTCGCGAGGTGGACCTCCGCTCGGCGGTCGGGACGCCGATCTTCGTCGAGGGTGGCCTCTGGGGCATGATTGGCGTCGGCTCGAGCCGGGAACAGCCGCTGCCGCCGGACACGGAGGCGCGCCTCGGGTCGTTCACGGAGCTGGTGGTAACCGCGATCGCGAATGCTGAGAGTCATGCCGCGCTGGCCGCCTCGCGCGCGCGGATCGTTGCTGCCGCTGATGAGAGCCGGCGGCGAATCGAGCGCGATCTGCATGACGGAGCTCAGCAGCGTCTCGTCCATGCGGTGATCGTCCTGAAGCTCGCGCTGAGGGCGCTGTCCGACGGCGACGCGGGCGCGAGTGAAATGGTGGCTGAGGCGCGCCGGCACGCCGAGCAGGCGAATGCCGAGTTGCGCGAGCTGGCGCACGGGATTCTGCCCGCGGCGCTCACCCGGGGCGGACTGCGGGCGGGAGTCGAGGCGCTCGTGTCGCGGGTGTCACTGCCGGTAAGGGTGGACGTGCCCGCGGAGCGCTTACCGGCCGGCGTCGAGGCGACTGCGTATTTCGTCGTCAGCGAGGCGCTCACGAACGCGCTCAAGCACGCTCGTGCAGCGAGCGCCGAAGTCATCGCCCGAGTTGAGGATGAAAACCTGGTGGTAGAGGTCTGCGATGACGGTGTCGGGGGCGCGCGAGGCGATCACGGCACCGGATTGGGGGGACTGGAGGATCGCGTGTCGGCGCTGGATGGAAGACTCGTCGTTGACAGTCCGCCGGGTGGGGGCACCCGCGTGTGTGCGCTGCTGCCGGTATCGGAACAGGGCTAACCGTTCGGCGGATCACGTATGTAGGTGAGCACCGCCAGCACCCGCCGGTGTTGGGTCTGGGCGGGATCGAGCCCGAGCTTGTGAAAGATGCTCGTCACGTGCTTCTCCACCGCCGCCTGGCTGACCAACAGCGCCTGAGCGATTCCATGGTTGGACTTGCCTTCCGCCATCGCGGCCAACACGTCGCGCTCGCGCGGGCTGAGCCGGTCAAGCGGCCGGTTGCGGTGACGGCGACCGAGCATCCGCCCCACGACCTCCGGGTCAAGCGCGCTGCCGCCCCCGGCGACCCGCGTGACCGCGTCGATGAAGCTCTCGACATCACCCACGCGCTCTTTGAGCAGGTAGCCGACCCCGTCGGCGCGCTCCCCGATCAGGTCCAGCGCGTACTGCTCCTCGTAGTACTGGGACAGCACCAGCACACCGGTCTCGGGTCGCTGTCGCCGGAGCTCGATCGCCGCGCGCAGACCGTCGTCTCCGTGCCCTGGGGGCATGTTGACGTCGGCGATCACGACCGCAGGACGGTGAGCAAGGCCCTTGCGTAAGAGATCCACGGCGTCGCCGGCCTGAGCGACGACGTCAAACCTCGCGTCGGTGAGCAGTCGCGCGATCCCCTCCCGAAGCAGGACGTCGTCCTCACCGATCACCACTCGTGGTGGCGCTGACATGAAGCAACCGTACCGCGGGAGCTGGGTGCCTGGCTATTGGCCGCCGAGCAGTCGGGCCAGGGGAGCGTCGGGGAGGTCGGCCTTGACCACGAACGCGCGGGCGCCCGCGAGCCGGGCCTCGCCGGTGGTCGTGATGTCCCCGTCGATGGAGGTGAGAACGATGCGCGGGCGCCAGGGGAGCACCGCGAGCTCGCGCGCCAACGCGAGCCCGTCTCCGTCGGGCAGTTCGACGTCGACCAGGACCGCCGAGGGCTTCAGCTGGACCGCGGCCGCCAGCGCCCCCGCGACGCTGTCGGCCTCCCCGACGACGATCAGCCCACTGCCGGTCAGCAGCCGCCGGGCCAGCCCCCGGAATTCCGTGTCGTCGTCCACCACCAAGACTGATGCTGGTTCCATCACATGTCCAATGATTGCCGTCTCGCTCGTGCCGCAAGGTAGGGAAACCCGGAAATGCGCTACGTCACACGCCCGGTGCGGCGCCTGCCTCTCGGTCGGTAGGGCTTCCCCTACCCCCGGCTCCGGACCTCAGGGCCGAGGGACGGCTCGCCTACGCGGGGTACGTCGTTGCCCTTGACCGCGAAGACCCCCCGCGGCTGTAGCTCCCTTCCGGGAGCTACAGATATCGCGTCGCGTGCTGTATTTTACACTAAGTCAATTGAGTAGCTGTAGAAGAAGGGGGACCTGATGGCCACTGCGCCAGCCGTAGAAGAGGTTGTGAGCCCTGAGGGGCGAAGCGTCGTGCTGAAGCGAGATTCGCTCGGCATCTCGGCGGTGTTCTTCTGCATTGCCACGGCGGCGGCGCCGATGACGGCGCTGCTGTTCAACGTGCCGGTCATCGTCTCGGGAGCTGGATGGGCGGTGCCCGCGGCGTTCATCGTGGCCCTGGTGATGCTGGTGATCTTCACGGTGGGCTATGTGGAGATGACGCGCCGGGTGACGAGCGCCGGCGGCTTCTACTCGTTCGTCTCGCACGGCTTCGGGCAGACGCTGGGGCTGGGCACCGCCATGGTGATCACGTTCTCCTACACGATCCTGACCGCGTCGATCGTGGGCATCTTCGCCTACTTCGCCAAGACCACGATCAGCGACTGGACGGGGGCGAACATCCCGCTGATCATCCTGCTGCTGGGCGCGGTGGCCGTGTGCCTGGCGTTTGCTTACTTCGACATCCGGATCACCGCGCGCGTGCTCGGCGTCTTCTTCGTCGCCGAGGTCACGGCGGCGCTGGTGTTCTCGCTCGCGGTCCTCGTTCAAGGTGGGGCCAACGGCCTGAGCGCGGCGCCGTTCAACCCCTTGGACCTGTTTCACAACCACGGCGCGATCGCCGTGTTCGGGGCTGCCGCGCCCGGGGTCGCGCTGTTCGGCGCGTTCTGGTCGTGGGTTGGCTTCGAGATGGCCCCCAACTACGGCGAGGAGAGCCGCCTCCCGCGGCAGATCTTCTCCCGGGCCACGTTTGCCACGCTCTTGGCCCTCGGGGTGCTCTACGTGTTGGGGAGCTACGCGTTCACGATCGGCTGGGGCACCGGGCACACCGCGCAGGGCGTCCAGGCCCAGTTCAGCGGCAAGACGATCTCGGCGTTCTACCCCCTGACCGGTCGTTACTTCGGGGCCTCGCTGACCGACGCCTTCCGCTTCTTGATCATGACCAGCTCGTTTGCCTGCACGCTGGCGTTCTTCAACACCTCGTCCCGGTACGTGTTCGCGCTGGGACGCGAGCGGATCCTGCCCAGTGCCCTCGGTCGGACCCACAAGACGCACAAGACTCCGCACGTGGCCAGCGCCGCGGTGGCGGCGGCGATCGCGATCTGGATCCTGCTCTTCTACGTCTCGGACTCCAGCACCAGCGCGGCGTTGCTGAAGCTGGCGACCTGGACCCCGATTGTTGGCGTGTTCGGGCTATTGCTGGTGCAGGCGCTGACCTCGTTCGCGATCGTCCGCTACTTCCGGGTGGTCGCGCCCGAGCACGGACATCCGCTCAAGACGCTGATCGCGCCATTGCTGGGTGGCGGGCTGATGGTGTTCTCGGCCTGGCTGCTGTTCCACAACCGCGGCGCGCTGTCGGGAGCCAGCGGGGCGACGTTCATCCGCTACGGGTTCTGGCTGATCCCGCTCACGTTCGTGCTCGGGATCGGAACCGCGCTGTGGTTCAGGGCGCGTGACGCGCCCCGCTACGCGGCGGTGGGACGGTTCGTCCACGAGGAGGCGTGAGTTGAGCTCCGCGCTGGTCCTGCAGACCCAGGACAACTGTCCGCCGGGTCTGCTCTGCGACTGGGCCGAGAAGCGGGCCGTGGAGCTCGACGTGCTGCGCGTCGATCGCTGGGAGCAGCTCCCGTCGCCCGCGGGCTACGTGTTCGTGGTGGTCCTTGGATCCGACGCCTCGGTGGTGGGACCGCTACGGGGATGGGTCCCCCGCGTGCTGGACTGGATCGGCGCCGCCGATGCCGCCGGCGTCCCGGTGCTCGGCATCTGCTTCGGCGCGCAGGCGCTGGCCGCCGCCCTCGGAGGTTCGGCGATTCGGCTCGACGATCCCGAGCAAGCCTGGATCGAGCTCCAGGCCCGGGATACCCACCGAGTTCCAGAGGGCCCGTGGCTGGCCATCCACCAAGACGGGGTCGTGCTGCCCGCGGCGGCCCGCGAGCTGGCCCACAACGAGTCCGGAATCCAGGCATTTTCGATCGGCGGTCACCTCGGGGTGCAATTCCACCCCGAGGTCACGCCCTCGATCCTGGCCCGATGGGTAGCCGACAAGGGCGGACTGATCAGCTCCGATCTGCTGATCGGGGTCGCGGAGCGCTGCCGACTGGCCGCCGACAGCGCGCTGAAGCTGTTCGATGCGTTCGTCGGCCGGGAAGGACCGTGGTCGAACGTCGCTCCGTTGGCAGGAGTGCGCTAGATGGCAGTTGCGTATGACCGGTTGGGGCCTGCGGGCGCCTTTGCCGCAGACACGCAGGACGAGGCCGCCGCTGCTGCCGCGGCTGCGATAGAACGCGGCCGGCTCAAGGACATAGAGGTCATGTGGGTCGATCACCAGGGTCATGCCCGTGGCAAGCGCATCGACGCCGCCGATTTCCTGGAGCGTGCCCGAACCACCGGTTTTGCCTTCGCCAACGCTGCGCTGTCGTGGGACATCACCGGAGAGGTCAAGACGGGCCTGCGCCATTCCGACTGGGCCGGCGGGTTCCCGGACTTCTACGCGGTCCCGGACCTGGCCAGCCTCCGGAACCTTCCGTGGCGCGAGCGCGCCGGCCACGTGATCAGCGATCTCGTCGACCATCACGGACGGCTGGTGGCGGCGTCTCCGCGCACGGTCCTGCGCCGCGCCGTCGAGCGGCTGGCGCGACTGGGGTATCGCGCGCGAGTCGGCGTCGAGATCGAGTTCCATCTCCTCCAGGAGGATGGCTCACCGATCGTCGACGGCTTCCAGACGTATTCGCTACAGGTGCTCAACCAGCTGGATCCGATCTTCGGTGAGATCCTCGACGGCCTTCGGGGGTTCGTCGAGCTGGAGGGCGGCAACTCGGAGTACGGGCCCGGGCAGTGTGAGGTGAATCTCCGGCACACCGACGCGTTGCCGGCGGCCGATCAGGCCGCCCGCCTCAAGTACGCCACCCGGGAGCTCGCCCGCCGGCGAGGATCCCTGGTGACGTTCATGGCCAAGCCGTTCGCCGAGCACGCCGGCAACTCGATGCACCTGCACCTGTCGCTGTGGCGCGAAGAGGAACCCGCGTTTGCGCCCGACGGTGAGCACGAGAACCCGCTGATGCGTCAGGCCATCGGCGGCATCCTCCGCCACCTGGAGGGGATCGTCGTGTTCGCCGCGCCGACCGTCAACTCCTATAAGCGCTTCCAGGTCGACAGCTTCGCCCCCGCCACCGCGACCTGGGGCGGAGACAACCGAACTGTGGCCGTCCGCTCGCTGCTCGAGACGCCGGCCGCGACCAGGATCGAGCTGCGCACGGGTGCGGCCGACGCCCAGCCGCATTGGGCGATCGCGAGCCTGCTGGCCGCCGTGTGTGCCGGCATCGAAGCCGAGCACGACCCCGGCCAGCGCGGCGAAGGGAATCTCTACAGCTCCGGGACGCCGCTGCCGCGCACCCTCGCCGATGCCGTCGCGGCAGCTCGTCGCGACGAGACGATCACCGAGATCCTCGGTGCCGACGCGGTGCACGACGTCCTCGCGCTCGCCGATCTAGAGTGGGAGGCGTTCATCGGATCGGTCGGCGAATGGGACCGCAGTCGCTACCTGCGTAGCGTCTGACCCTCAGGAGAGCATGAGCGAGCGCCGCATACTCGTCAACGCGTTTGACATGAACACGCCGACCCATCTGGTGTCGGGGACCTGGAAGCATCCCGACAGCCAGGCGCGGCGTTACAAGGATCTCGGCTACTGGACGGAGCTGGCCCAGCTGCTCGAGCGCGGGCTGTATGACGGCCTGTTCGTGGCCGATGTGATCGGTGTCTACGACGTCTACGGTGGCGGCCCCGACGCGGCGTTGCGAGCCGGTGCACAGGTTCCGGTCAACGATCCGATGCTGCTGGTGTCGGCGATGGCGCACCTGACCGAGAACCTGGGATTCGGGATCACCGCATCGACGTCGTACGAGCACCCGTTCACCTTCGCCCGGCGGATGTCGACGCTCGACCACATCACCAAGGGACGGATCGGATGGAACATCGTCACCTCCTATCTCAACAGCGGCGCCCTGAACGTCGGGCTGGACGCGCAGGTGCGCCACGACCACCGCTACGAGATTGCCGACGAGTACCTCGAGGTGGTCTACAAGCTGTGGGAAGGCTCCTGGGAGGACGACGCCGTCGTCCTGGACCGCGAGCGGGGCGTCTATACCGACCCGGCCAAGGTCCACCCGATCGAGCACGCCGGAACCTACTTCAAGGTTCCGGGGATCCACTCCTGCGAGCCCTCGCCACAGCGGACCCCGCTGCTGTATCAGGCCGGCGCCTCATCACGTGGCCGGAGGTTTGCGGCCGAGCACGCCGAGGCGATCTTCCTCACCGAGCCACGGGCCGAGATCGCGGCGCGGCGGATCGCCGACATCCGCGCGCTGACCGCCGCGGCGGGCCGCGACCCCCACGACATCAAGATCTTCACCGGCTATGGAGTGGCCACCGGTGCGACGGGTGCCGAGGCGCAGCGCAAGTACGACCTGTATCGGAGTCTGACCGACCCTGACGGGACGCTGGCCCTGTGGTCGGGTTGGCTCGGCTTCGACCTGGAGCCCTACGACCTCGAGGATCCTCTGGAGATTGTGTCCAGCGACGCCATCCAGTCGCTGGCCGAAACGTTCGGCGATGGCGAGTGGAAGCTCGGCGATATCGTCGACCGCTTGGCGGTGAAGCCCGGTGGGCCCTTCGCCGTCGGCACGGGCGTCGAGGTAGCCGACCAGATACAGCAGTGGATCGCCGCCACCGACGCCGACGGTCTGAACCTGTGGCATGTGATCACACCGGGTTCCTATGCCGACTTCGCCGACTATGTCGTCCCCGAGCTGCAGCGGCGGGGGGTGTATCGCACCACCTATGACCCCGGGACGCTCCGCCACAAACTCTTCGGTCGCGGACCGCGACTGCCCGACAGCCATCCCGCGGCCCGCTACCGCCGCTCGCCGGCTGGCCGGCCACCGAGGACGCCCGTGACGACATCAGAGGCAAGGTCTGAGTGATGAGCACGCTGGACGATGAGCTGGCTGAGGTCGAGGAGGAGGCACTCGCCCAGCTGCTGCGATTCCCGTTCGTCGACGCCCTGTTCGGTCGGCGCTCGCGTCGGTTCTTCCTCGGGGCGGAGATCCCCGACGGGCCACTGGCCTACCGGTCACGACACGATCCGGTCCCCTTGTCCGAGACCGAGCGGCTGCTGATCCTCACCGCGGTCGGGGGCAACACGGGCTGGCACAACTCGATCACGCGCCACGATCGCTACGCGCCCCTGCTCTCCAATTATCCCGGGGCTGCCGGGGGCCGAACGTTTCCGTCGGCGGCGGGGTTTCACACCGCCGAGATCATGTTCACCGACGACTCCGGCACCTACATCATGGAGACGCGCGACGCGCCCGCGCTCACCGAACGCGGTCCCGACGGCCAGTCGCCGCTCCGGGATCTGCTGGGCGCCAACTCCGCCCGGATCCGCAAGATCGACGATCACCGGATCTGGCTGCCGCCTCGGGAGCCCTATATGGAGGGCCACAACTCCTGGGTCGCCAATCGCCCGGGTTCTCTGCTGGTGTTCCCGGTCGGCGACGTGGCCCAGCACGCCATCGCCAACCTGTGTTTCTTTGCCCAGAACGGCTACTGCATCTATGACGATGTGAACAATCGTCAGATCCCCGGGTTGGACCGGTTCCGCGATCTGGTGGACGTCGATGAGCCGCTGCCGCTGACCTTCCTGGACCAGTACTCACTGACCGAGAACACCGCTGAGCTCTCGACGGCGTGCTATGCGGGGGCGCTGATGCAGCAGGCGCTCGGCCTGGGTGGATGGATGTTCAACGGGATCGATCGCTTCACGATCCTCGGCGCGAGCGGCGACCCCGAGGTCCCCGGGCTCGGTTTTCGCTACGACGAGGACGATCGCTGGTCGGTGCCCAACCCGACCGGGCGTGACGGCGTCTTCACCGCGTTCACGCCGCCCCATTTCCCGGACATGCGGGCCGCGGTCGAGGCGTTCTGCGAGCGCAAGTTCGGGCCCGGTGGCCCGTTTCATCCGGACACGCCCGGGGCGTGGAAGGACCCCCATCGCGTGCGGGCCGCCGCGGCACAGCACTCGCCCGAGTTCCGCGAGCTGATCGCCGCGCAGGCCCAGTACGTGTTCGACCAATTCGGCAAGTGGCCGGCCACGGTTCCCTCGGTGTTCGTGCTCATGTACCTGCAGACCCACCATCTGGACCTCGAGTACTACGACGAGCTGTTCGACCCGGGCGCCTACCTCAAGAGCCACGCCGAGCATTTCGCTCGCTGGCACGGTTTGCCGGCGAAGTTCGGTCGCGGATCTGAGGGGCGGTGACGGGCCGCCGGCCGTTATCGCTCGAGACTTCGAACCTCCTGGCCACGCTCGAGATCGTAGTCGCCGCCCTCCGGGCCCTCGCCGCTAGGCCTCTACGACGAACAGGCTGTTGCCGTCCGGATCCCGCAGCCAGAACATCGGCGGAACCGGATCGCCGTAGCGGGTGACCTCCGGATCGACGTCGACGCCGCTCTCCTTCAGCCGCGCGTGGTAGCCGTCGATGTCATCGGTCTGCAGCGAGATGCCGGTCTCGACGCCGGGGCTTGGCTTACCGGGGGGCGGCGACACGATCGCGATCGTCGTCCCGCCCTCGGCGGGCGCGACCTCCAGCCAGCGGTACTGATCACCCATCGGCACATCGGCGCCTTTCTGCAGGCCGAGCTTGCTGACGTAGAAGTCCAGCGCGCGCTCCTGGTCGGAGACGGGCACGACGACGGTGGCGATCTGCTTGATCTGCGCAGTGGTGTCGCTCACTTCAACCTCCTGGGATAGACGGTGATGCCTCGTAGACCATCAGATGGCGACAGACTCATCGGTCCTGAGATCATCTCGCGATCTAGGCGAAGCGCGAACCGCGATCATGGGGCTCGTGCGTGTGCCGTTTCGCCGTGAGAAGGACAAGCCACTCGACTTCGGCGAGCTCGCCGTGACCCTATATGCCTCATACAGCGTCTCGAGCGCCGCGCTGCGTGCGCTGACCGAGCGTTACGCCGCCGGCGTCGCGGGCGGCGAGCTGCGCGGCCCCGCGTTGCAGCGGGCCCGCCAGGCCGCCCAGCTCAACCGCGGCGCGTTCAGGGCTGTCATGTACATGGGCCTGCGCGAGGAACTGCCTGCGGGATGGCTTCCGTCCGGAGCGCTCGGTGCCTTCGCCCGGGTGATCTACGGCCTCGTGGCGATCGCCGAGACGCCGCCTGAGCCCGAGGCGCTGCTGGGTGCCGACGAGCTATGCCGGCTGGCGATGCAGTACGACATCGAGGAGTGGATCCACCATTGGGAGACCAGGGTCAAGGACCGCGCGGCAGGCACGCGCGGGCCGACTCTCTCCGCCGGCCAGGACGCTGGTCATCCGGAGCCAGAGCCAGAGCCAGAGCCAGAGCCAGAGCCAGAGCCAGAGCCGGTGCCCGGGCCCACG
>Ga0182024_10022733_pt1 | contig 11287 bp, 13 predicted proteins | sample P32metaG_FD_120480 | JGI IMG/M metagenome (GOLD analysis project Ga0182024, IMG submission 120480) | Permafrost microbial communities from Stordalen Mire, Sweden - P3-2 metaG (Illumina Assembly) | ecosystem: Environmental > Terrestrial > Soil > Wetlands > Permafrost | place: Sweden: Stordalen... | reverse complement strand
GTGGACATCTCAAAAACGGTGGCAATTGGACATTAAGCTAACGTATCTGGCTGGACAGGAAAGACGTCGTTCCGCAACCAGGACGGAAGACCAAACGCCAACTTTAACCTGATAGGTTCGTTGACGCAGCTTCAATTTCATTGGCAACGCAAAGAAGGTTAATCCAAATGCCAGTTACTATATGAAATTTACTCCGCAGGGGGTAATCAGGAGGAGATAAGCGATTTCCTCCCACCAGCCATTGTTGCCGTAACTTAAATTTGACCTCGGACGAAAGCGGTTCGAGAGATTCCGATGCCTTTGACCCGCAGGCCCGTTCACCCGATAGGAATTCGAGGAGCATAGATACGAGTTCCGAAGTCTCGATCTCAATGGGGGTGTTCCAGGGATCAGGGAAGGGTGGCAGGCACAAGATTTAGCCGTCCACCAGGGCCAAAGATAGCGCAGACAGGATAGGAATTGAACACAAGCGGGAAATCACAACTGCCTATACAGTTGCATATATCGAGATTCATGCCTCAATTGTGATTGATCGTCCCGTTCCGAAGATTCAAAAACTCTCAAAAATTCAATTGAAATGAGCTTTGGCTGTAATCTGTTCCGTAAGATACAGAGACATGTGATATCGGGAGTCGCACATAATGCAAGTCTCGATATCTCCTGCACGCCAAGCCATTGGCTGGGCTTCCGGACTCCGGATCGCCCAGTGGTATGAGGCGCCAACGGTCGCGTGGACCGTGTGGAAGGGACATCCGCGGCCGGAGGATCGCCGCCGGTGAAACAGTATTTTGAGGGAACAACGCAGAGCTTTGGCAGCAGCAGCAGCTGGCAAATAAAGCAGCAGAGTGCCGCGGGAGATATTGCCACCCACAGCCGAAGTTGCCGCGGAAGTCAGGCACGTGTGGGTCGCCCTGGCAGTTGTTGACTGAGGCAGCCGGAGGCCGGAGGTGTGTGGGGCAAAATGGCCAACCCACATCGGAAGAACAAAAAAGAACTCCCGATGATTAGATAAGTAGCCGAGGATACCCTGGCCAACCACATGTTTTGATTAATTTAGGGGGTTGTTCTGTGTGCGTGCGAGTAATGCATGTGGGGATCAACGCTGAGAGGCACGGACTTGATTTTGACACGAGTCACGGCAAAAGCGTCAGCAGAACATAGAATCGGGCAGTTTACGCTGAGAGTGCCACGGGCTACGTCCTTGCGCAGTTCCGGGTCTCCTGTCTGGAATATATTGCCAGCCGCGGCCGTAGATTGGATGGGAAGCAATTGGCCTATCAAGCTTTAAGACAGCCGGCGCGGCAAGTGTGTGTCGATGAGGAATAAAAATGTTGTGAAGGGCTCGTTATCGGAATTGCTGCCTTATAACCCCGGACACATCGTCTGCCGCCAGCACCGCAACCACCACCACCACCACACCACCGCGCTCCGTCTCTGCAGCTCGCTCCCCCGTCTCCTGTCGACCGCTGCTCACAGACCCGTCGCTCTCGCAAATAAATTGTCGCCTCGTATGGGCCGCGATCCCGTCCTGACTTCCACGCTCGCTCAGAATCCCCACGCGCATATCCACAGCTCCAAACCGCTCTCATCTCTCGCCCCTCAACCAAGCACAAACGGTTACCCCACACACAAGCAATCCCCACAGCCTCCAGTTGCCATCAAAGACAGGGCCGCACTCATGGGTAGCGTGTTTCTTTCCTCACTCACTGATTGTCAGATACCACATTCTCGCTTGACTTGCGAAATAAGCTCGGAATCAGGGGCATCATGCCTCCTGGCGTCGATACTCCCGACATCCAAATCGAAAGATGTCTTGCTAGAATTAGAGCCAAGCAATCCAATATCGACAAGTAAGCACTCAATTGTCCTTCAAGACTAATTCAGGTACGAGTATCTCGCCAATCTTCGCTACACAAATGTGAACCTTTTTTACAAATTGCTCATGACCCATATCCAGGTATGGCCACATTTCTTGCACATGCTAATTGCAGTTCATAAATCCATACGTCTACACTGTACTCCGTGAATTTTACGCGTGCTAACTGCAGCCTGTTGTTGGAGAAGCTTGCCAACGATTTTCACACATTTATGTCAATCCCGAGGGTCTGCATATCAGCTTGAAAGACAAGGGACACATCTACGAGATCCTCCAACGTTATCCGGCAGAGGACCTCGAAATCACGGTCGTCACAGATGGCTCTCGAATTCTCGGTCTTGGAGACCTTGGTCTGAATGGTATCTCCTGAGTAATGTCCCATATTGACTGTAGGGATGGGCATTCCCATTGGAAAGCTGTCCTTGTACGTTGCTTGTGCTGGTATTCATCCAAACCGCACTCTGCCCGTATGTCTCTCCAGTGACTGGCTCTGACGGTAGATTACTCTCGATTATGGGACCAACAACGAACAATACTTGAACGATCCACTGTATCTCGGCCTTAGACAGAAGCGAATTTCGAATGCAGAGGCAAAAGAGTTTATTGCAGAATTCATGGGCGCAATCAAAAAACGCTGGCCGAAAATGCTCGTCCAATTCGAAGACTTCAATACCGAACTCGCTTTCGAACTTCTAGACGAATGGCGAGATAAACAGACCTGCTTCAACGACGATGTATCCCCTCTCGGTGTCCTAACTAACAATAGATCCAAGGAACCGCGTCTGTCGTCCTCAGTGGATTTGTCAACGCAATTCGTCGTTCTGGGATAAAACCCCATGAACATCGCCTTGTGTTCTTTGGAGCAGGAAGCGCCGGAGTGGGTGTTGCAACCATGTTGAAGGACTATCTTGTGCATTGCGGCCTTACGGAGGAAGAGGCAACCAAGACCTTCTACCTTGTCGACAGCAAGGGACTGGTTGCTACGAACCGTGGGGACAAACTCCCGGTTCACAAAGTGGCTCTTGCCCGCACCGATCCCGATACACCTCGTTTGAAGACTCTGGAAGAAGTTATCGATTTTGTCAAACCCACTGGATTGCTCGGATTGTCCACTACGGGCGGATCATTTACCGAAAGCATCCTCAAGAAAATGGCATCGTTTAACAAGCATCCCATCGTTTTTCGTATATCCCATTCTCGATTGAGCTGACGTTGTAGCACTGAGCAATCCTAGCGAGAAATCAGAATGTAATTTCGAGGATGCCATCAAATGGACCGATGGCGCCGTTCTATTTGCCTCCGGCTCGCCTTTCCCGGAGACCACATACAAGGGCAAGAAATATACCCCTGGACAGGGTAACAATATGTACATCTTCCCCGGTCTGGGTCTCGGAACGATCTTGTCCCAGGCAAGCAAAGTCACCGATGCAATGATTCTCACCGCCTCGGAGAGTCTTGCGAGCTGTGTCACTGAGGAGGAATTCAGTCGCGGATTGCTATACCCAGATGTCTCTCGTATCAGAGATGTGTCTTTGGTGATCGCTCGTGACGTTATCAGGACGGCACAGACCGACGGAGTCGATGGTAGGAAAGAGTTGAAGTCGATGAGCAACGAGGAATTGGAGGGTTTCATCAAAAGTAAAGTTTACAATCCAGAGGATTTGAAGTCTCGCTTAGAAACCGAGTTTCCGAAACTCTAAGTTGTACGGTTTGTTTTGGGTTCTATGATGTAGAATTGTAAGGGCAGAGCAATTATATCTTTGGTATGGGCTTCACGATCCAAGAAATGTGCCATCGTCGTTGCTCTACATATGTAATTGAGTTCAGGCGTGCGGGATAATCTGATCAATCAATCAATCGCCGGTGGGGACATTTTATGACGTACTGTGCTATTTCGATTGGGGCCAAGTTAAAATCAACGTGTGCGCCAACCTTCCGGGCTGCTGCTGACTTGTGAACCCCGCTTCGCCTTGGACAATCAAATCTCGAATCCGTCTTTTCAGGCTTGCTGAGTGGGCCGCGCCGTGGATTGACGAGAATGGCAAAAGAAGACCTTCTTCCCTTCAAATACGACTCCAAAACGAACACTGTCTACAACACAAGCGGCGGCAAAATCGTCCCTGTGGTCCGCACAAAGCCACGTTCAAAATCATGGACAAGCACTTTCTTCGACCTTGCCGCCCGGTACTTTGCCTGCCCAATTCTTCACTGCTGACTCACTTTAGGTTTGCGGCCTGGTATGCTCTGTATATGATATTCTGGGCATGTCCCGAGAATGCACGGCTAGATCCTACGGCGCCGGGAGTATGTCGGCGGGTGGACTCCATAAAACATTCTGCTCTACCTTACGTCAAGCCTTATTATGACACGTACGCGGAACCGTACCTTGCGAGAGCACAGCCATATCTGCAGAAGGGGCAGGGGTATTATGAACAGTTTGGTGCTCCGACAGTCGCCAGGGGCCAGGATTTATGGGTGAAACAGGCAACGCCTCGGATCAGGAAAGGGTACTCCGCCGCGCAGCATCAATACAACAAGAACGTACATCCCGTCCTGGAGCGAACTGTCCTGCAACGATCAAGAGACATCTATAAAAGATACGTCGATCCTCATGTTCAAACCTATTCTTCCCAATATACTAAGTCCGTCCACCCTCATCTTCAGACCTTGCAAGCACAAAGTCACAAGTTTTACAACGACAGACTTGTCCCTGCATATCATGCTACAGCGCCGCGTGTCGTGCTTGCTTTCAGGAAGGTTGAGGATGCCTATGCAACCTATATCGAGCCTCGGGTTCATGCAGTGCTGAAATGGATCATCCGCAAGATTGAGCAAGTAGTCATTCCTCGAGTGACTATCCTATGGGGCGTCCATGTCCAACCTCAACTGGACAGAGTGTACGACACACTCTTCCGAAACCGGGAATCAAGCCAAGTCGCTTCCAAGATTGTTAACGAGGGAAAAACAACACAAAGGTAGTTCGATTTGTGATTGTGTTAACTGTAGTCTACTTGCATCACATGCTTCAAGCCAATACATCGAGACACATCCCACGCCTGATATTGCGGATGAACCACTCGCGGAGTATGCTGACGAGACGGATCAGGAGACTCTTAGTTCCCCGACTATAATTGAACCTGAACGACCTCCCCTCAACCGCCCCGTACAAGTGGACGCATTGCTAGAAAATTGGCGAACACAAATACGAAAGGCAGGCATTGAAACCGAGGAGATTTTCATTGAAGCTATCAATGAGATATTCCGAACTGAGAAGGAACGAGAAACTTCAATCGCCAAGAATATGGTGTTGGAATTGAATAATACTGTGGACGCAGAACTCGCCTCTCTTGAAAACAGTATCATCTATCTCGCCAAGAAAGGTCGAGCCTCTGGCAAAGACGACCCTCGTTTCAAGGAGTTGAGCGATAAAGTCGTCGCCTCGGGTAAAAAGATTCGCAACCATGCTGTTGAGATCAGGTATTCCCATATCTAGGTCTTGCTAATGGAAGAAACTATCTGAAATCGATTAAAGAACGGTTTGAAGCCAAGATTCTTGATCGTCGCGCCATTGCGTGGCAGACAATGGATACAGTCGTCGGCGACGCTCAAATCGAAGTCGGAAATACATGGATGTGGCTAGCAGATATCACCTACGCCGACTGGCAACAATATCATGGATTACAGGATATGACAAACACCATCAAACAACGTATTCACCAAGCCGGCGCAGGAAAACATTTCGATATAATGGCCGAGATTCAGGAAACTGCCGAAGGACAAATCAATCAGGTCGCCAAGGAAGCCGCTGCTCGACTAAGTGAGCTCAAGGAGATTGGTCGAGAAAAGATCATGTTGGGCGATGGAAGTGATGATTTTGGAAAGAGTTGGGTCCCCGTTGGTGTTAGACTTGCTGCCCAGGATGTGAAGAATAAGGCCAGCGAGGCAGTTTATGGGAAGGAAACCCCGACGGGAGTCGTTGATCAAATCCTTGAGGGAGTCGGGAAAGCCACGGATGTGGCTGGCAGTGCAGCAGATAAGGCGGCCACAAAAATCAGTGAGGCAGTCTACGGGACACCTCAGGGTGTCGTGGAATCTGTTATGAGTCAGGCTTCCAAGGCGGTTGTCGGCGAGGAACCTCCAATTCAGTCCAAAATCCTCTCATCTGCTCAAGATTTGTTGAGTTCGGCGGGGGATGTAGCTGCCGATGCTGTTTCAAAGGCCTCCACTGCTATTGTCGGTACACCACAAGGTTTTGGCGAATCCATTGCCTCACAGATATCGACTGCGATACTTGGTACTCCTCAAGGAGTTGTGGAATCAGTAGTCTCTCAGGCTACTTCCGTCGCTGGCAAGGCATATGATTCTGCCTCAAGCTACGCGTCTGGGGTCATCGATGATATTCCCTCTTATACGCAGGTTGCAGATAAAGCTAAAGAAGCAGCTGCCTCTGCATCCTCCGTTGCCGGCAAAGCATTCGATTCCGCTTCTAGTTATGCTTCTGCAGTTATCGACGATATACCATCTTACGAGACTGTTGTCAACAAAGCTAAAGATGCCGCATCCTCCGTCACCTCAGTCGCTGGTGAAGCCATCAGTTCCGCGTCTAGTGCTGCAGGTAGCGCCGCATCCGTCGTTGGAGAAGGGGTCATCAACGCAGGAGATCGCGTACAAAAGGTTTTCAAGTCTCCAGAACCAGGAATTGGCGAAAAAGTTGCTAGCAAAGCCAGCGAAGCAATCTATGGCACCGAACCAGGAGTTGTTGAGAAAGCGACTGACGCAGCGGTAAGTGTTGGCGAGAAAGTCGCTAGTAAAGCAAGCGAGGCAATTTATGGAACAGAGCCTGGTATTGCGGAAAAGGCAACCGATGCTGCTGTCAGTGTAGGCGAGAAAATCGCAAGCAAGGCAAGTGAAATGGTCTACGGCACGGAGCCAAATATTGCAGAGAAAGCCAAGGATGCAGCTAAAAGTGTTGGTCAAAGCGTAGCAAGCAAAGCAAGTGAGGCGGTATATGGAAAGGAACCAGGAGTGATAGAGAAGGCGTCGAGCGTTGCATCAAGTCTCGCTTCAGAAGCGAGTGAGGCTATCATCGGGACCGAGCCAGGGACAATGGAGAAGGCTACTTCAGTGGTTGGAAGTGTTGTGGGAGAGGCTACGTCAAAGATAGTTGAAGCCATGGAAGGAGCCGGGAGTGCTGCGTCGAGCGTTGCTTCAAGCGTTGCATCAGAAGTCACCGAGGCTTATGGTGCTGCTACATCCAAGGTGTGGGAAAATAAGTAAGAGATCTAAGGGGCAGGGAGATACCGTAGCGGGTTTTATGTAGAGCATCAGTTATTGGTATGTTTGAGTAGCAAATCCATATGTCATATTGGCACCCACTGTGACCTTACATACATATGTTTCCACATACATTAATCGAGATTGTACTCAAATTTCACAAGATTATATATACCATGCATTAAATGCTGTCTATGACTGAATTCCATCCACTTGCAAATCGTCCATTTCCCTCAAGATATAGTCAACAACGTAGCTTTCCTGCAATAATTTATCCACGTGCTTCAGATACCTATCTGAGTACGGAATCAATGCCTCCACAATGCCGTTTATCTCCGGTAATTTCATTAGCCTCTCTGGCGGGTACTTCTTAAGTATAACATGCAATATCCGCTGTGCCACATGAGAGCTTCTTGCATTTGTACTCCAGTCGCGAACCCGCAAGAGCAGTGTAACCAATTGTTGATCCGACAGCGTTGCAATCACTTCGTCAACCTCTGGTAAGCCCGTGATAGATTTATTTGCTGTCGTCGGCGCGTTTGAGATGACTTCCGTGAACAGATTCAACAGGCGGTAAGGTTGGTCCAATGACATTGCTATGATAATCGCATTTCGCCAATCTTTTCTGTGGATGTAGTTCGCCAGATCTTGCTCCCTAATTGTCAGACTGCGTCCTCAAGGTCGAATACTTTTCCACTCGCTCTTCCAGAGCCTTCGATTGCTTCTCCTTCTCAAGAGCAGTGGTGTCCTCCCAAAACGTAATAACCGAGTCCCCGCCCCCGGATACCAAGATATTTTCTGATTCGTTCAATGCAAGGGACCATATCCTATCTGTATGATTATCGAGAGTGGTTTCGCATTCTCCACTCTTGATCGTCCACACTTTCACCAGGCCATCTCCTCCTGCACTCACAAGTTGTTTATAGCCAGCCATGAAAATAACCTTATATATAGCGTTGGAATGCCCTTCAAAGGTCTAAACATCAATCAAAGTTTTTTTAACCAATACCTTAAGACAAGTAAAATCGATCAAACTCCATAACTTGACCGTACTGTCACCAGAGCCAGATGCCAAAACTAGTTCCGTTGCAGAAAATTTAGCTGAAAAGACACCTCTTCTGTGTCCCTTCAAAACACCCACGACCTGGCCATCTTCAACATTAAAGATTTTAATCGTGCGATCCTGAGATGCAGTCGCAAAGAGTTTGTCATCAGATGAGATATCAATTGAATTGATATCCTTATCATGCGCTTTTTGGGTATACATCGACCGTGGTGTGAAAGGTGTGGTAGTCGTACCAGTAGCCATATCCCAACACTTGACCGTCCGATCATCAGATCCGGTTATCACAAAGGTTGGCCGAGTGCCCAATTGTCTTCGTGGCATTGCAATTGCTGAGACCGAGCCTGTATGGCCCTTTAAGATTGCGAAACAAGATGCTTCGAGTTTGTCATCACTGCTGAAATTAATGCTCCATATTCGTGCTTCGTGGTCTTTCGATCCTGATGCGAGCCATTCTCCTGTGCTGTTTCTATCCAGACATAATATTGTATCGCGATGACCAGGCAGAACGTCACAGGCCTTGGTTTGAATATTGAGAATTCGGATTTCGCTTTCATTTGGTGCGATGGCCAAGTGTCCTTCGCCTAGACCGACGAAAGCGCAGTCTAGGATTTCGTCGTGTTGACCGAACATTCGTTCTTGCAATGAGATATTCGGTCCATCTGCCGTGTAAAGCACCATCGTTTGATCCCCAAGGACGGCTAGTAATGTATTGCTTTCATTGTTGTAGCTTCCAGTTAGTGAGGTGTGATATAGGAATTGTACATGATGTCCAGTATGCCACCTGTTTCTTTTGCCTCACCGTGAGATGAAGAGCTGGGCGAAACCTCTTTGCGAGATTTGATATCCCATATTCGAATGACACCACGAGTACCCCCCATGTAGATATATTCTTCATCACCCGTTTTCGAACTTGAAAGGTATCCCACTGTTTCGATAGACTAGCACATCAGCACATCTTCCCTCAGAGCGTACCTCATAAACCGGCAATGTCGTCTTCAATTTAAACGACTTCATATCCCAATAATTTACAACCTGGTCCCTTGACCCACTAATTAATGTCTCCCCATCCCTCGAAAAATCCAACCCCCGAATCACAGAAACATGGTTTTCCAATACAGCAATACAACTACCATCAACCCTTGACCACCGCAAAAGAATGTACCTTTTCTTGACTAAATCCCATATCCGGATTTTACAATCCTCGGACCCAGAAGCAAGTCTCCATTTCCCTACCTTTCCACCCCAGAACTTCAAAGCTGAGACCAACCCTCCGTGCCCTTTGAGGAAATGGGTCATATAACCGCCTTCTACGTCCCATACTTTGACAAAACCTTCGGCACCACCTGTGGCGACTAAAGTCGAGGTCGAGTCACTCTCAATTACAGAGACGGGAGTGTCGTGTGGTTTAACGGAGTGGAGCAGGTTGCCTGAGGGGAGGGAATAAGTGCGCATTATGAGAGACCGTGAACAAGTGATCAGAAAGGTTCCGGAAGGGGTGAGTGTCAGTGTGGTGATCGATTCGGTATCCTACGGTTAAAACTCATATATTGGAGTAGATACTCCAGGTATTCGTAGTGTTTCTGTTGTATGAGGAGAGCGAGTTATCAAGACGTGTTCGCCGAGTGTTGTTGCTAAGGTTCCATCTAGAGCTTGACTGACTTTCCCACCACTGTAAAATGGCTCAACAACTTGTGCAGGCTGGAAACTACTGGTTAGCAAGTAGATTGACCCATAGACATACCTTGTTTTCAAGCCCATTTTATTTGAGCTTTTCGAGATCACTGCCGCAGACTTTTTGCTGGAAACCTGTTCAATGTCCATTCTCGAGGTTTGGTCTAAAGGCGCCATACTTCGTCCTTCATATAAGCCAGTAGTTCACGACAGGTGCTTGCCCATTCAGAGGAATAAGATTTCCTTCCGCTTCCTGTTCAGCCTTGACTCTTTTAAGCTCTCAGGGACACATTACGCAACTCAAAAACACAGATGTCAAAAGTTTTGAATCCCAGGAGAAAACGGCCCAACTGATCTGCACACGCCCGGACCGATACCGGTCCCCGGCTTATTTACTCTGATCCTGACTTTCCAACCCCGATTTCAGAACAAGCGATGGACACCGAGAATGTAGCGTCTCCCGGAGAATCGCCTAAGCTCGCGGTCATAACCGGTGGAAACGGGTATATATGTCGTACTTCATGGCTAACTCCAGAGTACTGGGTGTCAAAATTGCGCAAAGACTCTTCGAGTGTTTCACGCCGAATCAGGGGGATGAAAGAATCCACATCATCCTAGCGTGTCGGTCTCAAGCAAAAGCAGAGGCGGCGATTGTAGGACTAAGGAAATTATTCCCGGGCCGAAAACTGCTATTAGAATTCCAAGGGGTGGATTTATCCATTATGCGCAGTGTTGAAAGCTTTTGCGGACGCATTCTGGAGCGGTTTGTTCCCCTTTAGCCTTAGAGGGGCAACTCATATCTAGGGGGAAAGTGATAGATTGGCTTATTTTCAATGCAGGAGTGGCGGAAGTTACTTCTTTGAATTGGATTACAATGACGCATCAAATCCTTACGGATCCGATTTTGTTCTGCACTGTTCCCAATTACCTCTCTGAGCGCGTTGGATCGATATCCAAAGATGGAATAGGATATATCTTCCAAGCAAATGTTTTCGGACATTACTACATTGTATCTCGCATCATTAGAAATTGTTCCTAACGTGCTAGCTCAAACGTCTTTCCCCGCTCTTAACAACACAAAGTAAAGTGCTTTGGTCAGTATCCCTCGAGACAGCACTGGCCTTCATATACGATCCAAATGACCCGACAGGCATACGAAGTCACCACCCCTACGGCTCATCAAAACGTTTCATTGAGTTACTTCACTGTCACCTTGCCACCCACCCAAGGAAACCAATGTACTTCCTCACCCATCCCGGTATAACAGATTCCGGCGTCGTCACACCATACCAATTCCCCATCCGCGAGGCTATTCAACATTTAAAGCGAATGGCATTTTATGCAGCGAGATTGTGGGGCAGTCCCTGGCATTCGATATCAGGATACAATGGAGCTTGTAG
>Ga0182024_10022732_pt1 | contig 11287 bp, 4 predicted proteins | sample P32metaG_FD_120480 | JGI IMG/M metagenome (GOLD analysis project Ga0182024, IMG submission 120480) | Permafrost microbial communities from Stordalen Mire, Sweden - P3-2 metaG (Illumina Assembly) | ecosystem: Environmental > Terrestrial > Soil > Wetlands > Permafrost | place: Sweden: Stordalen... | reverse complement strand
GCTTCTGGACAAGACCGGCACCATCACCCTGGGCAATCGCCAGGCGACGGAGTTCCTGACCGCGCCGGACGTGAGCGCCGAGCGGCTGGCCAACGCGGCGCAGCTTTCCTCGCTCAGCGACGAAACACCCGAAGGCCGATCGATCGTAGTGCTCGCCAAGGAAAAGTACGGCCTGCGCGGACGCGACCTTGGGGGCATACACGCGGAGTTCGTTCCCTTCACCGCACAGACCCGCATGAGCGGCGTCAACCTTCCCGGCTCGCGCATCCGCAAGGGCTCAGTCGACGCCATCTCGCGCTTCCTTGAAGAACAAGGCGTTCAACTGCCGCAGAAAGTTCGCGACCACGTGGAAGACGTTGCACGCATGGGCGGCACGCCGCTGGTGGTGGCTGAAAATGCGACTGCGCTCGGCGTCATTCATCTCAAGGACATCGTCAAGGGCGGCCTCAAGGAGCGCCTCGCGCGACTGCGCGCCATGGGCATTCGCACCATCATGATCACCGGCGACAACCCGCTGACGGCCGCCGTTATTGCGCGCGAGGCCGGCGTCGATGACTTTCTGGCCGAAGCGAAGCCGAAAGACAAGATGGACCTGATCAAGCGCGAGCAGGGCAAGGGCAAGCTCGTGGCCATGACCGGTGACGGCACCAACGACGCGCCGGCGCTGGCCCAGGCCGACGTGGGCGTGGCCATGAACTCCGGCACCCAGGCCGCGAAAGAGGCCGGCAACATGGTCGATCTCGATTCCAACCCCACCAAGCTGATCGAGATTGTGGAGATCGGCAAACAACTGCTGATGACGCGCGGGGCGCTGACTACCTTTTCCATCGCCAACGACGTGGCCAAGTATTTCGCCATCATTCCCGCCATGTTCGCCGGCGTCTTTCCCGTGCTGGGCGCGCTCAATATCATGTATCTGCACTCGCCGCAGTCGGCCATTCTCTCCGCGGTCATCTTCAACGCGTTGATTATCATTGCTCTCGTTCCACTCGCTCTGAGAGGCGTCAAATACGAGCCCAAGGCAGCGGATATTCTGCTGCGCAACAACCTGCTGATCTACGGCGTGGGCGGCATCGTCATTCCGTTTATCGGCATCAAGGCCATCGACATGTTTCTGGTAGCGCTGCACCTGGCGTAGCCGCCTCCAGGTTTGAAGGGTACGGGCTTCAGCCCCGTACATTTCAGCGGCCAACAACTCACGGGCTTTAGCCCCTGTGGGAAGGTATCAAGGAGTTTTCACCGTGCAATCGTCTCTGTCTCCCATCCCCGCACCTACGGCCATATCGGCAAAGCACTCCGTGTGGAGAACGTCAATCCGCTTCACCATCGTGACCACCTTGCTGGTGGGCCTCGGTTATCCGCTGCTGGTCACCGGCATCGCCGAGGCGGTTTTCCCGCGCAAGGCTGCGGGAAGCCTCATCCTCAAGGACGGCCAGGTCATCGGCTCGGAGTTGCTGGCGCAGAGCTTCACTTCGGACAAGTATTTCCATCCGCGGCCCTCGGCAGCTGGCAACGGATACGACGCAACGTCGTCGGGCGGCTCCAACCTGGCGCAATCGAACAAGGTGCTGATCGACCGCATTCAGGGCTCCATCGCCAAGCTTTCCCAGGAGAACCCCGGCCACCCCGTGCCGATCGATCTGGTCACCACCTCCGGCTCCGGACTCGACCCGGACATCACGCCCGACGCAGCGTACTTCCAGGCCCCGCGCGTGGCCAAGGCTCGCGGGGTTTCCGAGGAGCGCATCCGAGAGTTGATCGACGAGCACATTACCAGGCGGCAACTGGGCGTGCTCGGTGAGCCGCGCGTCAACGTCCTCGACCTCAACCTGGATCTCGACAAGATCGCCAAGTAACAATTCGCGCAGCGGCAAGAAATACAAAGGCCCTTCTCAATAGAAGGGCCTTTGCGCTGCTTGTTCTTCGCTGCTCTAGTTTACGGAAACGGTGAACGTGGTTGTGTTTCCCGTGCTCTGCGCGGGGGTTCCAGTCGCAGTCACGGTGAAGGTGTAGGTTCCTGAAGTGGTGCCTGTGCTGCCGCCGCCTCCTCCGCCGCCGCCACCACCGCCGCCACCACCGCCGCCGCCGCCGCAGGCGACAAGGCTACCCAGCGCGGACATGAGGATCACCACGCCGAGCATCGACAGCAGGTTGCGCCGCCGCGCCGGAATCCAAAGCAGGACCAGCAACGCCAGCACCACGCCGCCACCCGCGCCTGCCCAGCCCCTACCTTTGCCGCCCAACTTGGGATAGACCAACTCGGCGGTTGCTCCGGTTGTGGACACCGTCACGGTCGTCGTCCCAGTCGTTGCGGAGGAAGTCAGCGTGACGGTTCCCGCGCCGCCCGTGCAGGTGGGAAGATCCGATGCCCCGGTTGGAGACGCGGTGAGGGCGCAGGTGATGGTGACGGCGCCGGCGTAGCCGGTGGTTGAAGCAATTGTCACTGTGGAGGTTGCGGTGCCTCCAGCGGAGATTGCCGCCGGAGAGCTGGCCGCTACGGTGTAGACAGCCGCCGCCGCCGCGTTGACCGTCACATTCACCGTGGCAGTTTGCGTAATCGTTCCAGAAACGCCAGTCACCGTTACTGTGTAGGCTCCGTCTGTGGTTGTAGACGTGGTGGCAATTGTCATCACGTCCGTTCCCGACCCGGAAGCAACAGAGGGCGCGGCCAGGCTACATGTCGCCGGACTGGTTGCGCCGCTGGGACCGGTGACTGCGCAAGTCAAGTTGACTGTGGAGGTGAACGAGCCGATGGGCGCCACGGTGACAGTGGAGGTGTTGCCGCTTGCGGCTCCGGCTGCAAGAGAAAGATTGGACGGGCTGGCGCTCAGGCCGAAGCTCGCCGTAACCGATGAACCGCTCACCACCGCCTCGACGCCCAGCGTGTGGACGTACTTTCCGGTGGAGTCGGTCCCGGTGACCAGCACGTTATAACTCAGGTTGGGCGAACCCGGGGTGGCGACGATGGTGAGGGTTGCAGTGGAGCTTCCGCCGCCGCTCAGGCTCGGCGCAGAAGGCGAGATCGCGCAGGTCACACCCCCAGCCGGCGTGCAGGTCAGGTTGACAGCACCGCTGAAGCCATTCACCGATGTGAGGTTGATGGTATCCGTCCCACTGCCCGACCCGCTGACGCTGATGGGAACGATCGTCGTTTCCGGAATCAGTGTGAAGTCGGAAAGCGGGTTCGAAATCGAGCTTCCGGTGTTCAGCGTGAAGGCGGACGGCAGGTAGGTGTTATCGCCGGTGTATTGCAGGGTGACAAAGTTCGCGCCTTGCGAAAGCAACTGGCTGTTCAGCACAACGGAAAACTTAGAAACGTCACCGGATGTCGAAGAGAAGCCAACCTCGGTGAGGTAGTTTCCAGAGGAGTAGACCAGGACGCCGCCGGTGGGTGCTGTCGATCCTGCGCCGGTGACGGTCCCTGTGACAAGGATCGAGGATGTGGGCGAAATGCTTCCCGTGCTAGTGGCGGTTGTGGTGGTGGCCGTACCGGCAAACGACTCGATCTGGACCGATTGGGGGCTGGAGGTGGAGTTGTAATTCGCGTCGCCGTTGTAGCTGACGGTTACGGTATAGTTCCCAGCGGCGGTGGTTGCCGGAGCCGTAATGGTGCCAATGCCTGCGACGGCGCCGGTAGACGGATCAACACCGGCGGTTAGGGTTGCGCTGGTCGGCACTCCGGAAGGGAGGCCGGAAACGGTTGCGGTCCCGGTAGGCGCGGCTACTCCGACCGGGGCTCCCGAGCTGAGCTGTGCATTGTTCTCCACGAGGATATTGAACACGGTTGCCTGGCCGGCGACGAATGGGCCGCTGCTTGTCTGGTTCGACGCGCCAAGTCCGATTTGCGGCGTGTCCTTGATTACCGTGAAAACGATGGCCGCGGCCGTGGACGCGTTGTAGCTGCTGTCGCCGGCGTAGCTGGCGGTGACCGAGTGAGCTCCGACGGTGAACGGCGCGTTGTACTCCGCGTCGCCGTCGGCGTTGATCGAAGCGGTGTTCAGCGCAGTTGAGCCATCCTTGAACGCAACCGTCCCGGTGGGAACGGTAAAGCCCGAGCAGGCGGCGGTTCCGTTCAAGCAGGTTGTCGCGGTGCTGGGCGCTACCTGCGCGCTCAGGTTCAGCTGTGTGCCGTAATCGACGCTGCTGCCGGGCGTAGTAGTGGAGGTAAAGACTCCCGTCGGCGATTGCAACGAGAAGAAAATCCCGCTGTTCTCCGGGTTCACTGTAATCGAAACCGGCGTGGACGAGCTCTCGGCGTTGTTGCTGTCGCCGCCATACTGGCCCCAGATGTTGTAGGTGCCGCCGGGCAGCGTGCCGGTGCTTCCGGAGAACGCTCCGCTACTGAGCGCGTAGACCCCCTGGCCCTGCTGCGATTCCTCCGTGCTGCTCGTCATCAGCGCGACCGCGCCGGTGGCTGTGCCGCTGGCCGGCGTCACGCTGCCGCTGACGGTGATTGCGGTTCCATGTGTGAAGCTCGTCGAAGATGGTGTCAGCGTAGTCGTGGTCGAGGTGAACGTCACCTTGTTCCAGTCGCTGACCAGAACATTGGCGTCGACGGTGCCCAGGCCGCTGGCCTCGTCGTAACCCGTCACGGCGTTGTATTTTGCCGTTGTCCCGGTGCCGATTTGGCCCTCTGTAATGAGATTACCGTTGGAATCGGTAATGGAAATGGGAGTGGTGACCGCGATGCAGTTGGTGGAAACGGTTGGTGCTATCTCGCAGGGCACGGAATTGGTGCCGTTGGCCACGTCGTGGAAGGCGGTTGGGAACTGCTTGGAAAGCGGATAGAGAACGAAATCCGCCTGTCCCTGGCGGCCATATTTCTGGTTGACCAGGGCCATGACGCCGGCGAACGCGGGGGACGAAGCGGAGGTGCCGCCGACGCCGGAGATTTGCACCGTACCGCCGCTCGAAACCGGCTGGCAATCGCCATCCACCGCGCAGATGGGATAGAAGCTGGCATTGACGCCGTTGGAGGCGAAGAGCGATACGTCGGGCAGGTCGCGCACCGTGTCGCCGAAACCGGTCTGCCAGGCGGGCTTGGTGGTGTAGAGCGAGCTGGACCCGCCGCTGCCGGCCGCAATGCTGGTGCTTGTGGGAGCGGCGCCCTGCTCCAGCGTCGCAAGGGTAAGACCATACTGGCTGTCGTTCCAGGGCTGCTCGGGGATCACGCCCTTGATGGACGGGGCGGGTGTGCTGTTGCTGGGCGTTTCAGTCCAGTAGGTTCCAAGCTGGGCTTCCATGGCCGTGAGTCCCGAACTGTAATCGCTGTAATAGAAGTCCGTCCCGCCCACAGCGACGTTGTACGGGGTCGAGGCAAAACCGTTAACCGCCTGCCCCACGGTTGCATATTCCTCGGTATTGTCGTTGTCGCAGCCGGCCGAGCCGCTGTCGCCCGCTGAAACCATCACCGTGATGCCCTGCGCGGCGGCCTGCTCCCAGAGCGAATTGAGAAAGGTGTTGAACGTGGTCAGGCTGGCTTCGCAATTGCCGAAGCTGAGGCTCATGACCGGGGCAACGTTGCCGTAGACGGCGTGCTCCATGGCCAGCGTCAGGCCGTTCTCCAGCGGCGTGTCGCCGGCGATCACCAGATCGATGGTGGCGTTGGGCGCTGCTGCGCCGGCCCACTCCACGTCGAGATAGGCCTCGGTCGAGGCGCCGTTGGGGCCGTCGGGATTGTTGATGCCGTCCACACCCGGATCGTTGCCGTCGATGATGACCTGCGGGGGGTTGACGGGAAGGCTGAAGAGCGAGCGGAAGCTGTTGACCAGGCCGATATTGACGTTGGATTCGTTGATGATGGCGATAGTCTGGCCGGTGCCGTTGGTGCCTGCGGTGTAGAGCGGGTTCAGGTCGTATTGCACCGCGAAGTCCTGCGGCGCAAGCACAAAGTTGACCGATGTGCTGCTGCCGGTCGTCCACTCGGGGGTCGCGTGGTCCGTCTTGGGATCGTATTGCGCCTTGCCCAGGTATTTGGCGTAGCTTTTGGCGCGGAAGTTGTTGAGCGACACAAAGCCGCCGACCACGGGCGCAAGCGCCGCGGGAATCTGCGGATCGCTCGCATTGGCGAAATGCGTCTCGCCATTCACCTGGTATTTATGGATCTGCGCATGAAACGCGCTGCTGAACTGCGCGGCATTGCCGCGGAATTCGATGGTCTGCTTGCCGGGGTTGACCTTGCTGACGACGAAGCCGTGGCCGGAGAGCCAGTTCTCCACCGTTGTAACGTCTTGATCGGCAGGGCCAAACTGCTTGCCGAAGGCGTCGGGCGTCAGCCACTTGTGATAGCTGGCCGTGCCTGGCGTGTGCAGGTCGGCGATCAGCGAGCGCAGCGCGGTTTCCTGGCTGTTGCTGCGCTTCAGCACCAGGTGCATCCGGTCGAGCTGCATATCGGCGGGCGCGGCGCCGCGATCGTTGCGGGCGTTGGCCAGCGGATGCACCGTGCCCTTGAGCGTTACCAACTGCTTCTCGTCAATTGGATTGACGATCCGGGCGGCGGGGGCCGCTTCCTGGGCGATTGCTGCTGCACAAAACAAAAAGGAGCACAAAACGGATAGGGGGAACCAACGCAGGGGACGCATGGGAGTTTACGGAACCTTTCTTCGGATCCTCGTGCAAGTGGAACCAAACCTGGGCAAGTTGCGGTTCAGATCAAAATAGCACGGGCGAGTAACTCCTGTATTCAACTTACGCGGGAATCAAGCGGAATGACAGGAAGTTCATCTTCGCTCTCACGCAGCCAATGCCGGGTGCACCACGCTACAGTTCTGGCGATGAACAGAGGGGGGCGAAGAATCCTGCCGAATGGGATGCCCTGCTCCGGGCGATTGTCCCCCGCATTAACCTATAAGTGGAATCAAAACAACTATGGATGGGATGAATGAAAGCAAACGCCGCTCCGGATACGAAGGAAATTCTCTATTGCTACGACATCATGCTACCCTAGCCGTGGTGCACAATTTGCTCGTAAAGTGGTATCTATGACTCAATCCGCGACAGTTTCCGCCACGCTCAAATTTCTTGAAGATCGCTGGGATGCGCGCGTTGCCGCTTCCCTCGACGAGCCTGAGCTGCTGCGCTACCGTTCCAACCTGCTCGGCTCCGATTTGCGCATCACCAACTTCGCCGGAGGCAACACCAGCTCCAAGGTGCGCGAGATCGACCCGCTCACCGGCGAACCTGTCGAGGTGCTGTGGGTCAAAGGATCGGGCGGCGACCTGGGCAGCATGAAGCGCGCCGGCCTGGCCACGCTCTACCAGGAGAAATTCCTGGCTCTGGAACGCAGTTACAAAGGCGTGGAGCACGAAGACGACATGGTGGCCATGTACCCGCTATGCACCTTCCGCAACAACCCCGTCGCTGCCTCGATCGACACGCCGCTGCACGGATTTCTTCCCTTTCTGCACGTCGATCATCTTCACCCCGACTGGGGCATTGCGCTCGCCGCATCGGCCAACGGGAAGACGAAAATGGAGGAGTTCAATCGCGAATTCAATCACGCGCTGGTGTGGATTCCCTGGCAGCGTCCGGGCTTTGAACTCGGCCTTATGCTGCGCCAGGCGGTGCGCGACAACCCCCGCTGCGACGGCATTGTGCTGGGCGGCCACGGCCTGTTCACCTGGGGCGACACGCAGCGCGAGTGCTACCTGAACACGCTCACCGCGATTGACCAGATCGGCCAATTCATTGAGCGTCACGGCATCGCCAAGGGCTCGGCCCGCTTCGGGGGTGAGGCCATTGCAGCGCGTGAAAACCGCGCCGGGATCGCCGTAAAAATTGCGCCGTATCTTCGCGGACGCGTGAGCAAGCAGAACCGATGGATAGCGAGCTTCACGGACGCTCCGGATGTGCTTGGGTTTGTGAATTCCGTCAACGCCAAAGACCTGGCATTCCTCGGCACCAGTTGCCCGGACCACTTTATCCGCACCAAGATTCGCCCGCTGTTTATCCCCTGGCCTGGCGGCGCCGACCTGGCCGCATTGAAGCGGCAGATCGACGCATCGCTCGACGAGTATCGCCGGCAGTACGGCGATTACTACCACTCCTTCGCCACGAAGGAGTCACCCGGCCTGCGCGACGCCAGCCCGACGGTGGTCCTCATTCAAGGTCTGGGCATGTTCAGCTTCGGCAAGAGCAAGACGGAAGCCCGTATCGTCGGCGAGTTCTACACCAACGCCATTCATGTGATGGAAGGCGCGTCCCTGCTTGCCGAGGGCGAAGTTCAGGGCACGTTGCCGCAATGCGGCCCGGCCAACGAACCGGCCAGCTTCAAGGTCTTCACCAATTACGTCGCGCTCCCGGCCATCGAAGCCTTCCGCATTGAATACTGGGCCATGGAAGAGGCCAAGATTCGCCGCCAGCCGCCGGAAAAGGAGCTCAGCAGGCGCATCGTGCTCGTAGTCGGCGGAGGAAGCGGCATCGGACGTGAAGTGGCTCTGCTGGCCGCCGCGCGCGGTGCGCATGTTGTGATTGCCGATCGCGACGAAGCCGCAGCTGCAAGCGTCGTAGCCGAGCTCAAGTCCGTTACATCGGCAGAGTTTGTCGCCATGACCGCGGTCGATATCCGCAACCGCGAAGCCATCGCCAAAGCTATCGGCACAACTGTGGCGGCCTTCGGCGGACTCGACATCCTCATCAACACCGCGGCCATGTTCCCATCGTCGCCGGACGGAGTGGTTCCCGACGCGTTGTGGGCCACCACGCTCGACATCAACGTCACCGCCAACTACCTGCTCGCCGACGAAGCCGCAAAGATCTTCAATGAGCAGACGCTGGATGCGGCCATCGTGCTCACCAGCTCCGCCAACGCCGTCGTTTCCAAGCGCGGGTCAGAGGCTTACGACGTGAGCAAGGCCGCAGTGTCGCATCTCATTCGCGAACTTGCCGTCTCGCTTTCGCCCCGCGTGCGCGTCAACGGCATCAGCCCCGCCACTGTCGTGAAAGGGTCAACCATGTTTCCTCGCGACCGCGTCCGCGCCTCGCTGGCCAAATACGACATTCCGTTTGACGACTCGCTCAGCGACGACGAGCTGCGCAACCTGCTCGCCGGCTTCTACGCCAAGCGCACCCTCACCCATCAGCCCATTGACCCGGCCGACTGCGCGGAAGCCATTCTCTTTTTGGGAAGCCCGCGCTCGCGCTGTACCACCGGCCACCTGATTCCTGTGGATGGCGGGCTTACCGAGGCGTTCATGCGTTAAACTCCAAACGGAGATTGAACTGCCTCTATGCTGGAACCGGCTCGTATCGCCATTGACCTGGGCGCGGAAAGTTGCCGCGTATCCATGCTCCGTTGGATTGAGGGCCAACCCAGCATCGAAGTCGTTCACCGCATCCCCAATGGCCCCGTCCATCAAGGAAGAGAGATGCGCTGGCCTCTGGAAACCATCCTGGCCGGCCTCGAAGAGGGATTGCGCAAGGCAGCGGAGAAGGCGCCGGAGGGGATCGCTTCCATCGCTGTCGACAGTTGGTCAGTCGACTACGTGCGGCTGGCGCCCGATGGCCGGCCGCTGCGCCGGCCGTTCTGCTACCGCGACGAGCGGACAGAGTCTGTCAAAAACGTTACGGACAAAATAATTCCGCCCTGGGAACTTTATGAGCGCACGGGTGCGCTGCCGCACCGCATCAATACCATTTATCAGTTGCTCGCCGACAGCGGCGCCGGCATCGCTGCTGACGCTCCCTGGGCGATGATGCCGGAGTATGTGCTCTACTGGCTCGGCGGGCGGCGCGTGGCCGAGCACACCAACGCCAGTCACACCGGCCTGGTCAGCCTCAAGACCGGCGACTGGGACGCGGAATTGTTTCAACAGCTCGGCCTGTCTCTCGAAGCCGCTCCGCCCATTGTCCGCGCGGGCGCCGTTCTCGGCAACCTGCAAGGGCCTCTGGCCGCGCTCGATGCATTCCGCAACACGCAGCTGATTGCGCCTGCCAGCCACGACACTGCTTCGGCCATTGCCGGCATTGCCTCCAGTCTCGAATCCACACTTTACATCTGCTCCGGCACATGGTCGCTGGTGGGCACGCTGATCGACGCGCCGGTAACCACGCCCGCAGCCCTTGACGCGCGCTACACCAACCTCGGCGCGGCCGGCGGAGGGCTGTGTTTTCATTCACTCGTCAACGGCATGTGGCTGCTGAAGCAATGCATGGAAGCCTGGAAAGCCGAAGGGCGCGTGTGGGAGATTGAAGACCTCATCGTCCAGGCGGCCGCTTCCGGTTTCCCCGGCGTCATTGACGTGGATGCCGAGCCGCTGCTGCTCGACTCCGACATGCCCGAACGCATCAATCATCAATTGTGGCGGCGTCGCCGGGCCACCATTCCCGACGTGGCCGGCAACGAGCCGGTCTTTGCCCGCGTCATCTTCGAGAGCCTCGCCGATCGCTACGCTCTGGTGCTCACCAACCTTGAAGAGCTCCTCGGCCGCAAGCTCGACCGCATCCACATTCTCGGCGGCGCCAGCCGCAACAAGCTGCTCACCGAGTTGACAGAAAAGCGCACCCAGCGGCCGGTCGAAATCGGCCACACGGAATGCTCCACCATCGGCAACCTGGCCGTGCAACTTGCCGCCGGCGAAGCGGACGGCGGGCCCATCGGCTCAGACGCGATTCGCAAATGGGCGGCACATCTCAGCCGGAACTAGCCTGAGACCTTTGCCGTCGTTCACTCAATCCGCATTCTGAACCCGGTGCCTCAGGCCGAATTCCTCAACTCCGGATAGCGCGCGTAGATGCGGCGCTGATCCTCATTGCTCAGTTGCCCCAGCCGCATCGGCTTGTCCTGCGGGCGCGTGCCCTTCTGGTTGAGCACGTTCATCAGGCTCCATTCGCGCTGCAGAGTCTGCGGCTCGCGCGCCGGCAAATCGTAGCGCGTGAAGTCGATCGCCATCCACGGAGAACCGGTCTCGCAGTTGCGAAGCAGGCCAAGGCGGAATTCACGGTTCATGCGCCACTCGATCTCGAGCTCCTTTTCCGAGCCTGGCGCGCCGGTTCCCCTGGCATCGAAACGATAGTCGAGCCCCGCGTTGCTAAGCGTGTGCTTGCGCCACTCCAGACCGAATGCGCCTTCAGTCATCACTTGCGTGTCCGGCCACCGTTCTCGAACTGCCCCGAGCCACCACGCAAGATCCTCGTCGTGGCCCACGGACACCTCCCAGATTCCCGTCACCCATCCGAATCCATTCAGCGCGTGGCCACCATCGAAGTGCATCGCAGTGGTGGCCATCATTTCGCGGCGGCCCGCTTCTACGCCCAGATTGCCCACTGTCTCGATTGGCCCAACGCCCAT
>Ga0182024_10022731_pt1 | contig 11287 bp, 10 predicted proteins | sample P32metaG_FD_120480 | JGI IMG/M metagenome (GOLD analysis project Ga0182024, IMG submission 120480) | Permafrost microbial communities from Stordalen Mire, Sweden - P3-2 metaG (Illumina Assembly) | ecosystem: Environmental > Terrestrial > Soil > Wetlands > Permafrost | place: Sweden: Stordalen... | reverse complement strand
GCCTCACATTGGAAGGCGCGGTAATCGAGCAGGATAACGACTCCACTCGCGCCATCTACGGTCATCACATGATGTTCCGCAACATTCTTTCAGGCAAAGCGTCAACTCCCGCAAGCGCGCAAGAGTTCGTGAAGGCTGTCTCCGAAGCCGGGCATCAGGCGCACGTTGCCGAAGCAAGATAAAGACGGCAAAATAAGTAGTCACGTTAGGATCTGTAGACCATTCGAGATTTATAGCTGACCGGAGCCGCGCAGGCTTCCGGTCAGCTTTATTTTTTGCTCCGACGTTGGCGTGGCTGCGAGCGTCTTGTGATACATCTACTTTCACAAGGCCGTTACGGCGCGAGGCACGCGATTGCATCACCTTCACGCAGCACACAGCGTTCGGAGAGTGGAATGAGCTCCAGGAACCATGTACTGGCGCTCATCTTCTTAATGGCTGTGCTGGCGTTCACGGTCTTCGCGGCGAAACGGCTGCTCTTTCGAACGAGTCCGGCGGGAAGCAGCGCGGCATTGCCTCCGCATGCAGTAAATCCTGCGACGAAACCGTCGGCGCCGAAACCCAGCGCCGCAGTGCCAGCGTCGTCTACGGCGACTCCAGCGCCTGCTAAGCCTGCACCTGTTTCACCGCCTGCCGCTCCTATTCCTGTCGCTCCATCGCCTGTCGCTCCGGCACCCGTCGCTCCAGCTACTCCCAAACCTGCGCCCGCCGTTCCACCTCCGGCTGCGCCAACTCATACCGCTCCGGCACCTAGTGCTCCGGCGCATTCTGCTCCTACACACTCTGCTCCGGCACGAGCACCTGCACCGCGAAGCCATTCAGCACCAGCCGCTCCATCACATGCCGCTCCGGTGCCAGCGCCTAAGACGCACCCGGCTCCGACGCCTTCTGCTCGAGCGCATGTCGCTCCAGCGCCTAAGGCGCGTGAAAAAGTATCAACTCCTGCCGCGAAGAAAGCAGTTGCCGCTCCGCCGAAGGCGCAACCTCCCGCGCCGAAGCGCCCTGCTGTCGTCGATAAGGATCATCGTTCAGACGATCGCCATTCAGACGAGCGTCAGTCAGATAATCGTCATACAGGAGATGACCCCTCTCAACTGCGGTTTGGGTCTGGCGTTCGCTTGTGGATTCGAGTCATCGCCATCAACCGCAAGCCGGGAGGCAGCTTCACCTTCCGTGGAACTCTGTTGCAACCGGTCACCCTTGCGAACCGGAACCAGCTCAACCCCGGAACCGGCGTCGCGGGGTCGGGGACAGCGGACAACGGACACGTCCAGGTTCTGGTCTCGGGATTCACCGTTGCTGGAGCAAACTACGAACTCCTCGATGCCGGCGGATCCAACGGACGCTCCGGAACTGGATTGGCGGTCGAACTCGATCCCGGCAAACTGATCGAAGTGTGGCTTGCCTCGTCGTCGGTCTACCGGAAGACTCCCTGAAAATAAATTTGCGATGCTGTTTCGGTCTTCGCCTCTCGCGTCGGCACCGGCCTGTTCTAGACTAAAATAGCAGGGGTACCCCCCCTTTTTGCAAAATATCTGGAATCATCGACTTAGCGGGAATTTCCCGGCAAAATACTGATCCCGAACGAGTTAGAATTAAGTTCCTTTAAAGTAGCAACTTAGGGTCTGGCGATTTCTGTTCAGCCGATTGTCACTGCCTCAGCCATGATTGCTCAAGTTCGATATGCGGCGCAAGGTCAGATGTCACATAGGGCATGAGTATTCACTTGACAAAAGAAGGGGCTGTGCTGGATGATTGCGTTTAGACCGTGGACTGGCAATGTTAGCGTGCGCCGTCCGCGGAGTGGACGGAGAAGGCCGATGACGGTCACAATCACCGCATTGTGCGGCGCTGATCCAAAGACTCAGACGGGTAGCTTCATCATGTGCGCCGACACGCTGGTCACATTCTGCTCTTCCGGTGTGCCAGTTAGCGGCAATCAGGACGGGACAAAAATATACGATCTTCCGCATGGCTTTTACGTGGCCATTGCTGATGACATCAGCCGAAGCCATCAGGTCGTGAGTCATCTCTACAAAGAGATGGAGCAATTCGATGCAGCAGACCCGAGAATCTTAGATTTGACGAAGCTGGCAATCGACCGAACGGCAGAATACGTGCGGATTTGGATGCGGCGCGAGGTCTTGGCTGAATACGGCGTAAGTCTGACTGAGTTTCTTGAAGCACCGCAATTGGCTGTGCGCTCAGAGGTCGCGAATGAAATCAAGACCCGCGTGATCTCAACCCAGTTGACGATTGCCGGCTTTGGTTATAAAGGGAATCCGATCTTGCTCTTTACGGACTGCGTGAATACTCAAGAGCAGACCAACCCTGGTTTCTTTTGCGGCGGGGCAGGAATGGGGGCGGCGCTCGATTGGCTAAACTTTCGCGAGCAGAAATGCTTTCTGTCGCTGCCGCGCACTTTTTATCATGTGCGCGAGGCGAAACAGTATGCCGAGGTATCTCCCGTCGTCGGCGGACGAAACCACACGCTACTCCTACGGCATGGAAAACCAATGGTAAATGTGAGCGACGTGCGCCCTATCTTGCAGGAATGGGTGAACCATATGTATCCTCGCGAAACCGTCGCATTGGATAAACCGAGCGCGTGGGATCGCTTTGCTGCGGACTATACAATTGTTGATTAGGCAGTCAATGTGTCAAACGTGAGTACGGGGGCCGTTACCATGTGGTGCAGCGTATCGAGGAAAAGCGTGTGACTGTCGCGGCGATTAAAACGGAACGTCATTTCGTTCAGGTAGGAAGCGAGATGCTTTGGGCTAACGCGATGCCACGATCCTACGATGCCCCGCTTAAAGAGCGAGAACGCGGACTCGATTGTGTTCGTTGTGACGCAGAATCCATCCTCGTATCGGACGTACTCATCGGCACTGTGATTGACCGCCTTGCGCTTCGATACCTGAGTCTTGGGAAGACCAGAGGCGTACAGAATGGATTCATCCGTGACGATCACATCCACATCTTCGCTAACGTGTTCGCTCATCACTTCGCGGATACTCTTGGCTGTCGCATCTTTCACGTGAACGAATTTAAGATCGCCGCCCCGTTGCACGATGCCGATTACAACTTCTTTTTCTTTCTTCGCGGCTCCGCCAGCCATGCCGCGACGTTTTCCGCCGATGTAGGTTTCGTCAATTTCAATTGTGCCGTCAAGCATCTTGCGGACTTCGGTCATGGCGTAGCGGATTCGGTGACAGAGATACCACGCGGTCTTATAAGAGCCTTTGTTCTTTCCCCAGATCGTGCGCTTGAGTTGCAGTGCGCTCATGCCCTTCTTTGCTTCGCAGAGCAGCAGGGTAGCGAGAAACCACTTTTGCAAGGGAAGATGCGAATCGTTGAAAACTGTCCCGGACGTGACGGTAAACTGATAATCGCAGCCCTTGCAGTAGAACAGTTGTTTGGCGGTGGCGAGGTCCACGGCTGGCATCTTGCAACGGGGACATTCGACACCGTTCGGCCAGCGGAGCCGGACAAGCAATTCGCGGCATCGTTCATCAGTGTCAAAATGTTCCATCAGATCAACTAGGGTCATAGGAGTTCTCCAGTGGACGCGAAGGAAAAACGGGAGGAGTTGAAACGGGTTCCGACTAGGAAGTTGCTAGCAAGCATTAAACGGGACTTGCGGAAGGCGCTCAGACCATCCGCATCTGCCGCTAAACCTAAGAAACGATAGGCCGTTGCTTCCATGTGAAGCATTATGGAGCAACTTATATACTTTTGTCAAGTGAATAATCATCACATAGGGGCTGTGGAAATCTTTGCGCGGACGAACACTTCGATCAGTCGGCGTTGATTGCCCCCGGCAGGCTCCGGCCCGATACGGCTGGGCCGCCGGGCAGACGGGGACGGCTGTCCCCGCGACGGATGGGGCAGCCTCTGTCGTGGTGGCACAAGCTTGGGCCAGCTGCCCATCGAACCTTTAGTCCGGGTTTCGTAACAAAAAAACGTCCTTCTTGCGGTTTCTCGCTTCTCTCGTACAATTCCGGCGCAGACCCATTCATAACAATCGGCTGGGCAGGCTGTTTTCCCTGGGGCTAGTGACACGTACCCGCAGCGGCTAAAACCGCGATTGATGTTGAGGCATTTACGACGCGGCTGAAGCCGCGCCCTTTCAAAACAAATTCAAACTGACCCACGACCCTGGGTCTTGCTGGCTTGATCTTTAAATTCGATTGGAACCCGAGGATGACATGGCAGCAGCAGTATCTTTCGCTTCGCAGATTCTCCCGCTCTTCACGCAAACAGATATCGCGCATATGGCCAATTATGGCTGCATGCTGGCGGAGTACAGCTACATGTCGCAGCCGACCAACGCGCAAAATGTGCTGAATCGCTTGAATGGCACGACGACGCCGGTCATGCCTCCGCCTCCCGCGGCACCGTGGACGACGACGAACATTCAGTTGTTTCAGGCTTGGATAGCGGGCGGCTATCAGCCTTAGCAGGGCTAGGGCGATCCAAGCCTAATTATTTTTTTCCCAGGGACAAGCAGGAGGGCCGCGAAACAAAGCATTCAATTCACAAGGAGAGAAGTATGAAACGTTTGCTATACGCGCTCGTTGTTCTTTCGCTCGCTGCTGTATACCCAACCTTGCACACCGATGGTGGCGCGACGCAGCACGGGTTGATTACCAGCGCCATCGCTGCCCCCGAGCCGGCATCGAGTGCCTGTACCTTCCCAACTACCATGGCCTCGACTCCAGAACAAACAGCCTGGCAGCTTTTTGTGGCGGCAAGCTGCCCAACCAGCAAGAATCAAGTCGTATGGGAAAACTGGATTGAGCAGTTGAACATGTATCCGGCCAGTGGAAAGGCCGGGGCCATGAAGGGAGCCGCGCCGCACAAGCGGTTGCATGGAAGTCCGTTGACCCACGCGGTGGCCGCAAAATTGGCGGAGGCGCGGGGAGAATCGCTGCCCGCACTTGCACCCGACTCGCAATGTAATGCCATGGGTGGGCCGCCGAAGAACGTTGTGCCCGGCGCGACGATTTGTGAAGAGGCGCACCTCAACCCAGAAGCCCAGGCCTTCGTGAGTGGTAACGGATACGAAATCCGACCGGGGCAAACCCAGGCCGCTCAGAAGGGCGCCAACCTTCAGTTTCCCGGTCCAGCCGTCGAGGTAAAAGCTGACTGGATTCCCGCATCGGATTTTAAGCCTCCCTTCACTTGCACCGCACCGCCAACGGGCGTGCACGTGGAAATGATCGATGGCAAGTGTTATGCCTTAGCGGGTATGCACATCTCATCGAAGCTGCTGCCGAACTGGGTGTGGGCCACGTTCGAACCGCAGAACCTGACCACGAATTTGAATCGCTGCGTGGTGCTGGGATGCAACGATCCTTGGGGCTCGGTGCCGGCCACCAGTAGCGGGTCGTCCACTCAACAGACTCCGGCGCTGAAGTCACTTATGCAACAGGCGAATCTGGCTCCGGAGTGGTTCAACTACCGACTGGACGGCGCGCAAACCGATTTCGGCACAGCGGCCAATCCCACGTTGTTGGGGAACTCGGTGATCGAAGGCTACAACGTCGGCATGAATCTGAAGCAAGCCTCATGCATTACGTGCCACTCGGTTTCCTCCATCAAGAACGATGGCACCGATGGCATCGTTACGCTGGGGGGAATGAACCCTCCACCGGTTGGTCCTGAGATTACGCCGGGGGCGGGATGGATTGCGCGGGACTTTGTCTGGTCCCTGGGGCTGGCGTGTCCGCAAGTTCCGGGAGGAGGGGGTTTGCAGACGTGCAGTTCGTCTTCGGCGATGAAGAAGAAAGAGAAGAGCAAGTAGGTCGCTGAGTGCTCAGATACGACAATTAATCCAGTTAAGCTTCACCGAGAGAGCGGGCGCCGCTGCCGTAGGACGCATCGCCAACTACTCATTGCGCCAGCGTTCGTAGCGCCCATCCGCCGAAAACCGCGACGGATGGGGCAGCCTGGGTCGTGGTGGCGCGGGCGTGGGCTGGCCCCCGAGGGAAGGGGTAGCCGCGGCCGTGGTGGCGCCGTTGGTCGGCCGCTTGGCACTCCAGCTGCGGCCTATCTCTTCGAGCTTCTCGAATAATGACTCAATCGAGGACTCAGAAAAGACCAGTGCATTCCACTCCTCGTCGATTCCAAGGTCGGCAATCCGGTTCGCCATTTTGCGATCGGTCAGCACGAAGTGCGCCATCGGGATCGCTAGCGAAAGATGTTTCACATCCATCGAATCTCCATGCTCAATCGGTCGATTGTCCGTGACCAGCGTCGCGTAAAGCTGGGAGCTAATTTTGGTTGCCGGGAGCTCATAGAAATAATCCGAAACAAAGAAATCGCAAAGCCCCTCCCAGTCGGCGAATTTCTTCGTAAGCCGGTACCATTCGGCGAAGTATGCCTCGTATCCCATCACGGCGAGATGCTCCCAAGGCTTGACATCGCCAGCCGGAAGTCTGGCTCGAAAAGACCTACTGAAATCGACCATCGAATTCACAAAGGCACGCTGCTCAAGAGCGAACTGCTCAGAATAGGCCCTTCCTTTCGCGTTGTTCTCAATCCTCAGCCTCTCCGAATGGCTGTACATTCCCTTCCGATTTTCGTTGTTCATGTCCAGCATTATGTTCGGAAGGCCATGAACCGAAACAAGGTGCTCTGCTGGCTGATCTTCCTGAGTTCTGAGACGGGATCGCCGCGAAAATAGATCTCGGATGGCAGTCGAAATTCTTTATCCCCGCGTACGTGGGCGCTCATTGCGACAAATATCTGGGAATTATGCGCTGCCTGGTGTGGAAGCATCCATATCCCTCGCGAAAGCGCCGCAAATTCCTTCGATATCCCTTCGTCGAGCCGCGTATCCCAATACTCGAGTTCCTGGTCACCCTCCGGACAGAGGAGCCTGCAGCTTCGTGCGAGGCCGACCACCAATTCCTTTAGCCTCGTCATCCGACGCATTTCTACGTCCGAAATAGACTTACCGCGTGACACCTTCGCAAGCTTCATCCCGATTGCGGTGTCGACCCAAAGCGTCGGCAGTCTCGGCTTTTCGATACTGGTCTTCGGCATCCCAAATTCTTCCACACTTACGAACAACATTCCAGTGTAGAAGAGTCGAAGGGAGACTTGGGGTCCCGCTAGAGTTCGGAGGGTGGCCAACGCGTCTCCCCGTTTGACGGTGCTCCCCTCCCGTCTTTACACTCAAGTTAACGCCGTATGAATTTGGGATGGTTCCGTTTGCTCGACGGACTCTCCGAATCAGCGGCTTGTGAAAGGTAAACGTGAGCCCCACAGAGACTACCAACGCGGCAAAGGCCAAATTAGCAGAAGACTTGGCAAGTCAGGCCCTGGCGAATCACAAAGACATCAAGCGCGAGATCTCGGTCGAGATTCCGGCCGCCGAGGTTGCGCGCGAGACTGAGTTGCAGATTCAGCGCTATCAGAAGAGTGCGCGGCTGCCGGGGTTTCGGGCTGGGCATGTGCCGCCTTCCATCATCAAGCAGCGCTTTGGCGATGGACTGAAGAACGATGTTGCCGAGGCTTTGATCCCGAAATATTTTCGGCGGGAGGCTGAGAGGCTGGGGCTGATTCCGGTTTCGCAGCCGCGCGTTACCGAACTGCATCAGCATGATGGCGAGCCGCTTACCTTCAAGGCTTCGTTTGAAGTGCTGCCCGAGATTCAGGTTGAGGGCTACAAAGAATTGCGCGCCGACCATCCTGAGATTGCCATTACCGACGATGAAGTCGAGCAGGCGCTCGCTAGCGTTCGCGAGCAGCATGCGACCTACGCGACGGTGGAAGGGCGTCCGCTGGCCGAGGGCGACTTTGCGCAGGCTTCGATGGATGGCACGCCGAAAGATGGCAGGGATGTTGCCGACGCAAAAGCCAACCCCGTCCACATGGATGATGTGCTGATCGAAATCGGCGGCAAGAATACTGTGCCGGAATTTTCGCAGAATCTTACAGGCGCTTCGGCGGGTGATGAGCGGACTTTCGATGTGGTTTATCCCGATGACATTTCCGACAAGCGGCTCGCGGGCAAGACTTTTGTTTACACAGTGCAGGTGAACGGCATCAAGCAGAAGAGCTTGCCTGAGCTGAACGATGACTTCGCCAAAGAGTTGGGCGAGTTCGCAAGCCTCGACGCGGTTCGCAAACAGATCCGCGAAAACATGGAAGCCGAAAAGCGCCACACGACCGAGCACGAGGCGAAAGACAAGTTGGTCGCCGAACTGGTGAAGCGCAATGATTTTGAGGTGCCGGAGTCTCTGGTCGACCGGCAGATCGATGTGCGATTGGAACGTGGCCTTCGGGCTCTAGCGGCGCAGGGCATGAAGATGGAAGACTTAAAGAAGATGGACTTGCCGCGCTTGCGCGCCGGGCAGCGCGAGCAGGCTGTGCAGGATGTGAAGTCATCTTTGCTGTTGGAGCGGGTTGCGGACTTGGAGAAAATCCAGGTGAGCGACGAAGAAGTGAACCGGGAGTTGGAAGCGCTGGCGAAACAGTCAAAACAAACGTCAGAAGCGGTGCGCGCTCGTTTGACAGAGGATGGGGGCCTCGATAGAATCCGGATTAGAATCCGCAGTGAGAAGACCCTCGATTTTCTTTATCACCAGTCCGCGTAAACTAAATAAAGACGTGGACCACTTTTGACCCTCCCCGAGAAGCGAACCGATATTTCGGGGCGGAGTGTGGCAGGTCCGGTGACAGGTCCGGTTGAAATGAATAAAAATGATCCGCAAATGATGCTGGTACCGATGGTCATCGAGCAGACTGGGCGGGGCGAACGCGCCTACGACATTTATTCCCGGCTGCTCCGCGATAACATTATTTTTATCGGCACGCCGATTGACGACAACATCGCCAACCTGGTGATTGCGCAGATGCTGTTTCTGGCGCAGGAAGATCCGGAGAAAGACATTCAGCTCTATGTCAACTCCCCGGGAGGTTCGATCACGGCGGGCATGGCGATCTACGACACCATGCAATACGTGAAGAATGATGTGATGACTTTGTGCGTGGGGCAGGCGGCCTCGATGGCGGCGTTGCTGTTGGCCGCCGGCGAGCCGAAGAAGCGGCTGGCGTTGCCCAATTCGCGCATCCTTATTCATCAGCCTTCGATGGGCGGGTTGTCGGGGCAGGCTACCGATATCGACATTCACGCACGAGAGATTCTGCGTATGCGGGAGATTACCAATCAGCTACTCTCCAAGCACAGCGGCCAGAAGCTCGATAAAGTGGAAAAGGACGTGGAGCGCGATTTCATCATGAACGCGCAGCAGGCTAAGGAATACGGAATCATAGATGACATCATCTATAAGACCGCAAAGGCGGTAGTATAGGCCTTCGCAGGGAAGCGAGCCAAACGCGCGATTGTTGCGTCGCAAAGAACGCGACGCTTCGCGCGACTCGCCCAGATCCTTCGGAAGGCAGAAAACGCCCTCCTCAGGATGACAAATATTATAAGGAGTAGAGCCGAGTGAAAACCAAGTCGTCAGACGAGATTTTGCGCTGTTCGTTCTGCCACAAGTCGCAGGATGCGGTCGCCAAGCTGATCTCGTCGCCCAGCGATTATCCCCGCGCCTATATTTGCGATGAGTGCGTGGCGGTGTGCAACTCGATTCTCGAAGACGACCGCACGGCCACTCCGCAGACCACCACGCCGAATCAGTTGCCCAAGCCGCAGGAGGTCAAGACCTTCCTCGACGAATACGTCATCGGGCAGGAGCAGACCAAGAAGAAGCTGGCCGTCGCGGTCTACAACCATTACAAGCGCATCTTCATGAATCGGCAGAAGGCCGCCGGGGATGGCATCGAACTCAGCAAGTCGAATATTCTGCTCATCGGTCCGACGGGAACCGGAAAAACTTTGCTGGCGCAGACTCTGGCGCGCATGCTTGATGTGCCTTTTGCGATTGTCGATGCCACCACGCTGACCGAAGCGGGCTATGTGGGCGAGGATGTGGAGAACATTATCCTCAAGCTGCTGCAGGCGGCCGAGGGCGACGTGAGCCGCGCCCAGACCGGCATGATCTATATCGATGAAATCGATAAGATCGGGCGCAAGGATGAAAACCCGTCGATTACGCGCGATGTTTCCGGCGAAGGCGTGCAGCAGGCGCTGCTGAAAATTCTGGAAGGAACCATCGCCAACGTTCCGCCGCAAGGCGGACGCAAGCACCCGCATCAGGAATTTACTCCCGTCGACACCACCAACATCCTCTTTATTTGCGGAGGAGCGTTCGTGGGCCTGGAAAAAATTATCGGCAGACGTGTCGGCAAGAAATCGCTGGGCTTCCGCGGCGGCGAAGAAGCGGATAAAGAAGATGCCGTGGTCGCGCGCAAGCGCAACTTCGAGTTGCTCAGCGAAATCCAGCCGGAAGATTTGATCAAGTTTGGGCTGATTCCTGAATTCGTGGGCCGCATGCCTGTGGTTGGCATGCTCGAAGATCTGGACGAGTTTGCGCTCATCGAAATCCTCACTCGCCCGAAGAATGCCATCGTCAAGCAATACCAGCGGCTGTTCGAGTTCGAAAATGTGCGCTTGAAGTTCAGCGACGAAGCTCTGCGCGCCATCGCCCGTCAGGCGCTCTCCCGCAAAGTCGGCGCCCGCGGGCTGCGCATGATTCTCGAAGAGCTCATGCTCGACTTGATGTTCCACCTGCCCAGCCAGAAGAAACTAAAGGAGTTCGAGGTCACGCGCGAGATGGTGGAGAAACGCAGCGCCTCGGTCGGCGCGCTGGAAAAGGCCGGATAGTTAAGAGATTAAGAGATAAGCTAAGCGCTAAAACAGGAGTAGACTGTTTAGGTGTACGGTTGGCTAGCGGACCAGCGATTGTTATTCGGCCCGAAACCATTAGCGCAGCACCACTAGCGCGGCACGTTCGAAGCACGTCATTCGGCAGAACTCGCGGAAGTCATTTTCTGTACGTCATTTTCCGTAAGTCGTTTTCCGAAACCCAGGGGAGATTGAGTGACCACATCCAAGGAAAAATTCGAAACCAAGAAGCTGCCCATGATGCCCATTCGGGACGTGGTCATCTTCCCTTTCATGATGACGCCATTCGTCGTGGGCCGCGAATCGAGCGTGCGCGCCCTCGAAGAGGCGCTGGCCGCGGATAAGAAAATCTTCCTGGCCACCCAGCACGACGCCTCCATCGACGAGCCGAAGTCGAATGAGATCTACCAGGTGGGCACGATCGTCAATATCGTGCAGAGCCTCAAGCTGCCCGATGGAAACATTAAAGTTCTGGTCGAAGGTATTGAGCGCGGCCGGCTTCTGCAGGCCACCGATTCCGATGGT
>Ga0182024_10022730_pt1 | contig 11287 bp, 12 predicted proteins | sample P32metaG_FD_120480 | JGI IMG/M metagenome (GOLD analysis project Ga0182024, IMG submission 120480) | Permafrost microbial communities from Stordalen Mire, Sweden - P3-2 metaG (Illumina Assembly) | ecosystem: Environmental > Terrestrial > Soil > Wetlands > Permafrost | place: Sweden: Stordalen... | reverse complement strand
CTCCTCAGCACTGAGCCCCGGCGCTGGGCAGACAGGCCATCGCGTGAAGTATGGCGTTCGCCGGACAGCACATCGAGTTGCCGCCAGCCCCGCCCAGCCACTCGAAGACCGGCCCGTACAGGAGGACTACCGGCGCGCGGTCAGCCCACCGCCGGAACGGGATCGTGGGGGTCTGGCTGATCGGCCTGAGTCTCTTCCAGCGCAGCACCGGCTCCTGCCAGTACGTCGACATTGAACTCGTCACCGAGGACCGAATCACGCGATCTTACATCCGCCATCTTTATGCGCCGTCCGCGTTGATCATTGAACCGGTCCGACCGCGGGGCTCCGTGTCGGCTGCGAGCCGATCACCGCAGGTCGCCGTCGCCGGGGCGACATGGTTCCGCGCGAAGCGAGTGGCTAACGGACAATGCCGTAGAGGGACCACCAGAGTGCGGAGGCTCAAATGACACGAAAGGCCGATTTCAACGCCGAGGAGTGGTCCACTGTCGTCGATGGGCCGCTTTATGCCGGCATGCGGGTGATCAGCGCTGACCGTGGAGGCACTCTGCGTGAAAGCCTGGCCATGGGCCGTGTCTACCAAGACGCGCGCCAGCGCCACGACGAGAGTGAGCTGCTCGACGAGTTGGTCAAGTCGCCCCCCTCGATAGATCCAGAGCGGCTACGAGACACAGGCGGCAACATCGCCGGCCTCGCCTCCGAGCAGCTCCGAGAGGCGATCAGGATCCTCGAGGCCAAGGCGACCTCCTCAGACGTTGACGCCTACAAGCGGTTTGTGATGACAGTTGCCCAAGCGGTGGCCGGGGCTCACAAGGAGGGCGGCTTTCTCGGTATCGGCGGCTCGCAGATCAGCGACAGCGAGAACCAAGCGCTAGACGAAATCTCCACCGCGCTCGGCGCGCCCCCAAACGGCTGAAACGACACCCCGAGTGCGGGAAGTCGCGTTTCACTCGCGGTAAATGCGAGCTTGGGTTGTCAGCGAGATCTCGCGTGTGTGGCTACCGGCCTCCGAGCCCAGCGTATCCGACCCGTGCGGGGCTGTCCGAGCCCTTGTCAGCCGGCGCCTCGTGGCACCCGGATCATGCGGCAAGGACCAGTGCCGGGTCGAGTCGCTACGAAGGCTTGACAGTAAGCCAGCTTGGCCAGGGGGCGTCGTCGGTGGTGGCGTGCACGGGCACGCCGAGCTTGCTGAAGAACGTGTCTACCGCGCCCCGGACCCCGAATACCCCTTCCGGCAGCACTCCATCTAAGTAGTCATGCCCGGCAATTACGCCGCCTGGGTGCACCAGCGGCCACCACGAGGCGAGGTCGTCGTAAACGGAGTCAGCGTCGTGGCGTGCGTCCAGATAGACGAGATCGAGGCATCCATTAGGGAACGCGGGGACGGCTTCGGCACCCGTTTTACGCCAGACCTTCGAGCGCGGTCCGAATCGCGCAAGTCGGCGACAGGTTCCGAGATGGTTGACGTCGTGCTCGTCCTGACTCACGTTCGAGACGTCCCGGTAGTCGTCCGGAGCTTCCGCGCGCCACGGGTCGACAGAGATGAGTTTCTCGCCCTTCCAGTACTCGAGGAGATGCTCCGAGTAGTCGCCCTTGCGAACCCCAACCTCTACGCCAGTGCCGGTGAGCCCAAGAGAGTTGAGTAGCAGTGGTATTTCTTCACGACGATGCACATCCGTCACCCTCGCTATCCGACGGGCCGCCCGGTCGCGCCCGGCTGTGAGCGGTTCCGCACTGCCGAGCGCACAGGCTAGGTCGCCGGTCACGTGGCGGATGCGCGTGCGCAGGTCGTAAAAGCCGCGATGCACAAACGCTGGCGACTCCGGCCGGTCCAACTCTATGCTGTTCCAGCGACGATCGATGAACTTCGTGCGTCGTAGGCGGGGTGTCGGCTGCACCAGCCTTGCGGGCTCCAGGCCGTAGCCGAGGAGATCGAGCACGGCTGCGTTCTCCCACGGCCGATGCTCGATGTACCGCTCCAGCGCCCACACGTCGTGAAGGAAGTCACGGGACCATGCGCAGCTCCTGAGCAGCACAACACCAGAGTTTGCTGTGTACTGACCGTGATGGGAGTGCTCGACCAAATACAGGTCCTTGTCGGCCTGGATCTCATCACTGATATCGGCGTCGAGGTCGACGATAACCACGTCAGCGTCGAGCCACAGCACCCATTCGTACTCGTCCAGCAATGATTGGAGTAACGGCACCTTGGCCCAAGGCGCGGGTCTGCCGTCCGCGAGATCCTCAGTGCTGAGCACCAGATCCCAACCCCACCGCTCCGCGTATCGCTCGAAGCTCAACGCCGTGCGGCCGAGCAGTGAACGGTAGTCGCCGACCGCGAGCGAGCAAATGACGCGCGAGCATCCACCCGTCCGGCTGGTGCGGCGCCGCACACCGGCCGGGAGCTCCTGGGTCAGTGTGGCGTCGAGGATCTGGTCAACAGCGTCGAGGTAGGCGGCTGCCCGTTCCTGATCGTGTCGCAGCTGTGACAGCTCGCTGTCGAGTCGAGCGTGCTCGGCATCGCCGCGAATAATGACCGGGCGCAAGACGCGTCGAATCATCCGCCTCGCGAGCACGCCTGGACGGCCATAGGAGGAGGGAGCATCCCAGGGGATCCGGTCCGGAGTCACAGGTCAGCGAGCCGCTGGATGAGACCGCCCGGGTGGCAAGTGAGCCCATAAGGCTGCAGATCCGGCCGCCGTCGGAACCGGCGGCCGAGCGGATCTGTCGTGAGCCACTCATTGAGCGCAAGCCCCGCACCGCGGGGCCACGCGTCGTTGACCCGAAGACGCTCGATGTCGACGCACGTGTCTTCGACCATGTAGTAGCCACCGGCACAGACAAGCGGCGCAAGGCCATTAAGTGCTGCGAGGGTCGTCTTAGCGTCATGCTGCGCATCCTCTATCACAAGGATTTCGGCGCCGCCGGGAATCATTTCGCGGATCGCCGCTATCACGGCGTCGTCTGTGACGTCGCCCTCGAGCAACTCTATGCCGGCCGTGCCCTCCGGAGGGAGCTCGTCGAAGCACTTCCGCGCGTGTGTCAGATCAATGTCAACTGCGATGACCAGCGGCGCGGGACCGGTCCGATAGCGCTGGAAGTCGAATAGGCGATCCCGCAACCACAGAGTGCTCCCGCCGAATTTAACGCCAATCTCAACGACCACATGCGGCGCTCGTTCCCAAAGTATCTTCTCGTACGTTCGAAGATCTTCAGGGAACTTCGACATGCGAACGCCAGCGTAAGTGTCGCGACCGTGAAGCTCGACACGCCACTGCCACAGTCTCGCGAGCGACTCTTCGCCTCCCTCGATCAGCTGCTGCATGAGGTCCGGGGGAACCTTCGCGTCGCCGGGGGTGCCGACAGACATCGGCGCAGGATAGCCGTTGGTCCGCGAGCAAGCCAGGTTTGAAAGGCTAGGCAAGCTGACGGGAATCACGTGAGTCGTCCCGGCAAGAAAGCCTGAGCTTTCGGCGGCGTAGATCCTCGGAAAGGAGGCTTCCATAACGCTTCCATCGGGCCGGATTTGCAGCCCACACCACCGGAGGGGGCAAAGACAAAACCCGGAATTACCAGGCACTTCTCCAGTGGAGCCAGCCGGGCTCGAACCGGCGACCTCCTGCTTGCAAAGCAGGCGCTCTTCCAGCTGAGCTATGGCCCCAGCGAAACCTAAGTCTAGGGCGGGGTCCCGAGTCGGCGACTACTCGTCGAAGTCGAAATCCCGAGGGGGGCGCTGCTCGAACCAGAGGCGGTCGTGGTCCGGAGTGTCCTGCAGGAATTCCGGCGTCTCCTCGAGCACGTCATCCTGACTCGGACCCGGACGCTCGGGCTCGGCTTCGTAGGAGACCGTGTCGCCCAGAGCGGCATCGGGATCGGGCGGAGGCGGGGTCAAACCGGGGTGGGCCTCATGTGGGGAGGCCGCCGGCCCAGCCAGCTCCGGGTCGACGCCGGGAGGGCCGGGCTCGAGGTCACCGTCCTCGTCGAGGTCGTCCCATGACTCGTCGTCATCGAGCGGCCGCGCGTCGGAAAGCGAAGGATCAGCTTCGACGACTTGGGGCTCGGACACCTCCGCACCGGGTGCATCTTCTGAGCCGATCGGCTCACGGCGGACTGGCCCAAGAGCCTCCTGTTCCGCCCGCTCTATCTCCGTCGGATCGGCGCCCCGCCGGCGCTGGAGGTCGAGATGTTCACGGATCGCATCGTCGAGTAGACCCATGCGAAACAGCCTACTCGCCGCTCGTGACGCTCGCCGGGACCGCCGTTGCGCGGACGGTCCGGTTCTTACCCTCCCGCTTGGCCCGATATAGCGCCGCGTCTGCTTCAGCGATCAGGGCGCTCTTGTCCGGCTCCGAGCTGGCCGCGACCCCCAGGCTGGCGGTCACCTCGATGAGCTCCGTACTGTCCAGAACCGGAATTCTCAGCTCGGCGATCGTGGTGCGGACGCGTTCCGCAATCGCGTAGGAGCCCTCCAAGTCGGTATGGGGAAGAATGAGCGACATCTCCTCGCCGCCGTAGCGGGCAGCCCAGTCGGCCTCGCGGGAGGTATCGCGCACAACGCGGGCTACGCTCTGGAGCACCTGGTCTCCTTGTGGATGGCCGTAGGTGTCGTTGATCTGCTTGAAGTTGTCGATGTCCACCATGATCAGCCCGACCGGGTAGTGGTAGCGGCGCACCTGCTCCATCTCGGTGCCGAGCACCTCCTGGAACCGGCCATGGTTGACCAGTCCCGTGAGCTTGTCGGTCACCGCCTGACGTTGCACCTCCTCGTGCAGCTCCACGTTCTCCAGGGCCAGGGTGGCCTGCCAGGCCAGCGATCGCAGGAGGTCGCGGTCCGGAGGCGAGAAGGGCCGGCCACGACGGCCGACCGTGAGGACCCCTCGCGAGTAGCCGCCGGGCTCGCCCAAGGGCGCCGAAACCACGAAAATGCCGTCGTGCTCGGCCTCGCTGACCTCGTGGGCGTGGAGCACCTGGCGCTCGGCCTCCAGGACAGCACCAGCCGCCTCATCAACGAAGTTCTCCCGTGTCACCTCAACGAGCGGGTCTCCCACCTGCTCGCGGACCGACAGACGGCCGAATTCACCCTCGACGGCATCCATGCCCGTCTTCATGGCCAGCTTCAGCAGCCCCTCCCGATCCAGGTTCGAGGCAAACGCCTCGCCGGCGCGGCGGATCGATTCGCGCAGCCGGGCTCGCTCGTTGCGCAGCTCCTCGAGTCGCTCGGCGAGCTGTTCGGACATGCGATTGAACTCGGTGGCCAGCATCGCGAATTCATCCTTGCCCTGAACCGGAACCGGCGAGGAGAAGTCTCCGCTGGCCAGGCGCCGGGCGGCCCGCAAGAAGCCGCTCACCTGGCCCTCCAACCCGCGCGAGGCGAGCACCGCAAAGGACAGGGCCAGAAGCAGGAAGCCGACGATGAATCCCGCCGCCAGGTCACGGCTGGAGCTCGCCGAAGTTGACGTGCTCTGAAGGCTGGACAGGGCGGTTAGCTCTACGGGACCAGAGAAGCCCGCCAGCGGTGCGCTGGTGGCGGCCTCGTAGACGTGCCCGCTGATCGTCGTGGTCCCGGAGTTGGGCACTGGGCGCGAGATGGGGAGGTTCGAGCCGAGGGTCCGCGAGCCCTCTCTGACCACCAGACCGCTTCCCGATCCGAGGCTCCCCGCCAGCTGACCGGCCGTCGTCGCGGACACCTTGACAGTCGTGACGGTGCGGCCGCGTCGATAGGCGGCGGTTCCGGGCGCAACGGCTGAGCTATTGCCGAGGTCGAGGATCGTCCGGCCATCCCGGATCAGCTCCAGGCGGACCAATCCCCCCTGGCGCATCACCGCCTTCATCCTCGCCCGGAGCCGGGGAGCGGGCACATTCGCAGCCGCGCCAGCCAGGCTGACCGCGGCACCGCGGGCACTGGCCTCGTCGTATCCGTAGGCGCTGGTGGCGCTCGTGAGCAGGCCGTTGGCCCGTGCCTGCGCCTTGGCCTGATCGCTGTCGCTGATCAGGCGAAACACCAGCACTCCGACGGCCAGCATCGGCGCCAGCACGATCACCAGAAAGAAGCTGAGAAGGCGGGTGCGGAAGCTCATGGGCTTTGTCCCGGCCCGCTCAGGCTATCGGCCGGAACGCGCCGATCCTGCAGCTTTGCCAGTCATCGCCTGGCCTCGGCGAATCCGACGCTGATCGCAGCGGGAGTAAACTCTGCTATCCGAGTGGCCGCGGCCGCCGCACGGGGCTATAGCTCAGCTGGAAGAGCGCCTGGATCGCACCCAGGAGGTCGCCGGTTCGAGCCCGGCTAGCTCCATTTTCGGGAAGTCCCTGCAAGCCACCGCAGGTTTGGAACGACTGCCCGTACCGCTGGCGATCACCGAGACCAGCGCGTGGGTGCATTTGGGGTGCATCAGGCTCGCGGGATGCTGGTTCTCGCGGCCAACGACGCGATGAACGCGGGCAGCACCAGACCGCCGCCTACTGCGCGCGACAGTGACCGCTTCGCTCTCGCAACGACCTCGCTCCGCTCGGTGCGGTTGACGCGACGGTGCCTAGTGTTTCGCTCTGTGTACGCTCGCGGCAGCCAGGGCCTGCCTGCGCGATCGACCGGGCGCTGCTGGATCACGGCTGAAGCAGGCACGTCCACGCGGTGGTCGCTTCGGACGACGACCGGCAGTCCAGCCGCCGCGTCCGACGATGCGGCTTCGCGCGACGCTGCTTGCTGCCCGGCTGGGTCGCGGCTAGCGCTCCGGCGGGCCGGCATGTGAGGCGAGGAGGAGGCGGCTGCCCGTGCTGACGGATCGGTCCCGCGCATTGGTCGAGCCCAGGGCCCTCGGGGAGTTGACGAGCTGTGCGTTCGCGGACTCTGCGAGACCGCGCTTGTGCCCTTTCGCTCCGCTGGACACGGTTCGCGGGTTGCGGTCTCGCGTCGACATCGTCGCGTAACCTCGGTGCAACCGCTGCTCGTTGACGATCGCGTGTGGTGGCCAGTTGCGATGGACGGGTCGGCGGCGATGTTGCGGTGCGTGAGCCGCGCTCGTTCTCGCGGTCTGACAGGAGTGCCGGTGCGCGTGCTGTTGATCGAGGACGATGAGGAGTTGGCGAATGGGATCGCCGTGGGTCTGCGACGCGCCCATCTCGCGGTTGACGTCGCGCTGGATGGACGGACCGGGCTGCAACGGGCGCTTCTCGCCGACTACGACGTCGTAGTCTTGGATCGCGACTGCCGGGCATCCACGGTGACGAGGTGTGCGCCCGGATCCTCGAGGCAGGCGGCCGGACTCGCGTGTTGATGCTGACGGCTGCGGCGGGGGTCGATGATCTCGTCGATGGGCTCGGGCTTGGGGCCGACGACTACCTGTCCAAGCCGTTTGTGTTTGCGGAGCTGCTAGCGCGCGTGTCGGCGCTGATTCGTCGGGCCCAGCCCGCGATTGCGCCGGTGCTGGTCCATGGTGACCTGCGCGTCGACACCGCTCGGCGTCGTGCTGAGCGAGCTGGGCTCTCGCTACGGCTTGGTCCGAAGGAGTTCGGCGTTTTAGAACTACTGCTCGGGGCGCAAGGTCGCGTGGTCTCGGCAGAGGAGCTGCTCGAGCGTGTCTGGGATGAGGCTGCGGACCCGTTCTCGTCCGCCGTCAAGGTGACGATCAGCCGTCTGCGACGCAAGCTCGGTGACCCGCCGATGATCGAGACGGTCCCCGAGGCCGGCTATCGCATCGCAGAACGATGACCGGCTTACCTATAGCTGCGGTGAACCGGCGTCATCTGCCACGCCCAACTGTCCGGTCGCGTCTGACGCTGGTGTATGGAGGGCTGTTTGCGGTGTGTGGCGCCGCGTTGCTCGGCATCGTTTATCTCCTGTCCCGCACGAGCCGGTTCATCGCGATCCGCGACCCGATCTATTTTCACGGCAGGCTGACGCGGATCGCGCCCCTGTTGTCCCGGCTCCGAGCCGATCCGGCTCAGTTCAATGCTGTCGTTTCCGGGCTCCAAGCTCACGGCGTCAACGTCCAGGCCGTCGTTGATCTGCACCGCCTGCTGCTGCTGCTGTGCGCGATCGCGTTCGCCTTCATGGTCATGGCCTCCATTGCGCTCGGCTGGCTGGTCGCGGGTCGCGTGCTGAGGCCGTTGCGGAGGATCACGCGGACCGCTCAGCAGATCTCGAGCTCCAATCTCGACCAGCGGATCGCGCTCGACGGCCCGGACGACGAGCTTCGCGAGCTCGGCGCCACGTTCGATGAGCTGCTCGCTCGACTCGACGCGTCGTTCACGGCGCAGCGCCAGTTCGTCGCGAACGCGTCGCACGAGCTGCGAACCCCGCTGACTCGTCAACGAACCCTGCTCGAGGTCGCTCTCGGTGATCCCGATGCGACGGTCGGGGCGTTACAGGCAAACAATGAGCGATTACTAGCCGCCGGCGCCGAGCAGGAGCGGCTGATCGAGGCGCTGCTGATGCTCGCGCGCAGCGACCAGGGCATCGCCCGGCCCGAACGGCTGGACCTCAAGCCACTTGTCCGGGAAGTTTTGGACGCGCGATCCGATCTCGCTCAGCACCACGCAGTGCGCGTCGATGCCGCACTTGATTCGGCTGCGATCGTGGGCGACCGACAGCTCGTCGAGCGACTCGTGTCGAATCTGATCGACAACGCCGTCCTCCATAACGAGCCCGGTGGCCACGTCGAAGTCCGCACCGCCCTCGGCGGCGCGGACGCGGCTGGCACACCGCAGGCTGTGATCACGGTCCTCAACGGCGGCGAAGTGGTCCCGGCAGCCGAGGTAAGCCGACTGCTCGAACCGTTCCAGCGCTCGGACGAAACACGCAAGTCCAAACGCGAGGGCGCTGGCGTCGGGCTATCGATCGTGCGCGCGATCGCGACCGCGCATCAGGCCGCTCTAACTGTCGTGGCGCGCCCCGAGGGCGGACTTCGCGTCGATGTCTGCTTTCCCGCACGTATCGACACATCCGACACCACGCGCGCGGCGGGCTGAGTCGGCCGCGGCTTATGCGTTACCTCGGGGTTACCCGAGCGATCGTAGAACTCGCCGCATGCCAAAGACCACACGCCACCGCCGCGGCCTGGAGGCCCTCGCCGCTGCGAGCATCGCCCTGACCATCGCTGCCTGCGGGACATCGCACCCGACAACCGCTTCCTCTCCTCACGCGACGGGTGCCGTCCTCCTATCGGAGTGCATGCGCGCTCACGGCCTCACGAACTTCCCGGACCCAACGCAAGGAGCCGGCGGGGTTGGGTTCAACGGCATCAGCCAAACCCCTGGCATTGACGCTCTCACGGTAGACGGAATCACCTTCGCCGGGCCCGCATGGGACGCGGCGAGGAAGACCTGTCAGAAGTACCTGCCAGCGGGCGGGCGGCCAGGTCCGAAGCTCACTCAAGGCGAGATGGCGACCCGCGTGGCCCGATCAGAATGCATGCGCACACACGGTGTTACGAACTTCCCCGACCCCAACACGCGCGGCGGGGTGAACCTCCCACCCACCATCGACACCAACTCTCCCGCCTTCGCGCGCGCAGCCCAACACTGCAACCTCGCAAAGCTAGCCGGCTAGATGCCGAGGGCCGGAACCCCGCTGCGCCGCGAGCAGCGCAGGCCCCAACGCCACGAAACGGCAACCGATTCGGCGCGGAGCGGTTCCTCGCCACTGGCACGCATTCCGGGTTTGCGCGGCATCCAGAGCCGGCGAGAGCGCTGATGGCGAGGCCATTAGTTGCGAGTACGGCAGCGAAAAAGCCGTGCGTCGGGCCCGGCGACCGGGCGACCTGTTGCTGCGCCAAGGAGTCACCGATTCGACGCGCACGCCGCTGTCGCAGACAGCCGCGTCCGGACACGGGCAGCCACGGGAGCAGTCTCAGCCACGCGCTCGTGCGGAAGTACGAAGATAGCCTCGGTCAGCCCAGCGCTACGGCCGCGCCTGACGCCGACAACGGCCCATCCCCGTCGCGAGTCCTCGGGTTCTACGGATCAGGGGGTTCGTCAGACGCCGCGAAGTACGCACGGTCCTTCGGCCGGTCCGCCGCTCGCTTCGATGCGTGGACGTCATCGAGCGACGCGACCGGAACAGAGATCGAGGTCCCGGCTGCCGACATCGTCGTCGCGTGCGGTGCAAGGTCGGCGTAGCCGCCGGGAAAGCCGCTCGGGGTGAAACTGAGGTCGAGCAGACCATGTCGTGTCGCGAGGTTCCAGACGGAGGCAGCCAGGAGCGATCGGGGCGTGAAGTAGTCGGCAGGGAGTGCCACCCAGCTGCTCGGAACGGCCGGATCGGTGACCAGCCGACACTCGAACTCGTTGAGCGCATCGGCGAGGCGCTGCAGGTTGGCCTCGTCCGTGTCGGCGTGAGGTCGATGTCCTCCGTGACGTACCGTCGGCCGTGGGATTGGATCGCAGCGCCGCCGATGACGACGAACTCGACCTTGTGCCGGAGGAGGACCTTCAACAGGTCGCCGCGGCCGGCGTCGATCGACTCCCCTAGGTCGTGACCGGAGTCTGCTGCGTCAGCCATGCTTCGATCCTCTCGGCCGCTGTGCGTCCGTCCGGCGCGGGCGACTTGCTGCGAGCGTCCTGCACATCAAGCACAGCCTGAAAAGCGAGCGCCTCGAGACGGGCACTCCGGCGGTCCGACGCGTCCGCGATCCTCAAAAGATCGAGGACACCCGCCACCTGCAGTTCGCCGCCGTGGATGTCGATCGGCTCTGCTCCGCGCAACAGGTCGCGCAACCCGTGGGTTCCCGGCGGCGCGTCGACGGCGCGCACCCGAGCACCGCCAGGCAGTTCGTATTCATGGCGCCGAAGACGCCGACCGATGTCGGTGAGCGGAAGAGCATTCTCTGCACAGACCTCGATGACGGTGGCGCCCAACACAAGCGGCCATCCCTGAAGCGCGCCGGCCACCTCGCCGATTACGACGAACGGCTGGCCCGAGGTGGCGAGCCCGCTGAGGCCCGCCACGAAGTCCGGTGATCCGGGCGGCGTCAGGCGTCGGACGCGATCGAGCGGGTCGAGTTCGAGCTGGAGCGCAATTTGCGACCACCACGAGTGGTCCTCGACCGCAAGGTGGACTTCGAGGTGGAGCCCGCACGCCGCGGCGACCCCCGCGATGTCCTCCATGCTGACCTGCCGGTCGCCACGTTCCCATCGTGCGATTGTCGCCTGACGCAGCCCAAGCCGATCCGCTAGTTCTCGCTGCAAGAGGCCGGCTCGTCGCCGGGCCATCAGAACGTAGTCGCCACCGCGCATACCAAAATGGTATCAAGTGGTGTGGACCTACTCGAGTGCGAAGCGGCTCGGCTCGACG
>Ga0182024_10022729_pt1 | contig 11287 bp, 6 predicted proteins | sample P32metaG_FD_120480 | JGI IMG/M metagenome (GOLD analysis project Ga0182024, IMG submission 120480) | Permafrost microbial communities from Stordalen Mire, Sweden - P3-2 metaG (Illumina Assembly) | ecosystem: Environmental > Terrestrial > Soil > Wetlands > Permafrost | place: Sweden: Stordalen... | reverse complement strand
GCTTCGACGGCGATGTTGTACTCCTTGATTTGTTCCGCCGCGCCCTCAAAATACTGGCCGCAGACGTACGTCAGTACATGCGCGAGATTGGGGGCGCGATTGAAGATGCCGGAAGCCAGCACCGATTGAAGCTCGTTCTTCTCCTGGACGAAATCCGCAGCCGCCTGCATCGTCTATCACCGAAGCTAATCGAAAGCAGTATACATGGCGCGGTCAGTGCATTCAAGCCATTAACCTTTGTAGCCGGATGTTAACGCTCAATATCCGGAGTCGTTAACGCGGCTGAAAACTCGGCATTTATTGAGGTATAACCCCGTTAGCCTTGGCCAGCTGCCTGGCGGTAACCTACCAGCGGTCCAATACATGGGCCAACTAATCACGCGCCGCGAACTGGAAAAATCGCCCGCGCTGCCGCCGCCGACAGCTCGGGAACGGCCGCTGTGAAGGATGGCGGCCTGCGGCTACCGGGTTGCGCCACGGCCGCTTACCAGATCGAAGGCTCGGCGGCCGAAGACGGGCGCAGACCCTCGGTCTGGGACACCTGGTCGCACAGTCCCGATACCGGTGACGTCGCCGGAATTGTGCTTTGTAGGACAGGCCTCCTGGCCTATTTGGATGGGCCTTCGGCCCGCGAAATTTCATGAAAAACTCCGGGAGGTCCAGGGGATTTCCCGATGTGCGAGGGGGTTTTTCGCCCCTGTCTTTTTGCGGTCAAAAGCAGTTGCAGGTAGGACAGGCCATCGCATTTTGTGGCCTGTCGCGCCTGATTCCCGGAATAACAGACGACAAAAAACGATCGTCTGTTCTACCACTCACTTACTGCTCGAAGCGGATCGTGGTGCTGGAAACGGCCGACGTGCTTCCCTGTCTCGCCGTCGCGCGGACTTCGTAGCTGCCGGCGGGAATGGCTTCCGCGGGGATGGTCATCAGGTACGGGATGCGGTTCTGCGCGTCGGCGGCCGGCAGCTGCATTGGGACCTTGGTCAAGCTCTTTCCGTTCTGCAGAAACTCCACCTCGACGGTGGGCTTGGCGGAAATCGCCGCGTCCTGGTACACCGTGAAAAACAGCCGGAGCGCGGAGTTGGGGGCCTTCTTGACGGCGATGTCCATGGTGGGGGTGACGCTGCCGCCCTCAAACTGGAAGGGGTCGTTGGGGTCGAGGCCCTTGGCATTGGGCGTGTAGGAACGCATGGGCATCAAGGCGGAAATGCCGACGCCGTTTCCGCCGGCGGGGACCGTAAATTCCACGCGCTGCACGCCGGTCTTTGAGCTCTCGCGGTCCATCACGGCGCTTTCGAGCGAGTACTTGCCGGGCGCCAGCTCGAGCGTCGTCTTATCGAGGAAGTTACCCATTTTGAGTTGCTCGGGAGTCACCCGGAACGAGCGGTCGCGGGTGATCTTCTGTACCACTTCGCCTTTGGAATCCTTGATGAGCGCCGCTATCGAGCAATGCACGTCGAGCGCGGCGGGGTTGGCGGTGGACTGTAGCTCATGCAGCGGCACTTCCAGCAGGATGGCGACGCCGGTGGCGTCCTTCTTCGGCTGCAGCAGCACGGCGCTGGCGCGGAACTTGACGTCCTCGGAGAGCTTGCCGTCGGAGAGCGCTTTGAGCAGCGGCATTTCAAAGGGCGCAAGGCCGGCGGCGCGCGCTTCGGGCGGCAGCGCGAAGTATCCGTTGCGGGCGTGAATCACCAGATCCTTGCGGTTGGCGCTCACGGAGATCTTGCGGAAGCCGCCATCGTAGCTCTCAATGCCCGGATTGTAGGACAGCTCGTAGTAGCTGCTGATCTCTTCGTTGACCTGGCGCAGCGGCACGCGGAGGTCGTTGCTGTCGCCGATCAGGAAGCCGCCGGTGGATTCTGCGAGATCGCGAAGCGCCAGGTCCACATTAGCGCGGGCCGCGGTCTCAATGGTATCGGCGGCGTTCATCTGGTCCTTGGTGACAGCCGTGCCCGGCGTCGTTGTTATATTGCTGGACTTGGCTCCGCTGTTCAACTGGCTCATGGCGCCGGCGTTTTGCGAGGAGGTCATGACGCCGCGGACATCCACGCTGTAGAAGGTCACATTATCGCGATTGGCCTCGCCCATCAGGTTGCGGAACGGCGTGTCCAATTCGGGGCCGAGAATCATGCCGGACGTGAAGTACATCACGCTCTTGCGGCCCGGCATCTCGCGGAGGCCGTCCACCAGCGCCTTCAGCGCTGAGATAGAGAGCCGCGTGCCTTGCGATTGCGCGGCCGCATCCATGCGCAACATGTCGAGCATCACCGAAGCGAGTTTCGCCTGCAGCGCAAGTTCGCCACTGTTCGCCCCGCCTCCAGCCGGCTGCGCACTAGCGGTCTGTGCGGCGGCGGCCAGCAGGTTGGTATCCTGGTCGGCGCCGTTGACAGTCTGGCCGTTCAGGTTGCGCTTCAACTCGGCCATGATGGCGTCCGCCTCCGAACTAAGCCGCGGCGCGCTCACTCCCTCGGTGGCACGTTCGATCGCCTTGGTGAGGGCGGCGCGGTCATTGGTGAACTTCTGCAACACCAGCAGGCGCGTATCGATGACCACCACGGAATAGAAGACGTTGACGCCCTGGTCGCCTTTGACGAGGTCGATGGCGGCGGTCCGCGCCAGTTTGCGCTGATCCGGGGCGGGTAAGGGTTCAAACGCCAGCGTGACCAGGCGCACCTGACGCAAGGGGTCGAGCGGCGTGGCGGCGCCGGTAGCGCTGATAGCCTCGGAGCCGCGCACCTGACGAAAGCTGACGATCGCCTGCTTCGCGCCGTTGTCGGTGACGGTGATCTCGTCGGGCTTGAGATCGGTAATGGGCTTTCCCTTTTTGTCGCGCACGATGAGATCGAGCAGGACTTCATCGACGTTCGTCTTGACGGCCGGCTGTTGCTGAGACTGTGCGGGCAGCGCCGCGGCCAGCGGAACGAGTGCGGCCGCCAGAATGAGTGCGGCGGGAATCAGAAGTTTCATGGACCTATTTACCTCCAAGATGCTCAAGCCGTTTGAATTCGTTCCGCTCGCGCGCTGCGTCCTCATTTCTTCCGAGGCGGCTGTATGCCGTTGCGAGACTGAAATGGGCGTCCGGATTGTTGGGGGCCAGCTTTACGGCTTCCTGCAACTCTGCTGCGGCGCGCGCCGGCTCTTCGGTGGCAAGCAGAGCGCGGCCCAGAACCACGTGCGTGGCAAAATCGCTGGGGCTCGCCTTCACGGCCAGCTCGCCGTACTCCACCGCGGCTTTGGCATCTTCACGCTTTAGCGAAATCACGCTCATGCTTACCAGCGCGGGCACATGATCGGGAGCAATCGCGAGGGCTCTTTTGATTTCGTCTACGCCCCGGTCGGAGTCCTGCAAATAGAGCAGAGCTCCATAGCGGAAATGAACGTTTGGCTCGGAAGGATAGGCATGCAGAAGCTCTTCGAACTTCTGGTTTGCTTCTTTGTAGTTAAGCTCCATGGCCGACGCCATCGCGTCGCCCATCCGGTAGACGAGTTCGCGTTCCGATTCGGGAACCTCGGGAGGCACCCATGGCCGCCGCAGGCCGGCAATGCCGGCGGCTGCGATAATCTCAGGCGTCTTCTTGTCGACTCTGGTCAGTTCGGTCAGAACCGTAATGGCCTTTTCGAAATTCCCGCTCTTGGTGAGCATCAGGCCATAGTGCAGGCGCGCCGCACGAGCGAGTTCGGCGTTTTCATTGAACCCCAGCTTTTCCACGCGGGCGAAGTCATCAAGAGCCGAGCCATAATTGCGCAGCTTGTATTCGCAAAGCCCTGCCATAGTCCAGACAGGCGCGCCATCCGGCTTCAATTCCGTCAATTTGCCGGAGGCCCAAACGCAGTCTTTGTATTGGTCCAAATCGTATGAGATGGAAGCTACGTTCCACCAGCCCTCTTCCCAGTTAGGCTTCAGCTTAAGCGACTTCTTATATAAGTCGACGGCCTTTCCCAACTGATTTGCATCGCGGGCGGCCTGCGCCTGCTGAGAGAGAGTGGAAAAGGCAGGGGCGGGGGCTTGAGCGGCGCGCGATTGGCTCGCAGGAAGAAATGCGGAAACCGCCATGACCCAGGCCGATAACTCCATCACTCCATATTAGCTCTCTGCGAGTCTCTGGGCGGCGCGCTTAAAAAAGGGCGGCCCCCGAAAACGGGAGCCGCCTCTTGCTTTGCCCGGCTAGCCGCGATTAGAAGTAAAACTTGACGGCGGCCTGAATGATCCGGTGCCCCTGTTTCTCGGTAACAGTTCCAAATAAGGGAGTGTTGAGCGCTCCTGTGCTTCCATTGAAACCGAGACTCAAATTGTTTCCGTTGAACGACCACAGGGGATGGTTCAGGAAATTGTACGCATTGAAGCGGAACTGGAGCTTTCTCGACTCTTTAATGACGAAATTCTTGAACATTCCAAGATCGGCGTTAAAGAAGGCCGGTCCATAGATGGCCGGCAGCACGCTTGGCCCGTTCTGGCCAATCTGCGTGGGGAAGGCGAAGCATTTGGGATTGATATACTGATTCGGACCCAGTCCTGAAGCCGGGTTGCACGTCAGGATGGGATTTTGTTGAATATCCGGCGTACCTAGAAGTGACACGTTGCTGATGATCGGCCCGGTCGGTCCGGTCCCCGCCACCGTCGCGCCGTTCAGGGCCATACCGAAGTTTTCGCCTTGAAGGGCGGAGAGGTTTGGGCCGGATTGCCATTGCGTGATGCCAGACAGTTGCCATCCATTCACTGCTCCGCCGGCGAACTTATTACCCTTAATGGGATTGCCCAATTCCAGGGAGTAAGCGATGTTGAAAATCTGCTTGCGGTTGGCGGCTAACACTCCGTAGTCGTTGTTCAGATTGAACTGATCGAGCGCCGGATTCACAATGCCCATGGACTTCCCATAGGTGTAATTCATGTTGATGGTGTACCGGCCCTTGGTGCGCACCCAGGTCGCTTGTAACGCATTGTAGTTAGCGTACGAATTGTTGGTTGCAAGGTATAAATCGGAGAAACCCAGCAGCGGCCGGAAGTTATTGGCTGTCAGGGTGTTCGGATCTACGCCGCCGTTCCTGCTGGATAACATCGCTCCCACGGGAACCATGTTGATATTGGAACCGGCGCCGGAGCTGTTCGCCAGGTCATGGCTGGAGTTGCCGACATATGCGACTTCGAGCAGGCCGGACCATGGTGTCCGCTGAGAAATTGTGAAGTTGTAACTGTCAGTGTACGGCTGCTTGTCATCCTTGCTATCCACTGCCGCAGGGGAACCCGCTTGCGCGCCAACGTTGATGCTGGAGAGGTTCCGCGCTAACAGCGGAACTCCGTTGATATTATTCCCCAAGCTGATTGTCTCCACGCCCGCAGCTACATCCAGGCCGGCGGTGAACTGCCCTGAGTGATAGTAGTAGCGTCCCCAACCGCCGCGGAGCACGGTCTTGCCCCCTCCCCTCAGGTCGTATGCAATGCCTGTGCGGGGCTGATAGAAGAGCGCACGGGTGGGGAATCCGCCAAGCGGGACCGAAGGGTTGCGGCTATGCCATTCGAAGCCGCAATATTGGATGGGCGTGCAAGCCGGATTGTATTGCGAGTAATTGAAGATGGAGTAGCCAAACCCCTCGCGGTCGATCCAGGGTTGGAAGTGGGTCAGGCGGAGACCGAGTTCCACGGTCAGGCGCCGGCTGGCCTTCCAGGAATCCTGCACGAATCCTTCGGTGGTATTGTAGGCAATGTCGTTAACCCGGTTCTTATTCGCTTCCGTGTAACTGTACAGATTGCCGTAGAGGAGATCGGCATATTCATTGCCAAATGTGTTGGAGTTTCCCTGATAAACCACCAGTTGGCCGTTAGTCGTGTCATTACCGGGTTGCGCATTACGGATCCATTCCCAGAACGCTCCCGCTTTAATAGTGTGCGTACCCCACACTTTGGTCACGGTGTCGCTCGCGCTGGGCATGTACTTGTCGGCGTAGAGACCTTGCGAGTTGCCGCCAATTTCGAATCCGCCGGGCATGAAAACCAGAGCCGCTTCCTGATTCGTCCAGCCCGTACCGCCGAATGAGGGGATCTGTGCTACGCCGTTGGCAAAGAGTCCTTTATAGTTATAGCCCACAGTCGAGCGATTTACCTTGGAAGGATCCTCGAACACGTTGGGGAAACCGATGAAAGTGTAAGCAAACACGAACTCATTGGTCATGGTCGGGCTAAAGACGTGCGTTAGCGAAGCGGTGACGCTTTGCGATGAGTTTCTTCCCTGGACCGGAGTAGGATAAGGTACCTGGTCGTTCTGGCGCCACCAGAGTCCAACTGGAAATTGCTGGACTTCGTTCTGCAGGTTGTAGCGGACGAACAGCTTGGTGTTGTCGCTGATGCTGTAATCGATGCGCGACATCCACTGCGTGTTGTTCTGGTTGAAGGTTTCCTGCTGTACGTAATTGAATCCACCGGTCGCGTTGGGGTTCGCGTTGGCAGCGGGATACAGTTTCATCAACGCCTGCATGTTGGGGTCAATGGCGTTTGACGGCATAATTCCGCCCGGAAACATCGCCAGGGCGGCGGCGTTCAACTGGCCGGGAGGGGCGCCGGTAGCGATGGTGTTGCCTTCCTGGGCTACCGATGACGGCGAGAAGTTGCCGCCGATCTCGGAGGAGGTGGGAACCGTGGCGCGCAGCAAGCCGGTATCCAGCACCTGATAGAAGTATTCAAAGCCCGTAAAGAAGAACAGCTTGCTGCGGTTCTTATTGAAATTCGTGTGGGGAATGATCACCGGACCGCCAAACGTGATTCCGGGGTAGTAGTACTTATCCTGAGGGCGCCCCTGGGCGGTGGCGTTGTTCAGGGCGTCGTTAGCGTTTAACACGTAATTGCGCGCATATAAAAAGGCGGAACCGTGAAAATCCTTGCCTCCGGATTTGGCTACGGATGTGATTACTGCCGGTCCTTTCTGGTTTTCAGCGCTGAAGTTTGACATCTTGACTTGGATTTCGGAGATCATGTCCGAGTTGGGATTTACCGGCGTGTCGCAATTGCAGCCAGGGTCGGATACGTGAGCGCCATCCGCTGTAATATCGAGCGTGTTCCCAGGCAAGCCATTGTAGGAGAAGGCGCCGTTGAGCGGACTCTGACTGCCCGAATCGCCATTACCGTTGATGCCGATAGTCTGGCCGGTATAGTTGGCTGCGTTCGACGAACCGTTTGTGACGCCGAAGCCCGGCATGATCTTGATGAACTCGGCGGCGTTGCTGCCCACCTGAATGAAGTTCTGCAATTCCTTGGCGGTGATGATGTTGGTTTTCTCCGCTGAGTCCACCGGCGCCAGTGTATCAACGGCCCCGGTGACCTCGACGGTCTGAGAGGTTGTGCCGACCGTGAGCTGGGCGTCCACATTGCGCTTGTCGCCGCCGTTCAGATCGATTCCGGTTTCCTTATATGTCTCAAAGCCCTTCGCTTCAATAGAGAGTTGGTAACTGCCGACCGGCACCGATGCGAAAGTAAAGTAGCCGTCGGTGTTGGTGACGGTGTCGCGCTGCGAACCCGACTGCGCGTCCTTCAAAGTGACTTTCGCCGCCGAAACCATGGCGCGGGATTGGTCGATTACCAGACCCGTCAACGTCGCGTAGATACCCTGCGCGGCGAGGTTCGTTGCCAGCACGGTTGCCAACGCGAATCCGGCGAGGATTCTGATCATATGGATTTGTGTGCCCCTTCTCATTTTGCCGTCCCCAGCTTTCCAAGCGAAGAAATCTACAGAGCCCCGGATATTCTTGGAAGTTAAGGGTAGTATAAAAGCACTAGACTCGGGAAAAAAGGCTAATGGAGGATAGATGCGGTTAACAGGGAAGGCTGGTTGGCAGGTTAATCCTAAGATGCAGCCAGACCAGTACTATCCAGAGAGGTCCGGATACGAAAAACGGTAGCATGGAACCGAACGATTCGGCGCTACCTCCCAATTTTGTGAGTTTTATATGGTTTGTTGTAGCGAAACTAAGAAAAAACGGCCGCGTGTATGTCTTGAATTATGCAGCGTGAAAAGCAGAACGTTAACGACGACCCAGCCCGTAAAATCAAGACGTTAACGAAGAACGTTAACGGACAAACCGAAAGCTGAACGAGGGTAATTTGGGCGGTTGGTGATAGAATTCTCATAACCGAGGAAGTCAAATCCGTTGCCACAGCGGTACCTGATCATCGCAGTTTTTGCCGTCGGCATGAGGGCTCAAAGCCCGGTTGGCGGTTGCGATTTCGCCGCCGCCCTGCGTTTGCATCAAGCCGGCGATCTGGCTGCGGCGGCGGCCGGATACCAAGTCTGTATCGCTGCCGAGCCGACACGCGTGGACGCGCGATCCAATCTGGGCGCAGTGTTCGTGAAGATGGGGCGCTACCAGGACGCCATCGGGCAATACCTTGAGGCGCTGAAGACCGCCTCGCCGGATGTCGCTCCCCGGCTGCGGTTCAACCTCGCGCTGGCTTACTACAAGTCGTTCCAGATTCTGGCGGCCGCGGATGAGTTGGAGACTTTGCATGCAGCCCAACCGGCAGACCTCAACCTGGCGGTCTTACTTGCCGATTGCCGGCTCCGCATGGGAGAGTTCCAGAAGGCTGTGGACGTTATGGCTCCCCTCGAGGCGGCCCATGAGGAAGATCTGGCGCTGAACTATGTCCTGGGTATGGCGTTGATCCGGCTGGGGCGGGTGTCAGATGGGCAGATTCGGGTGGACCGCATCTTGAGGCGCGGCGATTCGGCCGAAGGGCACTTTCTGCTGGGCTCAGCCTTATTCGGCGCTGGCAACTATCCTGCCGCCGCGAAGGAATTGAACCAGGCAGCGGCGTTGAATCCGGAGGTTCCGTCATTGCAATCGTACCTGGGACAGGCGCTGCTATTCACCGGCGATGCGGATTCTGCGGTGGCGGCATTTCGCAAGGAGCTGGCCGCAAACCCGAACGATTACGATGCGAACTTCCAACTGGCTTCGATTCTGGCGCGCCGCGGGCAGATAGAGGAATCGCGGCGGTTGCTCGAACACGCCGCGCAGGTGCGTCCCGGGTCGGCGGAGGCGCGCGCGGCGCTGGCTGGCGGTTTCCACTTCGAGCAGGCTGCGTCCGGCGATCCGGGAATCCCTGTAGGGACGGCAGCGCCACCGGTCGGAACGCTCAGTTTCGCCGGCTCGGCACGGCCGGTGGTGCTGGTGTTCGGAAGCTATACCTGCCCGAAATTGCGGACGTCGGCCGGTGACCTGAAGCGCATTGCCGAGCAATACCACGAGCGTGTGGACTTCCGCCTGGTTTACATCAGCGAGGCGCATGCTGACGGCGGCGCGGAGTCGCAATGGCAGAGCACCATCAATCAGAAGGAGGGAATCGATCTGCCGGCGGCGCGCAATCTGGCTGAGAAGCAGGAGCATGCCGCGCTGTGCCTTCGCAGGTTGACGCTGCCCTTCGGAGTGGTGGTGGACGGGATGGATGCCGCTGCGGAACGGGCGTATCAAGCATGGCCGAGCCGCCTTTACCTGGTGGGCCGCGACGGGAAGGTGGCGTTCCAGACCCGGCTGGGAGAGCTGGATTTTCATGCGGACGACCTGGAACGGGCAATTCGTGAGATTTTGGCCAGGAGAGAGGCCGATGTGCGCTTGCGGTAGTTCCCCGGCCCCGAGAGTCGGTGGTATGGCAAAACCGCTTGCTAGCGCGCGCGGCTCTGATCGGAGTAATCGGTTGGCAGGCGAAAGCGCCTGCCCCACAACTTGTGCGCGCCAACGTGGGACAGACGCTTTCGTCTGTCAACCCCGCGATCATAAGAGCACTAGATCCGTCGCCCGGTTTGCGTGGCTGGCCCTGTGGCTTGCTTGCGCCGCATTGGGCCAGCAGCAGCCGCCGGCTGTGGAAGAGGTTCTGCGTCACGCCATCGCGCTGCATCAGGCGGGCGATGTCGCGGCGGCGATTCCCGAGTACCGTGCTTACCTGAAGCAGGTCCCGGGCAATGTGATGGCGCGGTCGAACCTGGGCGCGGCACTCTCCCGCGCGGGGCTTTACGAAGAGGCCATCGTTGAATACAAGAAAGCTCTGGCATCGCAGCCCGCCAATTCGCCGGTTCGCCTGAATCTGGCATTGGCCTATTACAAGGCGGCGGAGATTTCGCCGGCCGCCGCGGAATTAGCGCACGTGGTGGCGGAGCAGCCATCGAACCGCCAGGCGATTTTCCTGCTGGCGGATTGCGACCTCCGCCTCGGCGAGAATAAGAAGGTCATCGATCTGCTCTCGCCCCTCGAGCCGCAATCGCCGGACGATAAGGCGCTCATCTACTTGTTAGGCACGGCCTTGATCCGCGACGAACAGACAGCGCGCGGGCAGGTGCTGGTGGATCGCATCCTGCGCGACGGCGATTCCGCGGAGGCCCGTCTTTTGATGGGCGCAACTAAAATGTCCGTGCACGATTACGCCGGCGCGCTGCCGGATCTCAAGAAGGCCGTGGAACTGAACCCGCAGCTTCCCGACGTGTATTCTTACTACGGGATGGTGTTGGCCAGCACCGGCGACACGCCCGGCGCAGGGGTGGCGTTCCGCAAGGAACTGGAATCGAACCCGAACGACTACACTTCGAACATGCAGCTTGGAGTCCTGCTGAAGCAGGATCAGAATTACGCCGAGGCGCGGCATTGCTTCCAGCGGGCGCTCGCGGTACGTCCCGGCGATGCAACCGTGCGCTACCAGTTGGCGGCGCTCGATTTACAGGAAGGCCGGACCAAAGAGGCGCTCACCGAACTCGAGAGACTGACACGGGAGATTCCGGCGTTTGTGGCGGCCCATGTTTCGCTGGCTACGGCGTACTACCGGCTGAACCGTAAAGAGGACGGCGACAAAGAGCGCGCCACGGTGCTCCGGCTGAATGCCGAGAAACAGGCCACGGAACCGGGAGCAATAGGAAAATGAAGGTGGACCGCGCGGCCTATGCTTGCTTATGGCTGCTGCCCGGCCTGCCGTTCCTCGTCGCGGCCGCTTCGCCCATGGCCGGCGACGCGGCGTGCGTCACCTGTCATGCGGCACAGACGGCGCACTTTCGAGCGACGCCCATGGCGCAAGCGCTCGAAAGGGTTGAGGTCTGCGACATTCTGAAACAGCATGCCGACCTCTCGTTTCAAGAAGGCCCGTATCAATCGCACATCGTGCGCCAGGGCGATAGCAGCATTCTGACCGTGACGCGTGGGACCGAGACTTTTACAGTTCCGCTACTCTGGGCATTCGGACTGGGACAGGCGGGCCAGACCTACGTTTTCGAATACAACGGAGCTTTTTACGAAAGCCGCGTCAGCTTTTTCTATGCGC
>Ga0182024_10022728_pt1 | contig 11288 bp, 7 predicted proteins | sample P32metaG_FD_120480 | JGI IMG/M metagenome (GOLD analysis project Ga0182024, IMG submission 120480) | Permafrost microbial communities from Stordalen Mire, Sweden - P3-2 metaG (Illumina Assembly) | ecosystem: Environmental > Terrestrial > Soil > Wetlands > Permafrost | place: Sweden: Stordalen... | reverse complement strand
TCAAGACCGGCCGCGTGCGGATCAAGCTCACCAAGACGCTGCGCGGCAAGGGGGGCGACAAGAGCGTCCTGGAAATCAGCCTGCGCGAGGGCCGCAACCGCCAGGTCCGCCGGATGCTGGCCAAGATCGGGAACAAGGTGCGCGAGTTGACGCGGGTGAAGCTCGGCCCGCTGACGCTGCACGGCCTGGGACCAGGCCAGTTCCGCGAGCTGACCTCGCGCGAAATCCGCGAGCTGCGCAGCATGAAGGACCGCGAGCCGGTGCCGCGCAAGCCCGAGGGTGACAAGCCAACTCCAGGGCGGGAGGGAATTGGCCTGCCTAAGGTCAAGGACGAGAGGCGCCGCAGGAATGTTTCGAGTCCGCCGCGACGGCGGCGCGCCGGTCTGGGGTGAGCGATTTGCAATTGATGAGTCGTCGCATCTCCCACCGACGAGGCGCCGCCTCGTGGGCGACCACCGTCCTCACAGCCCGTTCGGCTTGACGTTGGTGATCACGTAAACCTGGTCCTGGAAGTCGAAGTTTTCGCCGACGGCACCGGCGCCGGGGCTGTAGTCGAGGCACATGAAGTAGGTGTTGGGAATGATCGCGCCGGTGTGGTCGCGGACGGGGTAGAAGCGGATGTGGTGCCCGCCGCCGCCGCTGTTGTTCATGGTGTCGTCGGAGCGTTCGTAGTCGATCTTGAAGCCGAACCCCTCGCTGCCCGGCGAGAAGCTGCCCTGGGCGGGGGCGTTCAGGTTGCCCTGCAGGTCGGGCAGGAGCGACTGGCCCATGACGCCGGCCGTCGTGAAAAGGGTCGGGCCGTTGCGCTGGCCTTGCGGATACCAGGAGAGCACGACGGGGCTGCCCTGCATGTGGTACGAGGCGATGCTTCGCACAAAGACCGGCTGTTTGGGGTTGGCGGCCTTCCAGTAGTAACTGAGCACTTCTTCGCCGTAGAGTTGGCGTTTGTTGTTCGGCTCGACCAGGTCGTCGAGCGGCGTGGAATTGATGTTGGTCTTGTAGTTGAACAGCAGGTTGACGATCGACTGCAGGCTCGGCTCCTCGGAGGCCTCGGACTGGTCCTGCCACCAACCGGCCAACTGCTCGGTGTAGGCCTTATTGTTCGGGTCGTTGGTGGTGATCATCAAGGATCCCTGCCAGACCCCGCCGTAGTTGGGGTTGAAGGGGCCGTTGGTTTCGTTGAAGGAATGGGGCGGCTCGGATTGGGCGACGAATTCCAGCTCGATGTCGACCTTGCCGCCGGGGGCGATGGTCTTGCCCGGGGAATTAATGATCTTCCACGGGCCGTTGATGGCCATCGAGCCGATGACCAGCGGGGCGCTACCGCTGTTGCCGAGCTGCAGCGTCGCAATGTTGTGAACGACGTTGTCGGGCGGCTGGAAGATCACTCCGGTCGGCCCAGCTTCGGTGTGAGGCGGCTGGCGCTGAATGCGGTTGAAGACCATCCGCTCCGGCCCGGGGAGCACGTCGAGATTGGTGATTGTGAGGGATGGCGCAGCCGACAGTAACATGCGTGGCTCGAGGGGTTCCACCGGGCAGATGCCCGCCGCGAGGTACGATCGTTTCATGTTCCGATTCTCCCAAACCCGTCGATGTAATTTGTTAAGGTGTACGAAAACCCCGGAGACACTCCATAATAAACGCCATTGGCGGCAAATAAAAGGGCAATTCCGTCATTTTCGCAACGGCTGCGCGTTGTTTCTGTTAAGCCCGGACATCGGGTGGGGTTATGCGCGACTGCCGGCGCCGGTGGTGTGATAGATCGGCACCGTGACAAAGGGGCGCCGGCTACGCAATAAACCGCAAAGTCCGCCGCGATGCGCGATCAATGGTGGTTAACGATAAGGTGCCTTGGCGCAGAGCTGTGAGGCAATTCGTGGCACGGGCGTCCCGCCTGTGCTTTCGTGCGGAAATCACAGCCGGGACGTTCCGCGCATTAATGAGTGACAACAAGCGGCATGACGAGCTGTTGCCGATCAACAGCGTCCGGTCCCCGGCTGTACTCATTTTACCTCCGCGGCGCTCCGCTTGAGTGCCGCAATCTCTCCGAAGGAGACTCCTTTGAACGCGCCAGCCACGATCCTGAGTCTTTCCCTGCTCGCTTTCTCGTTCATCGCCGCGCCATCCCTGGCCGACGGCCCGCGCGACAACATCGCGACCGAGGTTCGGCCGGTGCCGCCGCCGGGGAACGACCTCGCCGCCGCCGATCGGGAGGAGTTGCAGGCAGGCGTCGAGAAACTCGGCGGCGAGATCCAGGCACTCAAAGCCAAGTACGCGGAAAAGCCCGAGCTTCTGGCGCGCCTGGCTGATGTGGAGATCTACTGCAACGCCGTCCGCTACCCGCTGAAGTACAACGAGGCGATCGACCCGAAGGAGGCCCGCAAGGCCCTTGCCGATGGCGAGGAGCGGGCCGCTGAGTTTCAGGAAGGAAAGACGCCTTGGACCCTGGTCAGCGGGCCGCGCGGGTATGTGTCGAAGATCGATGGGTCGGTCCAGCCGTATGTGCTCGTTGTCCCGGAGGAATACAAGCCTCAGACCTTGCCGGACGTGACCCGGCGGCGGCTCGACGTCTCCTGCCACGGGCGCAGCGAAACGCTCACCGAGCTGAAGTTCATTCAGCAAAAACCCGGAGCGGCAAAGGACAAGTTCGTCGTCAACCTCTACGGCCGGTACTGCAACGCCAACAAATTCGCCGGCGAAATCGACTGCCTGGAAGCGATCGACTCTATCAAGAGCCAATACCCGATCGACGAGGACCGCATCCTCATGATCGGCTTCTCGATGGGCGGGGCGGCCTGCTGGCAGTTCGCCGTCCACTACACCGACCTGTGGGCGGCTGCCTCGCCTGGCGCGGGCTTTGCCGAGACCAAGGAGTTCTTGCGCATCTTCCAGTCCGAGCAAGTCGCCCCGCCGTGGTATGAGCAGGTGCTCTGGCAAATGTACGACTGCACCGAGTACGCGGCGAACCAGGACAACTTGCACACCGTCGCCTACGCCGGCGAGCTGGACACGCAGAAGCAGGCTTCCGATATCATGATGCAGGCGATGGACGCCGAGGGATTGAAGCTGGAGCGGATCATCGGCCCTAACACCAAGCACGCCTACGAGAAGAACGCCAAGATCGAGTTGGACAAACGGCTGGACGAGCTGCTGAACAAGGGTCGGGACCCCATGCCGGCCAAGCTTCGCTTCACCACCTGGACGCTCCGCTACAACCACATGTTCTGGCTGACCGCCGATGCCCTGGAGCACCACTGGCAGCGCGCCCGGCTCGACGGGGAGTTCGTCCCCCGCGACGGCACCGTCGGTGTCCCGGGCGGTGCCGACCCGTTCATCGTGGTCAAGACGCAGAATGTTGCCGCCTTCACTATTGCTTTCCCGCAGCACCATTCCCCCGCCGCGGCCACGGAAAACGTGGACGTGGACGGATCGCGTTTCGGGTTCCTCAACGAGAAGCCGCCGTTCTCCGTCCGGTTCGCCAAGGTAGTCGGAAAATGGACCTCGCTGCCTCCCGGTGCTGAGGCCGAACGCGGACTCACCAAGCGGCACGGCTTGCAGGGCCCGATCGACGACGCCTTCATGGAGCGCTTCCTGATCGTCCGACCGACCGGCAAGCCGCTCAATGAAAAGGTGGGGGCGTGGGAGCAGGCCGAGTGCGAGCATGCCATCGACCATTGGCGTAAGCAGTTCCGCGGCGAAGCACTGGTCAAGAACGACGACCAGGTCACCGACGAGGACATGGCTTCCGGTAACATCGTGCTGTTCGGCGACCCTTCCAGCAACAAGCTTCTGGCCCGGATCGCCGGCAAGCTGCCGATCGGGTGGAACGCCGAGAACGTGACGCTCGGTAACCGCACGTTTTCCTCTGCCGACCACGTTCCCGTGCTCATCTACCCGAACCCGCTCCACCCCGACCACTACGTCGTCCTGAACAGCGGCTTCACCTTCCGCGAGTATGACTACCTCAACAACGCCAGGCAGGTCCCCAAGCTCCCGGACTACGCGGTGATTGACGTAAGCGTCCCCACGACGCCCCGCGCCCCGGGCGGCATCGCCGCCGCGGGCTTCTTCGGCGAGAAATGGGAACTCCTCCCCGATGACGGCAAGTCCGCGGTGGGGTGGGTGGACCAGGAAAAGGGACCAAAATAGCGGGACCGTTCCGACTCAGACCTGGATCTTCGAGAACCGCCACGCGCCCAGCACCAGCAGGCCTGCGGCGAGGACGCACAGGACAGCCAGGTCGGTCCCAAAGCCGAAGTGGCAAAGGCCCGTCAGCGCGCCGCGCAAGCCGTCCACGCCATATGAGAGCGGGTCCACCCGGGTGACGGCGGCCAGCGCTCGCGGCAGGTTGGCCAGCGGGAAGAGCGCGCCGGACAGGAAGAAGATCGGCATCACCAGGAAGTTCATGACCATCTGGAACCCCTGCATGTCGCGCAGGGTGGACCCGATCGCGGTGCCGAGCGCGGCAAAGACGATGGCCATCAGCACCATGAACAGCAGCGCCAGCGGCACTGCGGCCAGGCCATGCGGCCGGAAGCCGGCGATCAGGCAGACCACCAGCACCAGGGTGCCCTGGATGCAGGCGACGGTCGCGCCGCCCAGCGTCCGGCCCGCCATGATCTGCAGCCGCGGCACCGGGGCGACCAGCGTCTCCTTGAGGAACCCGAACTGCCGGTCCCAGAGCAGTCCGATGCCGGAGAAGATGGAGGTGAAGAGGATCGCCATGCCCACCACGCCGGGGGCGATGAACTGGAGGTAGCTGCCCTGGCCGGATTTCTGGAACACCGGGCCCAGGCCGAAGCCCAAGGCCAGCAGGTACATGAGCGGCTGGCCCAGCGAAGCGATGATCTGCGGCCGGGACCGCAGGTACTTCTTCACTTCGCGCAGCCATAAACAATAGATGACGGCCATCGCTCATTTCCTCCACATTCGGGCCATTTGCCGCATCCGGTCCGCGCCGGGGTCGCCGGCCTCGTCGCGGATCGTCGAGCCGGTTAAGGCGAGGAACGCGTGCTCGAGGGAGTCGGCGCCGGTGCGGGCCTTGAGCTCGTCGGCCGTCCCCATCGCGACGATCCGGCCATGATCGATGATGGCAATCCGGTGGGCGACGCGCTCCGCCTCGTCCATGTAGTGCGTGGTCAGGAAGACGGTGACGCCCTCCGTCTGGTTCAAGTGCTTCACGTGCGTCCAGAGCTGGTTGCGGCTCTGCGGGTCGAGCCCAAGCGTCGGCTCATCGAGGAAAAGGATCTTGGGCGTATGCAGCAGGCCGCGGGCAATCTCCAGACGTCGCTTCATTCCGCCGGAATAGTCTTTCACGCGTGTGTGCCGCCGCTCCCAAAGCTCGAAGAGCTTGAGCAGGGATTCGGTGCGCGCCAGCCGGGTGCGGCGCGGCACATGATAGAGCACGCCGTGCAGCTCCATGTTCTCGTAGGCGGTGAGGTCGCCATCGAGGCTGGGGTCCTGGAAGACGATGCCGAACCGGCTGCGCACCTCGCGGGAATGGGTGACCGGGTCGAGCCCGTCGATCAGGATCGAGCCGCTGGTCGGGCGGAGCAGGGTGGTGAGCATCTGGATGGTGGTGGTTTTTCCTGCCCCGTTGGGCCCGAGGAACGCGAAGATCTCCCCGGCACGGACGTCGAATGTGGCGTCGTCCACGGCCCTCAACTCGCCGAAGGTTTTTATCAGGTGCTGGACGGTAATCATGCGGATGCTTTCGGGCGGCGGATACTGAAGGGTTTGGCATTGTTTGTCAATTCAGATCCAAATGAGAAATCTTGTTCATCATTCCTCAGCGACGACGAAACGATGGAAGTCACGAGAGCGGCGTGCAGCCTCAAGGGCCGGCCAGTTTTCGCAGTTTTTTTACCGCGGCGGAGCTGAACCGCGTGGAGTTGGGGGCGAAATTCAGCAGTCCTTTGGCCAACTCTCGCAGCCCATCATGTTGCATCACGCCGACCAAGGCGTATCCGGCAAGTTCGGCAAGCGGCAGGCGATCGGCATCAGATACGAGCCAGTGAGCGATCTTCCCCGTGTGTTGGCTTACGAACTGAATGTATTGGGCGTTGTCGAGCGTGACCACGATTTGATCAATGCGGTTCCCCTCGTCGAGGCGCGCCTGAATCACCTCATTCACCTTATGGCCGTCGGCGCTGAAGGCGGGCACGACGATGCAGTCCTGGTTTCCGGAAAACTCCAAAACAACGACGTAGAGGTGTGGCTGGCCTCCGTAGCGTTGACTGATGATTTGGTACACGTTCCCTTGCATCGCATTGCCCCCTTCCACGTGCAAAGCCACTTATTCCCAGGAGCCCTCAATTACCGTAGGGTTCACTCTGGACCTTTGCTTCTTGATTCAATGATTCAATTCTAACACTTCCCTTACTCGTTTTCGAGGCGTATAATAAAGGTCGAGTCGTGGTGGCGGGGAACTCGCCCCATGCAGGACGTCGATTTCGGACGGACGGCTATGACCGGAACAAGCCCACATCTAATCACCAGGTTGATCCCCTTTAACCCGCGTCGGTTCGATGCATGCATGGGGTATTTTGCGCAAGAGGTTTACCGGCGTCCCTTGACGATTTTCGAGCTGATGAAGCACCACGTCATGACCGATGTCTTTCACGCCTTGGCGCACGGACATCAGGTGATCGGGGGTGAAATGGAGCCCTGGCCTTTCGGCCCGGTGGTTGAGCCAGCATACAACCGGCTGAAGCACTGGGAGCACAAGCACGAGGAGAGCGGCGGGGTCTTTCAACCGGCCGAGTACGAGATACTGGATGGGGAACTTGCTGCGTACCGGCCGTGCGCGAGCTTCGATCCGGATGACATGTCACCTGCGGAAGTCGACGCCATGAACCGGGCCGCGGATCTGCTGCGGCCCATGAGCTTCGATGATGCCTACCGCTTTTTCCACAGCGACGACACCTTCATGGGCCGGGCGTACAATCGCGCGCTTAGGGAGAATCGCGCGCTGGCATGGGGGGAAATCATTGATGCCCACGACCAGATCGAGGGTTCGAATCTTCAGCACCTCAAGCGCAGGCTGATTTCATACGGGTAATTCAAGGCCGGCACGTAGGCTACTTCTCAAACACCCCCTCCTTCTGCTGCTTTTCAAGTTTCACCGTTTGTTGCTCCGCCTGCCCTTGCAGGCGGATGATCTCGTTCAGTTGGTTCAGCACGTCCACGAAGCTGTCCCATTGCGACATCTGTTTCAGGATTTCGTCCATGCGGATGACGATCTTGTCCTGCCGGTCGGCGGCGTCGGCGACCGCCTTGGCGTCCGTCGGGGAGAGCGTTTCCAGCGCGTCTTTCTGCGGGTTCATCAATTCGTCGCCGAGGAGCGTGAGCGGGGTGATGACCTTGGTCTGGATCATGTCGTAGGCTTGGTCGGTACCCAGGGCATTCAGGCGCATTTCGGTGACGGTGTCGGACAGCACGGTGCGGACGGCAGCCACCTCGCGCTGCACCGCCCGGTGGCGGCGGGCGATTTCGGAAACTTGAGCTGAACTCGCCCCCCGGTCCAGTGCGAGGAACTGGCCGCGGATGGCCCGGGCCTCGTCGGCCTGCTTGCGGAACTTGGCACGCTCGGCCTGCTGACGCAGCAGGATCTCGCGGAACAGTTCCTCCGGCGGGACCACGCGGAACGCCACCAGCCGGGACCGGCTCGTCTGCGCTCCCGTGTAACACGCGTCGGTGGCGACCGCATTGAGCGTCACCAGGCTGCCGGCCGGCAGGTTCATCGGATCGAGCTCTAAGGTATGCGCTTGCTGCACCTCCAGCTCGGTGGCCGGGCTCGCGGGACCAAAGAGCGGCACATCGCGCGTCGTGGCGAGCAGCTTGGCCGGCGTGGCGGGGTCGGGCGTTTCGATCTTCATCGACAGGCCGGCGCTGGCGACGCCGTAATCGTCGCGGGCATCGATCGTGAGCGGGATGCGCGCCTTGGGCGTGACGCGCTGGCGCACGCCGGTGAAGCCCAGGGTTACCCGCGGCGGATGGTCCGTCTTGAGGCCGATGGCAACTTCCGTCGGCATCGACGCCAGATGCGCGTCGCGGCTCACCAGGTCGATCTCCAGGCGGATATCGGCCTCATGGTCCCAGGTGACGGAAAAATGCTCCCCGTCCAGTTGCCGCAGGTCCGACGTCGAGGGGCGGGTGGTGGATGAGACCACGCGCGCCGAGTCGATCGGCGTGTTGGCGGTGAAGAGCAACTGCATGTGCGTGCGCGGCAGGAATGAGAGATCGGAGTCTTCGCCGGAAAACGCGTGCGTTTGCGGCTGCGGCTCAGTGGGGTGCTGCGTGATCAGCTTGAGATCGGTGATCCGCGGCCGGTCGGCGGGTCGGAGGGTGATGGGGCCGAGGATGTCGTCGCCGCCGCGTATTTCGACGATGGCGGCGTCATGGATGCCGGGCGAATCGTAGCGGAAATCGTTGTGCCCGAAAGCCGTGAGGCTGCTGTCCACCCGGCTGGCGTGCCCCTCCCTGACCCGGATGGTGACGCTCTCAGGGACGACGCTGCCGTCCCTGGCGCTGACCCGCAGCAGGAAGGGCTCGCCGCGCGGGACGACCAGGACGCCGTCGCTGATGCCGGCGACTTGCAGGTAGGTTTTCTGCGGCCAAGGCTCAGTGGACCCGAGAAAAGTGCGGGCCGCCCAGAGCCGGACCGTCGCCGGTGCGGCAATGACCGCGATTGCGGGCAGGAGGAGGGCGGCGGCCAACAGCAATGCGGAAAGATTACGGCGGCGATCGTCGAGCTGCGAGCGGTAGTCGAGCCCGGCCAGCGCCTGCTGCGAGCGCAGCACGGCCTCGCGGACCATCGCAGCCGACGGCGGGTCGGGGCTGGCCAGCAGCGCCGGCAACCCCATTACCGTAGCGACGCGCGCCGTGATAGCTCCGTCAGCGCCGGCGGCGCGGTCCAGCGCGGCTGCCAGCGTCAGGGGGTCCAGCCTCGACCAGAGCGGCATGACGAGCTCGCGACAGGCCAGCACCAGCAGCGCGGCCGCCCCAGCCGTCAGCACGCCGAACCGCACCGGCGGCGACAGGCGGAACGTGCGATCCAATACGAACGTAAGAAATGCAACCGCCACGGCTGCCGCCGTCAGCCGGGCGATTCCCTCCAGCAGGAGTCGCCCGCGCACCTGGCGCCGGAAAGCCCCCATCCACTCGGCAAGCGGCCGGTGGATCTCTGTATGGGGGATCGACTGTGGGTCGAGCATTGTCATGGGCTAACCCGCTTCAAAACTAACCGTTGCCGGAACTTGCCTGGGTGCCAGGGGCACGCGTACTCGCTTGCCCCTGGCACCCAACCGCTCCTATACCAGCCGCAGGCGTTTTCGCAGGACCCACTCCAGGATCAGGGCCACCAGGACCAGGCCGTAAAGGAGCGGGGCATTCCAGATTTCCTGGCGGTCTTCCAGGACGCGGGCGACACGCCGGGTCTTGAACGCGTCGGCGATCGCCGCGGCGTCGGCGGGCTCGAAAACGCGCGAGCCGGACGTGCGGGCGATCGCCCCGAGGGTGGTCAGGTCCAGCAGCGGGCTGTCGTATTCGAGGTTGGGCAATTCCACCGGCACCTCCAGCGTCGCCGCCCGCGCCACGCCTTTCAAGTCCTGTTCGCCCGACCAGACGCGAACGAAATGCGTGCCCGCCTTGTCGGCCGGGAATGCGGCCTCAAAGGCATTGGGATTGCCGGCTTTTTTCGTCAATGAGATCGGCGCCGGCACGTCGTCGCCGACCTGCACTTCGCCGTGGAGCGTTTCCAGGCCGGCGTCGCGGTCGGCGGGGTTGTCGAACGTCGCGGTGAGGGTGACCTGGCTGCCGGGGCGATAGCTGGTGCGGTCGGTAGCCAGTAGGTACGGATAACGCCCGCCGAGTTGCTTGCTCCTGCCGGCCCGTTCGACCAGGTGGGCCCAGAAGCTGTCAAAGAAGCGGTCGTCGAGGTATCGCCATCGATAAGTGGAATCGAACCCGACGAAGAACGTGCGCCCCGGGCCGACCAGTTGCGTCGCCAGCAGGACGTGCGGGCCGAACTCATTGCGCATGCGCGGGTCGGCGTGGCGGGCCAGGACGGTCGCCCCGGGGCGGGCGCGGGTCACGGGGAAATACCAGTACATGCCAGGGAGGCTGGCCAGGACCGTTTCATTTTCCTCGGGCCGGTCGGCGAAGTTGAAGATGGGGTCGGTTTTTCCTTCGGGCGTGATCTCCAGCTTCCAGGGGGATTGGGTGGAGAGTTTGACGGTTACGTCGGTGTGATAGAGCCCCGGCTCGACGCTGACGGGGAGCATGTTAAGCCAACCCAGGGCGGGGTCGTCGGGGCGGTCGTACAGGTTCTTGGTGTTGCGCTCGCCGGCGACGTAGACCAATCCTCCGCCGGCTTTGGCGACGAAGTCGCTCAAGAGCTGCGAATAGCTCGAGGGCCACAGGTTGGGGTCGGGGTCGTAGAGGACGATGCAATCGTAGTCGTTGAGTTCCTCGGGGGTTTCCGGCAGACGCCGGATGCGCGGGTCGCCGGGCTGCTCGTAATCGGGGTCGGAGGTTTGCAGCCAGGTGCTGGCGCTGATGCGCGTGTCGCGCAGCAGCATGGCCCGGATGAACTCGACCTCCGGGAACGTCTCGCCGGCAATGAACAGCACCTTGATCTTGTCGCGGATCGCCCGGACGTCGGCGCTGGCGGCGTGGTCGCCGGCGTGGAGCTCGGTGCCGGCGTCCTCGAGGCGGGCGCGCAGCCGCAGGCGGGCGGGGCGGTCTTCCTTGAATTCGAAGGTGGTGTCCTGGAGCTGGCCGCTCTCTTCCAGGACGATCTGCTGGCGGCCGATCTCCTCCCACGGCCCGCCGTCGCGCGACCGTTCGACGACCACGGATGCCGGCTGGTGTGCCATGCCCTTGGATTCGACCAGCACGTGCAGCGCGCTGGAATCGCGCACGAACACGACGGGGGAGACGTCCAGCTTGGTGATGCGGGCCACGCGCGGCCCCTGAACCGTGCCGATCGCCAGCGGCACGACCGGCACCCCCTGGCCCGCGGCGAACTCGGCGGCCTTGGCGGGCGCCTCGCCGGCGTTGGATTGGCCGTCGGTGATGAGCAGGATGCCCGCGAGCGGCTGTCCCTGGTATGCCGCCACCGCCTGACGGATCGCCGCGCCGATCGCCGTGGAGGTGGTGTCGATGGCGCAAGGATGGGCCGCATCGCCCGGGTGGATTGGAGGCGCTGGCTGCGTTGCCGGCGCCGTCGTCGGGGCGACCAGCGGCCCAAAGGCCGCGGCGAAATTGTGCCGGCGGACGATGCGGTC
>Ga0182024_10022727_pt1 | contig 11288 bp, 15 predicted proteins | sample P32metaG_FD_120480 | JGI IMG/M metagenome (GOLD analysis project Ga0182024, IMG submission 120480) | Permafrost microbial communities from Stordalen Mire, Sweden - P3-2 metaG (Illumina Assembly) | ecosystem: Environmental > Terrestrial > Soil > Wetlands > Permafrost | place: Sweden: Stordalen... | reverse complement strand
GGCACCTCCCGAGCCCGTGAAGCCGCGACGGTCAGCTTCCTTCATGCGTTCGTCGAGGAGCTCAAGGCCAACGGCTTCATCGCCGATTCCCTGCGTCGCTCTGGCCAGCATGACGCGAGCGTCGCTCCGCCCGCAGCGTGAATAGCCGAGTCACGCGAAGGGATGCCGTGACAATCAGTAGAGCGAGGTCGTAGTACCCGCGTATCAGACAGCGACTTCAGGAGCTCCGCACTAGATCGCGACGCGGAACGGGCGTCCTAATTGACCGTCATTGGTATGGGACGCTCGAAGCAATTAGCCACTCGGGGATGTCGACGGTCCGACGAACGAGCCGCTCACCAACATTGGCGAAGGACCCCCAGATGCGCCTCCGGTACAGAGCGCCGTAGGAGATGACCTCATCGGCGTCTCGCCAGGATGGCTGGCCTCAGTTGGTGGCAGCGATTCGCGTCAGCAGGTGGTTCGTATTGATCCAGCAACTGGACGGTTGACGACAATCGCTACCTTTCAAATTCCGCCAAAGGCGGTCCTCATGGCGGACCTGGTCGAGGACAATTCGCTCTACGTCCTCGCGGGCGCGGACGGTTCGCAAGAGGGCACCCTCTACCGAATCCATTTGTAGATTTGAGCCATCCTCTGCATCACCAGACGACCGAGGGAGCGTGCATTCGATGGCTGAGTCGTGGAAGCAGGCCAAAGCAAGCGACGTCACCGTAGGCGACGTCATCAGGACCCAGTCCGGTGACGTCGTGAAGGTGTCGCGTGTCGACGAGGGCTTCATGGGCAACGAAGCAATGCTCGCTTTCATCGAAGACACTCCCGAGCGCTGGTACAAGCGGCCATCGAGAAGAGACGCCGACCTGGAGATCCTCGAAGAACAGCCCTAAGCCTCCCGCCACCACGCTGCCCATCGCGAGCAACGAGACCACGAGCACCGCAAGGCCGACGGCATCGGCGAACTCCCGAGCTGACCGAGGTCATAAGCGCGAGGACCGGGAGGACCGGGAGGTCAACCCCGAGAAGCTGACTCGCCAGCGATCGCGGTGGTCGTCGCACCGCTTCGCGCGTCGCACTGCTTCGCGCGAACTCAATGGACCTCGGCAGCCGCCTCGTTAAAGAACCGGTCGTAGATCCGCAGCCGCGAAGCGATCGGCCCGAGATTGAAATCGGGAACGATCACCTCGTCGACGCCCGCTGCGGCGTATTCGCTAAGCGCCTCGGCCAGTGCCTCAGGTGAGCCGCGAAGCGTCGCTTGTGCCGAGGGCGCGCTGGTCGCGCCGTCGTTCTCACCTTCCATGACCCAGAGAACCTGCGCCGATTTGTGGATCGTCGCGGGATCCCGGCCAACAGCGGCGCAGTGCTGCGAGAGCACCTCGATCTTGTGACGAAGCGTGTCGGGTGTTCCCCAGCAGTTCCACTCATCGGCGTACCTCGCAACAATGTTGAGCATCACCTTTTCGCCAGCGCCGCCGATCAAAAGCGGAATCGGGTCCTGGATCGGGCGCGGCTCGAGCGGGGCGTCGACGAGCTGGTAGTACTCACCGTCGAAGGTAGTGCGCGACTGGCTTAGCAGCGAACGGAGCACGGCACATGCCTCCTCGAAGCGCTGCAGCCGCGGCCGAGGCAAAGGCAGCTCGATACCGTAGGCTTCGTGCTCGTTTTGCTGCCAGCCTGCGCCGACGCCGAGCACGACTCGACCGTCGCTGATGTGATCGATCGTAGCTGCCATGTTCGCGAGCACCGCCGGATGGCGATAGGTGTTGCCCGCGACAAGCGAGCCGAGGCGAAGGCGAGGTACGAGCGCCCCAAGCGCCGCGAGCGACGTGAAGCACTCTCCGATGCCGGTTCGCTCCGCGTTGTTGGTCATGAAGTGGTCCGCGAGATAGAGCCGATCCCACCCGGTCTCTTCGGCGTGGCGAGCAGTCGCGACGAGATCGCTGAAGGGTTGCGAGAGACTGGGCCAGACGCTGAGCTGCATGCGACGAGCCTACGGCGGCGGGACGCTCGCGGCGAGTTGCCGCAAACGCACCTTGGTGAGCTGTCACGGGCTCTGGCCGATGCCGCGATCGTCGCGCCCAGGGAGCTTCGCTGGCACAGGCGAAGGCCGCCGCAGGTGACAGCAAATGTCCTGGTCCACGGGCGCTTATACGGCACAGACAGCGCTCGCCGCAGGTGTCCTCGACGAGTTGCAGATCCACCAGGTCTCGGTGCTGTTCGGCGGTGGGCGCCGCCTTTTCGAATTGTTGCCGGCGAGGGTTGAGTTGGAGATCGTTCGAGTGATCGACACCCCAGAGGCCACACACATCCGATACCGCATTGTCTCCTGACCGTGACTTGTCCATACGCCCGAATGTGCCGATCGGGGATGATGTTGGGGGCATCCCCGATGCGCCGGATGGTGGCGCTCAGCCGGCAGCGTTATTAGGATCAGCTGATCCATCCGAAGCCGCGACCGCTTCCGCCATCGGTGCTTCGCGAGCCCCTCGTGCTGTGGGCCGGACCGGAGCTCGGGCTCGGGTGCGAGCGGATCATTCCCTACCCTGACGGCTTCGAGACCGAGTTGCGCCGGAGTGGTGGAATGCCGCCACCCGCTGTGCCTGCCGGAACGATCCTGCCGCAGCCCCGACAGCACGACCCCTGGGAGCGTCCAGACCGGTTCGTCGGGCTCCAGGTGAGCGTGACCTTCGCCAACGGCGTCCACATGCTGCGGGACGATCTCGCTGGCCCCGATCAGCAGGCGAATTTTGCCCTCGTCGTCAGCCGCTTCTGGCGGAAGGAGACCGACGCGGACACGCTATGGCTCTGGATAGCACCGCTCCCTCCCGAGGGTGAGGTCACGCTCGCGGTGAGCTGGCCCTCCTGCGGGATCGAGTCCGCCGCTGTTGAGTTCGAGGGAGCCCTCGTCCGTCCAGCGCGAACCGAATAGGTGCCCACTACCGATCCTCCAATTTCGGCGTGTGCCTTTACGAAGCCGCACTGGGACAGATCAGTAGAGGAATTTGACCTTCGATCCGGTGTTCTGGGGCGCGCCGGCCAAGAGGTCCTTCCCTCGAACGTCACGCAGAGCAGCCCTATCATGTTCTATGGACGTTCGACTCATTGACGACGTAAGTGACTTCGCCACCGCCGCGGCGAGCTTCCTACAGAGGGAGCCTTTCAGCGCGAACGTCATCGCGGTTCACGTTGACGGGATCGTAAGGCTGGGCCGGCCGCAGCTGCCTGGGTCCGTATGGGCGATCGCCGAGGAAAACGGCGAGCTCGTCGGCATCGCCATGCAGACCCCTCCCTTCGCACTGTTCCTGCCCCATCTCGAGGACGCGGCGACTGAGTCGATAGCCGAAGCACTCGCTGAAGCCCACTTTGACCTGCCCGGTGTCAGCGGCGAAGCATCGGCCGTCAAGCGCTTCGCGGTGACCTGGGAGCGCCTTGTCGGCAAGTCTTCGATCAAACGGAGGGCGATGCGACTTTACGTACTCGGTGACCTCCGCTTGCCTGAGGCAGTACCCGGTGCGGCCCGCCGGGCGGATAACGGAGACCTTGAATTGGTCCAATCCTGGTTCCGCGCCTTCCAAGACGAGGTGCCGCCAACTGCACCCGCAATAGATCTTGCTGGCGTTGCGCAACGACGCGTCTCCCAGGGCGAGGTGTGGCTCTGGCAACACGATGGTCAAACGGTGAGTCTGTCCGGCGTGAGCGCGCCAGCGGCCGGGGTAGCTCGCGTTGGGCCCGTCTACACCCCTCCGGCCTCTCGACGGAGCGGGTACGGCGCAGCCGTGACGGCAGCCGCAAGCCAGGCGGCAGTCAATGCTGGCGCGACGAATGTGGTCCTTTATACGGACCTTGCGAACCCGACCTCTAACTCGATCTACCAGGCCATCGGCTATGTCCCTAATCACGATGCTGAAGAGCGGGACTTCGTCTCCTGACCGGTGACGCTGGGGGCACTCGACGCTTAGCCGTCGTTCCTGTCATGGAACAGGAAGGATCAACCGGGTCGCGGGAACTCCGGGTGACCCTATCTCGCCGTCGGACGGCCACTGTGGCAGAGTTCGCCTCGTGACGCTCCCGGCCATGCCATGGCGCATACTTGCGGTCTGCGCTCTCTTAGGTGGTCTTGTCGGTGCGATCGTCGGATTCATCCTGGGTCTGCATCATCTGCCTACCCTGCCGTTCGCAATCATTGAAGGCGCGATCCTCTTCGGCGTGCCCGCCTCGCTCCTCGGGGTCTTGCTGGTCGGCTGCTGGTCGTTGGTAAGGAGCGCCCGACGTCATGTCGCCCACCGAGGAATTGGCGGAGTTGGTTTCTCAGGGGGTCAGGCGCGCGAACCTTGATCACCCTGCACGATCTGCTGCACGTTCGCACGGCGGAGCGGGCGACGCTCCGCGAGTCCCGGCCGGTCGTCCCGGCCGAAACGTCACCCGCCCGGCAGCGTTCAGGGATAGGAGTAGGCAATACCTCACGGCCGTCCGACCCGCGGCGGCTCGCGCCTCGGAAATAGAGGCTCTCATCGCATTGCCGGGCGTTCGGCTGTCATGATGAGCAGAACTACTTCAAAGGAGTATCCGAAATGGCGATTCTTGTTGAGAATGTCTTTCCGGTCGGGGTAACCAATGAGCTTCTTGACGCTGTCACCGACGAGATGGGCGTCGACGTGCAACTGCCACCCGGTGGGATCTCGCATGTTCACTTCGAAAAGGGCGGCCGTGCTCACGGCGTCGACGTGTTTGACTCGGTCGAGACTTATCAGCAGTTCGTCGAGTCAACGCTTATGCCAGCGATGGGCAAGGTTGCTGCAGCAAGAGGCCTCGACGTGTCCAACATGGGCGAGCCCGAGGTGACGATCACCGAAGTCCATCGCGTCGTGCGCTGAGCACCCACCCATGGGCGGTCGTCTCCTCGGCACGTAGTTAGCGGCGGTGGCACGGACTCCGCGTCCTCGACCATCGTGACGCCGACTCGCGCCCACCCGGCAGCGAGGATTGCGATGGGCGTTGACGGTGAAGTTGTAACCGATCAACGTTTCGAGTGAGTGCCCGAGCTGTCCCACCAGTTCCGAACCAAGATCGAACTCAGGGGACACCCAAGGGCTGGCGCATGGGTTGAGATCACCCTTCCGGTGCGTCGCAGGAACACGTTCAATCGTCATCACTTCCCAAGGCCCGGGGACGTTGGACGTGCCGGTCATCGACGGACCGTCTGCCGTGTCAGCATGCAGACGCGGATCCCGGGGAGTCTTCGCTTGTAATGGATCGGTGAGGTCAGAGATAGGCCGATTGGCTCGGGGTGGGTCGCGCGGTAGCGATGGTGTCGACATCGCCGCGTAGTTGGTACAGCTCAGCGAGTGTGCAATCCCGCGATGGCGGTGTTCCGGCGCCTGCAAGCCATTCGACGGCCTGCATCCGGCTAAACGGAGTGAATTGGACGTCAGCGAGGCAACGCCCTGGTCGCACGACTGCTGGATGCAGTCCGTGCACAGGTTCGTTGGTGGTCAGCAGCAATAGCACGCGCATTCCGTGGCCGATAATGCCGTCGGTGAGGTTGAGGAGACGCCCTAGCGATGCCCCCGCTGACCGGCGCGCGTCTGCCCGGATCAACTCGTCGGCGTCCTCGACCACGAGGACCTTCCAGCGGTCAGGGCTGGAAGGTCCTCGTTCCCACCACTGATCCTCCGTTGTCACTACGTGCATCAGGTAGTCGGGGCCGCCGAAGAACTCCTCGGGATCCAGTATGAAGTGGAAGTCGGCCCAACCGATCCACTCCCGGGTCAGAGCACGGATGGCGGTCGTCTTCCCGGTTCCCGGCTCTCCGTACCAAAGGAGAAGCCTGCCGCCCCGTTCGGGGACCTGCTCCGTCGACATGACCCGAGAAAGAGCTTTGCCGACGTCGGCGGGGTAATTCTGGGAAATGGTTGCCCATTGGGGCGCCTCCATCCAGCGTCGGTATCGTGTTGGTGATCCCGCGCTACCAGCGCTCCACAGACTGACGCGCGCCTGCTCCCCCGGCTTGCTGGGGCCGGGAAGGCCGCCGCGAATCTCAGCTAGCACCTTTTCGGCTGTCTCTGGTGTCTCCGCGGTAACCAACACCTGTACCTCTGGCCGGCGCCGGACGAGCAGTAGGTGGACCCTCCAGCCATTCCCGTGGAGCAGCAGATGGTGCTCTCCGCCGTCCTGGTCGTACTCCCACGCGACGACCGCGTCCTCTGGGATGAAAGGATCGATGTCATCGAAGTCCGGAAACGACGCCTGGCGGGCGAAGGGCTGCTGTCCGGCAACGAATGGGAGCAGGGCAAGGTCGATCAGTCGCTGACCGAGACCGCGGTCTGACAGCGGCCAGACAGGCTGTACGAGTGAGAAGGGGTCGGTCGGCACGGCGATATGGAGAGGATACGAGGTGAGCGCTCTCACTGCGACTAATGCGACCAAAAAGTTGGAGAGGTCACGACGAAAGCTCGGGGCGTCCTGCCGGAACGCCCCCCTGTGCCGGCTAAAGACGGTGAAGACCGTACCCATAAGGTGGATGCCGCGGTTGTGTGTGACTGCGAGCGCGCGCAAGTTCGGGAGACAGCGGACTTGGTCGAGGGGCGCGGACACTTAACGTTCGCAGCTCCAACAGCCCGAGCTGCGAAAGCTCTGTTAGCACTTCACGGCCGAGCCCGACGCTGGGGGAGTCGGCGCCACGACGTGGCGCGCGCCGGGACCGGAGTGCGCTAGCGCCAACTGGTCCTCGCGGCCTGCTGGTTTAGGCCGAGCCGATCTCTCGATCAGGATGGGCGGGAGATCGTGAAGCGGACGCCGCTGACGAAGGCGGCCATGTCGAGGACGTCGACGATGACGGCAACGCCCTTGCGTTCGAGGTCGTGGTTCTGTTCGGACTCGATTGGGAGCTCATAGGCACGTCGACGCGTCTCGGGATCGGTAGCGATGTGGGCCTCGCCGTTGACGCTCACCATGACGAACGACGTGCGCATGTCGCCGTAGACGAGGGTGACGAAGGGGTTCTTCACGATCGCCGCGGCGAGTCCGTGCTCGGCGTCGCGGATCCACAGCGAGATCTGTCGCGGGCTGATCACGGCGGTCGAACCACGGTACGAAGAGTGAGGGACGTTGAGCTCGTCGACGTAGGTCACGACCATCGGCGTGTCGTTCGCGCGCGCGTGGTTGATGAGCCCCTTGACGAGCAGCGGGGTCTCCTCGACAGCGCCACCCACAGGCACGGGCGCCGTCTTGCCGCTGCCGACGCCTCCATCGAGATACACGTGGTTGATCTCGTCCTCAGCATTAAACCTGATGTCGAGGGTGATCGCGCCGGACGTTACGACCCGCAGACCGTCGTCCTCGGCGAAGGGCTCCGACCACCCGAGCCGCGCGAAGCCAAAGGTCACCGGCCACTGCCCCGAGACGCGCGCGAGCACCACCGCCCTGCCCGAGAAGACCGTACGCCCGATCGGGAAGACGCCCGGCTGGGAGTTCGTGTCGTAGACGACGTCGGGTGCGAGAAACGGTGCAAGCCGGTTGGCCGCGCTCTGCTCGCCGGTGCTCAACGCCTTCACGAGGTACTCGACGCCGAGAGCCCGTCGATTCGGGACGCTCACTGCAGGACCGGCGATCGTCATCGCGCCCCCAAGATCAGCCCGAACGCTTCGGCGCACGAACACTAGCAGGAGCCGGTCCCTCGTCTGGCCTCCTCGCGTTGGTCTCGCTCCGTTCGCTGGAGGCCGATCCGGGACCCTCAAGCGCCTGCTTGAGACTTGTGGCACCCAACGCCGGTTGTACGGGTGATTCCCGATGCGCCGGTATGTCTCAGCCGCCGGCGAGGAATGCATCACTCCCACTGCTGGCCTCATCCCGGCAGCGTTATGGGACGGTCCGACGCTGTAGTGCCGGACCGATTAGCAAGATGTCGATGCGCGATTGTTGGCATTTCCGACAGATCGAATCATCGGCACGCCCCATCTGGAGTCCTCGTGGACTCCAGATGGAGGTCCCGTACTAGCCAACTTCCCAAAGGCGACAGGGTTCTGGATGGCGCGCGTCGGCGGCCCGAAGGCACGACGAAGACAGTCGGTTCCTGGCCACTAAAGCAGCTCTTGGGATACGAGGAACCTGAGGACGAGGAAACTGATCGCTAATGCCGGAGGAGGTCAGCTGATGAACTAGGACCGGCCTTGGATAGGTGGAGCTGGCGTCGGCAGGGCGCGTTCAAGAGCTGCCCAGCTGTTTTCCTCGAGTCGGCGGTCCCGTTCGGCGCGCCCGCCACCTCGCACACCGAACAGGCGCTTCGCGAATACGAGGTAAATCACAATGGCAAGGTTGATGAGGAATATCACGATTTTGAAGATGCTGAGCTTCGTCGTGAGTTCATACACCTCCAATGGGAGCAGGATCGCTGTTGCAAGAAATGTCAGATATTCGGCCCAGCGCCTAGCAAGCCAGAGCCCGACCATCTCGGTCGCCTCAAGAGCCGCGTAACCGAGCGCCACTACACCGAGCTCGTCAAGGTGTTCCGGGTTATAGAGGAAGAACTTGTGGAATCGTCCGAGAAACCCTCGGAGCGCTCCGGGCCCGCCAGACGATCCGAGAAGCGAGTTCATGATGCTGTTGTAATCGCCCTGCAGCGTGTTGCGATGACTGACGAACACGAACAGAACGATTGCGACCCCGACGAGTAGAAGGACGTGGATAGCACGATCGATGGCGATTAGGCGGAGGACGTAACGATCCCGAAGCAATGCGCCACGAAGGGGTAGGGCGATTTCGTCGCGCGCCGGCACGGTCGCTTGTGAGGGTGTCTCCGGGATTGGATACGGAAACCACCCGTCACACCTAAGGCAACGAATCCACCGTAAGCCGTCGTGGTCGCGGACGATGAGCTGGTCGGCCGGAGTGACCGTGGCAGCATCGCGACCGACGTGCACGTGTCCGTGAATTGCACAGTCGAGCAGTTCCCATCGATGGGCAGAGTTCGAGGACATCTCGAAGACATCCTTACTGATCCGACCCGCCACCGCTCGCCAATTGCCTCAAGACATTGTGACCAACGAGGTAATCCCTGTCGCCTTCGTGAACGAGCTCGACTTCAACGCTCGCTGGAAACTCGCTCCGCAGTCTCCTGGAGCACGTCGCGAGATGAGCTCTTGGAAGGGCGCGACGTCACGCGAGACATTCGAGCTCGTTGAGGTGCGCGTCAACTGCGAGAACAACTCGCTCGGCTTTCGAGGGGTCCTCGACGTGGCGGAATTTGCTCACAAGAAGCATCGATGGCTTGCCGACGAACCGCTTCTACCGGCGACTCAACTTCGAGACGAGCGAAGCTAGAGCTTCTGGGCGACTGATCCGGGAACACCCACCGGAACTGGCCTGACCGCGGTGCTGATGCGAGGCCCGGAGACTCCGGTTGCTACATAGGAGAACTGTGGTTATCGGATTAGCCAGATTGGCGGTTCTTCGGATTCTGACGGGGTCCTGCACCCTCATCGGACGCCGATCGAGCCGAGCACCCGCATCGGTGAGGTGTCGAGAAAGTAGCTGTGCTCAAGCAGCGCCCGCTGAGAGATCCCGTACGAGATAGCAGCGACCAGACTCCCGGCACCTGGGCTGCTCGGGCTTGCGAATCGACATACAGCGCAGCCAGACAACGTCTTAGGCTCGTGTAGTCGCCGCTGGGTGCAGGGCCTCTTTGAGCCTCGGCGCCACAGCCGCCGCGCCAAATACCCGGAACGTCTCAGCACCGACCGCGGTCTCGACCACCAACCACATTTTTCCGCGGACTCGCACCCCGATCACGTTTTCTGGACTGCACTCCCAGTAGGTATCGGCGCGCCAACGCTCCAGCCGGTTCGGCGCGAAGCGGAGGCCAGCTTCGCTGGTGATCAGGCGACCGCCGGCGAGGCGCCAGTGGTACCGGCGGGCGGCTCGGATTGAAGGCATACCTGAAGCAACGGTCATTTCTGGTCGGAGCTTTAGTTCCCCGCTGAAATCCGAAGAGCCAGATTGGCCCGGTTAGGCGGGACGCCGCTATCGGCTGCCCGCACTGGCAGATGAAGCGCACGTGACCCGAAGGAGCTCAGATTCGGCACCGGGCGGCCGCGAGGATGCGCATACCCTGCAAAAGGGCGTCGCGCTCCCGGTGATACGGGGCGCAGCCTGACGGCATGAGCTCGTTACGCGGCTCCTTTGAGGAGCACAAGGTTGCGGTTCCCTGGCGGCACCGCCGGCGATTTGCCCAGGTAGTTGCCCGACTCTGCTTAGTGTGCGCCTTGAGGGCTGAGATCGTGATCTAGTGCCGGCCACCGGTAACGGTTACCGACTTTTCCTAGCCAAGGAGCACGCCATGTCCCGTCGATTCGTACGTAATGCCTTCATCGGACTTGCATCCATGGGATTGCTTGCCCTGGGTGGTGGTATTTCCGCTGCTGCCACTACTTCCCACAAGGCACCCACGACCGCCATTGCGTGCCTCGATGCACATGGCGGGTTGGTAGCTCCGACAAACGACGCCTGCGGTAAGACCCTGATACTTGTTCATCTCCCCCTTTCGACCGTCAAGGGCAAGCGCGGGCCTTCCGGGCCGCAAGGTCCCGCCGGTCCTGCGGGGACTCCAGGCGCAGCTGGAGCAACCGGAGCAACCGGAGCAACCGGAGCAACTGGAGCAACCGGAGCAACCGGAGCAACCGGAGCAACTGGTAGCAGTACGACGACGATCGAGAGGCAGCTGTTCTCGACCGGCACTGCCGGCGTGTATGGCGGCAGTGTTGATTGCCCTTCCGGCGATCTCGTGACGGGCGGTGGGGTTCAAGTGACAGCCCCGACTGTCGACGCCGACGTCGATACTTATCCATCGTCCACTTCGTCATGGGCGGCGGATGTGCGTATCAACACTACCGGCGACACCTTCACCGTCTACGCGATCTGCCAACTGGGCTGAGCGCGAGCTAGATCGACGCGCCGACACGGCTGAGAGATTCACCGCAGCCGCGCAGACCCATCGATCTAGCGGTCCCGTACCTGGTCTGTTGGATGCACCCCGGCACAGGTAGTCCGAGAACGCGCGCCGAGGGTCACGGCGTTAAGGCAACGCCGCGACAGCCTTCGAGATTGACAGAGCGTCAGTGGTGGCTTGGGACAGCGTAAGCGCAGACATCGCCGTGTACATAAGAAGGGCGCGGACGGACCGATCGATGCCGACAAGTACGGGCGACGGCGATCAGAGACGTATCGCCTCGCCACAACCACGCCAGTTCTCGGCCACTTCGGTTCCATTGGTGATTGCATCGTTCAGAACCGCGGTC
>Ga0182024_10022726_pt1 | contig 11288 bp, 10 predicted proteins | sample P32metaG_FD_120480 | JGI IMG/M metagenome (GOLD analysis project Ga0182024, IMG submission 120480) | Permafrost microbial communities from Stordalen Mire, Sweden - P3-2 metaG (Illumina Assembly) | ecosystem: Environmental > Terrestrial > Soil > Wetlands > Permafrost | place: Sweden: Stordalen... | reverse complement strand
TCTAAAAGCATCCACGAGAGGGAGCCAAATCCTGGGGTCCCAAGATCTCTACTTTCCAACTGCGATCCTGGTTTGTCGACAGCCTTGCCGGCCAAGAGAACGGATCAATCGAGATCCATCGCGGCCTTTAGCCCTTCCTCGACTTCACGCAGAGACTCAGATGGCAGAGCGCCGAGCCTCTTGGTCAGCTTAGCGCGATCGAGCGTAGTCACCTGATGACACACGGCGAAGCTCGTTTTCGACAGACCGCCAGTCCAGCCCGAAAGTTCTATTACGGTAGGTCCGCGCTTGCCCTGGGATGACGAGGTCGAGATCGGGACCACGATAATGGACCGCCATCCAGGCGTTTGGTTGAAACCGTCGTGAGATACCAGGATTACGGGACGCCGACCCGTCTGCTCCGATCCGGATCTCGGGACAAGATCGGCCCAGTAAACCTCGCCCCGCTTCATCTTGTTACCTTGCTCGTGCTCGAAATGTGCTCGATGGCGGCGGACTCCAAATCGGCGTCGAGATCGAGACGCGTTCCAGCCATTTCCGTAGCGTAGGCCGCGATGGCGTCGTGCCGCACCTTTCGGCCTTGTTGTCGCAGCCACCAATCGACAGCCTCGCGCGCCAGCGTCGTCGCTGGCACTCCAGTCCGCTCGGCCTCTGCTCTGAGACTCATGTACGTCTGCTCCGGCAGCGGTAAGTGAAAGTTCTTCATCGCCTCTTGCTTACGTCATTATGCCACGAATTGATGGCAGCGTCCGATGGCAATAGCAGATGGCGACGTCCTGCCAGCTTTCGCTGGCATCGATCAGCTTGCTGGCATGGGCCACCGGGCCAGCCGTCAGTTTCGTTTGCGGCTGATTTTCACGGCTTGCCCCCGCACCGCTTTCATGCCGGCGCGGATGGACCCTCGATCAAGCTACGCCCAAGCTCTACCAGGACACCAATCATTTGCCTCATGCCCCGGCCGGTCCGGTGGCTCCGTGTCGATTCGGCTGTTCGGTTCGGCTATGGGCAAACGGCGCCGGGAACCACGCTAGGTTGGTTGCGGCAGCCGCTCTGTTGGCAGCCAATCGTGGCTTGCAGCCCGGCTTCCAGCGGCATCTTCGGCGAGCGCGGAAAACTTGATTCACGCGCCCCAGTCAACCGCGCTATCCCAGCCATGCCCTACGCCGAACTGGCTATACAATAGACCCTAAGGATTTCCCCAAAAATGTCAAGAGCATCCCTTACTTTCGCGGCGGTGGCATCCTCCGCTCTTCTTTTGGCCCCACCGGCCCTTCACGCGCAACCAGGCGGACGCGGCGCGGCAACCGCGGCCCAACCCGGCGGGAGAACGCCAACTATCGAAGAGCGCACGGCCGGCATGCAGAAACTGGACGGATACTTCCCGCTTTACTGGGACGAGCGCACCGGAAATTTATGGTTGGAGATCGCGCGCTTCAATACCGACTTTCTGTACACCACGGGTCTCGCGGCCGGACTGGGTTCGAACGATATCGGGCTCGACCGCGGCTCGGAAGGCGCCGGCCGGCTGGTGTCGTTTCAACGCGTCGGGCCGCGGGTGATGATGGTGCAGCCGAACGAATCGTTCCGGTCGTCGAGCGCGAATGCGGCGGAGCGGCGGTCGGTGGAAGACTCGTTTGCGAAGTCGGTGCTCTGGGGCTTCGCGGTGGCGGCGGAGAGCAATGGGCATGTGCTGGTGGATGCCACGGATTTCTTCCTCCGCGACGGGCAGGGCGCGGGCGGCGCTTTGGGGGCGTATCGCGTCGACCGGACGCGTAGCGCATTTTATATGGAACGCACTAAAGCGTTTCCGAAAAATACCGAGATCGAAGTGACGCTGACGTTCGCTAACGAGAGCGCCGGGGGGCGCGGCGGCGGAGGCGGCGGGCCGTCCCAGGGGCCTCCAGCCATCCAGGTGGGGACGCCAGGAGCGGGCGCGGGCCGTGGCGGACGCGGCGGCGGGCGCGGCGACGGACTGTTTTCGGGAACCGTCGCGAGCGTGACGCCCACGGCCGAGGCGGTGACGTTGCGCGAGCACTATTCGCTGGTCGAGTTACCGGATAACAATTACAAGCCGCGCTATGACGACCCGCGCGCCGGGTACGGCGGCCTGAGTTACGTCGACTACAGCACGCCCATCGGCGAACCGATGGTCAAGCGGTTTCTGCGGCGTCACCGGCTGGAGAAGAGAGATCCGAATGCGGCGATGAGCGAGCCCGTGAAACCGATTGAATACTGGGTGGACCCGGGCGCGCCCGAGGACGTGAAGAAAGCGCTGATCGAGGGCGCGAGCTGGTGGAACCAGGCGTTCGAAGCGGCCGGTTTCCGCAATGGGTTCAAAGTGGCTGTGCTGCCGGAGGGCGCCGACCCGATGGATATCCGGTACAACATGATCAACTGGGTGCACCGTTCGACGCGCGGTTGGAGTACGGGCGGCTCGGTGGCCGATCCGCGCACGGGTGAAATTATCAAAGGCACGGTGACGCTGGGGTCGTTGCGCGACCGGCAGGACTATATGATTTTCGAAGGCTTGCTGTCGCCCTACGCCACCGGGAACGAGAAGCCGGACATCCTCTACCAGACCGCGCTGGCGCGCATCCGGCAGCTTGCCGCGCACGAGGTGGGGCACACGCTGGGCCTCGGGCACAACTATTACGACAGCGCCGCCGGATGGATTTCGGTGATGGACTATCCGCATCCGCAGGAGAAGCTGAACGCGGATGGGACGATCGATCTCTCGGAGGCGTATCCGGCGCGCATCGGCGAGTGGGATAAGGTGGCGATCAATTATGGATACCGCGTGCTTCCGGCCGGGGACGAAGAGGCGGCGCTGGGGCGGATTCTGGACGAAGCGTGGGCGAAGGATATCCGCTACATGACGAATCAGGACATTGACGCGCACCCGAAAGTGGATCAATGGTCGAACGGCGTGAACCAGGCGGACGAGTTGAACCGCATCATGAAGATCAGGCGCGCGGCGCTGAACCGCATCGGGGAGCATACGATACGGAATGGCGCGCCTATGGCGAAGATTGAAGAGCCGCTGGTGCCGATCTTCATGTATCACCGCTATTCGGTGGAATCGGCGGCGTCGATGGTGGGCGGCATCGATTACATTTATGGGATGCGCGGCGACGGGCGCACGGCGGTCAAGTGGGAGACGCCGGTGAATCAGCGGAAGGCGCTGGATGCGCTGGCCGCGACGTTGAAACCGGCGGAGCTGACGGTGCCGAAGCAGGTGCTGGATGCGATTCCGCCGCGTCCGCCCGGGTTCGGCCGGCACCGCGAGTTGTTCCCGCGCACTACCGGCGACGGATTCGATCCACTGAGCCCGGCGACCATCGCTTCGGATGTGACGATCGGTTTCGTGCTGCAACTGGACCGCGCGGCGCGCATGGTGGCGCAACATGCGGTGGAGCCGGCGCTGCCCGGACTCGAGGAAGTGATCGACCGGCTGACGAAGGCGGTATTCGACGCGGCGGCGGCGTCGCCATACGAAGCCGAGGTGAAGCGCGCCGAAGAGCGGGTGCTGGTGGATCGCGTGATGTGGCTGGCCACCGGGGCGCCGAACGGGCAGGTGCGGGCGGTGGCGTCATTGAGGCTATCGAAACTGGCGGCGCGGCTGAGGAGCGAGGCGGGCGCAACCGAAGGCGATCAAGCGCAGCACGCGCTGCTGGCGGCGGACATCAAGCGGTTCCTGGAGCGTCCCGCGGAAGCGATGGTTCCGATGCCGGCCGCGGCGGCCCCGCCGGGAGCGCCGATCGGCGGCGATACCGGGATGGATTGGCTGGCGCCGGCGCCGATGTGCACGTGGAGTAGCGTGAGTCCGGACCGGTGGGTTTCGTTCGATTGGCCGATTATGTAGGGAGAGTTGTGGCGCACGCACTCATGCGTGCAGCGTTCACACTCGTGTGAACGCGACATATTTCACTGCTCCTCAGACTCAGGATGTCGCCATCGTTCTGAGATTCTTTCAGGTTGGTAAGCCGCCGGTTCCGGCGGGCGGCGAGCCGGTTGCGGGTTATAGCGCAGTGACTCCGGAATACTTCGTCGCGCTACGGATTCCATTGAAGGCGGGCCGCTACTTTACGCCGCACGACAACGCTTCCGCGGCGAAGGTCGCGATCGTCAGCGAAGGCATGGCGCGGCAATTCTACCCGAACGAGAATCCATTGGGACAGCGGTTGAAGATGGGTGGCAGCGCCAATGCGCCCGCGGAGATAGTCGGCGTCGTTGGCGATGTTCGCGATCGACAACTGGAATCGAAAGGCCGCGCCACCGTCTACCAGCCCGCGGCGGAATATCCGAACACCTCGATGTAGATGTACTTTGCGGTGCGGACCGCGCGCAATCCGGTGGACCTGATTCCGCCAGTGCGCAACGCTTTGCGCCAATTGGATCCCGATTTGGTTTTGGATACCGTGGGAACCGTCGAGCACCTGGTGGATACGTCGCTTTCCGGCCGCCGCTTTGCGATGTTGCTGATGGCGGTTTTCGCCGGCCTCGCGCTGGCGCTTGCGATGGTGGGAATTTACGGCGTGATGTCTTACTCAGTCACGCAAGCCACACAGGAAATCGGCATCCGCATGGCGCTTGGCGCGGGCAGCGGCGATGTGCTGCGGATGGTGCTGAGCTATGGCGGCACGCTGATGGTGACGGGGCTGCTGATCGGCGTGCCGATGGCGCTCGGCGCCGGCGAGTTGCTGGCTTCGCAACTTTTCGAAACGCCGTCCAGCGACCCGATTACCTACGCCGCGGTATCGGTGGCGCTGATGGTTACCGGTCTGGCGGCTTGTGCCGTTCCGGCATTCCGCGCCACTGGCGTGGACCCGATGGTGGCCCTGCGAAACGAGTGACTAACTCGGCAAGAGCTTCGCCCTTGATATCCCTGCGGGATATGGGAGACAGGAGATAGGAGCGAGGAGACAGGAGTCAGGAGCCAGCATGGAAGCGGCGTACGCGCTGAGCAGACCAGACTTTTGGCGCGCAACTTGGGAGAGGTCATACCGGCCGCTATAACGAGTAAGTAAGTAGGCAAGGGCTTCCCCTTGATATCCCTGCGGGATATGGGAGACAGGAGTCAGGAGCGAGGAGCCAGCATGGAAGCGGCTTACGCGCCGAGCAGACCTTTGGCGCGCAACTTGCAGAGGTCATACCGGCCGCTATAACGAGTAACTAACTACTCGGCGCGCAACGCAGTAATGGGATCCACGCGCACCGCGCGCCATGCCGGCAACAGGCTGCCGAACAGAGTCATGGCCACGCACAGCGCCGCGGCCGCGAGGAAAGTCGGCGGATCGTTGGGCTTCACTCCGGCCAGCAGCGCCTGCATCGCCAGCCCCGCTTGATATGCCAGGATGGCGCCCGGCACAACGCCTGCTACAGCTACGAATGCAGCTTGACGCAGCACCATGCCCAGAATGTCGCGCGGTTTGGCGCCCAGTGCCACGCGCACGCCTATCTCCCGCGAACGCTGCGACACCGCGAACGAAAGCAGTCCATGAATCCCTACCGCCGCCAGTAGAAAAGCTAACGCGGCGAAACCGCCTAGCAGACGCGCCTGCACTGTGCGCGACGCGGTTTGTTCCTCAACGATCTTGGCCATGGTGCGCACATTCGAGACTGGTTGTTCCGGGTCGGCGGCGCGGATGATGCGTTGAACCGCGGGCGCCAGCGCTTCGGGCGTCCCCGTGGTTAGAATCGCCAGATCTTTGGGCACATAGAACGAAAAGTTGCCGCCCTGTTGCTTGTAAGGGAGATAGACTTGCGGTTCGCTATCCTGCTCAAGCCCGCGCACGCGGATGTCTGCCGCCACGCCGACAACCACCCGGTCGCTGAACGCAAATAGAAAGTGGCGGCCGATGGCGTTGCCGTCGGGCCAATATTTGCGCACGAACGATTGGCTGACCACGGCCACAAGCGGCGTGGACGACGTGTCCGAATCCGCCGGCTCGCGCCCTTGCAGCAGCGGGATGCGCAAGGTCTTGAAGAAGCCTGGCGTGGTGAAGCGCATGCTGGCCACGTCGCCTCCGGCCCGTTCCAAATTCTCGCCTTTGATCGAGACCGGCCAGATTCCGCCGCCCATCGTCATCGGCAAAAAACTGGTATAGGCCGCGCTCTCCACTCCCGGCAGACGCCGTACCTCCGAGAGTACGCTGGCGTAGAAACGTTCGCGCGCCGCATCCGCCGCATACTTCGGCGTTGGCAACGCGGTGCGCATGGTCAGTACGCCATCGGCGCGAAATCCGGGGGCGGTGGCCTGCACTCGCCACAAGGCGCGCATCAGCATGCCGGCCGAGACCAGCAGCACAACCGACGCCATTATTTCCGCCATCACCAGCGCCGAACGGAGCCGCTCTTTGCGACCGCCGCCCGCGCGCGAGCCTCCGCGCAGGCCGCTGAGATCGGCGCCGCGCCCCATCCGCCATGCCGGTCCCACGCCGAAAGCGATTCCCGTTACGAGTGTCAGCAGCCCAGCGAAGAGCAGCACGCGCGCGTCTATGGCGGGCATTCCGGCCATGGGCAGAGTATTGGGAACCAGGCGCGCCATCAAGGGCAGCGCGGCCATGGCGACCAATACGCCCAGCCCGCCGCCGGCGAACGCCAGTAACAGGCTTTCGGTAATCATCTGCCTCACCAACCGCTCGCGGCCGGCTCCGATCGCGGTACGCACCGCCAGTTCTTTCTGCCGCGCGATGCCGCGCGCCAATAGCAGATTCGCGAGGTTGGTGCAGGCGATCAACAAGACGCAAATCGCGGCCCCGCTGAGCGCCCACAGCAAGCCGCGCGATTTCTGGGAAAGCTCGTCGCGCATCCGGTTGATGGTGGCTGAAGTGCGGAAATTCTCTTTCGGATACTGGCGCTCCAGTTGGCCGGCAATCACGTTCATTTCAGCCCTGGCTTGCTGCAGAGAGATGCCCGGCTTGAGCCGTCCGACGCCTTCAATAAAATTGTTGTTACGGTCCTGATAGAGCACTTCCGGCAGGGCGGCAGGAATCCAAAGCCGCGTATCGCTCACGGGGAAACTAAACTCGCGCGGCATCACGCCGATCACGGTGGAAGGCACCCCGTCGAGGTTCAACCTTCGGCCCACAATTCCCGCATCGGCTCCGAATTCGGACTGCCACATCCGATAGCTCAGGATTACCGTTCCGGCGGCGCCCGGCTGGTCTTCGGCTGCCGTGAAGAGCCGCCCCATGAGCGGCTGGACACCCAGCGTAGGCAAGAGACCCGCAGTCACCGCAGCCGCATCGATCCGCTCCGGTTCGCCTTGCCCGACCAGATTCACCGGTTGTGTGGTGAACGCGCCCATGCTCTCAAACGACTTGCTCATGCGCTTCCAATCGCGGTAATTTGCGGGCGAAAGCTCCATGCGCGAATAGCTCGGCACGTTCTCCCATAGCTTGACCAAACGGTCCGGCCGGGGAAATGCCAGCGGACGGATCAACACAAAATCGGTAACCGAAAATGCCGCGGTATTCGCGCCTACGCCGAGTGCGATCACCAGAATCGCCGTCAGCGTGAAGCCCGGCGTGCGGCCGAGCGTGCGCGCGGTGTAGCGGAGATCTTGCCGCAGGATGTCCCAATGCACGGCGGCCGCATTCCACAGAGTTTCAAAGAGCGCGGCGAACCACAACCATGCGACGCCCGGCAACCCGGAGGCGTTGCGCTGGCGCCTTGCGAAAACGGCGCGCATCTCTTCGCCGTACTCGGCGCGGAAAGAGGCGGGGTAGAGCAGTAGCAGCGACTGGTAGTAACTCGGGACGTCGTAACGCTTCACGTTGTAGCTCGGCACGTTGTAATACCTCAGGCCCTCTCCGGCGCGAACCCGCGGGCGCGAGCGAGTTTCACCAATTGACTGAGCCGCGTCACCTCCGCGCGGGCGGTCGCCGCGCCGAAGGGAGTGATGCGGTAGTAGCGGCGGCGCTCGTCGTCCAGCTCAGGCGCGGGCCGATCGCGCGTCTCCACCAGCAGGCCGTGCTCCAGCATGCGTTGAATGGACCGGTACAGTGTGCCGGCGCTCAATTTGAGCTCGCCGCCGGTGCGGGCGGCCACGTCCTGAATGATGGCGTACCCGTGCCGGTCTTCATCGGCCACCGCCATGAGAATGTGGAACGTGGCAGACGGCAATGGCAGCAGGTCTTCGGGCTTGTCCACAGAACTATGATATATCCACAGTGGCTATATTGTCTATGGCTATACGGAAAAACCATTTACAATAAGGAACATGTCGAAATCGCTGTTTGCAGTTATGGCGGCCGCGCTGCTGCTGGCGCTGGCGGGCGTTGCCCAGAGCCCGGCGAAGAAATCCGCGCTCGATAAAGCCACGCTGGAAGCCTATATCCGGCATCTCTACGTGATGGATTCGCGCATCGTAGTGAAGATCTCGGATCCGGTTCCATCGGACGTGGCGGGGTTCATGGACGTGAGCGCGCATTGCGCTATGGGCGCGCAATCGCAGGACTTCAAGTTTCTGATCTCGAAGGACGGCTCGAAGATTCTCCAGGCCAGCGTCTTCGACGTCAACAACAACCCGTTCAAGCCCGATCTGGATAAACTGAAAACCACCGGAGAACCCAACTTCGGAACCGCCGGTGCGCCCGTAGTGCTGGTGGAATTCAGCGATTTCCAGTGTCCGTATTGCAAGGCGGAGGCGCAGGAGCTGCGCAAGAACCTTTTAACCGCTTTCCCCACGCAAGTGCGGCTCTACTTCAAAACCTTTCCACTGGAATCGCTGCATCCGTGGGCGAAGTCCGCGGCCATTGCCAGCCGCTGCGCGTTCAAGCAGAACCCCGATGCGTTCTGGGCGTTTCACGATTGGATTTTCGAACACCAGGCGGAGATCACCCCCGAGAATCTCAAGGAGAAGGTGCTCGGCTGGGCCAAGGACGTGAAGGACCTCGACTCTCTGCAGCTTGGCCAGTGCATGGATAGCAAAGCTACCGAGGCCGAGGTGAAGCAGGACCAGGCCGAGGGGCAGGCTTTGGAAATCAACGGCACTCCGACGCTGTTCATTAATGGCCGGCGCATTGGCCAGACCATCGATTGGCCGAATCTGAAGCAGATTATCGATTTCGAAATCGAGTATCAGAAGACGGCCAAGAACGCGGGTGACGATTGCGGCTGCGATTTGAAATTGAAGCTGCCCGGATTGCCGCAACCTACAAAGAAGTAAGCGCGGTAGCTGTGGGACAGGCCTCCGGGCATGTCATTCCGAAGCCCCGCAGCGCGCGAAGTGGCTGGCATCCCCGCGACCCGATCGACTGACTTGCTCGGGAGTTACCAGGCAATCTATAACGCGCGCGGTTAGTACACAATGCCGGCTATTTGTGGAGAAGAAGCGCGCGCAATCGTCGAGCGGGCTCAAACCCGGCCGAACAACTGATTCGCCGGCGCGGGAAAGGGCAGACCGATTTGGGCGCAGTACTTTCCGCGTCTGTGGCCGATCGCGCAGAAGGCGGCGCATCCTGGCGCGGGCTTGCCGCGGGAAGACATCGTCGATTCTGAACCGGACGCGGCGGCCCGAAAGCTCGCGGCTTCTGCTACCGGCAGCCATACTGAGGGACAATCGGATTATGGAAGAACGCGAAGCGATGCGCCGCTGGGTCGAGGCTTGGAAGGAAGCCGGGCCGGTACTCGACGCTATTCGCCGCCAAGAGATCCGGCAAGCCGACAATTTGAATGTACTGGCCTTGCTGGAATGCGCGTTCAATCAAGCCGTTCGAGAGATGCCCCTTCGTCCTTCTTCGGGATTGGTCGAGATGCAGTCGTGGTTCGCGAAGCTCGCGCGATGATCGATCTTTTTGAGACTGCCAGAGTACTGCAGGCGTTCTGCGATAAACAAGGGTGGCGCTCGTGTTTCATCGGCGGAATCGCCGTCCAGAGATGGGGTGAGCCGCGAGTGACTCGCGATGTCGATCTTACCTTGCTGACCGGGTTTGGAGGCGAAGACGAATTCCTCAATCCTCTTCTTGCCGCTTACCAGGGGCGAGTGGAAAATGCCGGGGAGTTTGCCCGCCGCTATCGCGTCCTTTTACTCAAGTCGCCGAGCGGCGTCGGTATTGACATCTCGCTCGGCGCCCTTCCGTTCGAAGAGGCTCTGGTCCGCCGCGCAACGACGTTTTCCATCGGTCCAGGCATCGAGATCCGGACCTGTTCCGCCGAAGATCTGATTGTTCTAAAACTATTCGCCTCGCGCCCCTTGGACATTCATGATGCCGAAAGCGTGGCGATTCGGCAGAACAACCGCCTCGACTGGGATTATATCGAAGAGCAGTTACGCCCCTTGGCTGAAGTTAAAGACCAACCTGAGATACTTCGAGAGTTAGTTCGCTTGCGTGAGCTGTAGGGCGTTAACGTTGCCGATATGGCCGCGTTCGCGCCGATGCCCGGTGCGAGCGACAGGACGGCAGCCGCGCAAAGACCCGGTGGAATGGGCGGTGGACAGGCAGGGATGCCTGTCCCACAATGCGTCACGAAATTGCGGGGTGCTTCTTGTGCCACTCCGTCAATCCCTGAAACATCCGCGCGGCGGCGATTACGGCGTGGTCGTTGCCCGCCCGACCGATGAACTGAATTGCCATCGGCAGTCCCTCGGAATTGAAGCCGCAGGGAACGGCCAGCGCCGGCAAGCCGCACAAACTCGATACGCCGTCGGGCGGCTTGGTCTGCGCGTTGCGATTCGCCGCCGGCCTGGGTTGCGGCGGAGGCTGCGCCGGGCCTTTCTGCGGCGGCGCTTGCTGCGGCCGCGGCGCGGGCGTCAAACGCTGCGCTACGGATTGCTGGCCGGCTGTCGCCAGCACGTCGAACGAATCGAACAGCTTGTCCACTTTCCGCTGCAGGAACGCGCGCACGCGCTGCACCTGGAGGTAATCCGTCGCCGAAAACTGTTCGCTGGCATAGCCGTTGATCTGGCCCAGCGGATCGTCCAGCCTCGAGCAATCGCCGGTGCGAATCAGTTTCTGGAAGGCCGAGGCGGCCTCGATCAGAATCGTCAGCTCCGCCGCGTCTTCAAACGGACCTTCCGGCATCTCGGCGTTGGAGACGCGCGCGCCGGCTTTCTCCATCGTGGCCAGAGCGTTGTTGACCGCGGTCTCTAATTCCTCGGGCAGCCGTCCCCAAACATTCGTCAGCTTTCCGATGCGCAGGGGCTTCGGTTCCAGATCGGACGCCGGATAGTGGAACGGTCCGGTGAATTGCGAATCGTGATCCTTGGGGTCGGGTCCGGCGATCGCGGAAAGGATCAAGCCGCAATCGTCCGCGGTGCGCGCCATGGGGCCGAGCTTGTCCAT
>Ga0182024_10022725_pt1 | contig 11289 bp, 9 predicted proteins | sample P32metaG_FD_120480 | JGI IMG/M metagenome (GOLD analysis project Ga0182024, IMG submission 120480) | Permafrost microbial communities from Stordalen Mire, Sweden - P3-2 metaG (Illumina Assembly) | ecosystem: Environmental > Terrestrial > Soil > Wetlands > Permafrost | place: Sweden: Stordalen... | reverse complement strand
GTGATGCCACCGTACTTCCGGCGCGACGTCTCACTGCCCGAGGACCTCGTCGAAGAGGTGGGGCGGATGATCGGCTACGCGCGGATCCCCAGCACGTTGCCGGGCCGGCGCGTCGAGGTGACCACCACCGCCGCGCCGCCGCCGGTCGAGGACGCGATTCGTGATGTCTGTGCCGGCGCCGGCTTCGACGAGGCGATCACGCTCGCGTTCGTCGGACCGGGCGACGCCCGCACCCTGCCCGGCCTCGGTCGCGATCGGACGGCCATCCCGCTGCGCAACCCGCTCAGTGAGGAGTGGAGCGTGATGCGCACCTCGCAGCTCCCACGCCTCTGTGCGGCGCTCGCCGCCAATGTCAACCGGGGCACGGCGGATGTGATGCTCTTCGAGCTCGGCCGCGTGTACTGGGAGGGCGAACGAGTCGGGCTCGCGGCCGGCTCGACCCCTGATGATGCGGATCTCGCGCTGGTCCCGCTACCACTCGAGCCAGAGCTGCTCAGCCTCGCCATCCACGTGGCGAGCGGATCTGCCGATGACTCCGCCCAGGCGATCCGACGCGTGCAGGCCGTCTTCCAGCGCATCGCCGAGGACCTCGACGGTGCGCAGCTTCGAGCCGAACCCTCGGAGGAATCCGGACTCCATCCCGGCCGGAGCGCCTCGCTCTCCCTCGGCGGCCACCCGGTGGGCATCCTCGGCGAGCTCTCGTTCGAAACGGCCGCCTCGTTTGAGATCCGGGGTCGTGTTGCCGTGGGCGAGCTGCGTATCGACGCCGTTGCGCCGTCTCCACCCCGGCCGAAGCGCTACGCGCAGCCGCCACGGTTCCCGGCGATCGTTCAGGATCTCGCCGTCACCGTGCCGGCCGACCGGCGCGCCGGCGATGCCCTCGATGCCATCCGCGACGCTCACGAGGCACTGCTCGAGACTGCGGAGCTGTACGACGAATATCGAGGCCGCGGCCTGCCGGCGGGCAGGAAGGGCTGGACGTTCCGGCTGACCTTCCGCGCCCCCGACCGCACCCTCACGGGCGAGGAGGCGCAGCGGGCACAAGAGGCAATCGCGACGGCCCTGGCCGAACGGTGCGACGCGGAAATTCGCCGGTAGGCGAGCCGCCGAGGGAGTGGTTCGCGCGGCCAACCCAGCAGGTCGCCCGCGACCTGGTCGGCTGCGCGCTGGTCGTTGACGCAGGAACGCCGAGCGCGGTTGTCGCCCGGATCGTCGAGACCGAGGCATACCTGGGCACCAGCGACCCCGCCTCGCACGCGTATCGCGGCCCGACACCACGATCACGCGTGATGTTCGGCCCGGCTGCACATCTCTACGTGTACTTCACGTATGGCATGCACAACTGCGCCAACGTGGTCACCGAGCCTGACGGCAGCGCGGGCGCGGTGCTCCTTCGAGCGGCTGCGGTGGAGGAGGGCCTGGCACTGGTGACGTTCCGACGCGGCGACACCGTGAGCCCTGCCGCGCTGCTCCGTGGGCCTGGCAATCTCTGCCGGGGAATGGGCATCACCCGGGCGGACGACGGCATCGACCTTCTCCACCCTGGATCTCGAGTCCACATCGAGCGCCGCCCCGGCCGGCCAGCGGTGGTGATCGGGACCCGCGTCGGGCTCACCCAGGCGGCTGACCGCCTGCTTCGCTACAGCTGGCTCGGCGATCCGGCGGTATCGCGCCCGATCCCCCGCGACCCTGGCGATGCGCCTCGACAACCGGAGAAAGCGAAGCGGTCCGGCTGACCCGGCACAAAAAGAAGGGGCCGGACTGAGCCGGCCCCTTTGATGAATGCACCGTACTTGATACGGCAGCCCGGTAAAAATTCCCGGGCCTTGAGTGGCACCGAAACCGGTGCCGGGTTCGGGAAACGCCCGGCCCGAACTCCTGGTTCTCACAACGCGCTCTCGCTCGTTTCCGAGCTGACCGGGGGACGCCGATTGCCCAGCGACCTCGACGGGGGCGCCTATGGTTGTGCGATCAGGGGCCCGTCAACCGGGCCTCAACCCTCCGCTCGGCCGTGCCGGAAACGCTGCCAGACGGTTCGCATCATTGGTATGCCTACCTCCGTCTGATTGCCGACGATACCTATAACGATAGACCCGTCTCCGCCTGACGGCAAGGTCCGGGATGTCTAGACTGGGTTCAAGGCTGCGCTAGAATCGGAACGCCTGTTCGTCTCGGAGGATCCATGTCCGGTCACAGCAAGTGGGCTGGAATCAAGCACAAGAAGGCAATCGTCGATGCCCGCCGCGGCCAGGTGTTCACGAAGGTCACGCGCGAGTTGACCGTTGCCGCGCGCGAAGGCGGCCCCGACGTGGAGGGGAATTTCCGGCTGCGCCTGGCGATGCAGAAGGCCCGTGAGGTGAACATGCCCGCGGACAACATCGAGCGGGCAATCCAGCGCGGCGCCGGTGGCAAGGACGGCGTCCAGCTCGAAGAGGTGCGCTACGAGGGCTACGGCCCGCACGGCGTTGCCGTGATGGTCGACACGCTCACCGACAATAAAAACCGCACCGTCGCCGGGATCCGCAACGCGTTCACCCGATCAGGGGGCGCACTCGGCGAGGCCAACAGCGTTGGCTGGATGTTCAATCAGCAGGGCGTCATCAGCATCGAGGCGGGCAAGCGCGATCCGGAGGAGGTTGCACTCGAGCTGCTCGACGCCGTCGATGTCGGTGAGGACGGCGATGTCAGCGTCGACGGTGATGAGGTGCTCGTCACTGTGGCACCGACGCGTTTCGAGGAGGTCCGGCGCACGCTCGAGGAGCGCGGCTACTCGGTCGACTCGGCGGAGGTGACCATGAACCCCACCACCTCGGTGCCGCTCGACGCCTCGCAGGCGCGTCAGGTGCTTCGCCTTCTCGAGGGTCTCGAGGATCACGACGACGTCCAGCAGGTCTACGCCAACGCCGAGATACCGGACGACGTCCTTGACGCTGTCAGCTGACCGCTGCGCCGTTCACGACACATGAGAGTTCTGGGGGTCGACCCGGGGCTCGCGCGCACTGGCGTTGCCATCGTCGACGGTGCGCCGGGTCATCTCGTCTTGCTTCACGCCGCCTGCATCGAAACCGTGCCGCAGACGAGTGAAGCGGCGCGACTCGCGATCCTCTTCGACCTGGTGGTCGATGCATGCAGATCGCTGCGCCCCGAAGTTGCGGCTGTCGAGGAATTGTTCTTCTCCACCAACCGGCGCACGGCGATGCGCGTGAGCGAAGCGCGCGGCGTGGTGATCTGTGCACTGGCGCGCGAGGGCGTCACGATCGCCGAGTACACACCGACACAGGTGAAGGAAGCGGTATGTGGGTACGGTGCGGCCCGCAAGCCGCAGGTCGCGCGCATGGTCGCCAATCTGCTTGGTGTGGAAGCGATTCCGGGCCACGACGACGTGGCCGACGCGTGCGCGGTCGCGGTGTGCCATCACCATCGAGGAAGCCTCGGCGCGCTGACGCCGCGAGCGCGGCAGCACCGTGAGAGCGCGCTCGACGTCGCGGTGAGCCGTGCACGCGCAGCATTGGTGCGCAGCGCTCGATGATCGCGCTGCTCCGCGGGGAGCTCGTCCAGCTCGGCGACGATCACGTCGTCATCGACACGGGCGGCGTCGGCTATGAGGTCTTCTGCCACCTGCGTACTATCGCGACCTTGCACACCTCGCGAGACACCGCGGTCACGCTGTACGTGCACACGAGTGTCAGCGCGGACGCAATCCGCCTGTATGGGTTTGCCACCCAGGATGAGCTGCGCCTCTTTCGCCTCCTCATCGGCGTCGAACGCATCGGTCCGAAGGCGGCACTCGGCATCCTCGGGCGCGCTGAGCTCCCCACGCTGGTGCGCGCCATCGCAGAGGGCGACGTGGCGCTGGTCGCAACGGTCCCGGGCATCGGGCGCAAGACCGCCGAGCGCGTGATCCTGGAGTTGCGCGACAAGGTGACCGCGCTGGAGCCACCGGGGACCTATCACCCGGCCGCTACAAGCGAGAGCCAGGCCGTCGCTGCGGCAATCGCCGGCCTGGTCGGGCTTGGCTTCCGGGAGTCCGAGGCGCGCAACGCTGTTGCGGCAATCGCCGTCGACGGTGATGGCCATGACGTCGCCGACCTCGTCGGCGCGGCGCTGCGCCGGCTCGACACCGCGGGTGCGCGATGAGCGACGAGCGCGTGGTCAGCCCTGAGGAGCTCGAAGCCGAGCGCGTTGCCGACACGGCGCTGCGGCCGCGCTCGCTCGACGATTTCGTTGGCCAGGAGGCGATCAAGAACCAGATCCGCATCCTGGTCGAGGCGGCCCGTCAACGCGGCGATGCGCTCGACCACGTGCTGCTGTACGGCCCGCCCGGGCTCGGCAAGACGACGCTCGCGCAGATCATCGCCGTGGAGATGGGGGTGAACATCCGCCTCACCAGCGGTCCGGCGCTGGAGCACCAGGGAATGCTTGCCTCGATCCTCACCAGCCTCGAGGAGCGCGACGTGTTCTTCATCGACGAGGTGCACCGTCTCAACCGGGCGGTGGAGGAGGCGCTCTACCCGGCGATGGAGGACCTCGCCTTCGACTTCGTCGCGGGCAAGGGGGCAGGTGCGCAGACGCTGCGGCTGACCCTCAATCGCTTCACGGTGATCGGCGCGACCACCCGAGCCGGTGCGCTCGGTGCGCCGCTCCGCGACCGTTTCGGGGTCACGTTCCGGCTCGACTTCTACGACACCGACGACCTGGTCGCAATCGCCAATCGTTCTGCTCGATTGCTCGGCATCGACCTCGACGACGAAGGCGCCGCGATGATCGCGAGACGGTCGCGCGGGACTCCGCGCATCGTCAACCGTCTGCTCCGGCGTGCCCGCGACTACGCGCAGGTGCGCGCTGCGGGGCGCATCGATGTCGAGGTCGCGACAGCGGCGCTCGACGTGCTCGGCGTCGACTCGATCGGGCTCGACGAGCTCGACCGGCGCGTGCTCGGCGTGCTCTGCGGCACGCTCGGCGGCCATGCCGTCGGCGTGCAGACGATCGCCGTGAGCGTCCAGGAGGACCCGGACACGATCGAGGACGTTGTCGAGCCATTCCTCATCCGGCGTGGGCTGCTTGCCCGCACGCTGCGTGGCCGCCTGGCCACCGCCGCCGCCTACCAGCATCTCGGCCTGTCCGTGCCAGCCGGTGCTCCCGGGGCGGCGGAGGCGCAGACCGCGCTCTTCGAGCGTTGAGGTCCACCGACTTCGACTACCCGCTCCCCGCGGAGCAGATCGCGCAGGAGCCGCTCGCCGAACGCGACGCGTCACGCCTGCTGCTGCTGACGCAGGACGGCGGGCTCGAGGATCGCTGGTTCAGTGAGCTCCCCGCGCTGCTCCGTCGCGGCGATCTCCTCGTGGTCAACGAGACTCGCGTCCGGCGTGCGCGCCTGACCGGTGTCGATGCGTTGGGGCACGAGATCGAGCTGCTCGTGCTGCAACGAGAGCCCGGCGGTGAGTACGAGTGCCTGGCTCGCCCGGCGCGTCTGGCATCACCGGGAGCACTGATCCGGATCAACAGCGAGCTCGCGGCCACAGTGGTCGGGGTGTCGGCGACGCATCGAGGTGGGCGCACGGTCACCTTCGACAGCGAGGATGCCGACAGCGCGATCGAGCGAGCGGGCGTGGCGCCGCTGCCGCCCTACATTCGCACCGAGCTGCACGACCCTGATCGCTACCAGACCACCTATGCCACCGGTGGCCCCGACTCCGCGGCTGCGCCAACCGCCGGGCTCCATTTCACCCCTGCCGTGATCGAGCAGCTCCATCAGTCGGGCATCGGCTGGGCGACGCTCCGCCTGGATGTCGGGCTCGCGACCTTCGCGCCGATTCGCAGCGAGCGTGTCGAGGATCACCCGATGCACGAGGAGCGCTATGCGCTCCCGGACGCAACGGTGACGGCGATCGAGCAGACGCGCCGTGGCGGCGGCCGTGTGGTCGCGGTGGGAACCACGGTGGTGCGCGTGCTGGAGACCTGCGCGCGCGACGGGGAGCTGCGCGCGGGTGCAGGCGCAACGAGCCTGTTCATCCATCCCGGACACCACTTTCGCGCCATCGACGGGCTGCTGACCAACTTTCATCAGCCGCGGTCCTCGCTGCTCGTGCTGCTCGCGGCGTTCGTCGGCGATCAGCGCTGGCGGAGCGCCTACGACCACGCGCTCGGTGCCGGCTATCGGTTTCTCTCGCTCGGCGACTGCATGCTCTGCTGGCGCGCGCCGTGACGGCGTTCGCGGTCGATGCCACCGACGGCGACGCGCGCACCGGGACGCTGGTCACGGTGCACGGTCCGGTCCGCACCCCGGCGTTCATGCCAGTCGGCACCCACGCCACGGTGAAGGCCCTGCACCCCGATGAGGTGCGCGCGACCGGCGTCGACATCCTGCTCTGCAACGCGTATCACCTGGCGCTTCGCCCCGGCATCGACCTCATCGAGCGTGCCGGCGGCCTGCATCGCTTCATGGACTGGGAGCACCCGATCCTCACCGACAGCGGCGGCTACCAGCTGGTCAGCCTGGTGGAGGTCGCGACCGTCGACGACGACGGCGCGGTCTTCGTCTCACCGTACGACGGCTCGCGCCTTCGGGTGACGCCCGAGGACGCGGTGAGCAACCAGGCGAGGCTCGGTGCCGACGTGCTCATGTGCCTCGACCATCCGGTCGCGCACGGCACCGCGCCGGACGCCGCGCGGGCGGCCACTGAGCGAACCCACCGCTGGGCGGAGCGCTGCCGAGCTGCGCACCCCGGCGACGGCCGGCTGCTCTTCGGCATCGCCCAGGGTGGCTTCGACGCTGACGCCCGCGCGGCGTCCGCACGGTTTATCTCGGGCCTCGATTTCGACGGCGTGGCAATCGGCGGCCTGTCGGTGGGGGAGCCGGTCGACACGATGCTTGCCATGACCGCCGCGAGCGTTGCCGAGCTCGCGCCCGGCCGCCCTCGCTACTTCATGGGGCTTGGGACGGATTCGGAGTTGCTTGCTGCTGTCGCGCTCGGGGTGGACATGTTCGACTGCGTGGTGCCGACGCGCCTGGCGCGCAACGGCAGCGCGCTCACCCCATGCGGGCGCGTGTCCCTGCGCAATGCGGCCGCGCGTGAGGACTTCGGCCCGATCGACCCCGACTGCCCGTGCGCCGCGTGCGCCGGGTTCTCGCGCGCGTACCTGCGCCACCTCTTCCAGTCGGGCGAGATCCTGGCCCACCGCATGGTGAGCCTGCACAACATCACCCATCTCGCCCGGCTCATGGATGCGGCCCGCGTGGCGATCCGGGAGGGATGCTTCGCCGAGTTCCGGGCGGAACGAGATGGCCGGCTCCTCTCGGCGCCCCGGTAGACTGGGCACAAGTGTTCAGGATCACGCGCTTTCGCCTGGCGGTCGTCCTCCTCGTGGTGGTCGGCGCCTTCTTCATTGATGGGTACAGCCTCATCTACCGGTACCTCGTGGTCCACCAGCCGCTGGGCACGACGCTGACCTCCGCGCCCACGTTCCTGGGCCGGCAACTCTTCATCCACAAGGGTCTCGACCTCCAGGGCGGCACCGAGCTGACCATCGAGATCTGCCACGGGCTCGACAACCCCAACGCCGAGTGTCGCAACGCGCCACCGCACGGCGACTCCCTGGCGCAGGCACAGCAGGCAACCATCCCGATCATCGACCTGCGGGTCAACTCACTCGGCGTCTCCGAGGCGAGTGTCCAGGCGCAGGGCGACGACCAGATCCTCGTGCAACTGCCTGGTGTCAGCCTGCAGCAGGCGATTCAGACGATCGGCACGACCTCCCGGCTCTACTTCGCGACCCCGGTCGCCGGGGCCGCGACCAACCCGCCGAGCGCCACGCTGATCGCCGACCAGCAAGGGCACTACGACGTCGCTCAGTTCAGCGACACGCTGAGCTACCCGGCGGGCTATCACTGGAAGATCGACAACAACATCGACGCCACCGACGTCAACTCGGCGACGGTGGGGACCGATTCGACCACCGGGGCCATCACCGTCGACATCAACTTCAACTCGGCGGGCGCGCAGGAGTGGTCGAAGATCACGACCGCCGCCTTCAACGCGTACGAGACCGACACGACGAACCCGCCTCCCGCATCGCAGATCGCGATCTTCCTTGACAACGACGTCCTGACTGCGCCGGTGGTGACCGGTGGCGGGCAGAGCAACCAGACCCAGATCACCGGCAACTTCACCTCCGACTCGGCGACTCAGCTGGCCAGCCTGATCAGCGCCGGCGCGCTGCCGGCCGAGATCACCACGGTCGCGAGCACGTCGGTGAGCGCGACCCTCGGGCAGCAGTCGGTGACGCTGAGCCTGGTCGCGGGGGCGATCGGCCTGCTCATCGTGATCATCTTCATGATCGGCTACTACCGGTTCCCCGGCCTGCTGGCGACCGTCGCGCTCTTCGTCTACGCGGCAATCGTGCTCGCGCTGTTCAAGCTGATCCCGGTCACCCTGTCCCTCGCGGGACTGGCGGGCTTCGTCCTGAGTGTCGGCATGGCGGTGGACGCCAACGTGCTGATCTTCGAACGAACACGCGACGAATTACGCCACGGGCGCAGTGTGCCCCTGGCCGTCGAGACCGGCTTCCGCCGAGCATTTCCTGCCATTCGTGACAGCAACATCTCGACGCTCATCACCTGCGCGATCCTCGCGATCTTCGGCACGGATGTCATCCGCGGATTCGCCATCACCCTGGCGATCGGCGTCATCGTCTCGTTCTTCACCGCGATCACCATCACGCGCTCGCTGTTCGCGTGGGTGCTGACCTGGAAGATCGGGCGCGAGCCGCGTCTCTATACCGAGATCCACGAGGAGTTCGCCGACCACCCACCGCGTGGTCGCTTTGACATCGTCAAGAATCGCAACTGGTTCTTCCTCGGATCGCTGGGCGTCATCATCCCGGGCATCCTGGCGATCCTGTTCTGGGGGTTCAACCTCGGCATCGACTTCAAGGGCGGCAATGTCATCGATGTCGGCCTCGCCCAAACGGCCACGCAGGCGCAGGTCGCCACGGTCATGGACAACAACTTCGCGAGCCTGCGACCCCAGGTGCAGGCGGAGGGCACGTCTGGCAATCAAGCCAGTCACTTTGCGATCTCCACACTGCCGTCCGACAGCGAACAGCTGGTGCAGATCCAGAGCGTGCTGAACAGCAACTTCAAGATCGCGGACAATCCCACCACCCACGCGCCCGACATCAGCATCCAGCAGGTCGGGCCGACGATCGCGGCGAGCCTGGTGACCGGCGCCATCATCATGATCATCGTGTCCGCGGCGGCGATCGCCGTGTACCTCGCGTTCGCCTTCCGCCGGCAGCGGGCGATATCGCCCTGGCGGTTCAGCGCATGCGCCTTCTTCAAGCTGCTCCACGACGTCTTCGTGCTCGCAGGGATCTGGGCGATCCTCGGACACTTCACGAACTTAGGTCAGGTCGACTCGCTCTTTGTCACCGCCGTGCTCACCTCGGTGGCCTTCTCGATCCACGACACCATCGTGGTGTTCGACCGCGTGCGCGAAAACCTGCGTGTCGGTCCGCGGCTGACGTTCGACCAGGTGATCAACCTCTCGACGGTGCAGACCATGACGCGGTCGCTGAACACGTCGCTCACGGTCGTGTTCGTGCTCCTGTCGCTGGTCATCTTCGGCGGCGACTCGATTCGCGGCTTCGTGCTCGCGCTGCTCATCGGTATCGTCTCCGGGACCTACAGCTCGATCTTCAACGCCAGCACCCTGCTGGTCGCGTGGGAGAAGGCTCGCGCCTCGCGGGCCATCGCGCCCCCACCGCCCGGCAGGCGACGGGTCGCTCCCCGGACTGCATAGGTCCACGCGCCCTGGGCGCATCACCACATATGAACAGCGACGACGTTTCCGGTATCGCCTCCCTGCTGCGTCCCTCGTTTGACCACCTCGGCATCGAGCTCGTCGACGTGCACTGGTCCGGCCATGGGCGCGGCGCCGTGCTGCGACTGGTCATCGACCGCCCGGGCGGCGGCGTGACCCTCGACGACTGTGAGCGCGCGTCCAATACCGCGTCCGCCGTGCTCGACGTGAATGACCCGATCGAGCACCCGTACCGGCTCGAGGTGAGCTCGCCAGGGGCCGAACGGCCGATTCGCCGCCCCGAGGACTGGGCAGCCGCCGTCGGTCGCCGGATCAACGTCCGGCTGCGCGAGGGCGACTCGGAGCTGGTGCTCGAGGGCAAGCTCATCTCGCTCGCGGGGGACCAGGCGGAGATCGAGGTCCGCGACCGCAGGACGACGCGCCCGGTCGCGTTCGCGCTCGACGCGGTGCTGGCAGCACGGATCGTCGTCGACATCTGATGGCGGCCCCGACGGTCACCCTGAGCGCGCTTCGCGACCTGGCGGCCGCGACGCCGCTCAGCGAGGCGGAGATCACCAGCGCGGTGGAGCAGGGGGTCACCGTTGCCTACCGCCGCGTGGTCGAGGACGACCCCCGGGTGCGGGCCCGGGTCAACCTCGAGTCGGGGACGTTCGTGGTGTATCGCATCGACGACGAAGGCATTGAGGAGCCGGTCGCGGTGGACGTCCCGGACTTCCCCCGCCAGGCCGCCGCGGCCGCACGCACCGCAGTCGCGGAGCGGCTCGCGAGCGTCGAACAGCGCCGTGTCCTCGGCGAGGGCGCGAGCCAGCGCGGCGTCCTCCGCGACGCGATCGTCGAGCGACGTCTGGGGACGATCTGGTACGTGGACGCCGCGGGGGTTCCCGGGATGCTGCCGCCCGAGGAGCAGATCCCAGGCGAGCGGCTCGCGATCCGGGATCACATCAAGGTGGTGATCGTCGAGGGCCGGCGGAAGGGACCCGACGCCGTCGTGGTGGTGTCGCGCTCCCATCCACAGCTCGTCCAGCGGCTGATGGAGCAGGAGGTCCCGGAACTGCAGTCCGGCCAGGTGGTGATCCGCGCCATCGCGCGCGACCCCGGGCGCCGGACCAAGGTGGCCGTGGACGCGCCCGACGGCGACGTGGATGCGCAGGGCGCCTGTATCGGCAGAAACGGGGTGCGCCAGCGCGCGGTGACCTCCGAGCTCGGCCAGGAGCAGGTGCAGATCGTGGCCTGGTCAGCCGACCCCGGAACCTTCGTCATGAACTCGCTGATCCCCGCCGCCGCTCGCGGGGTCGAGCTCGACCTCGAATCCCGGACCGCGCACATCTCGGTTGCCGCCGACCAGCTGTCGCTGGCGATCGGCCGGGGCGGCGAGAACGCGCGTCTGGCGGCGCGTTTGACAGGCTGGCGGATCGATATCCGCGGCGACGAGCCCCAAGAGTCCATGGAAGAGTCCATCGAAGAGTCC
>Ga0182024_10022724_pt1 | contig 11289 bp, 10 predicted proteins | sample P32metaG_FD_120480 | JGI IMG/M metagenome (GOLD analysis project Ga0182024, IMG submission 120480) | Permafrost microbial communities from Stordalen Mire, Sweden - P3-2 metaG (Illumina Assembly) | ecosystem: Environmental > Terrestrial > Soil > Wetlands > Permafrost | place: Sweden: Stordalen... | reverse complement strand
TCTCGACTTCAACGTCGAGGCTGAGGAGCTCGGCTTTCACTCGAGCTTCCTGGTCGAGCACCACTTCACCGGCTGGAACCAGGTCTCCGCCCCGCTGATGCTGCTCACTTGCCTTGCCATGCGTACCACGCGACTGCGCCTCGGCTCGGCCGTGATGGTGCTGCCCTGGCACAACCCAGTCCTGCTGGCAGAGCAGGCCGCGACGCTCGATCTGGTCTCCGGCGGCCGACTCGACTTCGGTATTGGGAAGGGCTATCGCCACAGCGAGTTCACCGGCTTCCAGATCCCGCAGCAGGAGGCGGAGGCACGTTTTGAGGAGGCCGTCGCGCTCATCACACGATCCTGGCTTGAGCGCTCCCGCTTCTCACACCATGGGCGCTTCTGGCGCTTCGAGGACATCGTGGTCGAGCCGCCGCCCGCGCAACGACCGCACCCGCCGTTCTGGATGGCCGCCGGGAGCCCGGCATCGATCCGCAAAGCGGCCGCGCGCGGCTTCAACCTCATGCTCGACCAGTACGCGTCCCCCGAGCAGATCCGCGAGCGCATGACGCTATACCGCGCCGAACGTGAAGCGCACGGGCGACCGTTCGATCCGATGGGAGTCGTCGTGGCGCGCCAGCTATACGTCGCGAGGGATCGGGCGGACGCCGAAGCCGCTCTTGCTCGCCAAGCCAAGTACACCCAGCGCACGGTGAGCGTGTCCCGCTCGCCTGCACGCAAGGGCGGCTCGCATGTGCTCGCCTACGCGGGAAAGAGCGGCGACACCGAGGAGCACGCGCTCTATGGAACACCTGAGGAAATCTGCGCCAAGCTGGCGAGGTTGAATGCCGCCGGCGCTCGCTACATCCTGCTCACCGTGCTTGGCGGCAAGGAGCAGCTGCGACGGTTCGCGCACGAGGTCATGCCAGCGTTGCATACGGAGAGCGGGAGCGACGGGACTCGAACCCGCGACCTCCGGCGTGACAGAAGCGAGGACGAGGACGAGTGACCTTTGTGCCTGCAAACTCTGTAGTTCTCGGGAGATCACCCGCTGCGGCTTGATTGCCGCGGATAGCCGCAGTTTGCGGTCGATTTCATTCCGTTTGGGCACCGCGGCCAAGCCAATGGTGGGCGTCTTGAGCACGTTTTTGTACCACTGGCTGTCCGAGCCGGTGACCGGTAGCAGATACAGGCTCTCGCCCCGCGTTACGAACCACAGCGGACGGGAACTCTGGCGTCCAGAAGTCCGACCGGTGGTCGTGAGCTCGATCTCGTTGGTGTCGTTCAGCGCGTTCTTGAAATCGGCGACCGCCATTTGGTCCTCCGCTTTGGTGTTGGCTGAACTCGATGCTCGCCCTCACGGCCCCAGTGGCGACGGCGGGATGCGCGTGGAGCCGGTCACCTCCGGGGTCAGCATTCCGATCCGGTCGATGTAGCACCAGGCCCACTCTTCGCCGGGTTCGAGCGAGCGGATGATCGGGTGGCCGGTCGCGTTCGCGTGGGCGGTGGCGTGGCGGTGGGGAGATTGGTCACAGCAGCCGACGTGCCCGCATTCGAGACAGATGCGCAGGTGGAGCCACTTTTGGCCGGCGGCCAAGCAGTCCTCGCAGCCATCGACCCGCTCCGGCGCCTCGACGATCTGGATGTGATCCCGGTGACTGCAGAGGACCATGCATCGAGAGGCTCCTCGCACCGCGGGGCGCTGTCATGGCATGGACGTGCGATGTGTAATCCCGATCACGAGCGTCTCTTGTTATCGCCCGCGAGCCGTGTCAGCTCGCCCCGCGAATTGATGTCGAGCTTTGCGAAGACGCGGCGCAGATGGCTGCTGACGGTGTGAGGAGAGACGAACAGCTGCTCGGCGACTTCGCGGTTGGTGAGTCCTTGAGCCACGAGCCGCGCAACCGCGAGCTCGGAGTCCGTCATCGCCGCCCACCCCGTTTCCTCTCGCTCTGGAGTGACCAGTCGGCGGCGCACCCCTTGCGCTCGCAGGCGACTCCGAACCCGACCGGCGTCCCAGGCCGCGCCGGACTGCGCGTAAATGGTCAGTGCTCGCCCGAGCGCCTCGATCCCTTCCTCGGTGCTGCCGGACTCCACGCGTGCGGCCCCCAGATCCTCGAGCGCCGAGGCCAGCGCAAGCGGGCGTGGGCCACCGTCAAGGAGCTCCACTGCGCGTGCGAATTGCTGGTCGTCGCCGGTCAGGATGCCGCGCGCATGGACTGCGGTGGCGGCAATCGTGCGCGCACCCGGATTCAACTCGGAGCGGCGCTCAGCCGCCGCCACGGCGCTCGTTGCCAGCTCGCGGTCGTTCGCCGCGATTGCGATGCGAACCAGGTGTGCGTCGTCGGTGACCTCCACCGGGAACAGCGGCACGATCGACTTGCGCTCTTCCTCGCCGAGCTCGCACAGCCACCCCCGCGCGCTGGGTGCGTCGCCTGCGGCGATCGCCTGGAGCGCGAGTAGCCAAGCGGCTTGCCGGCGAAAGCTGGGAGGGCCTTCGTCTACCAGGCCGCGGGCGAACGCCGTCGTCATTCGCTGCAGGCGCGCATCGCCTACGTGAAGCGCGACGCGTCCGAGCGCAACGACCCCTGCCACATCCAGAATGCTCTCGTAGCGGTCCTCCTGCTCAGGGCTGAACTGCCCCTCCAGAATCGCGGCAGCATCCTGAAGTCGCCCCAACTGCAACAGCTGCCTGCCGCGCCACGTCTCGAAGATGTGAAGCGCCCACCCCTGACGGTCGCGTTGCGCAGCCGCGATCCCGTCGGCGGTGAGCTCGACCGACTCCTCGACGCGATCGAGCACCATCATCAGTTCGCAGCGCCACTCCTGAGTGAGTCGCTCGCGCGCGTAGTCGTGTGTGGCGGAGCCGGCCCGGGCTGCCGCCTCCGTCACCTCGAGTGCGGCTTCGAATCGTCTGGCGACAGCCTCCAGTCCGCCCTCGGCGAGATCAAGCATAAATGCGGCGCTCGCATCACCGCTGCTGCTGACCGCCGCGCTGGCCTCCGCCAGATTCGCGCGGGCCTCCTCCGAGCGGCCCCCCACCATCAGATTGTGAACCAGGCACGCGAGGTGTCGAGCGCGCAGGGCGGGCGGCAGATCGGGCAGCGCAAGCGCCTGTCGGCCAGCATCGACGCGCACGTCGGGCGAAACAGCGAACATCCCCGCAATGCTCAGCCGGACCTCTGCCTCCTGCTCGGATGGAAGCGCCTCACGCAGAGACGTGTCCACGAACGCCCTCGCCTCCTCGACTCGCGCCGCCTCATGTAACAACACCGCGGTCTGAGCCACGAGCGGCCCCCGCAGGGGATGCCTGCGCGGGGCAAGCTCAAGGCCGCGCCGGCTCAAATCTGCCGCAGCTCCGGGATCAGACATCGCGAGCGCCTCGGCGGCCTTCAAGAGCGTCGTAATCGCGAGCTCATCCCCGGGCTCGGCGCTCGCGGCGAGCTGCGTCGCAACCTCGACTGGCGTTGCCCCGGCGGCCAACAGCACGTCGGCCGCCTGGCGATCTAGCGCCCGCCGCGCCGATACCGGCAGGCTGGCGCGGACCGCGTCTCGAATGATGTCGTGCCGGAACGCAAGCTGCTCATCGCGCTCGATCACGACGCCGAACCTGATCAGCTCCTCGACGGGTGACAGCAGCGCAGACGGCGGCTGATCGAGCATCGTCGCCAAGTCGCCGAACGAAAACCGCCGCCCAAGCGACCCGGCCACGATCGCCGCCTCACGCGCAGGCTCAGACATTCCCCGCAGTCGCTCCCGCATGCTGTCGCCCACACGGCGCGGAAGCCGCTCCTCGACCAGCTCAGCGTGACCGGAGACGACGCGCACGAGATCCTCATCGCGCAGCCCCGAAAGCAGCTCCATCAGCAGGAACGGGCTGCCGTGCGCGCGCTTGACCAGTTCGAGCAAAGCGCTGTCAGGCTCTGCCCGCATCACATCGACTGCGACCTGCGCGACCGCCGCCTCGTCCAGCGGTCCCAGCGCGATCTTCTCGGCCCCTCCCCGCTCGAGATACTCGAGTGCGCTCATGAGCTGGGTGGAGCCCTGATCCGGCCGAAAGGCGAGCATCCATGCGATCGGTAGCGCCGCCAAGCGAGCCGGAAGCGCACGCAGAGCGGCAGCGGTGCCGCTGTCGGCCCACTGCAGATCATCCAGGCACACGAGCAGCGGTTGCTCGAGCGCGGCTCGCTCGAGCAACGCCTGGATGTCCTGCAAGAGCCAATAGCGTTGCTCGGGGAGGGCGTGCAGAGCTTGTAGCGCCTCGCGCTCCAACAGCGGCTCGACCCCGTCGAACAACGCAGACATCAGGGGCGCCAGCTCGACCACGCTCTCGACCGGCTCGGCGGCGCCGCTGCCGACCCTGAACGACATCCGGCCAGCGATCCTGCCCGCCTCCGAGAGCAGCCGGCTCTTGCCCATCCCGGGCGCCCCTTCGACCAGCACCACCGCGCCCACGCCGGATCGGACTCGGTCGAGCTCCACGCCGAGCGTTGCGAGCTCGGCATCTCGGCCGCGTACCGTCGGAGTCGGAGAAGTCGCCGTCTGCACGAGGTCGAGTCTATGTAGCACCCTCACACCCGGGATTGAGCGACCGCTAGAAATCGCATGACCATGGGATGCCCGGACGCGACATAGCCAGGACCCTTGTGTGCCTGAGCATCCGAGACAGCGTTAGGAGGCGACGTGCCAGAAAGAGCAACCCACAGCAGCGGCCGTACCCGGGAGGTAGCTGGTGGCTCGTCGATCACGATCCTCGGATTGGGCGTGTGGCAGGTGCCGAACGGACCCGAATGCGTGAACGCAGTCCGCTGGGCGCTCGAGCTCGGGTACCGCCATATCGATACCGCCCAGGCGACGCCGACCTGCGGGATCGTGCACTGCCCGTGCGGCTGACCGCACTTCGCCGACGAGCACCGCGATTAGCAATCGCACAGCCGTGTGATGTCAGGTCGACGACGCGAGTTCAACCTGTGAAGACTTGCCGTGCGGGCGGCAGCCGATTGTGCCGCGCCGGTCAGGCGGCAATGACGAATGCGAAAGGAGAACAGATGTCCCAGACCGCATCGGTCGCGACGTATGTCGACGCTGAAACCCCAGTGCTCAGTGCCTCCAACGGCGTTGACTACGCCTACCGCACAACGGGCGCCTCTGATGCGACCCCGCTCCTGACGTTGCAGCACTTTCGCGGCAACCTCGACAACTGGGATCCCGCGCTCATCGATGGGCTCGCCCGCGGCCGTCGGGTAATCACCTTAGACAACCGGGGGGTTGCTGCCTCAAGTGGGACGACACCGAACACGATCGCGCAGATGGCGCTCGACGCGATCGACTTCATCGATGCCCTGGGAGTTCGAGAGGTCGATCTGCTCGGGTTCTCGATCGGCAGCTTCCTGGCCCAGGAGATCGCTCTCATTCGCCCTTCGACCGTCCGCAAGGTGGTGCTCGCCTCTTCGGCGCCGCGGGGAGCGAGCGGAATGCACGGCTGGGCCCCGGACGTCATCGGCGCCGTGGGCAACCCGGAGACTTCGGGCGAGGAGTACCTGAGCGTCTTCTTCACCGGCTCGGAGGCGAGCCGTGCGGCGGGACACGAGGTCCTTGGCCGGCTATACGGGGCGCGAACGGTTGACCGCGACAAGGACGTCACCTGGCAGACCCGGCTGGCGCAGTACGACGCGGTATGCACCTGGGGACAGCCAAATCACGCCCTGCTCGAGCGGGTCTCGGCGATCGACAAGCCCGTGTTCGTGGCCAACGGCGACAGCGACCCGATGATCCTCCCGCGCTACTCCTATCTGCTGGCCGGCCTGATCCCCGAGGCGCGTCTGAAGATCTACCCGGATTCGGCGCACGGCTTCCTCTTCCAACACCACGCCGAGTTCGCGGCCGACGTTGACGCTTTCCTGGCCGGAGCATGAGCGAGATGGGGATGCCGGAGAACTCGATCGCGCTACTCGACGACGCGCTTGATGCCGCGGGTGGTTTGGAGCGCTGGCGGGAGCACAGCTTCCTCTCAGCGCACCTCTCGCAAACGGGAGACTTGTGGGCGATGAAGGGCCAGGGTGGGGTCTTGGACGACGTGAGAATCGATGTGGCCCTGCACCAGGAATGGGTCTCGCACCATCCGTTCGGCACACCCGAGCGCCGGAGCTCATTCACTCCGCGCCGCGTCGACTCCATGGACGCGCCTGCAGCTTGCGTACTTCGTGGGAACCGCGATGTGGACGTACCTCACTCAGCCTTTCTGCCTGACCCTTCCCGGGTTCCGGGTCGAGGAGCTTTCACCCTGGCGCGAGGACGGAAAGGTTCTCCGGCGACTGCGAGTCGAATGGCCGGAGTATCTCGCGAGCCACAGTACGAAGCAGACGCTCTACTTCGATCAGCAGGGCCGCCTTGCCCGGCACGACTACGAGGTGGAGATCGTCGCGGGAGCCCCGGCGGCCCATCTGCTCGACGGCTTCGTGTCAGTCGACGGCATCACCATGCCCACCCGGCATCGCATTCATGCGAGGGACGCAGCCGGCCGCATCGACACCAGCAGCGTCATCGTCGCGATCGACATCGACAACGTCGCGTTCGGCCAACTCTGATCTTGAGCGGTGGCGTGGTGCCTGCACATGGTCGATGTCAGCTCGTACGCGCAGCGGCGAATCGCGTCCACAGCGTCGGAGCTGGCCGGCGCTGCTCAACGGGTCGCAGCCCGCTCGAGACGTGAGGCGCCGGGATGGCGGCACGCGGGTCACCGTCCCGTGGATAAGCATTCGGTGGCTCAAAAGATGACGGCTGCGGATCCCTCGCCGCGGCGCTTGAGGCTGCGCCTCTCGCGCCAGTCGTCGTTCTGGGTGACATCGGCGTTGTTGTTCGCGCTCTTCGGCTCGGCCGCCGTCCCCGCCCCGCTGTATCAGGTGTACCAGGCGAAATGGCGCTTCTCGACGACGACCCTGACCGTCGTGTTCGCCGTCTACGTCCTGACGCTGCTGCTGACCCTGCTGACCGTTGGCTCGCTCGCCGATCACGTCGGACGGCGTCCGGTGATGCTCGCGGCGCTGGCCACGGCGGCGGTCGCGGCCGTGCTGTTCCTCACGGCCGACGGAGTGACCTCGCTTCTCCTCGCGAGGGCTGCCCAGGGGGTCGCGATCGGTCTAACCGCCGGCTCGCTCGTCGCGGCGATGCTCGATCTCCGGCCGCAGGGCAACAGCGCAGCCCTGATTTCGAGTCTGGCACCGACGGCGGGACTCGCGATCGGTGCGCTCGTGGCCAGCTTCCTGGTTCAGTACGGACCGCTCCCGACCCGGCTCATATGGTGGCTGCTGCTCGCCGTCTTCGTGGCCGGTCTGGTCCTGGTGCTCGCGATGCCGGAGCCCGGCAGTCGGCGCCCAGGCGCGATCGCGGCGCTGACGCCTCGACTCGGCGTACCCGCCTCATCCCGCCCGGCATTCGCCGTCGCCGCACCGTGCCTCATCGGTCTGTGGGCGCTTGGTGGCTTTTACCTGTCCCTCGGGCCGTCTCTGACCGGCGAGCTTCTGCACTCGCGCAATCTGATGTGGGGCGGCGTGTCGATCTGCCTACTCATGGGCTTGGGGGCGATCGTGTCCACCGCGAGCCGCGACCAACTCCCACACTCCATGATGATCGCCGGGTGCGGCGGTCTGCTCTTCGGCGGCGCGGTGACCGCGGCGGCGATCGCTACGGGCACTCCGTGGCTCCTGTTCGCCGGAACCGCCATTGCCGGCACGGGATTCGGGCCTGCCTTCTCGGGCGCCTACCGGACGGTCATCGCCTCAGCGACCGAGCAGGATCGCGCGGAGCTGATCGCGGCCACCTACACGATGAGCTACGCGGCCTTTGGGGTCCCCGCGCTCCTCGCCGGAATCGCGGCGTCGCACTATGGCCTGCGCCACACCGCACTCGTGTACGCCGCCGTTGTCGCGGCGCTGGCCGCCGGCGCCCTCGTCAGCTTGATCGCCAGCCGAAGACGCGAGTCGGGTCGTCGAGCTGCAGCGATCGAGCGTCTCGTCCCGTCGCCTCCGGGCCCGTGCACGATCCCGCCGTGTCTGCCTGCGGAGCCCGTGGGCGGACCCGAAGGCGGTGACCGGCTGATGGCTCACACGTCTCTAGCTTCGACCGCCTCACCGACCTAAAGAAAGGCTCACCTTCATGACATCCGAAATCCACATGCAGACGAGGACGACCGACGGACTCGAGATCCGATACGCCGAGTGGAACGCCGACGCGGAACCGACCCTGCTGCTTCTCAGCCCGTGGCCCGAGAGCATCTACGCTTGGGAGCAGCTCTGGCCACGGCTGACCTCGGTGGGGCACGTGCTCGCGGTCGACCTTCCCGGCTTCGGGCACTCAGAGGGACGCGTCGACCTCTTCTCGCCACAGGCCATGGGCCGGTTCCTCGTCGGGCTGATCGATGAGTGGGAGCTCGGAGCGCCACACATCTTCGGGCCGGACATCGGCGGACCGGCCGCGCTGTTCGCAGCCGCCGAGTCGCCGTCGTCGTTGACCAGCGCAGTCATCGGCAACGGGGCGACCGCCTATCCGCTCGACATCGACGGCAACCTCAAGGAGCTCGTCGCGAACCCCGACTTCGAGTCGCTGCTCGCCCTCGACGGCGCCGAGGTCACCGAACAGTCGATGGGGATGCACGAGACCTACGAGGTCTCGGCGGCCGCGCTGGAGGACTACATGACCAGCTACGCCGGCAGCCGCTTCGGTGAATCCGCGCGCTTCGTCCGCAACTACCCGACCGATCTGGCGCTGCTCGAGGGTCTGCTGCCCCAGATCCAGACGCCGGTGAAGATCATCAACAGCGACCACGACCCGATGGTCCCGCTCAGCAACGCCGAGTACCTGAACGAGCGCCTGCCCCGCTGTGAGCTGACGGTGTTGGATGCCGGCCACTTCGCGTGGGAAGACAAGGCTGATGCCTACGGGGACGCCGCATTGGCGTGGCTCGAAGGCGGCTTCGCGCGCGTCGGAGGTGATGCCTGATGCCGATGATCGACGTCTACGCGACCGACGGCACGTTCGCCGATCCGGGCTCGCTCGCCCAGCGGCTGGCAGCGACGCTGATGCGCATCGAGGAGGTTCCGGCGCTACCGATGTTCCGGAACAACACGGCCGCGTTCGTGCACGGACTCCCAGACGGAGACGGCGCCATCGCCAACGTCGAGGGTGAGAGCGATTACGTACGCGTCCAGGTGCTCACGAACCTGGGGGCCCTCGACCGCGCCAAGCAGCTGGCCGTGGTCGAGCAGTTCACCGACATCGTCGCGGACGCAGCCGGTCGTCCTGAACTGAAGGAGCGCACGTGGGTGCTGCTCACCGAAGCTCCTGACGGCGGCTGGGGACTCTGGGGACACGCCCATACCAACGCCGAGCTTGTCGCGGCGGCGCGTGCCGAGGTCGCGAAGCTGGCCGGCGGCGCCGAGGGATGAGCTCGCCGCGTTCGGAGGCGCACTTCATCGTGCTCCCAGGGGGCGGGTACGAGGTGTACACGGAGAATGAGGCGGAGCCGATCGTCGACTGGCTCGGCAGTTTGGGAATCACGGCGACGGTCCTGCGCTATCCGCTGCGCGCGCGACACCCGATCCCGCTGGACGCCGTTCGATCCGAGGTGCGTCGGCTGCGCGCGACGGGGGCGGCACGGGTGGGTGTGGTCGGCTTCTCGGCCGGCGGGCACCTCGCCGGTCACTCTGCGCTGTCCGATACCTCGAGTCCCGACACGCGCATCGACCTGGCGGTGCTCGGCTACCCGATCACCTCGATGGAGATGGAAACCTACCGGCCGGCCCGCCTGATCCTGCTGGGAGAGGACGCCCCACCGGAGCTGCGCCGGGCCACTTCACTGGACGCGCTGGTGACCGCGGCCGCTCCGCCATTCTTCATCTGGCATACGGCGGAGGATCCATACGTTCCCGTCGAGCACAGCTACCGGCTCGCGGCGGCACTCGCAGCGCAGGACGTTCCGCACGCGCTGCACGTCTTCTCGAAGGGGCCGCACAGCCTGGGGCTTGCTCGCGGCGCCGGTGAAGCCTCGGCCTGGACGGAGCTGGCCGAGGCTTGGCTCATCGCACGGCTCGACCGTGTCACACCAGGCGGCCGGTGACCAGGTGCAGCCAGCCGCTCGCCGACCACCTGCCCAACGCCCATCTCCGTATTTACCCAGACGCCAATCACGGCTTCCTCGACCAGTACCCAGAGCTATTCGCCGACCACGTCAGGGCGTTCCTGAACGCGTGACCAAAACCCCCGGACGATGGAATCCGTGAACACCAGGGGCGACTTCGACGCACACACGACCGCCGAGCCACGGAACGACGGACGGTGGACCACTATTGGGCACTGGCGGCCCAGATTCGACCTCCGGCGGGCAGAAAGAAAGCCCCGCCGGCGACCCGACAAACCAGTCGCTTGCAGGGCAGACAGGGAGCGGGAGCGACGGGACTCGAACCCGCGACCTCCGGCGTGACAGGCCGGCGCTCTAACCAACTGAGCTACGCCCCCCGAGATGGGGCTCGCAGTATAGGTCCGTCATTTGGCGCTGCCTGGCGCCCTCGCTACCGCTGGAATACGTCGCCCGGCTGGCCCGCGTCTGACGCGACCGCAACTCTACGCCCGCGCCAGCGTTGAGGTGATGAGCGCCCCCTCGCTGCGGAAGGATCACGTCCGGCCCTCCGCAGAGGCGCAATGCGGGACCCCGGTCCGGAGGCCGGGGTCTCCGCTTTCGGGCCCGTCGAGTCGCGCTCAGCCCGTCGAGCCGCCCCACCATCCGGCGAAACTGCGCGGCGCCGCGCCACTCGCCACTACGATCCCAGGGATGCGCGTCCGGATTGTGCTCGTCTCGATCGGGGCGTTGGTGACGCTCGGGGCGTGTGGCTCGGCGGCGTCGGGGACCAGCGCGGTGCCGGCGACCACGTCATCCGGGGCCATCAGCACGGCATCGGCGAGCACCGCCGCCGATGCGCCGCCAGGGCCGGCCGGCGCCGTCGCTAGCGCGACAGACGATTGGCTCACCTATCACCGCGACGCCGGGCGCACGGGGCTGGATCCGGTCGGCCCCGCGCTCGGACATCCTCACCCGGCCTGGCGGTCGCCCGCGCTCGACGGCCAGGTGTACGCGGAGCCGCTCGTCGCGGGCAACCGCGTGATCGTCGCGACCGAGAACGACACGCTCTACGCGCTCTCACGCGCTACCGGGCGCGTGCTGTGGCGCAGCCACGTCGCGACGCCCGTTCCCGGGAACACGCTGCCGTGCGGCGACATCGATCCGAGCGGAATCACGGGCACGCCGGTGATCGATCC
>Ga0182024_10022723_pt1 | contig 11289 bp, 3 predicted proteins | sample P32metaG_FD_120480 | JGI IMG/M metagenome (GOLD analysis project Ga0182024, IMG submission 120480) | Permafrost microbial communities from Stordalen Mire, Sweden - P3-2 metaG (Illumina Assembly) | ecosystem: Environmental > Terrestrial > Soil > Wetlands > Permafrost | place: Sweden: Stordalen... | reverse complement strand
CTGGCCAGGTAGTTCTGGAAATCGGCGGCGTACGGCGTATTTCACCAGCCGCTCATCGGCGCCCAGGATAAATGCGGTGCGCGGAACGAACAGAAACAGCTTGATGGCTTCCAGTGTCTCAAGGATGGTTTCCGGCAGGCATCGGTCGAGGTCATCGATAACGACGATGAGCTTGGTGATGCCGGACTGTTCGAGCAGGTCCTCAAAATCTTTCCGAAACTCGCGAATCCCGCGTCGTATGCCGTCTTCGCTATTCGCCTTGAACTGCTCCGAAATCTCTTCGACGGTCAGCGAAGCATTCCTCACCTTGTCACTTGCTGCCCGCACACCGGCGACCGCGTCCTTACCGAGACTTAACAACGCGCCCGGCACGCCGCCCGTAATGCCGGCGAGCGCGGCACGACCGCCGGCTCCCATGACGCGCATGACATCGATCTGTTTTAGGAGCTTCCATCCGAGGCGTTTTGCACCCTCTTTGACCTCGGTACTGACCAGGCGGCGCGAAATGATCTCGTCAAGAATCGTGCCCATGAGGGCCGTCTTGGCGTCATCAAAGCCCTCAAAGAGCCAGCCGCTAAATGAGAGCAGCAGGACACCTTCCTTATCCTTGAACTGCTCCGCAATCATTTTTAGAAGGCTTGATTTGCCGCTGCCCCAGTCGCCGTAGACGCCGATGGTCGCGGGCAGCAGGGATTCGTTGTTCACGATCGAAACAACTGCGCTTACGAGGTGCTCGAAGCCCAGAAAGTCAATTTGTGTCTCATTGTCTGACCACATGGTGTTGACCCGTTAGGATTCCTCGAAGCCAAAGTCTGTGAATTTCAATGTCCGGCAGTTCTCCGTCACGTCGCGGACGAGCTTATCACCTGCGCCATCGGGCAAGTTCGCATGCACCTCGATTGTCACCTGAACGTCGGCGCCAACGATGCTCGTGAGATGTTGGACAACCTCCTCGGCAATTCTGCCGGCCGATAGGCCGAGGCGGATGGGGTCGACGGTGACGGTGCCGTGGAATCGGCGCAGTTTCGGTGCAGGTGGCGGTGTAACGAGCGTGTCGCCGATGCGGCCTGGCGGCAGTGTTTGCGTTTCAGGGGATACGGTTGAAGTGCCACTTCCGGCGGATGGATTGCTCGCCGCTCGGGCAGCTTCCGCGGCCTGGGCGTCGGCGGCGATTTGCGCTGACGCGGCCTCCGGTTTCACTAGAACGCTGCGATCATCAACGATGATCTGCGTTGTCTGGCCGTAGCGAAGCCCTTGATAGCACCCTCGCTGCTGGTCCCATGCCTCGGCGTAGGCGAATGTTTCGGTTTGCCATGTCAGGCTCGAAAGCCCGTCACGAATCGCGCCGGTGAGCACGTCGTCGTCGCGCAGGCGAGGCATATAGAGGTAGCGCGCCGCGTATTCACAAAGCTGTTTGACACCGACGTGATTGCCCTGCCAGAGCGGAACGCGGTCCAGCTCCGTCCGGAGACGGATGCCGCCCATTTGGGTGAGAAGTCCCTCTTCGTTCTTGAGTTTCTTGGCGGCACGCGTGGCAAGGCTGTCCTGTCCCTGTAGCTTCAAATCACTCCACGACACATCGCCCTTCGGGTCGGCCTGCCCTGGCACCAGAAGCCAGTGATACGCCTCGGTAATGCGAAGGTCCACCGCTTCGTCGGCGTTCTTCTGCTTCGTTTCCGCCTGTCGCTTCTGGAATTCATCGAGATTTAGCGTCACGCGGTCGTCATAGATCGAAGACCACGAAAGGAACTGTTTAACCGCCTGCTCCAGCTCGCGGACGCGGTTCACGTCGCCGGCTAGAAACACCATCGTGTTCTTGTAATTGCGGGGAGATGATCCCCGCGATTCCAAAATCGCGGCAGCTTCCTTGCGCGCAGGGCTACTGGAATCCTTATTCGTATGGGTGAATTCCGGTGCAAGGATGACCAGCCGCGCCTCGCGCTCGTCGGGAATGTCGCTGCCGGGAAGACAGGCATGGACCTTGGAAAACTCAGCCCGCGTGCGGGCTTGTTCGCGGAGCCGCTTCACGATCTCGTCGGATACTTTGTCGTCGGAAAGCTGATTGCCTCGGTCGTCGGCAAGTCGGGTGACGGTCGGCTGCGTCGAGTACCAATAGCGCTTTCCGTCCACATAGAGATATGTGGCGCTGTCGGTCAGACGGCGCAGCGCATCGCCGAACGTGGCGACGGCCTCGCCGGGCTGCACACAGCCGAGCTTCACCTGTCGATCGTCAATTCCCCGGTGCGCCGCCCGAAGCGTCGGCGCTGATCCCATGTAGATGGTTCGGGAAACGCGCCGGCAGGCTGAGTAGCGGCCCAGATTCGGGTTATCGCGGTCGAGCGTGAGCGGCAACGAATTACCGCCGTCTACGTCCTTCTCCAATACCGGCGTCCACTGGTCATCCAGATACCGGGTCAACTCCCACTGCACCACCGACTCATCCACCGGCACGGTGCCGGGCATGATGAGCAGATTCCCGTCCTGCCGTTCCCACAGGGAATGGATGACGGCTGCCATCAAGCGCAGCACGCCACGGGTGCGCTGGAACTTGTCGAGGGTGGACCAATCGTTGTAAAGCCGATCAAACAACTCAGGATGGATCGGGTACGCCAGTTTGATGCGACGTTCGTAATCCCCTTCGCGGCATTCGGTGGGAAACTCCGCTTGCTGCGATCCGTAAAGATCGACAAATGCCTTGGCGACGGCGTCCCGCGCTACAAAGTTGTCGCCGGTGAGCGGTTGAAACAATCGGCGTCGCACGATCTCAAACCCCTCATCCGGGCTGGCGGGTCGCCATGATGCCTCGACGCGACCGACGGCGTTCTTCAATCGCGACAACGCCTCGCGTCCGCGTTCACCACCGACTTCGATGTCGGTCACGCCTCGGTCGGCCCGCTGGTGCGGACTTTCCGATGCCGGAATGCTGACTACTAATAATGTATGCTTCGCGGCCTTGGCCGCTTCGCTGAGCGCCTGGGCGAAGGTGAATTGCGTCTCAAAAGAGCCTGCGGGCAGGTCGGCCGCGCCATGAAGCTGCCGGGCATACGCCACCCACTCGTCGATTAGGATCAGACACGGACCGTACTTGTTGAACAATTCCTTGAGCGTGTTGCCGGGATTGGTGGCGCGCTCATCATCTTCCTTGATGAGCTTGTACGCTTCCTTTCCGCCTAGCTGCCATGCGATCTCACCCCAGAGGGTGCGGACCACAGTGCCGTCCGGTTTTTTGTGCGGATTACCCGGTGAAACCTGCGTGCCGACAAATACCGCACGGCGGACATTCTTAGGAAGGGCCACGCCCAATTCCTTCATCAGTTCCTCAGCGCCGGGAAGCTCCGCGGGCGATGTGCCGGAAAACAGGTGATAGAGCGCCAGCATGGAATGTGTCTTGCCGCCGCCGAAATTGGTCTGAAGTTCCACCACCGGATCGCCGCCCTGACCGTTTAGCCGCAGAACCGCCTGCGTGAGGAGTCGCCGCAAACCTTCGGTGATGAACGTGCGGCGGAAAAACTCGGTCGGTCGCTTGTATTCGTCGCTCCCTTCACCCTGGTACACCTGCCAAAGATCGGCGGCAAACTCCGCCTGCTGGTAGCGACCACTGGCCACGTCCGGGTGCGGAGTGATGACTTCACGCCACGGCTTCAAACCTCCCTGCGGCTTGCCCTCGGTGGCGGCAAACCCCTTCTTGCGCATCTCCGACCGGCGCTGTTCATCGAACATCGACCGCATGACATCCACGCGCATCTGTCCTACTTCAGTGGCGGGCTCGGCGGCGGAAACGGCGTTAAGCATCCGCTCTACTGAGTCCAGTGATCTGATTGCGTCATTGCTGCTAAACTGCTCATTGTGCGCCCAGCGGTTCCGTACGTCGCGCAATTCGCTGACAATGCTGCGTTCCGCCGGGCCAAGTACATTGCGAAAGACGGCATTCCACTGATCCCAGAGAACGCCCAGCAATACCTGGGGGTCATCAAGGTTTGCGGGTTTGGCCTTGGGGCCGCGAACCGCTCCATCGGGCAACACGTTCCGCCAGTTGTCGCCAAGCTGTGATTTTAGTTCGCGCTCGACGAACGGCCGCAGACCGCTCGCCAGCAGGTCGAGGCCCTTTCCAATACGTTCTCTGTTCGTGACTGCCATACGTTTCCTGCCCTGTTACTCAAAACATTTGGGTTTGCTTCTGTGTCGGTTCGGTTGACGGCGTTGCTCGTGCCAGCCGGGAGAGTTCGGGCCACGCGATAACCAAGCCGTTATAACTGATCGCTTCGCTCGCCCGGCCCTTCCGCTCGCAAATGTGGAAGAGCCGATACGCCAGGTCACGGGCGGTTTCACCCAATCCACCAAGTTTACGGAGCAAGGTTGCGGCCGCGGTTTCACCGCCCGTCTCCAACGCGTGGATCAGGTACTGTGTAACCTCCCACGCTGACACCCTGTTGTCAGTGGCCGGGTCCCAATCTGCGGACAATTCCTCACGCTTTAGCAGCCGAACCTTGCCGCTGCGGGCACGGATAATGCCCGCTTCCTCCAGCCCGTTAACGGCGGTGTTCTTGGCCTTGCTGAGCGTCTCTGCCATGCCGAACGCGCCCTCTTCCATGCCGAATTGCTCAAACCATGCCACAGCCCATCGGGTGTCAGTGTCGAATTCGCCTTCTTGCTCAGCCAGCACCTCGTCCAGCGTCTGGTTGATGAGTGCCAGCGCGTGCCGCACTTTCATGGGAGTGCCGTCGGACTCCATCACCTTCGAGTATCGCGTGAAAACCGACATTCCTGGACCGATGGACGCTTGGGCTAAATCGACGGGGGCAACGTTACCCCTCTGAAGATGCTTGAGCGCTTCAGGCAATTCGCGTTTTAAGGCCGTGAGGAATTCTCGTCGTGTTGCCAACGGCGCGCTCTCCAATCGCGGCCGACATGAAAGGATAATAGACGAGGCCAATGCGTTCGTGCCGAGACTGATAGTTCTCGAACCCCGTTCAGTACGCATAGGCCATGTGCCTTGCACCATGAATCCGGCTCGGATCAGACCAGACAACATCGTCTCCCACCCTGTCGAAGATGTCTCAATTTCATGATCTGCCGATTGGTCTTCGGCACCGTCTTCTTCCTCGGTTTGTTTGAAGGCATAGAAAATGGTAAATGGCACCTCAGTGTTTTGAATCGACCGAATCTTGTCAAAGGCAAGCCCAAGGCCAGTTTCGAAAAATCGCTGAGCTCGGTCACGATTTCCATCATGGCGATATGACGCCGCGATTAGTTCCTGAGATTTCGGCGTCAGGACTGTCGCGAAGAGGCTTTGATACCTATGCCCGATTGATCGCCGCAGCCAGACGTAAAAGAAGTCGCTGAGGTCGGCGTAGCCGATATTGTCGTAGTACGGAGGATCAGTACATACCAAAGGGTGAACGACCGTGGACGTTGCCGTCATGGCGTCGAGTTGATGTACTGTGCCGGCCGGATCGGAAGGAAGCGATTCAAGCACTCGACAGATGCCCGCGAGCGAGATTTGGAAGTCGCCTGCGGCGCCAACGAACGGATTAACTTCGCAGAAGTCCCAAACCATTCCCATAGCTTGCTTGCTAAAGGTGCTCCTGGCTTGGTCCCTCTGATTGATCCATGAAACAAGGTTAGAGTTGTAATCAACTAATTTACTGACTCCAAGGGCGAGGTAGGTTCCGACCGCATCCGCGTATTCATCGGCATCAGCATTTTTGCGATTATTGATAGTCGAGCCAGCGATGTTCGCAGCAAATAGTGACGCCGCCTCCTTAACGACGTGTGCGCGTGCCACTTCCACCAGATCGCTGTAGGTGACCAACAGGCTCAACTGACGAGCCGTGAAAATGTCCGAGAACTGGCGCATGCCGTAAAGCGGAGGCGAAAACCAGCGCCGATCATTCGTTATCAACTGATCGAGAAAAGGGACGGCAATGCGGGCAGTGGTCGGGAGCAAAAGGGTGTCGCCGTCGAGATAGACTCTTCCCCTGCTGCCTTCCGCGACTAATGCAAGAGCGATTTCAGCATTGCCTTCAGCAACTGAAATATCGCGGAGCTGCTGTTTTTTTACGAACGTCTCGCAGAATAGGCAGCGCGCGCCCGTGCGGTCTGTAGTGTGGGCCGGCGGCTCTCCTTTGGAGCATATCGAGAACTTGAGCGCACCAGTTTTTCGGTCGATTACAGGTTGCGCGTAAAGGCATCGCCCCTTTTTCGTGGATATCCAAAAGGATCGCACGAGGGGAGTCCGGTGACGGCACCCTGGATTGGGGCACCGCATCGTTCTTGCCCACAGCCACGCGATAACGGTCAGCTCTTCGCCGACGTAAGGGTTGAGATCGGGCCGATCCTTGGCCATGGCGGCGGTGACCTTCACCTTCGGGTAGAGGTGGCCGATGCGTTTCTCGGCTTCATCGCGCATCCACTTGCCGTAGTAGCGAACATCGTCTGCCAGACCCTGCGCGCCGATCCAGCCACCTTTCATTCGGGCGTTGGCCTCCGGGTTCACCGGCGGTTTGCCCGCGAACTTTGGCGGAATTTCAATTAGCGCCTTGTTGATAAGGACCGGCACGGGATTCAGGTCGGATGCATAAGCGCGAAGCCCGAGGCGCTGGGCTTCCAGCGGAATCGACCCGCCGCCGGCGAAAGGATCAAGCACCGGCGGAGCATGTTCGGCGAGGAAGGCATTGACCGCCTCGGCTTTGGGAAGAAGCGATGTGTCGAACCCGGCCACGTCTTTGCCGGAGCGGATCGGTTTGACGTGTCCCTTTACGACCAAATCCCACGGCGTGATTCCGTGCGTAAGAATTTGATCTTTCTTCAGTTCGCCGGTTTCGATTTTTCGTGAGGCGACGCAGCGGGCGATTTCGGCGCGTGCGGAGCGGATGACGGATTCGTTGTTTGAGTTCTCCCATTTGACGAGCTGCTCGATCAGGTCGAACAGGTCCTGTCGTTTTTCACCGCGCCTCTGTTCCAGTTCCGCTGGTGCCCAATTGCCGAGCGTGGGATCGGAATCCGGATCGTCCACGAGCGAAGCAAAGAGAACGGCGCGACAAGCAGCGAGCGGTCGCCGCGCCCACCAGAGGTGGAGCGTGGAAGGATGCCCGTGGCGGATGGATTTCTCGCGGGCCGATTCCCGGTTAATCGCCTCCAGCGGCAACGCAACTTCGATGAGCTTTTTGCGATATGTAGTCATTTCTTTCGCCGCTTCTTTTTCTTCTTGCTCTTCTTTTTTAGGTGCGCTATTGCCACTTGTTCCTCGGCCGATTCGTAGAACTCATGTAGCTTGGCCTGGAGAAGTTGCTTGTCCGGAAGGCGCGTTTGGTACTCGGCGATAACGGTTGGCGAAGCTGCGCGGCTCAATGCGTATTCGACTACCTCTTCATTCTTCGTTGCGCAGAGTAATACTCCGATCGCGGGATTCTCGTGCGGTTTCTTCACGTCTCGGTCGAGTGCTTCGAGATAGAAATTGAGTTTGCCGAGATGCTCTGGCCGGAAGCGGTCGATTTTGAGTTCGATGTCCACAAGGCAGTTGAGGCCCCGGTGGAAGAAAAGCAGGTCGATCTCGAAATCGTCGCCGCCGACCTGGATGGGGTAGTGGCTGCCGACAAAGCAGAAATCACGGCCAAGCTCGATGAGGAAATCCTTGAGATGTTCGACCAAGGCATCGTGAAGGTCGGCTTCGGAGTGGCCCTTCGGCAAGTCGAGAAACTCGACGAGATAGCTGTCCTTGAAGACCGACGCGGCGTCGGGATGAAGTTCTCTCAGCGGTGCTGAGAGTTTTGTCGGTGACAGGACGACCCGCTCGAACAAGGCCCCGGCAAGCTGCCGCTCCAGTTCGCGGCTCGACCATTTCTGATCGCGGGCCACGCGGAGATAAAACTCGCGCTCTTCTTCGCGTTTACTTGCCGCGAGGATCAGCAGGTTATGCGTCCAAGGCAATTCTCTCAGCAGTGGTGAGAGTTTTGGATTGGACTGATAGGTATCGAAAAACTGACGCATCCGCCACAGGTTTTGAGCCGAAAACCCGCGTGCGTTGGGAAGACGGGCGCGGATGTAATCAGCCAGCGAGGCGACAGTTCCCTGTCCCCAGCCATCCTGGGCGACCTTATGGCTGATGTGCTGACCGATGGACCAATAGAGGTCGATCAGTGCGGTATTGACGGCGGCGGCTGTCTGGACACGGGCGGTCTGAATCAGCGTCAGCACCTCTTCGAACCCAGTGACGGGTGCGCCCGTGCTGGCGGCGCGTTTGACGATCGCTTGGGTCTTGGCGGGTTTGGTCTTGGCCTGTTTCGGCGGTTTGCTCATGCCGGCTCCTTGGCCTGTGCCAGCAGTTTCGGCAAGTCATAATTGACGCTCGTCGCCTTGAAATCCGGCTCGGCGGAGAACGGACGGCGGACATAGCGCACGTCGGCGCACTCCGCCTCAATCAGAGCGATGGCAAGGATGAAATCCTCCGGCTTGTTCAGTGCAGTGAGTATCTCATTCTTGGTGACGGTGACGGTCTGAGCACCTTTGATGCGCCCCTTCACCTCCAGAAAGCGGAGCATGCCGGTTCCGGGAATGGAGGATTCCACGTCGTAGCCAAGATTCTGACTGCTCACGTCGCGGGGAACGAAGCCGAGACGGCGCTCGGCGTCCATCACGGCGGACATGGCGATCATTTCAGACCGTTTGGTGTCAATGGCAAAATCGGGGGGCATGGCACCGGAAGACGGAAGCATTTTCCGCAGCATGCCGATCGGGACGATCATTGCGCCGCCCAGAACGACGGGCGGGAGCGCGGAAAGCTTACGTTCCTGTTCAAGCTCCGTCTGACGCTTTTGCAGGCGAGCGGTCAGTTCGTCCGCACGCTGGCGGGCCAAGCCGGCATTGAGCTTTGCGTTGGTGCGGCCGGTCAACTCCTGCTCCTTGAGTTGCGCGGCTCGGTGGTCCCAATAATTGATTTCCTTGGTCAGGCGGTCTTGAACGGCGGCCTTGGTCTTGTCGAGCAATTCCTCTTTGCGGTGGCGAACCTCTTCAAGGTGCTGCGGGACAAGGTGGATGGCCGCGTGTTCCATCGCACGGGATTCAAGGTCGTGGCGAATCCATTCCGGCGACTGCATGGCAGCGAGCGCCGCCGATTCGGCTTCTGTCGGAGGACGGTAATTGAGATAAGGGGCCGGGCCGGCGTTGGTGGCGTTGCCGGATTCTTCAATTTCAACAAATTGCAACCGCTTGGACACGACGCGCCGATGGCCGGAGCGGTCCGTCCGGGCATCCTGAATGGAATGTTCCAAATACAACAGCGCTCGCGGTTTGTCTGTTTCGTCGGTGTCGTCGATCAGCACGGCGCCGCGTTTGAGCAAATCACGGTGACGCTCGATGACAAGGTCGAGGGTCGCATCCAGCAGCGGGTGGCCGGGACATACAAAAGCGGCCATCGGTTTACCGGGCACGCTGATAAGCGATTTCTCAAAGGTGATTCGCTCGTATCGCTGGAGAACGGACTCACCGCGGCCAATCTCGCGGTCGCGGGTTCGGATGACTGCCGGAACGTGCTTGATCTCGTAACGGCGTGTCTCGCGCTCATGAATCGTTCCGCCAAGCAGTTTGAACGCCTCAATGAAGAAAGCTGCGATGAAGTGGGGTTGCAGCTTGCGCGCCTCGGCCCGTTCCATGTCCTCGCGAATCTGTCGGACCTTGGTCACGTCCATCGAATCGTGCGTAAGGGCACGGCCTTCGACCAGTTCTTGAAGGTGTTTGCGGTCCAGCGCGTTATCGACAACCTGAAAGAGTCGGGCCTTAACCTCGGGTTGGTCGCCGTATCGGACGGCGTCCAGCAGCAATTCTCGCAACGGTTTGTCGTCGAAGGTGAGTTGGCCAAGCACATCGAACACCTGGCCACCAAGGGCTTTTCGCTCTTCGTCGAGCTTCTCCAAAAGCCTGTGATATACCTCGCCCTCCCGGGTATCCATGGCGATGAGGTTCCACAGGTGGCAGACTTCCGTCTGGCCGATGCGGTGAATGCGACCGAAACGCTGCTCAAGGCGATTGGGATTCCACGGCAGGTCGTAATTGACCATCAGGTGGGCGCGCTGAAGGTTGATGCCCTCGCCGGCGGCGTCGGTGGCAAGAAGAATCTCAACTTCCTTATCGTGCTTGAATGATTCCTCCGCGTTGCGGCGCTCCTCGCGCCCAATGCCGCCGTGGATGATCACCACCGCCTCGGGCCTGCCGAGCAACGCCCCTATTCTTTCGTTAAGGTAATTCAGCGTGTCACGATGCTCTGTAAAGATGACGAGTTTGCGGCGGTGTCCTGCCGAGTCGAACATTTCTGAATTGTTCTGGAGAAGCCGCGAAAGCTCGTCCCACTTCCGGTCGGTGCCGGACTGGCGCACGCGAAAGGCCTGTCGTTCTAAATCAGTAAGCTGCGCGATTTCGGCCTTTAACTCCGCGATCGTGCGGGCGGCGGACGCTTGGTCAACAACGCGCTCCTCCGTCGCCTCCACCTCGGCATCGGGAGCGTCGTCAAGATCGTCAATCTCGTCGGGCGTCATGTCAGGGAGGCCGACGTTGATGTCCAGTTTCTCGCCGCGTTTAAGCAATTGTTCTTCTCGCACGCGCTTTTCCAGACGTTCGCGGCGGCGACGCAGCGACTGATAGATCGCTTCGGGCGACGAAGCCAGTCGCCGTTGCAGGATGGTGAGGGCAAAACCGACGGTCCCCTTGCGCCCCTCGTTTTCGAGCGCTTCGGCGCGATTGAATTCTTCACGGACGTAATCGGTGACCAGCTTGTAGAGTTGGGCTTCACCGTCGGAAAGGGGATAGTTGACCGTGTAAGCACGGCGCTCGGGGAAAAGCGGCGTGCCGTCGAATTTGAGAAGGTGCTCCTTGACGAGCCGGCGCATCATGTCGCCGGCGTCGGTAACGTGAACCCCATCGCGGAATTTCCCCTCGAAGCGATCGCCGTCAAGCAACGCCATGAAAAGCTGGAAGTCAGCCTCCTTGCCGTTGTGCGGCGTGGCGGTCAGCAGCAGGAAATGGCGCGTGAGCGTTGAAAGCAATTGCCCCAGGCGATAACGCTTGGTGTATTTGACCTCGTTGCCGAAATAGGTGGCGCTGAGTTTGTGGGCCTCGTCGCAAACGATCAGATCCCAATCCGTTTGCTGGAGCTTGGCCTGGACATCTTCGTTGCGGCTGAGCATATCCAGCCGACAAATTGCAAGAGGGGCTTCGGTGAACCAGTTGCCTGTGCGGGCCGACTCCATCACGTCATTGGTCATGATCTGGAACGGCAGATGAAATCGCCGATCCAGT
>Ga0182024_10022722_pt1 | contig 11290 bp, 8 predicted proteins | sample P32metaG_FD_120480 | JGI IMG/M metagenome (GOLD analysis project Ga0182024, IMG submission 120480) | Permafrost microbial communities from Stordalen Mire, Sweden - P3-2 metaG (Illumina Assembly) | ecosystem: Environmental > Terrestrial > Soil > Wetlands > Permafrost | place: Sweden: Stordalen... | reverse complement strand
GTATTTTCGAAGGTGGTTTTTCTTGCAGCGTTATTTCTTGCGGTTTCTCTTACAGTCCAAGCTCAAAACGCAATCTCGACCGGCTCGATATCGGGGCAGGTGACGGATTCTTCAGGCGCAGCTGTAGAAGGAGCGACAGTCACGGCATCGAGCGACGCCACCGGCGTCAAATTGACTGCAAAAACAAACGGTACAGGATTTTACAGTTTTCCTTCACTCATCGTAGGTCCTTATGACATCACCGTGAGCCAAACTGGGTTCAAGACCGCTATCGCCCATGGTGTAGTGGTGCAAGTCGGGCAAAACGTCGCAGCCAACGTAAGTATGCAGATCGGCGAAATTGCGGATTCCGTGACCGTCACCGCCGAAGTTCCGCTACTGAGAACTACGGAATCAACAGTCAGCACGGTGGTTAATGAGAATTTGATTACAAATCTTCCTTTGAGCGGCCGACGATACACGGATTTTGTGCTGCTCACTCCCAACACGAACGCGGACGGTGACTTCGGTTTGGTAAGTATGGCGGGGCAGCAAGGCGGAGCCGATTCCGGATACGCGAATGGCAACGGCTCCAATTCCTTCACCGTGGATGGGGCCAGCGCGACGAGTAACTATACCGGTGAAGCGCGCGGCCGAACGCGCGTGCCATACGTTTTTGGGGAGCAGTCGATTCAGGAATTTGAGGTGACGGACAATCCATACAACGCCGACTACGGCGGTGCCGGGTCTGGTTTCGTCAACACCGTGACGAAATCGGGAACGGACTCCTATCACGGCGATGCGTTTTATTACAATCGCAACTCAGGTGTGGGAAATGCAAACGACGCCATCGATAAAGCGAATGGAGTGCCACGGCCTCTCGACGTGCTTCAGCAATTCGACGCCGATCTCGGTGGCCCAATTGTCCACAAGACGGCGTGGTTTTATTTTGATTACGAGCAGCAACGCCGTAAGCAGCCTATTTCGGTGATCAATTCCGGCTTCAGTGCCCTGAGTGACCCCAACAGTTTCGCGCAGAACTTCGGAATACCGAACGGAACCCCACTCCCAGCGCCAAATGCGCCTTACCCCGTTCCCGGCAGTTTCTCCACGCCCCCGGCACCGGGCGATCCGAACTACGCGGCATACCTGCAGCAAGTTTCCAATGCGCTGGGCGCTATAAACGGCAACCTGGTTCAACGAGCGAGACGCGCCGACAATCTTTCCTTTTTTCCGAAACTCGATTGGCAGGCCACCGCCGCAGACCATCTCACTTTTGTGTACAACTACAGCCGCTTCAATTCGCCCGGCGGGGAAATCACCTTCAATCCAGTTGCCACTTTTGGCGCTGAAGCTCTCTCCAATAACTTTGTGCGCGATCACCACGCCAGCGTGCACTGGACACATACCTTTAGTGCGTCGTTTTTCAACGATCTGTCAGTGAGTTTCTTGCGCGATCAACAAATCGCTACTCCATCCGGACTCACCTCCGCCACGCTGGGTCAAAGCGAATTTTTTTCACCAAGCTTCTTCGAGCTGGGTAATCCCACGTTTTCGCAGGGGAACACCAAGGAATTCCAATGGCAGATCAACGATCACGTCACGGTTATTCGCGGACGCCACACGATCAGCTTCGGCTTCGACTTTGACCGCACGCACGTCACCGATGTGTTTCCGGGAAACTTTGACGGCACCTATGCTTTTTCCAATCCCGAAGGCTTCGCGCTGGGCCGCTACAACTTTTTCACGCAGGCCGCGGGTAATCCGGCGTTTCCCTTCACCTTTCCGTATTACGGCTTTTACGTGCAGGACAAGTTCCAGGTGCGGAAAAATCTGACGCTCGATATCGGATTGCGCGAAGATTTTCAGGTGTTCCCACAACCGCGTGCCAATACGTTGACTGGAGATCCCTTAGTCACCGCACTGACCGGTCAATTCCCAAATCAATACAACCGGCTTGGACCGCGTGTCGGCTTCGCTTATCAACCCATCTCTAAAACTGTAGTCCGGGTGCGGATTTGGTATGTTTCAGGAAATTTTGGACGGCATCAACTATGAAGACTCGGTGATCTCGAACGGGTTGCCTTCGCAGCAAGCCACAACCTTTGTTCCGTTCGATTCCACGCTCGCGCCAAATCAGCAAGCCATTGTGTTTCCGAACTCCTTCACCAATACGGGTTCTTTTGGAGCCGGGTCAAACCTCAGCATTGTCGACCCAGGATTTCGCATTCCGTATGTTCTCGAATCGAGTCTGGAAATCCAGCGCGAACTTTTCTACAACACTACGATTACGGTGGGAACTTTATGGACTCACGGAGTGCATTTGATAGCCTCCAGTGCTTATGACAAAAATCTCATCGCGCCTGCCGGTACCACGCAGTACATCGTCTGCCCGGCAGGAGTTGGTCAAGGCACACCGGGATCACCCGACCCATCCACCTCGGTTTGCAGTGCTCCTCCCATCACGGAGCCCACTCTCGACAGCGGGTTATTGAGCGAGGGCCGCATCAGCAGCGCCGTCGGCCAGATCAATGCGCTGATCAGCCCGGGAGTGAACAATTACAATTCGTTCTATGTGCAGATTCAGCGGCGAGTCGCGCATGGACTGGAAATCATGACCTCTTACACTTTTGCAAAAAACTCGCAGAGCGGCGCGGACTTCAATAATCAATTCGATCTAAGCAACACTCGCGGGCCTTCGCTGCTGGATCAACGCCATCGCCTCTCGATCGTCGCGGTTTATTCGCCGAACGCTTCAGGACTTTCGAACACGGCAGAGCGGCGTCTCCTTTCGGACTGGACGATCAGCACCGTGATGCAATTCAACTCGGGGCGTCCATACACAGGGCTGTTGTCCAGCGCGTGCACAGGACCCAACCTAGCGAGTTGCGGCTCAAGCGGGAACGACACCCTAAATGACAGCGCCATCAACGAGTCCACAGGAAATACCGCGGCAGGCATAGTGGGAGCTGGTCCGGTACCGGGCCAGGGTTACAACACGTTCTATGGTCCCTGGATCAATGAAATTGATCTCGGGCTCACGCGGACTTTCCACATTACCGAGCATCAACAGATCCAGCTCGAGGCTCAGGTGTTCAACCTGTTCAATCACGCAAATTATTTTGTGCAGGCTGGATCCGGGATTGTGCAAACACAATACAACCCTGTGGGACCGAATTGCGGCGACGGCGCGTCGATCAACCAGACTTGCTTCCTGGTTCCCGCGACGGGATTCCAGACGCTGGAATCCATCAATCAGCTGAACGGCCCGCGAACATTTCAGTTCGCCTTCCGCTACCGGTTTTAGGCGCCGCGACAGGAACCCTCAAGGCATAGCTCCGTCTGCCGATCGCCTGGACGTTGTGAATACTTTCCACCGATACTTTGCGAATCGGAGTTCCGGTTATTTACTGACTTATTCCTTAAATCTCAACGCGTCTGCTCAGCCTCGCTTTCCATCCTTGTGCAGGAATGAAGTCAGCGGCGGCCAGTCCCAAGGTCGTCGGAGCGTCCGGCCTCCACACGCGGCCACTGAGCGATAGGGCGTCCGCCGGGCCACTCAGGTTGCCAAGTGGGGGAGCCGCTTTTAGTCCGCGTGTAGGTACACTGTTGGGGCCAACCGGTCGGCGAGTCCTCCCAGGATTCCTGCCGTCCGTACACGGTGAGATCCATGAGCGCGTAGCTGTAGTCCATGGCCTCGACGCCGCGCACCGTCGTCCAATAAGTCTCGAACACATCAGGCCCTTGTCGCAGGTAGCAAACGATGTGCATTCTGCCCACTTGGCGTCCCACCAAAAGAGTGTCGAGCGAAGCTAGCGCCGAGTACCAAGGCATCTTCCAGCCCATGAAGTCGCGGTACCGGGAGCTCTCTTCGTACGTACCTTGGCAGAGAACGGCGAAAGTGATGTCGCGAGAATGAAGGTAGGACAGCTCACCGATTTGAGTAGTGACCCACGTGCACCCCTCGCACTGCTCGGGCGCAGGATGGCCGGTGTACCACATGAAGTAGTAAGCGATGAGCATCCGGCGACCCTCAAACGCGTCCAACAGGGTCACCGGGCCACGCTCACCGACGACTGGTGTGGCGCCATCCACCTTGACCATGGGAAGCCGACGGCGGGCGGCCGCAATAGCGTCACCAGCATGCGTGTGGGCCTTCTCCCTCGCCCGCAATGCGTCCAACTCCACCTGGAATGTGCTCCGATCGACGATCTTGGGCGCTCCAGGTTCATCTTTTGTGATGGCTGCCACAGTTCTCTCGATCAGTGCCTGGGCGCGTTTTAATTCTTCTCAGCTCGCGCTCGACCCGCGCTATCTGCCGCCATGCACTTCGTTATCTTTTCTTCTTTTCACAACGGAACCGCGCGAATGCTTCCGCCGTGGCTAAGCTCCGCGCACGGTGCGGAAGCAGTCGCGCAGCCTTTCTTTACTGCCCTGCCTGTGCCCTGAGCTTTTCGAAGGCGGCTGTTCCGATGTCAGACACCTGGTCCCACTTCGGGTTAGGCGAGGTCTCGGCACCGTAATTATCGTGCCAGTTCCACCATTTGTATGGCGGAGTCTGGGGATAGCCATCTGGCGAGTCCTCCCAAGTCTCCTGACGGCCGAGCGGCGTGACGTCAAGGTAGCTCCAGAGTGTCCCCATCGCCTCGTCGCCGCGCCAATTGACGAAGTAGGTGCGGAAAATTTTTTCGCCGTCGCGGAAGAACACGTTGTGGCCGTGATATTCATCGACGTCGAAGTCTTTGTCGAAACTGTCGGTCATGGTGTACCAGGGGATTTTTTGCCAGCCCATACGCTCTTTCAGGCGCGCGATGTCCGCCTGTGGCGCGCGCGAGGCGTACGCGAGCGTGGTGTCGCGGGCGTTCAGATGCGCCAGGTGCGACACCTGGTCGGCACCCAAAGAGCAGCCGCGGCAGGCATGGTCGGGCCAGCCAAAAACGCCCGGCTCGAAAAAGGCGCGGTAGAGGATCAACTGAGGGCGTCCTTCGAACAAGTCGAGCAGGGTTACTTTGCCCTTAGGCCCTTCGAATTCGTACTTCTTTTCCACCGCCATCCACGGCATCCTCCGGCGCTCAGCGGCGAGGGCGTCACCAGCCCGCATATGAGCCTTTTCTTTCAGCAACATCTTCTCGCGCACAGCCTGCCACTCCTGCGGTGACACGACCGGCGGTGTCTTCATCGCGCTTCTCGCTTTTGCGTGTTCGTTGTTTCCCTCTTTGCTGGTTGCCATATCATTTCTCCTTCTTTTCTGATTCACATCGTAACGATCCACTGTCAAGAAATTTTTTGAATTTGCCGACGCAGACCGCCAGAATTCCTCCCGTCGACCCGGCTCCGGCGAACATTACTGCTGCGCTGGCGATGCATGCTGGGCACATAGTTATCTATCCATTTAGACTTCTCTTTTCCTAAATTGGCTTTTGAGTTTTCTAAAATAGTCGATGAAAGTGGCCCGCGCGTCCTCACTTTCCAAATTCTGGATATTAAGCCACGGGTTCGAGAGCATTTGATAGCAAAGGTTCAGCGATACGAGTTGGGAACGCGCTCTCAGATCGGGTCGGACAACAGCGCTCATCCTCTTTGACGCAACGCCTACGACGGCTGGTAGGTGGCGATGACGACGCCCGTACCCGTAGTCACTGCACTGAGTAGCTTGAATTTCGATAAGGGTACATCGCTGAACAGCCGGTGCCCCTTTCCTAGTACGATCGGGTGAATCTGTAGAACCCATTCATCGATTAAGCTGTGCTGCATCAGCGACTGGACTAATGCACCGCTGCCGAAGATCACCAATGACTTCTTATGCGTCTCCTTGAGCTTCGCGACCGTGGTACCCGCATCTCCCTTGAGCGATATGGAATTCTGCCAAGGCAGCGGTTCGGTCAACGTATTCGAAACAACAAACTTCTCTACGCGGTTCAGTACATCGGTAAACGGGTTGGGCTGGGGTGCATGGGGCCAAATCTTGGCAAAATATTCGTAAGTTACGCGCCCAGCCAGTAGTGACCACGAGTTCCCCATGCGTTCGCCGGCCACCTTCTGCATCAGTGGATCGTTGTCCTTCTCTGCCCATCCACCATAGTCAAAGCCGTCGCGCGTATCTTCATCGGTTCCTGCTGGTCCCTGCACGATGCCATCCAGTGTCAGATGTTCGACCACGACTATTCTGGCCATGCTTTGTGGCTCCCCGCTGTTTTACGCCCCAAACTAACTTTACTCAGTGGTCCCCCGCAAGGGCCACTCTGCAGTGATAGGATAAGACCACTTTGAGAAATGCGACGGCGGGCTTTACCGCGGCTTCTTGCGCCAATCTCTCCCGACCACCGCAAAAAAACGTTTCATGTTCGCCTAGGTCCACCGTGAGTGACAGCGACCAAATTCTCGGACGCATTGAGGCCGGTATTCGAAACGCGCCCAGGAATACGCCGGGCATTCGCGCCGTCCGTAAGCGAATCTCGCGAGAGATTGCGGAAGTGGACCGCGAGACGGTTCTGTCGGTGGCTCATGAACTGATCCGCACGGGTTTCTTCGGGCGCTTCGTGGCCTATGAACTCGTTCAGCAGCACGCTGCGACTATGAAATCGATTACGCCCTTGGAAGTCGAATCGCTTGGCCAGGGACTGGCCGAGTGGGGAGATGTGGACACATTTTCTCTGTTCGTGGCCGGGCTGGCGTGGAGAAATCAACGTACTAGTGATGCGGTCATTCGGCGCTGGGCAAAATCGAATGATCGCTGGTGGCGTCGCGCTGCGCTGGTCAGCACCGTGGCGCTGAATTCCGCAGCGAGGGGCGGACGTGGCGATGCGCCGCGCACATTTGCCATCTGCAAAATGCTGATGCGCGACCGCGATCCGATGGTGGTCAAGGCGCTCTCGTGGGCGCTGCGAGCGCTTATCCCGCGTGAGCCGAAGCTGGTGCGCCAATTCCTCGCAACCAACCGCGAGCAACTGGCGGCGCTGATTGTCCGCGAAGTCACCAACAAGCTTAAAACTGGCTTGAAGAATCCGCGGCTTGCTTCCCCTGTGACCAATTGATTCTCCGGTAGGCAAGTCACTTCGTCAGAATCGCGTTGACCTTTCCTGAAACGACCTGTTACTACTGTGGCCCTTCCTGCAAGCAATATTGGAGGTGTCATGGATATGGATCGCCGTCGATTTCTTGCTAGTTCGCTTGCTGTCGCCGGCGGCGCTATGGTGCCTACCGCTGCCTTCGCTCAACTTCCGGCCGAGGACCAAAACATTCCGGGTGCAATTCCACCGGCACAAATTCGTAGCGCGCGCTTTCCGGAAGGATTCCTGTGGGGCATGGCCACCGCGTCTTATCAGGTGGAAGGCGCCTGGAACGAAGACGGAAAAGGGGAAAGCATCTGGGATCGTTTTTCACACACCGTCGGCAAAGTGAAGGGCGGCGCCACCGGCGATGTGGCTTGCGATCACTATCATCTCTATCCCCAGGACATCGCCATCCTCAAGCGCCTGAATCAGAAAAGTTACCGTTTTTCGATTTCCTGGTCGCGCATACAACCCACGGGCACCGGTGCGCCAAATCAGAAAGGTCTCGATCACTACAGCAAGCTTGTGGACACGCTGTTAACGGCGGGCATTCGTCCGTTCTGCACTCTTTATCATTGGGATCTTCCGCAAGCACTCCAGGATCTTGGCGGCTGGCCCAATCGCGATCTCGCCGGATTTTTCGCTGATTACGCGGGAATTCTCGCCAAGTATCTTGGCGACCGCATCACCGTTTGGGCTCCTTTCAACATGCCTTGGTCCTTCTGTTATCTGGGTTATGGCGTCGGCGTTTTTCCTCCCGGCCTGGCCAACTATGGACTTTTCTTGAAAGCCGCGCACACCGTGAATCTTGCGCAAGGACAAGCCTTTCGTTCCGCCAAGGCCGCATCTTCCAAGGCTACGGTCGGCAGCGCGTACGGCATGGCTCCCGCCTACCCCGCGTCCGGCAGCCCGGAAGATCGTGCCGCCGCCGCGCGCTATCACGCCATGAACAATACTTATTTCCTCGAGACCGCCATGCATGGCAAATATCCGCAGGCATTCGTCGGCGAAATTCCCTACGAAGCCATGGGCTTCAAGTCCGGCGACGACAAAATCATGCGGGCGCCCTTGGACTGGATTGGCTTTCACTACTACACCCGCAGAATTGTTGCGGACGCGAGCCGCAAGATCGGCCCAGCCGGGCAGGCCAGCTTTGGCACGGAGACGGAAAACGACGAGTCCACCAGCCGCGATCAGCGTACAAACTTTCAGGCCACCACTCCTTCGGAAGGTCCGCTGACCGACGCGGGGCTCGAAATATGGCCGCACGGAATTTACGACCTGGTGATGCAAATCACGCGTGAATACAACCACCCCATCATCGAGATCACCGAGGAAGGCTGCAGTTATCTGGACGCCCCATATGAAAAAGAGAACGGCCGCGTTCCCGACACGCGCCGCATTCATTTTTTCCAGCAACATCTCGCCGAACTGGCGCGTGCCATCACCGATGGCGCCAACGTGCGCGCGTATCACGCCTGGACGCTGCTTGATAATTTTGAGTGGGCCGATGGGTATAGCCAGCGTTACGGCTTGACGTACGTGGACTTCCGGGATCAGAAGCGGACCATAAGGGATTCCGGCCTGTGGTATGGCCGCGTCGCTGCCGCAAACCGCCTTGATGTGTAAAAGACGTGTAGAAGGCGTTTAGAAGATGTGTAGCATTTATTGGTCTCGCGCGTATCTCCGGCATTTTTTTTGCGAAGATCGCGCGATTCGTTTTTTCTCCGGTGGAATGGGATAATCCCCAGGTTGACGTCCTGTCCGAACTTTTAGTCGCGAAGGTCTAACTATGAAGCGCCGCGAATTCCTCCGCACCACTAGTATTGCATCCGCAAGCTTGTTGCTGGCTAAAGGAAATGCCTTGCACGCGACGGAAAGTTCCTCCGGCGCAAACTGGCGCACCTTTGAAGTCACTACGCGCGTGCAAGTCTTGAAACCGTCGGGCACTACGCGCATCTGGGTTCCTGCCGCCATGAATCGGCCGACGCCATTTCAGAAAACGCTCTCCAATACGTACCATGCGGAAAAAGGGGCGGTGAAAGATCTGGGAATTGGGAACAAAGAGGACTCGCTGGTGGCAATCCTGGCGGAGCTTCCTGCTGGGGTAGATCCGGTTTTGACGGTTACCAGCCGCGTTTCGACGCGAGATTACACTGTGGATCTGTATGCGTCCGGAAAAGTGCCTCGAGAAAGGCGCGAGGACCTGAATTATTTCATGCGTCCCACTAAATACTTACCGACCGATGGCATCGTGAAGGCCACCGCTGATGAGATTACCAGGAGCGCAAAGACCGATGAGGATAAAGCGCGCGCGATTTACGAGTGGATCGTCGATAACACCTTTCGCAATCCCAAAACGCGTGGCTGTGGCGTAGGCGACATTCGCTTCATGCTGGAATCCAGAGATCTCGGCGGCAAATGCGCCGATCTGAACGCGCTCTATGTCGGCTTGGCTCGCGCCGCGGGATTGCCCGCTCGGGACGTGTACGGCATTCGTGTTGCCAAGTCTGAACTGGGCTACAAAAGCCTGGGTGCTTCTTCTGAAAAAGTGACCAAGTCGCAGCATTGCCGCGCCGAAGTGTATCTGACGAGGTACGGTTGGGTACCCGTCGATCCCGCGGATGTACGGAAAGTCGTTCTCGAAGCACCGCCGGGCAACCGCCCGTTGGATGATGATGTGGTAAAAAAGGCTCGCGCCCGCTTGTTCGGTTCCTGGGAGATGAACTGGATGGCCTATAATTTCGCGCACGATGTTGCGCTCCCCGGTTCAAGTGGCCCGCTAGTCAATTTCTTTATGTACCCGCAGGCAGAAACGGCCGAGGGCCGTCTCGATTGTCTCGATCCCGATAAGTTCCGGTATGAAATCATCTCGAAAGAATTGACGCCCGGAAGCGCTTAACGTACCGGCACCATCGCAGAACAAGGCCAACACATGACTACAGAATGGCGCGGGAAATGGGCTCTGGTAACCGGAGCCAGCGCAGGAATCGGTGTAGCCCTGGCGCGCGAGTTGGCCGCCGGAGGAACCAATCTGGTTTTGACGGCCCGGCGCAAAGAGCGGCTGGAAGAACTGGCGCAGGAACTACAGGCGAAACACCAGATCAAAACCTCCATCTTTGTTGCCGATTTGGCGGAACCCGACGCGCCCGAAAAAATTTATGCCTATACGCGCGAGCGGAACCTTGAAATTGAGCTGCTGATCAATAATGCCGGCTTTGGCGCGTATGGTGAATTGCACGCCGTGGAGGCGCATCGCCTTCTTGAGATGGTGCAGGTTAATTGCAGTGCCGTAGCGCATTTGACGCGGCTCTACCTGCCGGAAATGGTCGCCCGGCGCCATGGGGACGTGCTCATTCTCGCGTCCACGGCATCCTTCCAGGCCGTTCCCTATATTTCGACGTATGCGGCAACGAAAGCCTTCGATCTGCTTTTCGCCGAAGGCTTGGCCGAAGAGATGAAGCCGTACGGAATCCGTGTTTGTGCGTTGTGTCCCGGTTCCACGGAATCGGAGTTTCACAGCGTGGCGGGCCAGGAAAAATACATGAAAAAACAGGAAACCGCCGAAAAGGTGGCGCGCACCGGTTTGCAAGCGCTGGCAGCGGGCAAAAGCTACGTAATCTCCGGTCTTGGAAATTATCTCGGCGCGCTCGGCGAGCGCTTGGTGCCGCGAAGAATGGTAACGCGCATCGCCGCCGGCATGTTCAAGCCTCCTAAGCAATGAAATTCAAATAAATGTTGCTGTGATCCGGTCCCCAGAAACGACTACGCCTCTCCCACAGCATTATTTCGCTGCGAAAGAGGCGCGCCGTCTTCAGGAGAGAAGCTCGTTAAATAATTGCGTTAATTATTGGTCGGTGGAGCAGGGGCATCCGCCGGGCTCGGTCCTCCGCCATGACGATGCGGCCCGCCCGGGCCCCCTTCTTTCACGGCGTAGTCGGCCGGCACGGTAAAGAGTCAAGCGGCAGGCTCAGCCTTCTGAATGTTCGTCAGGGAAAAAGTGGTCGTTCCAAATCGCGGGTCGGTTCGCGTGCTCTTGACCACCGTTTGCAGATCAGGCGAATACCAGCGCTCCGACACCACCACGATGGGTTTGTCGTTTCCGATTTCCCCGGCGGCTATCGTGCGCGTGGTGCGCGTTCCTTCTGCGCTCACGCCATTGATCACTTGCGTGCCAAGGGATTCGGTCTTCAACGCTCCGGAAGCTTCCTCTTTTTGCTCCCTTTGCTCCATCCGTTCATGAAACGCTTGCGCCTTGT
>Ga0182024_10022721_pt1 | contig 11290 bp, 14 predicted proteins | sample P32metaG_FD_120480 | JGI IMG/M metagenome (GOLD analysis project Ga0182024, IMG submission 120480) | Permafrost microbial communities from Stordalen Mire, Sweden - P3-2 metaG (Illumina Assembly) | ecosystem: Environmental > Terrestrial > Soil > Wetlands > Permafrost | place: Sweden: Stordalen... | reverse complement strand
TTTTGTCGAACTTGAGGCCAATTCGCAAACAGAGGGCGACAGGGCCTATGTATGCTTCTGCCCCCAGTCTTTCATGGCCTTTAGGATCGGACCGAGCGCGCGGCCTTTTTTGGTTAAAACGTATTCGGCCCGAGGCGGGTGCTCTTCGTAGAATCTGCGCTGAAGGATTCCGGACTCTTCAAGGCTCTTGAGCCGAGCTGAGAGGGTGTTGGGACTCAGGCCCGGCAGGGATTGCTGAAAATCCTGAAAGCGTCGGGGGCCGTCGCGGAACAAATCGCGCAGGATGAGGATGGTCCATCGCTCGCCGATGATGCGGAGCGTTCGGGCAACTGGGCATTTTGAATCAAATTCCGGTTCCATCTGAGTCATTCCTTACCACACGGTATTTGGGCATTCCAAAGGCGTTGTTGAAAAACACCAGTTGGGGGGGATACCTTATTGACTATAATAACAGTAGTCACTATATTATTTATAGTCATAAACCTCTCTTTTTCAAGGAGTCTGTCATGAAAACTGTCGCTCATCGGTCATTCAAGGAAATTTTGCCGTTTTTTCTGCCCGCTGCGCTGCTGGCTGCGGCATGGATTGGGACTAATCTGGCTTTTCCAAGGCTGGCGCCAACCGGCATCCCCAACGAAGTGGCGCGTTTTGCCATCAACCTCGTCATCCTTGCGGGATTGTGGGGCGGCCTTGGACGTACCGATTTTGGCCGCCGGGCCAAGCAGATCGTGTGGCTGGCGGTTGCGATACTCCTTACGCTCTGGACCGCGCTAGTCCAGCACCTGGCCATCGCCGGGGTCTTCGGGCCGGTTCCAAACCCCGTCCACGCGCTGCCTGCCCTGCCGTTGGCGATTTTTCTTCCGCTGCTGGTTCTGCTTCCACTGTTGCTCCGGTCCAGGGGCGTGGGCGCAATCCTCGACGCCATGCCGCCGTCTTGGCTGATTGGCCTCCAACTCTATCGGGTTCTGGGCAGTACCTTTCTGGTGAACTGGATTCACGGCGCGATTCCCGGCGCGTTTGCCTGGCCGGCGGGAATTGGCGACATGCTGGTTGGCCTACTTGCCTTGCCCGTGGCCATGCGGGTTGGATCGCTGACGTCCGCCGACCGAAGGGCCGGGATCTCTTGGAACCTGCTGGGCCTGACCGACCTTGCCGTCGCGATCACAATGGGTTTGCTGACTTCGCCGGGTCCTTTGCAGGTTCTGGCGATTCATCGGGCGGTGTCGCAGATCGGCGTGTATCCCAGCGTGATGATCCCGGCGTTAGCTGTTCCCACGTCGATTATCCTACATGTGTTATCGCTTCGTCAGCTTTTGCGTGCGAAAACGACTGTGATTGCCATGAATGAACGAAAAGATAGACAACTCATGTGTCCCTTTGCGGCGGTTGCGTGAGGTGAACTCTCGCCCGGGCGAGAAACGCTTCAATGATCCCGGCCACGGGGGCGCCCGTACCTTTCGGCGCCTTAGCTTGCTCCGCCGCTGCTCGTGGAATTTTTGTCGGGCCTTTTTTTGTTCTGGCGCCCTTCGGCGAGACGGATGCGTTCACTGCCGATTGTCCATCAGCCGGTGTCTTTGCGGAGCCAGATTTTGTTGGGACGTGGCATTGCCAAATCTCCGGTCAAAAGAGCCTTGAAAGAAAGGCTCGACCGCAAGGTCTGGCACATGCGGCCCTCGGCTGTTTCTTTCACCGAGAGCCTGAGTTTGGTACAGCGCTGTGGTTGCAGACACAAGAACTGCCGTAACTCCTTATCAGAACTGAATGCACCCGGCGGGACTCGAACCTGCAACCCTCGGTTCCGAAGACCGATGCTCTGTCCAGTTGAGCTACGGGTGCAGCTCGAATGCGTTTGTGAGCCGTGACAAGCCTGCCGCCTAGGTGACCGCGGGAGGAACCGGCGGCGGCGGGGATGGCGGCGAGGCGACAACTACCGTGGTTTCGGTAACCGCCACCGCCACCGCTGGCGCTGGCGTGGGTTCTATGTCGTCTTCGGACTGCTCCAAGTAAACATCATCCATTTCCGTAGAATCCACCTCGCCCCGCATTAGAAAATAAATGATCGTGTTGGCCGAGAAGTACAGGCTGATCGCGAAAGCGCCCAGAAAGGCAACCAACAGCATGACCCAGCAATTGATCATCAAAGCGCCGATCTTCTGGCCGGCGGTCAGGGCGGAATAGTCCACCCAGTACGACAGGCGCCCGGTCATTGAGGGGCTTGGCCACATGACGCTCAACAGCTCGTGGCCGTTCCCGGCGATCGTAAACAGACCCATGTTGACGAAGTGATGCGTCAGCACCAGCATGAGCCAGATGAACAGATGCACAAAAAGATAAGTGGCCGCGCCGTAACCCACCGCGACAGCGGTGTAAAAGAGCATTCGCCAAGGCCGGGCATAGACATAACTGAAGCTTCGGCTAATGGCATCGAAGCTGTCGGAGCCCTCGACGGCGATGGTCGGATACATCAGATTGAATCCCCCTGCCGTGCCCAGCACGACCAACGTCATGACGAATCCCGCCAGCAAGGCCAGAACGAACATCGCGCCGATAATGATCGGCCCCAGGAACGGGATATTGCCGATCAACGCAACCAGCGCGACGAGCAGGCCGACGACAATCACGATCAATATCGGGATCACCGGCGCCGAGGCGAACGACAGCAGCTTGCCGACGGCGAAATTCATGGCCTGGCGGACGGAAATCTTTTCATCTCGCGCCACGTGAACCGCGGCAATGCGGCTGATCGCGCCGCCGAACAACGCCCAGCAGATCAAGAACCACACCGCAAATAAAATGAAGTACACGGTGTGATGCCAAATCAGCCAGATCGGCCCAATCGCAAAGAAATTGTAGACGTGATCGGTCACCCCCCCGGGGGCCAGCCAGCTGTTGCGCAGCACGTTCATGACCACGTCATTGACCTCGTGGATTTCATACTGGAAGAAGCAGTTAAACAGTCCCTGGCCCTCGATGTCGCGGGCGGCAGCGCGCTCGACGGCCGCCTGGGCGTAAGCATCCGTGATGGCGGCGTCGCGGGTTCTTTCCACCTCGCCCCTGGCCGCGGCGTCGGGAGCATTCCTCGCCTGGTCCGCGTAATCGTTGTTGATCTTGGTGACGTTATCCTGCCGCTCGTTATTGATGGCGTCAATCAATTCGCCCAGATGCTTTCGCTCCTTGGCATCGGTGGCGGCCTCGTCGTCAGTCTTGGCAACGCCATATTGCTGCAGCATGTGGGCATAATTCTGCTGGATTTCAGCGCGGCGTTGCTCGCGCCAGGCGGGCAGCGAAATATTGGCCAGCTGCCCGCCGCGAATCCCTTCATAGCTGGAGACTTCGCCGGGAATGGCGCGCGCGGTGGCGGGCCAAACGCTGTCAAGAATCCGCCCGCCGCAATAGATACACAGAAGCAGGGCCAGACCCAGGGCAAGCTTGGAGAGATGGATTGCCACTCGGAATGCGCGAAAAATATTCGTGAATGGAAATGTCTGTCGCCAGTTGATGCCGCGAACGACTTGACCTTCTTCCGCCATGGGCGAAAGCTCCTTTCCCTTGGACCTACGGGGCGTGTGAGAGGTAACGCCCTCAGCACCCACGGTGGGCGCATTATAGTGTGCCCGGGGTGCGGTTCAAAGCCGGCGGTCCTTTGCTCGCCGCGGCTTGCGCTCGACTCATCGGATGATCATTTTCACCGCGCCGGCGCTATTACAGGAGGATTGGCTTAGTCCCGGCGTTGCTCCTGCTCCCGGGGAAGTTGCGATTGTTTGACTGGAATCCCATACTTCTCGCCCAGCCAGCGACCCAGATCGATCAGCTTGCAGCGCTCGCCGCAGAATGGGAAGAACCGGTTGGGTGCTTGCGGATCGTCCAGAGCGGTGACGGGCTTTTTGCAGATAGGACACGTTGGCATACTATTTGGTCTGCTTGGACGATTTGGGAGATTTTGCGGCCCTGGTCTGGGCGGGTGGCTTGGATTCGGCGTCGGCCGGTTTGGCAGCGGCACCGTCGGCACTCTTGGCGGCCGGGGCGGCTTTTGCGTCGCTGGCGGGGGCGGGCGCGGCGGGGGGAGCGTCGGATTTCGCGTCGCTCTTGTAAGCCTCGCTGCGGTAATCGGTGCTATAGAATCCGCCCCCCTTGAAAATCAGGCCCGATCCGGTCCCGATCAAACGCTTGACCTGGTTCTTGCCGCATTTGGGACATTTGCGGATCGGCGGCGCCGTGATGGACTGAAACTTCTCAAACTGACGCCCGCACGCCTGGCATTTGTATTCGTAGGTGGGCATGGATCAGTTCTATTGTGGATCAGTTCTATTCCGCCTTGCTGACAGCAACCTGGGCGGGCCGCAGAGTGCGGCCGTGCAGCGAATACCCGTTTTGCAGCAGTTGCGTCACCGCGTCGGGCGGATACTCATCGCTCGGCTGATGAATCAGCGCCTCCATGGTTGCCGGATCATATGCTGTTCCCGGCTCCGGCGCGATCGTTTCCACGAATTGGCTCTTAAGCACGGTCATCCACTGATCGTGAACGATCTGCATCCCCTTGAGAATAGTAGCGGGGTCGGCCTTGGCCGGATCGACCGCCAGGGCACGCTCGAAATTGTCGATCACCGGCAGCAGGCTCTTGATCAGCGAGCTGTTGGCGAAGGCAACGGCCTGTTCCTTGTCGCTTTCCAGGCGGCGGCGGGCGTTCTGAAATTCAGCCGTCGTGCGGGCCAGACGTTCGTAAAGACTGTCACGCTCCTGTTGCATCGAATCGACATCTGAGCGAGGCCGCACGCCATCGGCTTCGGGGTCTGATTCGTCATTCTCGGGCGAAGGTGTGGGTCGCATAGCCATGATTACCATCCTGAGCGGAGCCAACCGGTGCGTCGGCTCCGGCGAAAAAACTATTCGGGGTTTTCTCCCTTGAGCAATTCCTTGAGCTTATCCAGAAAGCCCTTGCGCTGCTGTTTGACGCGCGGATCTTCGTTGGCGCCGAACTCGCGCAGCAACTGTTTTTGTCGCTCGCTTAATCTCTTGGGCACTTCGATAACCACCTGCACCAGCTCGTCGCCATTGCGATAGGAACGGACATCGGGCAGACCCTTGGACTTGAGCTTGAACACCTCGCCGTGCTGCGTGCCGGCGGGAACGATCAGGGGCTCGGTTCCTTTGAGCGTCGGCACCTCAATCGTAGCGCCCAGGGCGGCCTCAGAAAAGGAGACCGGGACCTGGCAAACCAGATCGTTGTTGTGCCGGGTGAATATCGGGTGCTCCTTGACGGCAATGTAAACGTGAAGGTCGCCGGCGGGAGCGCCATTTTCGCCCGCTTCGCCCTCTCCCGTGACGCGCACGGCCTGCCCGTCATGGACACCGGCGGGGATTTTGACGATGACGGCGCGTTTGCGCAGCCGCCGCCCCGTTCCCCCGCAGGATGTGCAGTGGTCGCGGATCACCGTGCCGCGGCCGCGACAGTTGGGGCAGGCCACCACCATTCGGAACATCCCGCCAAATCCCTGCTGCGCGACCCGCCCCTGCCCGCCGCACTGCAAGCAGACCACCGGACTGGTGCCGGGCTTGGCGCCGGTGCCGTTGCAGGCCTCGCACTTGTCCTGTTTTTCAAACTCGATGGTCTTCTCACATCCACCGGCCACATCGGAGAGGGAAAGCTCCACCCGCGTTTCCAGATCGTAACCGCGCGTGGGCTGGCGCTGCTGCTGACGGCCGCGCGATTGCGGCCCGCCCTTACCCCCGAACGCGCCTCCGAAAATATCGTCGAACATCGAGAAGATGTCCGTGACGTCCATGTGCGAAAAATCATGCCCGCCGGTCAGACCCTCATGACCGTATTGATCGTAACGCTGCCGCTTTTCACCGTCGGAAAGCACCTCGTAGGCTTCGGAGCATTCCTTGAATCGCCCTTCCGCCACCGCCTTGTCGCCGTCGGCACGGTCGGGGTGATACTTCATGGCCAGCCGGCGATAAGCGCGCTTGATCTCCTCCACGTCCGCCTTGCGGGCGATGCCCAGGATTTCGTAGTAATCACGTTTGGCGGTTGCCATTCAGTTTACCCGCGGGATTTAATGAGCTTCCGGGACGGACGGTTTTTTGGACGCTTCTGGGCTTTGGATAAGCTTGACGGCAAAGGAAGGGTCACAATCGGCTCCATTTCGCCGCGATTGTGAAATCCGAGCCACCGACGAAACGATTTGGGTGATTCACCCGACTTTTCTCCCCGGAGCAAGGCCCGGTAACTGATGTCGGCGTTTAAGTCGGGCCAATAGATGCCGTCATCCCAGATTTCAACTTTTGCCCACTGGGCCGGCGTACCGTGTAGAAGCCGGGGATACCACTTTGTCGGCACGGAGATCGCGCGACCATCTTTCAATCGGACGGTAACGAGTCGGTCGGTCACGACCACTCGTTTGGCCCGCAATCCCGGTTCGACCTTATTCGTCAAAAAACTCATGCCATTTCTTGAGAAGATACGCGCGATGCTCGACCACTGTTCGCCGCAATTCGTTCAACTCATGCCGGGCGAAACGTTCGCTCCGAGCCAAGTGTACTTTAGGCACGAGCCAAAACTTAGCCTTTTTGCGTTCACGCCGCACGTGAATATGAGGCGGCTCGCTGCGATCACTGGCGAAAAAACCAAACCGGTACGCCCCGATACGCAGCACAATCGGCATTCATTGACCTTGCTCTTGCCGATCTGATCTTATCCTATCTTATCGGTCTTTACAGACCGGAACTGTGATCGAGCAAACCGAGCAAATATTTTATGAATGAGGCACGAAAGCCCGCAGCCATATAGCTGTGCGCCTTCGTGCCTCTGTTTCCAATCGCCCAAACGTTGCTCACACCACGGCGCCGGCCACCGGCATCGGCTCCTCGCCTTTCTTCTCCTTCAGTTCGGTCAACAATACGGCGGTCGTCAGGGCCAGGCCGCTGACGCTGGCGGCGTTGAGCAGCGCGGTGCGGGCCACCTTGGTCGGATCGAGGATTCCCGCTTTGAACATGTCGACAAACTCATCCGTCGCGGCATTGTAGCCCCAGGCGGGGTTCTTGCTCTGCAGGATCTGATCCACGATGACATCGCCGTCCTCGCCGGCGTTTTCGGCGATCTGCCGGGTCGGCGAACGCAACGCATGGATGATGATGTCGAAGCCCAGGCGCTCGTCGCCCCTGGCTTTGGATTTGGCGTTTTCCACGGCCTCGATGGCGCGCAGGAACGCGACGCCCCCGCCGGGGATGACGCCTTCCTCTGCCGCGGCTTTGGTGGCGTGCAGCGCGTCGTCGATCAGGTCTTTGCGCTCCTTCATCTCGGTTTCGGTGGCAGCGCCGCCTTGATCACCGCCACGCCGCCGGTCAGCTTGGCCAGCCGCTCCTGAAGCTTCTCGCGGTCGTAATCGCTGGTGGTGGTTTCAATCTGTTTGCGAATCTGCTCGACCCGGGCATCGATTTCCTTGCGCTTACCGGCCCCCTCGACGATCAGCGTATTATCCTTATCCACAACAACGCGCTTGGCCGAACCAAGGTCGGACAGCTCGACGCTCTCCAGCTTCAGACCCAGGTCCTCGCTGATGAACTTGCCGCCGGTGACCGCCGCCAAATCCCCCATCATTGCCTTGCGACGATCGCCAAACCCCGGCGCCTTGACCGCGCAGACATTCAGCACACCGCGCAGCTTGTTGACCACCAGCGCCGCCAACGCCTCGGATTCCACGTCCTCGGCAATGATCAGCAGCGGCCGGCCGGATGTCACCACCGTGTTGAGCAGCGGCAAAAGCTCGGCAAGATTGGATATTTTCTTCTCATGCAGCAGGATCAGGCAATTTTCCAGCACCGCCTCCAGCGTGGTGGTGTTGGTCAGAAAATACGGGGAGAGATATCCTTTGTCGAACTGCATTCCCTCGGTGTATTCCAGGACCGATTCGGTGCTCTTGCCCTCATCGACGGTAATGACGCCTTCCTTGCCGACCTTTTCCATGGCGTCGGCCATCAAGTCACCGATCTTCTCGTCGCCGTTGGCGCTGATGGTGGCGACGCGCTTGTAATCCTCGCGCCCCTTCACCTTTTTGGATTGCTGGGTAATCGCGTCGGCAGCGATCTCGGCGGCCTTGAGGATGCCGCGCTGGATCGTCACCGGATTCACGCCCGTCGTTACCGTGCGAATACCCTGGCTGTAAATCGCCTCGGCCAGCACGATCGCGGTGGTCGTGCCATCGCCGGCCACGTCGCCGGTCTTGCTGGCGACCATGTTGATCAGCTTGGCCCCCATGTTCTCGAACGGTTGGGGAAGTTCGATCTCCTTCGAGACGGTAACGCCGTCCTTGGTGATGCGCGGGCTGCCGTAGGATTTCTGCAAGACGACGTTGCGTCCGCGCGGCCCCAGTGTCGCCTTGACGGCGCGGGCCAGTTGCGACAGCCCGCTGGCGATCTCCGCCCGGGCGTCGCTCTCAAACTTCATTTGTTTTATTGCCATGGTTCTGACTCCGTATTTTTGTCTTAGGGCGATTCACGTTGGGTGATTCGCAGATTCATTCCAGAACGCCCAGGATGTCGGATTCGCGGAGAATGACAAACTTTTCGCCGTCCACCTCGATATCGGTGCCGCTGTATTTGCCGTAGAACACCGTGTCCCCGCTACGCACGGCCAGTTCCATCTGCTTGCCCTTCTCGTCAAGCTTCCCCGGCCCCACTGAAATCACCTTGCCCTTGGTCGGCTTTTCCTTGGCCGAATCCGGCAAAACAATCCCGCTGGCGGTTTTGGTTTCCGCATCCGATTGCTTGACGATCACACGATCCTGTAGGGGTCGAAGTTTCATAGTTTGGTTCCTTATTCCTCATTAATTTGATGCCTTAAATCTTCCGATTTCACGCAGCCACCAGTGGCCCGGCTGCCACTAACTTCTTCAGCTTTGAATCGACGCGAGCATTAAATCCCTCCAAGGTTCTCGCCCCAAGCAGCAAAAGATCACCCGGCTCAGCAAAGACTACCTCATCCACCGTGAAGAAATTATCCACGCGAAGAATGACAAATCCGACATTTCGAGTGATGAATTTCCCATTGGCCATCGTCAGTGTCACATCCTTTTTCTCTCGTTTGACGCCGATCTTTTCGAGGGATTTAGCTGGGAGCCATGTGTAATCGCTGCCGGTATCAACCAACAGTTTCCCGACCGTCACCGATCGACCTCGAGCAGCGACGTTCTCAATTTTGCACCCAACGTAAAATATGCCCATCTTTTTCATGCCTCACCCCATTTTCTTGGCCCGTCGGGCAAAATGAATGATGTCCCTTTTTTAGCTCCGTGACCTCTCATTTATGCCGATTTCTTTCGCTTTCGGCCGCTCGAAATTGGTTCAACGACGGTAACGTGCAGCAGTGAGCACATGCGAAACTGATCGGCAATGCCTTCACGGTCGGGATCGAGGAATACCAATAATTTCGTACGCAAAAGCTTCGCCATTTCCGGATGTCGCACCTCATAAGATGCACCGCTGGACATAACAATGCGAAACGGTTCAAACGGTCTTGCTTCCAGCAGGCCCTTGAAGTCTTGAAGCGTCATTCTTCTTCCTCGAAATACGAACTAAAACCCACCTCACATCATGTCATCCATCCCGCCCATCCCACCCATGCCGCCGCCCATGCCACCCATGCCTTCGGGGCCGTGGCCATGGCCGCCATGATCGTCTTTATCCTTGGGCTTCTCCACGACGATGCAATCGGTGGTCAGCAGTAGAATAGCCACCTCGGCCGCGTTCTGCAGGGCGGTGCGCTCGACCTTCGTCGGCGTGATGATGCCGGCCTTGACGACGTCCACATATTCACTGGTCAGAGCGTTGAAACCCTCGTTGTCCTTGGATTCCATTACACGGCGCACGACCACGCTTCCGCTGGTGCCGGCGTTCTCCGCGATTTGTTTTAGGGGAGCCGTCAGGGCCTGGCGAACGATCTTGACGCCCGCCGCCTCGTCCCCTTCCAGCTTCAGGTTCCCGCCGCCGTTAAGCGCTTTCATGGCACGGATCATGGCCACGCCGCCGCCGGCCACGACGCCTTCCTCGACCGCGGCCCGCGTAGCGTGCAGCGCATCTTCAATGCGGGCCTTCTTTTCCTTCAGCTCGGCCTCCGTGGCGGCGCCGACGTTAATCTGCGCCACGCCGCCGGCAAGCTTGGCCAGCCGTTCCTGCAGCTTCTCGCGATCATAATCGCTGGTGGTAATTTCAATTTCGTTGCGGATTTGTTGGATCCGACCCTGGATCGCCTTGCTCTCGCCGGCCCCCTCGATGATCGTGGTGTTGTCATTGTCTATACGAACCAGCTTCGACTGGCCAAGCTGATCGATCTCCACCTTGTCCAACTCGATGCCCAAATCCTTCATGATCGCCTGGCCGCCGGTGAGGATCGCGATGTCCTCCAACATCGCTTTGCGTCGATCGCCGTATCCGGGCGCTTTGACGGCCGCGACGTTGAGGATGCCGCGCAGCTTGTTTACCACCAGCGTGGCCAGGGCTTCGCCTTCGATGTCTTCGGCGATGATGAGCAATGGCCGTTTGGCCTTCTGGATCTTTTCCAATAGCGGTATCAATTTGTTGGCCGCGGAGATCTTGTCCTCACAGACCAGGACGAACGCCTTTTCCAATTGCACGGTCATCTCGTCGGCGTTGGTGATGAAATTGGGGGAAAGAAATCCGCGATCAAACTGCATCCCTTCGACGACATCGACGTAAGTTTCCAGCCCCTTGCCTTCCTCGACCGTGATCACGCCGTCCTTGCCGACGCGCAAAAATGCATCGGCCATGATGCTGCCGATCTCGCGGTCATTGTTGGCCGAGATGCTGGCGACGTTGGCGATGTCATCCTTTTTGGTGACGTCGATCGGCTTGGATTGCTTCTGGATGTTTTGCACGACGGCATCCACGGCCGCCCGGATTCCGCGCGCCAGCGCCATCGCGTCAGCCCCGGCGGCCAGGTTGCGGTAGCCTTCCTTGAAAATCGCTTCAGCAAGGACCGTCGCCGTGGTGGTTCCGTCGCCGGCGACATCACTGGTCTTACTGGCGGCTTCCTTAACGAGCTTGGCGCCGATGTTCTGGCATTTGTCTTTGAGCTCCACTTCCTCGGCCACGGTGACGCCATCCTTGGTGATGGTCGGCGCTCCCCAGCCTTTGTCGATGACCGCATTTCGTCCGCGCGGGCCCAGCGTGGCCTTGACCGCCCGCGCCAGTTTGGTGACTCCCTCCAAAAGACTTTTTCGTGCCTCAATATCAAAAGACAGGATCTTGGCCGCCATGCGTGGTCTCCTCTTTC
>Ga0182024_10022720_pt1 | contig 11290 bp, 14 predicted proteins | sample P32metaG_FD_120480 | JGI IMG/M metagenome (GOLD analysis project Ga0182024, IMG submission 120480) | Permafrost microbial communities from Stordalen Mire, Sweden - P3-2 metaG (Illumina Assembly) | ecosystem: Environmental > Terrestrial > Soil > Wetlands > Permafrost | place: Sweden: Stordalen... | reverse complement strand
GGGCTCTGGTAGCCTCAGGCGCCGGTTGCGCGCCGCTATCGTCTAGGGGACTAGGACGCCGCCCTCTCACGGCGGAAACCCGGGTTCGAATCCCGGTAGCGGTATCGAAGCGCCCCAATATTTCCGGGGCGCTTCGGGGTTTCGGGGGCGTGGGTGAAAGCCTGGGTGAAAGTCAGCCAGCCACGCGCGCCGCGATCTTCCGCCGTCCAGCGCGCTGACGAGGACCGGAGCCAACACTAGACTCGGTCGGACCATGGCCAATCGGTCGACGAGGAGGGCGCGCCAGCAGGCAGCGGCGGCGCCAGCGGCGCCAGTAGCAGCGGCACCGACCGGGGGCGCGGCATCGCCTGCGTCGACGCCCGAGCCGCCCGAGGTGACGCCACGCGAACTGCGGCTCGAGGCGCTCGAGGCGTTGCGCGAGGCTCGCGGCAGCGACGTCCTGATCGCCTACGTGACGAGCACGCGGCCGGGCTTCACCGCGATCATGGCGCCCGACGCTATCCGTCGGTTTGCTGATCACGTACCCGAGGAGCAGGTAGAGCGGATCGACCTGTTCCTGCACACCGACGGAGGCGAGTCGACCGTCCCGTGGCGTCTGATGACCTACCTACGGGAGTATGCCGAGACAATCGACGTCCTCGTGCCCGTGCGCGCCTTCAGCGCCGGAACGGTCACGGCCCTTGGCGCCGACCACGTCGTGATGCATCCGATTGCCACGCTCGGCCCGATTGATCCTACGGTCACGGACCCGTACAGCCCGCGCGACGACATGACTGGGCAACCACTCGGCGTCGGCGTCGAGGACGTCGCTGCGTACATCGCCATGGTCAAGGACGACTTCGGCTTCGGCGACGACGCAGATCTGACCGAGGTCTTCAAGCTGCTGACCGAGCGCGTCCACCCGCTAACGCTCGGGCACGTGAAGCGCGGTACGCAGCAGGCGCGGATGCTCGGCGAGAAGCTGCTCAAGTCGCGGCGCGACCCTCCCGCCGACGAGGACATCCAGACCCTCCTCGACGAACTGACCCGCAGGCTGTTCTTCCATGGCCATCCGATCAACCGCCGGGAGGCCGCCGATCTCGGTTTTCCCGTCGTGATCCCGACGCCCGACATCGAGGCCGCGATGTGGGACCTCTACCTCGAGTACGAGGCGGACATGAATCTGCTCGCGCCCTTCGAGGTCGTCAGCGCCGCCGTCGACGCCGGGGGGCAGTTGCCGAAAAGTGGCCTGGGCCAACCTGTAAACATTCCGCAGGAGCGTCGCGTGATCATCGAATCCGCCACCCAGGCCGACGTCTACACGCTCGACGCCGAGATCCTCCTAGGACGGCGCGACGACGGCGGGATCATCGGAAACTTCGCTGTGCGCCAGCAGGGGTGGTCTATCGAGAGCTGAAGCGCGTTGACCCGACAACGCTCTGGCTCTGTTTCGGAGCAGGCTGCTGCACGGTCGTCGACTGGGCGTTGCCGGACGTCTCCTGGAAGCCAGCCGGCAGTCGAGCCTCGTTGAGGACTCGGTAAACGCGGCGGGCGGCGACCTTCCGCTGCCCCGGCGTCGGCTGCTTGTTCTCGCGCGGCATCTGAACGCTCCTCGCCGGAAGGGTAGCCGACCGGCCCTCGCTCGTCATGCACCTTCTCAGATTCGCTACACGCTCGTTATCGTCCGCTACTCATCGAATCCTGAGCTACCCGGTCGCGACGGGGAGCTACCCGTGGAGAACATCGGCGCCGCCGACGCGAGTCTCAGCGGCGAGCCGTGCCGCTACGACGATCTGACGTGCGCGTGCTCGCGATGCACGGCCCACCGCTCGGACCTCGTCGCGCGCGGCGTGCGACCAAGACCGTCGCAGCCACAGCCATCACGCCCGCGGTAGGGCTGCTGCCGTCGGCTCTGTCCGTTACGCTCAGGCGGCGGTGATGTAGAGCCTGGTCGGTCATCACAAGCCTCCTGGCTGATGTGCTCAACGAGCCCGCCCCGCAGGCGGGCTCGTTGTCATGTCCGGGGCCGGTGACAAGCTTCCTGGCGTGATGACCCCGATCAGCAACTCACGCCCGCGATGCGTCGCGTAGCCCGCCGGGCAGCGCCCAGGAAACCAGCCCCGATGTTGTGGGCATGCCCGCACGGCCCTGGGGCCAGGTGGTGGGGCGAGAGCGAGGAGGACCGTCGCGAGCGCATCGGCCACGAACGCGCCGAGCTGCGCGCCGAGTACGTCCGCACGGCCGTTGCGGCGCGCCCGCGAATCCGAAGTGGCCTTCGAACCCGGCGCCCCCGCGCCACCCGACGGCGCACCCGGGCCCCCGCGGGCGGCTCGGACTCTGACGGTCCAGCGCCAGGCCCGGCACTAGGCCGAGGCCAGCAACCGACTACTACTACTGCGACGGCGGCGACGTCGTGACCACCGGGGGACAGGCGGAGCCGCCGGAGGGCCGCCGCCGGCAGCTCCGGGACCTCAAGGCCGCCGCCGATGCCCGCAGCGCCGACGCAGCACGCAACGGCGACGGCGAGCGCACTCACGCCGAGATCCAGCGCCAGCTCGAGGGGCTCATGGCCGCCAGCGACGGCGCTGACGGCGAGGCCACGGCCGAGGCGGCACTCAGCTCGAGTCGCGTCGATCTCATCGAGCGCATCCGCAACGGCATCCCCGAGGCCACCTACGTGCCCGGCTGCGCGCCGTACCTGCGCGCTGGCAAGCGTAATCTCTGGGTCGCACCCGCCGGCACCGGCAAGACGCTCGTCGCGCTCATCACCGGCGTCACCGCCGTTGAGCACGGTGGCACGGTAGTGATTCTCGATGTCGAGAACGGCGCCGACGAGTACGCGCGCCGCCTCGAGGACATCCTCCGTGCCCGCGACCCGGACGGCACCTGCGGCCTCGCGGAGGCGTGTCAGGAGCGCCTCCGCTATCACGACTGGCCCAGGTTCAGTCTCAAGTGGACCCCCGAAGCGTGGGTGAAGGCGGTCGCCGGCGCCGACCTCACCATTTTCGACAGCTCCCGGCTTTCACTGTCCAGTGTTGGGCTCGCCGAGGACAGCAACGACGACTACAGCAGGTTCTTGACCGCGCTCGTCGTGCCACTCAGCCGCGCCGGCACGACGACTCTGATCCTCGACAACACCGGACACAACGCGAAGGACCGCGCCCGCGGCGCCAGCTCGAAGGCCGACCTCAACGAAGTCGTCTACCTCCTAAAGCTCGGCGCCCCGTTCGACCGTGACCGCGCGGGGCACCTGCGTCTGATTCGCGAGCGCACCCGGTTCAGCGACATTCCGCGCGAGCTGCACGTCCACGTCGGGGGCGCCACCTACGCCGCCCCTGTCGTCGCTGAGGAGGCGGGCGAGGACCCCGCCAGCACGGACTTTCGGCCGACGACGCTGATGGAGCGGTCCTCGCGCGCCATCGAGACCACGCCCGGCCTGTCGCGCAACGCGATCAAGGCGAAGATCAGCGGCAAGCGCGAGTACGTCGAGCTGGCAATCGAGCTGCTCGTCGCCGAGGGGTACGTGCGCATCGAGCCGGGTGCAAACCGGGCCAACCTGCACTACTCGGAGCAGGCATACCGGGTGCTCGAGGACGACGGCCCACAGGTGGGGCCCGAGTGGGGCCCAAGTGAGGCCGGCTCCACCGGAGCCCCAGTGGAGCCCAGTGGGGCCCTTCCTACAAGGAAGGCCCCACCCACGGCCCCACCCGCACGGCCCCACCCGGTGGGGCCCGATGAAGGGCCCCACCACAACGGCAACGGCGATGTCGACCCTGACCTCGACCGAGCCGAAGCGATCCTCGCCCGCTTCCAGCAGGCCGAGCTGTCATGAACGGCCAGCCACAGCCCGCCGTCACGCTCAGCGACCGCGGCGCGAAGGGCCAGCGGCGGCAGGTGGCCGCATGAGGCCAGATACCTCCGAGATCCGGCTCGCGCTGAAAAAGAGGAGGCCGTGGTGGCGATGAGCACCAGCCCCGAAAGTTTCGATAAGTACGTGCGCCCGACGCTCCCATTCGTTGCGCTCGGCAGCCGGCACTACTACCCGGTCGAGGCCATCCAGCAATGGCTGCGTGAGCACTCCACGACCCCAGAGGACCAGCTCGAGGAGGCCCGCAAACCCCGCGGAGCCACAACCCGAAGGGGATAGCCGACGATAGGGCACCCACCTACTAAGAGTCACCTAAATAACGACAGGAGTCTCCATAAATGAGCCAGATAGATGTTGAGCGTGCGGCGTTCGTTGACGAGGACGGGCGCAGCATGCTCACCGAGGACGGGCTGCTCTCGGTCGAGCAGCTCGAGAAACTCGGCCCCGAGGAGTCCCGTCACCTGCTCGCGAAGTACCCGGCGCTCGCCGCCGCGAGCCTGCAGGGCCCTCGCCCAACCTTCCAGCGATAGGAGAAACACCGTGAGTACTCAGACCGAACTGAAGCGCCAACCGCCTGCACGGACCGTCCTCGACGACGTGGCGGACCTCGAGGCCCGCAAGGTCCAGATCGACGCTCGACGCAACACAGTCGGTCGCGACGCGGCCGCCTGCCGCACCCGCATCGCCACGGCCGAAACCGACCGCGACGCCGAGTTGGCGGCCGCAGTCCACGACCTCAGAGACCCCAAAGTCGAGGCGACGGAGAAGGCACTCCAAGACGATCAGTCCAAGCTCGCCGCTCTCACCGACCAGATCGCCGGGCTCAGGGCCGCGTCGACCGAGGTCGACAAGCAGATCGGCGCGCTCCGCCGGGAGCGTCGCGGCGATTTCATCGCGCTCGCGCGAGCGAACGCGGAGGCGGTCGTCGCGCCGCTGCAGGAGCGGCTCATCGAGACCGCCCGCGCACTGCTCGCCGCGCAGCGGGAGAACGCCGAGATGTGGCGTGCAGCGTTCGCCGGCACGGACGGCGGCAAGCTCAACCCCGAGGTGCCGCTCGGCGTGCGCGTCGACGCTCGGCTCCCCGGAGGGTCAATCGCCGACCGCTGCACGGTCGGGAGAGGGAACCGAACGGTCGTCAACGGCACTGAGCTGTTCCACCCGCTCGGCACCCTCGCAGAGGTTGTGGCTCACCTCGAGAAGGTCGGCAACGTCGGCCTGCCCGCAAGCCTCGTCCCGCCCGACGCGCTGCAGGGCCGTCCGGGCCGCTACCTCGACACGGTCCTCGGCGCCGAATACCACCTCGACCTCGACGATTTGACGTCACCCAACGAGGCCGACGTCAGCGTCGATGAGTACGGGATGGCAGGGCTGCGATGGATCGCCCCGCTGCCAGCCGGTAGAAGGGCGCAGCAGCATCAGCGCGCCGACTGGGACCCCGCGACCAGAACGTTCCGGCCGGCCGCGAGGACTACACCGGCCGAGAGCGAGGCCGCGTGATGCCGAACGTGACCACCGACATCGTGATCACCACCGACACGATCATTTCCTCCACGACCAAGCCCGAGGCGGTCGACACCAGCCGAGCGGACGCGGGGCATCGATGCCGCCGGACACCCCCTGCACCCGCGCCGCAGCACAGGGAAAGTATTTCGCGGAGCGCCCAAGCTTTTTTGGAGGGCCTCTGATGTTGCCGACGACTCCGCCCAGCGACCTCGATGGCGAATCTCGCGCGGTGTGGCGCATCGCGTTGGCTGAGCTGCAGCTCGTCGGCTCCTGGACGCCGGCGACCGCGCCTTTGCTGGCGCTTTACGTGCGTGCGCTGCAGACTGCGCGGCTCGCGCGAGACCGGATTGCTCGGCGATTCGAGGAGCGCGGGGAGGCGGCTGCGTATTTCGCGCTCGGCTCCACCGGCCAGGTTGTCGCGCACGTAGATCTCGGGGTTGCGCGGGCCGCTGAGGCCGATGCCGCGGCCTATGCGGCGGCGTTGCTGCTGTCGCCGGCCGCGCGTAGGCGCGCGGCGGTTGCACAGGCGGGCGATGCGTTCGATGACGACCTCGACCTGGCGATATCGGGGTTCGGCCGGTGACTGAGACCTTGGATCGGCGGCGGCGGCTGCGGCGTGTGGCGGCGTTCTACAGGCTCGAGCTGGTGTGCGGCCCGTTTCGGAGTACCTACATGCTGCTCGGCGGCGAGGAGCAGACACTCAAGGTGTTGCAGGCGGCGTGGGCAGAGGTCGAGCCGGATCAGGTCTACGGCGGCTGTGCAAGGCCGTGGGCGTTTTGGCGGTTCGGCCTGGGTCTGCCGTGCCCGGATGACCCGGTCGACCAGGCGGTCGCGCTGGACGCGGCCGGCGAGCTGAGTGAGCAGGAGGTGACGGAGATGATCGAGACAGCGGAGCGCGCCCTCGACCGCATGGGCCGCGTGGTCTGGCATGGCCGGCCGCGTTCAGTGGCTATCGCGGAGGCGCTGATCGCAGCGCACGGCATGCCCCCGTCGCGCGCCTACGAGGTTCGGTCATGAGCGGCGACCGCGGGGGGCCGGGCCCGTGCCCAGGCAGCCCGAGCGAGTGGGAGCTTCGCGTCGACGAGCACGACCCCTATGCCAACGGCGGCGAGCAGCCGACGGATCCCGACGCGCTCCCTGTGCCGAAGTGGAGGCGCCGCGGCCAGGGAAGGGTCCGGGTCGCCTGCGACGGCCTCGGCAATTGGAATCCGTACACCGGGAAATTCGAATGAGCGCCATGGCGCCCGCTGCGCCGGGCGTGGTAGTCGTGTCGCTCAACGTGCGTCGCCGCCATCATCTTTCGAGCCTCGAATCAGGCGGACTACGAAGGACCATCAGCACACGGGCAATCGATAGGCGCCTCGGCGGCGAGGGTCCGTCGTGACCGCTCGCGCGGAGCGTCAGGACGACCGCGTCCGCGAGCGGGTTCGCGTCGGCATCTACAGGATCCACGCCCGCGGATGCAGCGGCGGGCGTTGCCAGTGCGGCGCCTCTTATCAGGCGACCGTGTACAGCCCGAGCGACCGGAAGCAGATCCGCAAGCACTTCGACAAGCTCAAAGAGGCCGAGGTGTGGCGCGGGACGCTGCGGGGCGCCGTCGAGCGCGGCGAAGCACGCGCCCAGACCCGCAGCACCGTCAACGAGTCAGCCGACGCGCTCCTGGCTGGCATGAAGGACGGCACCCGCCTGAACCGCTCCGGGCGCCCGTACAAGCCTTCAACCATCCGCGGGTACGAAAACCACGCTACGGCTGCATATCCGGCCGGAGATCGGGCATCTTCGCCTCGCCGAGGTGCACCGCGGGCGCGTCAATGCGTTGATCCGGTCGTGGACGCTCGCGGGGCTCACGCCATCGACGGTCCGCAACCTCGTCGATCCGCTGCGAGTGATGTTCCGCGAGGCCGTCGAGGACGGCGAGATCGCCCTCGGCTCCGACCCGACCATCAAGCTGAAGGTGCCTCAGGGCCGTGGGCGCCGTGAGCGCGTCGCTGACCGCCGGGAGGCCCACATCCTCCTCGACGCCCTCCCGGACGCTGAGAGGGCGCTGTGGGCCTGCGCGTTCTACGGGGGGCTACGCAGAGGCGAGCTACGCTCGCTGCGCTGGTCAGACATCGACTTCGACGGCGGCGGCATCCACGTCACGAAGACGTGGGACGACGTGGAGGGCAATGTTGCGCCGAAGAGCGACGCGGGAGTCCGCTTGGTCCCGCTCGTCGGATTGCTGCGCCGCATGCTCGCCGAGCACAAGCTCGCCAGCGGCCGTGGCGCCGAGGATCTCGTCTTCGGACGCACGCCGGTCGACCCGTTCATCCCCTCCACCGTCAACTTCAGGGCGCGGCGCGCGTGGGGCTGGAAGCGCGTCCCGAATCCCGACCTCGCTACGAACGCCGACGCCCGGCCGAAGGAGGTGTGGGTCAAGGCGAGGGAGGACGCGCTGGAGCCGCTCACGCAGCATGAAGCGCGACACAGCAACGTGAGTTACATGATCGAAGCCGAGCTGAACGACCTCGAGCTATCGACGACAATCGGCCACAGCGACCCCCGGACGACGAAGATGATCTACGGGCACCTCTTCCCCGACTCGCGCGCCGTGATCACCGGCAAGATGGACGCCTACCTCGGGACCGGCTAAGCCGACGACGGCAACTCGCGGCTGCACACGACGCGAAAGCGGCTGCCGCTCCCGGTGGCTGCTCGCGGGTGGGCGAGGCTCCGAGCATTCGTGAAGGTGGCGCGGTAGGCTCGGAACCGTCGTCCAGCGTAGAGTGTCCGTCGCCTGATCTATGGTCAGCAGCATGTCGCAGGCCCCCACCACCGTTCCGAAGAACTTCCATCTCGGGGCCGCCAAGGCCGCGAAGAACGACGAGTTCTACACGACGTGGGCCGACATCGAGCGCGAGATCAACGCGTACCTCGAGTACGACGCACACGTATTCCGTGACAAGGTCATCTTGCTTCCGTGCGATGACCCGGAGTGGAGCAACTTCACCAAGTTTTTCGCACTGCACTTCGTGGACCTCGGTCTTAAGAAGCTGATCTCGACGTCGTACGCTCCTGACAGCAACCCGTGGATGACTAACTTCCAGCCGACCCTGTTCGAGTCGCAGAGCCCGGGGTTCGACGCCAGCAAGACCCACGCCAACGGCAAGAAGTTCACGCTGGAAGCGAAGGACATCAACGCCGACGGCGTTATCAACATAGACGACCTTCAGTGGGAGTACCTCAAGGGCGACGGCGACTTCCGCGGCCGCGAGGTGACGGCGCTGCGAGACGAAGCTGATTTTGTCATCACAAATCCACCGTTCAGTCTCTTCCGCCCGTTCATGACGTGGCTGGTGGAGAGCGGAAAGAAGTTCTCGGTGATCGGCACCAACAACGCCATCACCTACAACGAGGTGTTTCCGCACATAATCGCTAACGAACTGTGGAAGGGTGCCACGGGCAACAGCAGCGACATGGTTTTTGGCGTCCCGAAGGGTGCGAACGTGAGCGACGCGGATCGGCTCAAGGCCGAGAAGCTCGGGTATCCGGCAGATGACGAACGTGACTACACGCGGCAGGGGAACTCGTGCTGGATCACCAACATCGACCATGGGCGACGTCACGAGCCGCTGCAGCTGATGACCATGGCGGAAAACATCAAGTTCAGCAAACACAAGGACGTCCGCGGAGTGGGCTACCTGCCGTACGACAACTTCGACGGCATCGAGGTCCCCTTCGTCGACGCCATCCCCAGCGACTACGACGGCACCATGGGGGTGCCGACCACTTTCCTCGACAAGTACAACCCGGATCAGTTCGTGATCATCGGCAACAGCGATGGATACTCGGCGGCAGCTTTGGGGGTTAGGCCGCTCGGGCCTGAATATATTGGCAACGTCGGTCGCACCAAACTGGGTATCGCAAGCCGCAAGAAAGCTGTGTTCAAGCGCATTTTGATTCGTCATAAAGGCGTCTCGTGAACACCGAGCTGAAGCACTACACCGTCAAGGAGGTCCTCGACGGCTTCGTCTTCAACGAGCTTGAGGGCAGGGGGCTGTACGGACTCGCCGGCGGCCTCGTGATCCAGCCGGAGTACCAGCGGCACTACATCTACGGTGACGGCAGGCGGGACGTCGCCGTCATCGACTCGCTGCTCAAGGGCTACCCGCTGGGCCTCATTTACTTCAACGTCGACAGCGCCAACAACAAGCTCGAGGTACTCGACGGCCAGCAACGCATCACCAGCGTTGGACGGTTCGTGACCGGCAAGTTCGCCATCAAGATCGGCGGAAAGGAGCAGGTCTTCTCGTCACTCGCCAAGGACGACCAGCAGAAGATCCAAGACAGTGGGCTCCTGGTCTACGAGTGCGAGGGCAGCGAGACCGAGATCAAGGAATGGTTCCAGACCGTCAACATCGCCGGTGTCCCGCTGAACAAGCAGGAGCTGCTCAACGCCATCTACTCTGGCCCGTTCGTCACGAAGGCGAAGGCCGAGTACTCGAACTCCGGCAGTGCCAAGATGCAGAAGTGGCGGTCCTACATCAACGGTGACCCGAAGCGCCAGGAGATCCTCGAGGAGGCCCTGGACTGGGTCGCATCATCACAGCACGAGAGCATCGACGCCTACCTTGCGCAGCACCGGCACGACAGCGACATCGCCGGCCTTCAGACCTACTTCGCCTCCGTCATCGACTGGATCGGCAGTGTCTTCATCCGACCGCCCGACAAGGAGATGCGCGGCCTGGATTGGGGCCGACTCTACGAGACCTACCACTCGTGTCCCTATAAGGCCGCCGAGATCGACGAGGCGGTCGACGCGCTCCGCGCTGACGAGTTTGTCAAGAGTGCCAGGGGCATCTACGAGTACCTGCTCGGCGGCGAGACCTCCCCACAGCTGCTCGACATTCGGCTGTTCGACGAGAAGACGAAGCGGGCCGCCTACGCACAGCAGACCCAGGCCGCCGAGGCCGCCGGGGTCTCGAACTGCTCACTGTGTGCGCTGGGGACCGACAACAACAAGGCCCGCATCTACAAGCAGAACGAGATGGACGCCGACCACGTGACCGCCTGGTCGAAGGGCGGCGCCACTGATCTAAAGAACCTGACGATGCTCTGCCAGCCGCACAACCGGGCCAAGGGGAACAGATAGGCGACAGCCTGGCGCGTGGGTGAAAGGTGGGTGAAAGTCAGCGCCGTCCTGGAGCGGTCCCGAGCGTTTCCGAGCGGTGCGAAGTTCGTGCGTAGGGCCATAATCGCCCGGAAACAAAGGGCGGAAACCCGGGTTCGAATCCCGGTAGCGGTACTCGAAAACCCCAATGTTTCCGGGGCGTCGGGGCCGAAAAGGCCATTAGGGGACGATTTAGGGAAGATCCGTCCCAGTCAGCGCGGTTTCGCACGAGTCAGGGATCCACGTGCGCGATGCGGGCCGACCCCCAAGCTCGAACTCGACGCTGGCTACCCGAGGTGGACTTCCGCGACGGCTCCATCGGGCACCGTGACGGTTTCACCCGCGGTCGATTCGTCCTTCCAGATGACGTACCGCCCGGCCGGGAGCGATCCGAAGATCGCGGTCAAGGTGGAGCCAGCGTGCGAGCCGCGCTCGTGGACGCCGGTATGGACCCGATGCCCGTCCCCGCCTGCGGCGCTGATCTCGATCTCGAGTCCGCGATAGCGCTCGCTCGGATAGATGATCAGCGCGCCGCGCCCGGCCCCGATGTCGAGCGCGACGCTCGCGCTCGACGCCGGGGTGCCGATGCCCACTTCGTGGCTGTGCGCCGGCCCTCCGTGCCTGTGCTCGACGTTTGCCGTGTGCATCGCGGGCTCCATCTCTACGCCGCAAGCGGCTGCGTGTCGTAACCGCTCGCTGGCGTCCCGAGGTACGGGAAGCTCGACAGGTACGAGCTGTTCTGCGGGCCGAGGCCGTCGCTGACGAGCGACACCGCCGCGTCGACCTTGTAG
>Ga0182024_10022719_pt1 | contig 11290 bp, 11 predicted proteins | sample P32metaG_FD_120480 | JGI IMG/M metagenome (GOLD analysis project Ga0182024, IMG submission 120480) | Permafrost microbial communities from Stordalen Mire, Sweden - P3-2 metaG (Illumina Assembly) | ecosystem: Environmental > Terrestrial > Soil > Wetlands > Permafrost | place: Sweden: Stordalen... | reverse complement strand
GCGTCATGCTGCCTAATCATAGCGCGTATCACATTGCCGAGAACTTTCGCACGCTTGAAGCCCTCTATCCAGGGCGAATGGACTGCGGGATCGGCCGTGCCAGCGGGGGCGATAGCTACTCACGATCGTTGCTTAGGCCAAGCCCGGATGCTTGGGGGGACTTTACCGATCAGGCTGATCAGCTGGCGGGCTTTTTTCACGACACGTGCAAGCGTGCTTTTGCAATGCCTTTAGTCGCGAGTGCTCCGCCGATTTGGTTGCTCTCTGCAGGCAGCAACGCGGCCAGTGGAAAGCTTGCGGCTGAAAAGGGCATGGGGCTTGCCGTTGCACTCTTCATTAATCCGGATGCGAGCGCCGAGGCGGCCCGGCAATATAAACAACACTTCAGGCCATCTAAAGAATTTCCGGAGCCAAGGGTGATGATTGCCGTCAATGCCGTCGTGGCAGCGAATGCAGAAAAGCTTCAAGAGCTTAAAAAGACATCGGACTTTCTTCGCTTAATGCGCGATTCAGGAAGATATCCCAGTTCCATTCCTGCATCAGAGAAGATTAAGGACATCCATTTTGGGGCGAGTGAAAAGGCGCATTTGAGCAGCATTGCTAACCGGGAAGTCATTGGACTTCCCGATGAGGCAAAGCAAAAGATACTTGAGCGTGCTAAAACCTACGATGCCGATGAGGTCTTACTGACCATGATAACCCATAGGCTTTCTGATAAAATCGAAGGTTATCGTCTGCTTGCCGAGGCCTTTTCAATCGAATGATTTTTGATTTGAGTTTTGAATTGATGACTTACGTCAATGAATCTCAATGGCGCGCGCCTACACGATGACGGCGACGGTCAAATTCTGAGACCGCATCGCGTGGCTCGCCAGGAAGCCATGTTTCGGTCAGGCTCCATCCTCGGCGGCGGCCTGTCGCCCGCCCGCCGCTGATTTTCCCATGCCCGCCTCCTCGTCCGGCACACCGTTGAGCCAAAACCAGCACCTGCTTCGGTGGGTCGACAAGATGGAGGCGCTATGCCGTCCGGCGCGGGTCCATTGGGTGGACGGCTCGGCCGAGGAGAACGCCGCGCTGTGCGCGGAAATGGTGGAGAACGGCGCCTTTCTGAAGCTGAACGACGAGCTCTGGCCGGGCTGCTATTACGCTCGCAGCGATCCGGGCGACGTGGCCCGCGTGGAAGAGCGGACCTTCATCTGCTCCTTGGCTAAGGAGGCGGCCGGGCCGACGAATCGCTGGGTGAACCCGTTCGAGATGCGGCGCACCCTGAAGCAGCTGTTCACGGGAGCCATGCGGGGACGGACGATGTACATCCTCCCGTTCAGCATGGGGCCGGTGGGTTCGCCGTTCGCGAAGATCGGGGTGCAGGTCACGGATTCGCCTTACGTTGTAGTCAGCATGCGCATCATGGCGCGGATCGGCCAGCCGGTCTACCGCGAGATCGACCGGGGCGAGGCGCGGGTGGTCCCGTGCGTGCACTCGGTCGGCCGGCCGCTCGGCCCCGGCGAGCGCGACGTGCCCTGGCCCTGCAACCCGGAGAAATACATCGTGCATTTCCCGGAGACCCGGGAAATCTGGAGCTACGGTTCGGGCTATGGCGGCAACGCGCTGCTCGGCAAAAAATGCTTCGCCCTGCGCATCGCCTCGGCCATCGCCCGCGACGAGGGCTGGATGGCCGAGCACATGCTCATCGTCGGGGTGGAGGATCCGCGGGGCGAGAAGACTTACGTGGCGGCCGCCTTTCCTTCCGCCTGCGGCAAGACCAACTTCGCGATGATGGTGCCCCCCGCGCCTTTCCGCGACCAGGGTTGGAAGGTCTGGACGGTTGGGGACGACATCGCCTGGATCCGACCCGACGCGCAGGGCCGCCTGCGCGCCATCAACCCGGAGGCCGGCTTCTTCGGGGTCGCCCCCGGGACCTCGTTGCGGACAAATCCAAATGCGATGGCAGCGCTGGCCAGCAATACCATCTTCACCAATGTCGCCCTTACGCCGGAGGGCGGCGTTTGGTGGGAGGGAATGACGCCCGAGCCGCCGCCACGGCTGACGGATTGGCAGGGGAAGGAGTGGACGCCGGAAATCGCGCGCAGCACCGGCGCCAAGGCGGCCCATCCGAACGCGCGCTTCACCGCTCCCGCCCGGCAGTGCCCCACGATCGATACGGATTGGGAGAGCCCGGAGGGGGTGCCGATCAGCGCTATCATCTTCGGCGGCCGCCGGGCCTCGACCATGCCGCTGGTCTACCAGGCCTTCAATTGGAGTTCAGGCGTCTACACCGGCGCCACCCTCGGGTCGGAGATGACCGCCGCGGCCGCGGGCGTCGTCGGGCAGATCCGGCGCGACCCGATGGCCATGCTGCCGTTCTGCGGCTACCACATGGGGGACTACTTCGCCCACTGGATTGCGATGCAGCGCCGGCTTAGCGTCACGCCGCGCATTTTCCAGGTGAATTGGTTCCGCCGCGACGGAGACGGCCATTTCCTCTGGCCCGGCTACAGCGAAAACATGCGGGTGCTGAAGTGGATTGTCGACCGGGCCCGCGGCCGCGCGCTCGGCCGCGAGACACCGGTTGGCTGGGTGCCCCGGTACGAAGACATTGATTGGACCGGCTTGGATTTTCCCCGCGAGCGTTTCGATCTGCTGCAGGCGATCGATCGGGACTCCTGGCGGACCGAGATCATGGGCCACGAGGAACTATTCTTCGACCTACACAGCCGCCTGCCTAAGGAAATGATTTATGAGCGGGAACTCCTAATCTGCCGGATGCAAGTTGGCTAAGCCCAGCGCTATTTACTAATTCCCTATTGCCGCCCTGGCATCCTGTCTTTGCCGCAATCCTCGCTGGCAAACTTCGGTGCCGGGATATACGGTTAGCCAACGCCATGAACCAACAACAATTGACGAAGATGAAGACGCAGCCCGGCTTTGTGGCCGCGCTGGATCAGAGCGGCGGAAGCACGCCCAAGGCCCTGGCCGATTATGGAATCAAGCAGGGCGCATGGTCGAACGAGGATGAGATGTTCGCAATCGTGCACCAGATGCGCACGAGAGTCATCACCAGCCCCAGCTTCACGGGGGACCGAATCCTTGGCGCGATCCTCTTCGAAGGGACGATGATGCGGGACATCGCGGGACAGCCTTCGGCGGACTTTCTCTGGAACGTGAAGCGGGTCGTGCCCTTCCTAAAGGTGGACCTGGGGCTCGCCGAGGAGAAAAACGGCGTGCGGCTGATGAAGCCGATGCCCCAGCTCGCCACTCTGCTCGCCACCGCCAGGACCAAGCGCATTTTCGGCACGAAGATGCGCTCGGTCATAAGCCAGGCGAATCCGGCCGGCATTCAGGATATCGTCCGGCAGCAATTCGAGGTGGCGGCGCAAATCATCGCGGCGGAGCTGGTGCCCATCGTCGAGCCGGAAGTGGATATCCATTGCCCGGAGAAGGCCAAAGCCGAAGAGCTGCTCAAGGCGGCTCTGCTGGAGAAGCTCGATCGGCTACCCGAGGGCCAGATTGTTTTTCTCAAGCTGACCCTGCCGGAGCGCGACGATCTTTACTCGGAGTTCGTCAAACATCCGAAGGTCGCAAGGGTGCTGGCGCTTTCCGGCGGCTATTCACGGGAGGAAGCCGACCGGCGGCTCCGCAGAAACCGCGGCGTAGTGGCGAGCTTCTCTCGTGCGTTGCTGGAAGGCCTTTCGGCCCTGCAATCCGACGCTGAATTCAACGCCATGCTCGGAGCCGCGATTCAAGGCATCTACGACGCGTCCGTGACGAAATGACGAAGTGCCGGGGCCGACCGCTTGACCCGAGCTTACGATCTGCGGACGTAACCGCAGCTTTTTGTCTAGCCGGTCCCTTGATCGCTGTCCGTGTAATGGAGCAGATCGCCCGGCTGGCATTTCAGCTCGCGGCATAGCGCTTCCAGGGTGCTGAACCGGATTGCCCGGGCCTTATTGGTCTTGAGGATGGAAAGATTGGCGAGGGTCAGATCGACGCGGCCTGCCAGCTCGGTCAGGCTGATTCTCCGCGACAGCATGATATGATCGAGATTCACATGGATTGGCATATATAGATCTCCCGTTCAGACGGTCAGCTGGGCGTCCTCTTCCAGTCGCAACCCTTGGCGAAAGATCTCTGCCAGGACCAGGATGACCATCCCTATCACCAACATCGGGAGGCCTCGCCCCGAGGTAAGGGCAAACGTAAATTTTCCCGCCGTTTGTTGAGTGGCGTAATTGCCCATCGACCCAATGAGCCAGCCGAGCGCGGCGGCCTTCAGGATGGACGATCCGATGAGCGTAAATGCGATCCGGCGCATATCCTGAATATTACGGCTGGAAAAAGCCTCCCCGCTTCCGACTCGCTTCAGCATTCGCCGGAGCAAATCCAGGACGATCAGTCCCGCACATCCCACGCAAAGGACGGCGATCCCGAACGGCCATTTAATCAAATTCCAAAGCTGGGTGACGTCCTGATCATCCGTGAATGTCAGAGCTTCGCTGAAAGGCTGGTGGACGACTCCCTTAGCTCCTGCCAAAGCTTGCGGCAGGGAAGATGGTTCGCCCGCATCCTTCATCCGGAATGGACCGATGCTGATCGTGCCCAAACCGGTAGTGTAGGCGGGCAATTTGACCGGCTCGGAAGGCAGGCTTCCGCCGACAGTCAGACCTTCCAATGAATGATAACTTAACGACCCGTTATTCCCGATCGGAGCATAAAAACCCCATTCCAGGGAGCCGTTCATCACGAAGAGTTCGACGTTTGCTCGATGGCCGTTGACCAGAGATCGTGAAATCGGGATTAAAATCACCGCGGCAAGGAGAGTGAAGCAGGCGATGAATTCCCCGAGGATGCAGATCAGCTTGAGAATTCGTATCAGGAGGGTTGGGGATTTCATATTGATTGGATTTATTAAATAACGATAAATTCATATCGATATTCGTCAACACAATTTATTGAATATCGATATTATTCCGACAAATCCCTACCAGCCTACGGATTGCGACGGCCACCGCCGGCAGGTTTATTCGAGCGAACGTATCTTGTGCCCCGGGCCCGCAAAATCTCCCGCCTTTCGGCCGAGCAGCTGGCGGCCAAACGGAGATGCCGCGATTATGTACCATGAATATCCCGCATTGACAGAAGGATTTTCATGGTATTGAGTGGACCTATGATCGATCGCGTCCATGATCGGAGACTGGTCCGGTCCGCCCTCCGCCGCAGCCGGGTGGTGGCGTTGCTTGGCGCCCGCCAGTGCGGCAAAACGACGCTGGCCCGCGAGTTCGTTCCGGCCCGATCGGACAACTATTTCGACTTGGAGGATCCCGCCAGTCTGGCCCGCCTGGCTGAACCCGAGCTTGCCCTGCGGCCTTTGCGGGGGCTGGTCGTGATCGATGAAATCCAGCGCCGGCCGGAATTGTTTCCCCTGCTGCGGGTCTTGGCGGACCGTCGGCCCCTGCCGGCGCGATTTCTCGTCCTGGGCAGCGCGGCTCCGGAGCTGTTGAAGCAGTCCTCCGAGACGTTGGCTGGTCGGCTGGAAACGGTGGTGCTTGAGGGCTTCCGCCTCGCGGACCTCGGTTCCAAGGCGCAGGCCCGCCATTGGGTGCGCGGAGGATTTCCGCTGGCCTATACCGCCCGCAGCGAAGCGGATTCCTTCGCTTGGCGCCGGCAATTCGTCCAAACGTTTCTGGAGCGCGATCTGCCCCAATTGGGTGTGCAGATTCCTGCAATGGCTCTGGGGCGGTTTTGGAGCATGGTGGCGCATTATCACGGCCAGACCTGGAATTCGGCCGAGTTGGCACGCGCCCTCGCAGTGAATGAATCCACCGTCCGGCGCTATCTCGATCTGCTGACCGGGGTGTTTATGGTGCGCCAGCTCGCACCCTGGTTTGAAAATCTTGGCAAACGCCAGGTGAAGGCGCCGAAGGTGTACATTCGCGACAGCGGTTTGCTGCACGCTCTGCTGGGCGTGTCGGCCCTGCGGGACTTGGAAGGGCACCCCAAAGTCGGCGCCTCCTGGGAAGGCTACGCGGTCGAGGAGGTGCTCAAGGCGTTGATGCCCGACGAGAGCTATTATTGGGCCACCCACAATGGCGCCGAACTCGATCTCCTCCTGTTTCGGCGCGGCCGGCGAACTGGGGTGGAATTCAAGCGATCGAGCGCGCCAGCCTTGACGCCATCGATGCGCATCGCTTTGGACGACCTCAAACTGGACCGATTGATGGTGGTCTATCCGGGAGAGCGCCGCTTTGCATTGGCGGAAGGGATCGAAGCCATTCCTCTAGCCGAAATCGCAACATCGAACTCGTCAGCCTAACGCTAGACGGTGAGCATTCTTTAGCGGTACTGAACTATTCCCGAGATTTCCCGTCATTTATTACATATGCGGTGGCCGGAGCCATGGGGGTCATTCGACCGAACGTATCTTGTGCCCCGGGCCCGCAAAATCTCCCGCCTTTCGGCCGAGCAACTGGCGGCCAAACGGAGATGCCGCGGTGACGACAGTGATTGTCCTTTGTTTGTAGGTCACTTCAAGGCCTCCACGAGCGGGGCCGAGTAGAAAGAAGGTAGATTGCCCCTCCATGTCGATGGTGACCAGAGCACCCAAGGCTATCGTGGAATCTTCGGCAAGGGGAACGGTCGGCAACGTCCTGAACACGGCAATGGCAGCGCTCAAATCCGTGGCAAGCTGGGCCTGGCCCGCGGCGAGATAGGCGGCCGATTGGGCCCGCATATCGAATTTGCCCTCTTGCTTATTCTCCGAGTCGGTCGCCTCTTCCCGTGAAGATTGCGCCGCAGCTGTCAAAGTCGAGAGTTCGGCCTCCAATTGAGTGAGGATCGTGTCGCGCAAGACACATTTGTCGATCAGTGGGACAATTGGCATTTTCGGGTTGTTTCAAGGAGCGGGTTAGTCGTTTATCCAGGAACAAATGAACCGCAATTACATTGGCGTGGGCGCGTCGTGATCGAACACGTTTTCCTGCTCATGCTGGAGAATCGGTCTTTTGACCACATGCTCGGCTACTCGGGCATTACCGGAAATGCCGTCGGGGGAGGGCTGGCCACTCTCGAGGGGATGTCAGCCGGCGGATTCGCCAACGTCTATAACAGCCAGTCTTATCCAACGACGCCTGACGCAGACGACATCATGCCGTTCGATCCGGGGCATGAATTTCCGGATGTGCTGGAGCAATTGGCGGGGACCGGGGCGAGCTATTCGCCCAACCGTTATCCCCTTATCAACAACAGCGGTTTCGTCGCGAATTATGCTACCACCAAGTCACCCCAGGAGGGAGGAGCGACGACTAACTTCGGCGAGATCATGAAATGCTATCCAGCGGATGGGCTGCCGGCCCTGAAGGCCCTGGCACGTCAGTTTGCCGTCTGCGATCATTGGTATTCCTCCCTGCCGGGACCGACCTGGCCCAATCGTTTCTTTGCGATGGCGGCGTCCTCCGGCGGGCTCGACTGCAGCCCGAGCGATCTTGAGATGGGCGAATGGATGGTCGACGGGTTTGAGTTTCAGAATGGCGATATCTTTCAAGCCATCGCTAACCAGCCCGGTCTGGGAGGATGGAAGCTCTATGCCGGATCTCATCCTCCCATTGCCTGCGCTCTGCGCGGCGTCTCGCTTCTCGATGCTGCACCTCTCGATCAGCTGGCGAGCGATCTCGCCGCCGGTTCCTACGCTCCGTCCTTCACCTTGATCGAACCCAATTACGGCGACTCCGCCGCAGGGACCTACAAGGGGGGCAACTCCCAGCACCCCATGGACAGCGCGCTGGCCGGCGACGCCCTGATTCAACGAGTCTACGAAAGCATCCGGAGTTCAAGCATCTGGAATCAAAGTTTGCTCATCATCACCTACGATGAACATGGCGGATTCTACGATCATTGTGTTCCGCCACCTGCGATTCCGCCCGGCGATTTGCCGATGCACTCCAACGTCAATCGGAACGGATTCACCTTCGACCAGCTGGGAGTCCGTGTACCCGCGGTGGTGGTGTCGCCCCTCATTCCGGCCAATACGATTGATCATACGGTCTACGATCACAGCTCGATTTCCGCGACGCTGCATTACGTCTTTGGAACCAAGTTTCTGACCAACCGGGATGAGCAGGCCAACAATCCGGCGCAAGTGCTGGCCACTTTGCCAAATCCCCGGCCAGACTGCCCGCCAACGATCGGGCCGCCGCCGCCACCGCTCCCTGCAGCGCCAAACGGGACCAACTTAGCCACTGCTGCGAACGATCCGATACCCGCAACGGGAAACTCTCGCGGCTTTCTCGGCATCCTGCTCAAGACCGACGTGGAGCTGTCCCCACCGGAACAGAGGCAATCGATCATTTCAGAATTCAATCTCTTGAGAACCAAGGGCGACTTTGCACAATACCGCCAAAAGGTAATGGCTAAAGTCGCGGCTGCCCAAGCCGCAGAGTCGGGAGCCGGTCCCTAACCTTGCTGGGCGATGGCGGCGATGAATCCATGATTGGTCCCAGGGGCCGCCCTCCAACCCCGACATCGGGTCCTGACTATCCTACTGTTTGAGCGTGATGTTGTTCTGCACGCTGCTGACTCCCGGAACAGCCGAGGCGTCGTGGACAGCAGCGTCCCGCTGGTCGGCAGTGTCGACAAAGCCGCTGAGCTGCACGACACCCTTGAAGGTGATGACGTGAATTTCGAAAGATTTTACCATGGAATCGCCGAGAAGGGCTGCCTTGACCTTGGTAGTGATCGTGGAGTCGTCGATGTACTGGCCGGTGCTATCCTTGGTGGGGCTACCCGCACACGCGCCAAACAGGGCGACCGCACTGGTAACGATGACGAGCGTCAGTATTTTTCTAGATGGTGAGATCATGGGACTGGTAAGACAGCTTGCATCGGCGCTGGTTCGTGCAATTCGCATGAAAGATCAAAAAATTCAGCGGCCGACGCAAAAACCGGGATTTTTGCTATCTGTGCGCTGGGCGCTGAGGCCAGCATGCGCTGGAGCTCGGCGAGACCGGCGTCGCAGATGGGATCTTCCGCCTTGAGCGCTTCCGGTGTGTCGAGGCGGACTTCGACGGCCGGGCGAAAGTCGGACCGAAGCGACCCGTTAACTTGATAGATCGGCTCGGCAGAAATCTGAAGTACGATGCGGCTATTGGGCAGCTCGAGGTGTTCGACCCCGGCTCCCATCCCCGCCATCCGCGTTCCGACCACCCGGGCACGCTCCATGCCGTCCAGTCCCATCGCCACGCCTTCGGCCATGCTCTCGCTCCAATGATTCACGAGCACCACCAGCGGCTGGGTGTAGGTCCACGGACCCCGCGCCCGGACAAAGTTGGGCCAGGGGTCGCTCAAGCCAGTCTCTTTGCGCTTCGCCATCGATGCGTACTGGGCATCTTTGCTGATGAAGCGGCCCATGATGGGTTCGGCGACTCCGGTGTTTCCGCCCCAATTGTAGCGGACATCGAGGATCAGGCCGCGAGTGTCGCGCAAAGCGTCCAAGGCGGCATCAAATTCGTCGACGAGTTTTTGGCTGTCGAACAAGGTGAAATGCATGTAGCCGATATTCCCCGGCAAACGACGCCAGCTAAAGGTGGGCGACGGAGCCGCCGCGGGTTTGACCTCCGGGGTCTCCGGTGGAATCGCGCAAGCGCGCGTAAGGCCGTCTGGGGCACGAAGCGTCAGCCGCCGCCATTCGTTGTGCCGTCCAGCAAGCAGTGAAAGAAGACCCCATTCCTCCGTGGCTGGACTCCGGGCCGCGGATGCAGGGGAGGCCCTGATCGGGAGACGTGCGGCGGGTGATCCGCAGTCGCGACGGGATCTGGGCTTCGTGCCCCAGGGCTTGGCGCTCTATCCGGAACTGACGGCAAGCGAAAACCTGGAAGTGTTCGGAGGGCTGAACGGCCTGCGCGGATCGGCGCAGCGGAAGCGGATCGGCGAGCTGCTTGAGGCGGTGCAGCTCTCGGACCGCCGGGACTCGCTCGTGAGGACTTTTTCGGGAGGCATGATGCGGCGGCTCAATATCGCCGTCGCGTTGCTGCACCGCCCGCGGCTACTGCTCTGCGACGAGCCGACGGTCGGCATCGATCCGCAGTCGCGCCACGCGATTTTCCAGCTGCTGCAGCGCCTGAACCGGGAGGGCATGGCCATTATCTATTCGACCCACTATATGGAGGAAGCGTCGCGTCTCTGCTCCCGGATCGGGATCATCGATCGAGGAAAGATCCTCGCGCTCGGAACGCTCGAGGAATTGCTGCGGATGCTTCCCTTTGAGGAGGAAATTCGCTTCCCGACCGGGTCGCAAACCGCGCGCCTATGTGCCGAGCTGGCCGGCCTCGGCGAACTCGCGACCGAGGAAGGCCTGCACCGGTTTAGGCCTCGGGCGGCCTTCCGCCTCAGCGAGTTCTACCAAGCGACTGAACGCCACGCCATTCCTCCCCGCCTCTTTGCCAGCCAGCGTCCGACATTGGAGGCGGTATTCCTCCAACTCACCGGCAAAGACCTGCGCGAATAGGCCCACCCCATCTCGCTTACGGGGCGGGCTCGAATGCGTGATCTCCGAAATCCGTCTGCATAGGGATGCGGCCGCCGACGAGGTTTTCGAGCACATCCGGCAAATCGGACTCGGGAAGATGGACAATGTTGTTGAGTCTCGTGATTTCCTCGATGCGGTGGTCGGGATCGATTTCGACCGTTCCGCCGACCGCGGAGAGTCCGTCGGGCAGGCACAGCCGCACGTTGACTGTTTTCGGCATCAGGTCGAGCGGCGCGGGGAGGGGCGGCACTCGATCGGCCGCCACGATGCGTCCGGTCCGGTCGCGGAAGACGACTGAGGATTCCGGAGTGGGCGCCGCGCCCACGCTATGGACGCGGACGAGGACTTCGCGCCCGTGGACGACGACATCCTCGAGATCGATGCCAAGGTCGGGCCGCTGCCAATAGGGCGTTCCCTCCTGTTTCAAAGTGAAGGTCAGCACCGTGGTGGCGCGGGGAGCGAAGGTGAGATCGAGGCCGACGCTGCGCTCGAACGGCACGGTTCGCGTGGCAAGATCCCTGTCGGCGCGGTCGGCGCCCTGGGTGTCGATGCCCTGGGTCACCTCCCAGAGGCCGGGATCGACGTTCCAGCCGGTCATTCGGGCGTGCACTGTCTTGGTCTCGAGATTGTACGCGATCACCTTGAAGGCGGTCGGGGTCGACTGTGGCACCAGGATTGCGAGGCTCTGGTCAGTCGCCGGAGCGGCGAATTTCCAGCTGATGACGTGCCCGGGAAAGACGTTGCCGCGGGTGAGGGCGATGGCCCCCAGGCGGG
>Ga0182024_10022718_pt1 | contig 11290 bp, 11 predicted proteins | sample P32metaG_FD_120480 | JGI IMG/M metagenome (GOLD analysis project Ga0182024, IMG submission 120480) | Permafrost microbial communities from Stordalen Mire, Sweden - P3-2 metaG (Illumina Assembly) | ecosystem: Environmental > Terrestrial > Soil > Wetlands > Permafrost | place: Sweden: Stordalen... | reverse complement strand
GGATCGACTTGCAGTCGCGACCACGGATTGGTTAGGTTCCTCTCAGCGGTTCGGGAGAGAGCAGGCTCGCGAAAGCCAAGCAGAGCGGCTCTCGAAGGTGACGAAAGGCTTATTCCGTGCGCAGGCTACGCGCGAAAGCAGGCACGGTCGTCACCCCCGGATCGCGTTTTTCTTTTAAGAGCTGTCGGCCTGTCGGCGCGCGTGCCGTGAGCGCGTGCCGTGAGCCCGTCCGGGGCCCTGTTTAGCCTGCGGCGTGCGGCTTTGTTGCCGCCGGTTCAGCGGGTACCTGCTCCCGCACGACCGTGCGACCGGGCGCAATGGGAGCCGGCGCTGAGAGACCACCCCGAATCCCTACCTCAGCTAGCCCGCCCGCTCCCCAACCTCCACCGCCAGGCAGGGCAGAGCCAGATGCCGCTCACTGAGGTCGGTAGGCGATTGGTGCTTCGCCCGTTGTGACGTACCGACGCGGGCGAGCGTTTGGCTTCAGGGTGTGGTCGTTGCGATGGGGGTTGGCTCAGCTTTGACAGCGCCGGGCCCAGTGTCGAGCCGCAGGCCGCTCCCGGGATCGAAATAGTGGATCCGAGCCGCGTCGAGTGCAAGGCGCAGGGCGGCGCCCGGGCGGGCGGCCGTACCGGGCTCGACGCGCGCCGTGAACAGGGAGCCCTCGATGTCGACGAGTCCGTGTTCGTCACCGGTGGCCGCCTGCACTTCGCCGATATCAACGGGCGGTGCGGCGACTGTGAACATGACATGCGTGTCGGCACCCAGCTCCTCCACGACCTCGACGCGAACGTCGAGCCGGGGCAGCGAGGGGTCGGCGTGCGCTCCATCCGCGAATGCCTCCGGCCTGATACCGGCGATGACGCGTCCCGCCGGGACCGCGTTGCCCGGCGGGAGCGGAATCGTGTGGTCGCCGAAGCGGAGTGCGCCGCCCTCGACATCTGCTTCGACCAGATTCATCGCCGGTGAGCCGATGAATGCGGCGACGAATACGTTTGTGGGCCGTGCGTACAGCTCCTGCGGAGTGGCTACCTGCTGGATTCGGCCATCTCGCAGCACGGCAACGCGCTGGCCCAGGGTCATGGCCTCGATCTGGTCATGCGTAACGTAGATCGTCGTCGTACGCAGCCGCGCGTGTAGCGCCGCAAGCTGCGTGCGCATGCCGACCCTGAGCTTTGCGTCGAGATTTGAGAGCGGTTCGTCCATGAGGAACGCCTGCGGCTCTCGCACCATCGCCCGACCCATAGCCACGCGCTGCCTTTGCCCGCCCGAGAGCGCAGCGGGTCGGCGGCCGAGGAGCTGCTCGAGCCCAAGTACCTTCGCGACCTGCAGGACGCGCGTGTCGATCTCCGGCTTGGCCGTCCTGCGTACCTTGAGGCCATACCCGAGGTTCTGGCGAACGGTCATGTGCGGGTAGAGCGCGTAGCTCTGGAAGACCATCGCGACATCCCGGTCGCGCGGCGGCGAGTCCGTGACGTCACGACCACCGATCGAAATCGTCCCCTCACTCACCGGCTCGAGTCCGGCGACCATGCGCAGGAGCGTGGACTTCCCGCAGCCCGACGGGCCGACAAGGACGAGGAACTCTCCGCTCGCGATCGTCAGCGAGATGTCTTCCACGGCCACGACGCCTCCGTCGAACGTCTTGGTGATTTTGTCGAGAACTATGTCTGGCATAGGAGCGGCCATTCTTATCCTATTGTCCGTCGAGACGCAATGGTATAGACGAATTACGTCGCCCTCTTGACACCAGAGGTCAGGTGTGGGAAGGTGCGCTCGCTTGAAGTGGTTTAGACCACTAGAGGTTTAGACCACCTACACCGCGCGAGCGGCAATCGCCTGCACACGATAGGGACAGCTGACCCGCTCGCGCGTCGATGATTCGAGGGAGGTTTTGCATGAGGTATCGCTGGATCGCGGCGCTAACCGCCGCACTCGCACTCGCGTTCACGGTCGCTACGGCGGCTGCACAGGCCGCGACGACAAACACGTTGACCGTGTGGCTGCAGGTCGACGCTCAGAACGGGTGGCCGGGTGTCGTGGCCGCCGCGAACACCGCGTTCGAGTCCAGCCATCCGGGCTGGACCGTCAACGTCGACTATCAGCAGTGGAGCGACCACTTGGCGAAGTTCGACGCAACGATCGCCGGCAATGACACGCCGGACGTGATCGAGATGGGCAACACCGAGATGACGAAGTACATGGCGGAGGGCGCGTTCGCAAACCTCGGCTCGGACAAGTCGAAGTTCGAGAACTCGAGCCACTGGCTCGCTGGCCTGACGGCGTCCTCGACCTACAACGGGAAGCTGTACGGGGTTCCCTACTACGCGGGCTCACGCGTCATCACCTACCGGAGCGATCTGTTCAAAAGGGCCCACATCAAGCGCATCCCGAAGAGCCTGGCGCAGTTCGAGGCCGATCTTGTCAAGGTCGGGAAGATGGAGAAGAGGAACAGGGGCTTCGCCCCGCTTTATGTCGGCGGCGAGGACTGGTACACGGCGCTCGGCTTCGTCTTCGACTACGGCGGATCGATCGCCAAGTACGAGAAGGGCAAGTGGGTCGGCACGCTCGACTCGAAGAACTCGATCAAGGGCCTGACGGCGTTCCAGCAGTTCTTCGATGCCACACAGCCGAAGTCCAGCGCGACGTTGGACGGGACCAGCCCGTACCCGTATACGGTCTTCTCCGAAGGCAAGACGGCCGCGAACTATGGCCCGGCCTGGTACACGTGTTGCACCGGCAAGCAGTACGCAACCACGACGAAGCAGTTCGTGATGCCCAGCCACACCAAGGGCCAGCCGATGCCGGGCTTCCTGGGTGGCTCTGATCTGTCGGTGCCGGCCCAGAGTGCCAACCAGGCCGCAGCGGTCGCCTGGATCGCCGACTACACCGACACGACAAGTGAGAAGGCGCTGGCCGCCAAGGGCAACATCCCGAACGCGACCAACCTGCTCAGCAACAGCGTCAACGACCGAGCCGCTGCGCGCAGCTGGTTCGTGCCGCAGGCTGTGAACTGGGTCGATGTCGAGAACGGCAACATCCTCAAGACGATGCTGTCCCAGTTCCTCACCGGACAGCTCACCGTGACGCAGGCAGCGAAGGTGGCAAGCCAGAACATCGCACAAACCCTCAACCAGCCGGCGTCCTGACCAAGGACGCGCCAACGCTGTCGTCCACCGCCGCGACCGAAAGGTCGCGGCGGTGGCGTCTTACGCGTCGTCGTCTGGCACGCGGCGCCACACCGTACCTCCTCATCGCGCCGGCGATTCTCACGATCGGGGCGATCCTCGGCTACCCGATCGTCAACCTCGGCGAGCTTTCGCTCCAGCGATACGGGCTGCTCGAGCTGATCCAGCACCACGGCTCGTATATCGGCCTGTCCAACTTCTCAAGCGTCCTCAACGATCCCGTCTTCTGGAACACGCTCTGGCGCACAGTCGTCTTTGCGATGGCGAATGTCGGACTGACGATGACGCTTGGGATCCTGGTCGCCCTACTCCTGGTCCGCGTCTCGACATGGGTGCGGCTCATGGTCACTGGGGCGTTGGTTCTCGCATGGTCGATGCCGCCGGTGGTCGCGGTCCAGGTCTGGAGCTGGATGACCAACCTCCAAAACGGCGTTCTGAACTATGCGCTCACCCAGCTCGGTATCGGCAACTTCTTCCAGCACAACTGGTACTCGACGACACTCTCGCAGTACGGGATGGTGACCACTCTTATCGTTTGGGGCGGGCTGCCATTCGTCGTGATCACGGTCTACGCCGCCCTCTCACAGGTGCCGCATGAGCTCGTCGAGGCAGCACAGATCGACGGCGCGCGCACGTGGCGCATCCTGAAGGACGTGACGCTGCCCGTCGTCAAGCCGTTGCTGCTGATCCTGACCAGTCTTTCGATCATCTGGGACTTTGGCGTCTTCACTCAGGCGTACCTCCTGATCGGCCCCGGCCAGCAGACGCCGAACAACTATCTGATGAGCATCTATCTCTACGTCGAGGGGTACGGGCAAACCAACTTCGGCCGTGGTGCCGCGATCTCCATCCTGATGCTCGCGATCGTGGCCGTGCTGAGCATCTTCTACGTACGCAGCATGTTGCGGGTGGGTGACGAATGAGACGCAAAGCTCGCCAGCGCCTCGGGTGGAACGTCGTCGGGCTGATCGTGTTCTTCGTGATGGCGTTTCCCGTCTACTGGATGATCTCGACGGCGTTCAAGACCAACGGTCAGATCTACGACTTCACGCCCTCCTGGCTTCCGACGCATCTGACCCTGGCGCACTTCCGCGCCGCGATCAACCGCCCTTACTTTTGGACGGACGTGAAGAACAGCGCGATCGTCGTGTTCTTCACCGTCGCAGTCGCGCTCGTACTCTCGTTCTTCGCGGCGCTGGCGCTCGCGAAGTACCGCTTCACCGGGCGCAAGCTGTTCATCGTCCTGGTGATTGGGATCCAGATGCTCCCCCCGACCGGGCTGGTGATTCCCCTCTATGTGGTAGTCGCCCGCTATCACCTGGTGAACACGCTCAGCGGCGTGATCCTCGTCTATCTGACCTTCTCCTTGCCGTTCTGCATATGGACGCTGCGTGGCTTCCTGATCGGCATCCCGAAGGAGCTCGAGGAGGCGGCGATGGTTGACGGCTCGACGCGGCTGGGCGCTTTCGTGCGAATTCTTTTACCGCTCGTCGCGCCCGGTCTGGTTGCGACGTCGGTGTTCGCGTTCATCACGAGTTGGAACGAATTCATCTTCGCCAACACGCTGCTGAGCAACGGCAAGACGCAGACGATCACCGTCTGGCTCGCTGACTTCTACGGCGGCAGCCGTGCCGTCGACTGGGGCGCCGTGATGGCAGCCTCGACGTTGATCTCGATCCCGGTCGTGATCTTCTTCCTCCTCGTCCAACGTCGAATCGCGTTTGGCCTGACAGCCGGCGCCGTAAGGGGTTGAGCTGGTGCAAACGCCCAGAGCCGGATGCTCGTATTTCGGAGTGCGGATCCCGCGGCATGTGCGTCGGGACATGGCCGACCTGGCGGAGCGGGGCTACGGCGGCGTGCTCCACACCTTCTCCGAGAACGACTTCGCGTACTACCGCGACACGATGGCGGAGATTGTCGCGGCATCTCACGAAGAGGGCCTCTTCGTGGAAGCCAGTCCATGGGGGCTCGGCCGTACGTTCGGCGGTGAGGCCGAGAGCCGCTGGGTCGCGTTCCACCCGGAGGAGTGCCAGGTTCTCGATGATGGGCGCCGTGTCGCCGCCGCCTGTCTGAACAGCGCCCCCTACCGTGCGTTCTGCAAGGAGTGGGCCGACTGGGTCCTCGAGTGCGGGGTCGACATGGTTTTCTGGGACGAGCCGGCGTGGGTCGTGCCAAGGCACGTCGGCGTCGACGATCCCACGCGCTGGACGTGCCGATGTGATCGTTGCGCCGAGCGGTTCGGCGGCCCCATCCCAGGCGAGCTGACGGCGGAGGTGCAGGCGTTTCGTCAGGCGTCCGTCGTCGACTTCCTCGGCGAACTGGTGGCCCACGTCGCTGCACATGGCGGATCGAGCGCGATATGTCTCCTGCCGGCGACCGAGGGTGTGGTCGGCATGGCCGATTGGGATGTGGTCGCAGCGCTGCCTGGGCTCTCGATGATCGTCACCGATCCGTATTGGAAGCATTGGAATGAGGCGGCTGGCCCGTTCGTGCGGCGCTTCGCGCGGCTCATCCGGGCGACCGCCGATCGACACGGCGTCGGGGCGCAGCTCTGGCTGCCCAGCTTTGGGCTCACACGTGAGGATGTGCCGGAGCTCGAGGCGGCGATCGCGGCGGCGCGAGAGGAGGGCGTCGAAGACCTCTGGACCTGGGGGTATGAAGCATGCCGGCACATGACGCACCTTGCGACCCCTGATGGGGCGCTCGTGTGGGAGGCGGTCAGTGAGGCTCTGACCAGGGCGCGCGGGTCAGAGCGGCGGGCGGCGTCAAAATGAGGCTCGGGGTCGAGGCCGCGCTTGTCCACGGGGAGCTCGTCCCAGGCGACGTCGCGGTCGAGGACGGGCGCGTTGTCGATGTCGGTCTGCCTGGCGGGCCGACTGGACTGATCGCGATTCCCGGATTGGTCGACATCCAGATCAACGGCTACGGCGGCGTCGACTTCCTCTCCGCGCTAACCGAGGACTACCGGACTGCAGGAGAGGCGCTTCTTCTCACCGGAGTCACGGCTTACCAGCCGACTTTCATCACCTCTGCCGAAGCGACAACGATCGAGGCGCTGCGGGCGCTGCCCGCTGGAGGCGTTGGTCCGCGGGTGATCGGCGCACACCTCGAAGGGCCGTTCCTCTCCGCCGAGCGGCCGGGCATGCACCCGGTCGAGCACATGCGTGCGCCAGATGTCGAATTGCTCGACCGGCTCCTCGACGCGGGGCCCGTGACCGAGATGACCCTCGCACCGGAGTTGCCCGGCGCGGACGCGCTCGTCAGGCGACTGCGCGAGCGGGGTGTAGTCGTCTCCGCCGGCCACACCAACGCCACCGCGGAGGAGGCCAGTCGCGGTTTCGATCTCGGCATCGCCGGCCTGACTCACGTCTTCAACGCGATGCGGCCGCTGCGGTCCCGGGACCCCGGTGTGGCCGGCGCAGCGCTCACGAGACCCGACGTCGTCGTGAAGATGATCGTCGACGGGCACCACCTCGCCCGCGAAACGGTGCAACTGGTCTGGGCGTGCGCCGCCGGCCGCGTTGCTCTCATCACCGATGCGATGGCCGCTGCGGGTGCTGGCGGGGGTACGTTTCACTTCGGCGAGGCCGAGGTCGAGCTTGAGGCGGGGGCAGCCCCGATGCTCGAGGACGGGACGCTTGCTGGCAGCGTGCTAACCATGATCGACGCTGTGCGCAACCTCCACGCCCTGGGCGTTCCGTTCGAGCGGGCCGTTGGCGCGGCGACGGAGGTTCCGGCGCGCCTTCTCGGACGCGACGACATCGGCGTGCTCGAGCCGGGCGGTCCCGCAGACATCGTCGTACTGGACGATCGACTCGAGATTCAGACCGTCCTGTGCGCGGGTACCGACAACGTCGTGGTTAGAGACTGAGGCCCCTAGCTCAGCTGCTGCCGATGCCTAGTCCGAGATGGCTCTTGAGCTGAAGCACACGGTAGGAGGCCGCCTGCACCCGATTCCGGCTCAGGGCTCCATCATGCGCGTCCGCGAGGAGAGTCGTATACGCGCTTAGTGCAACAGACTCATAGTCGGCGTACATGACCATGTCCAACCCGGCGTTGATGGCTGTCTTCGCCGGTCCCTGCGTGGACACCGCGCGTATGGCGCCCGATTCGAAGTCATCGCTGATCGGCAGTGCTGTCACCCCATCCCGCGGCAGGACTTGTGAATAGATTTTCGGATCCAGGACCGCAGGCAGGGAGCCGGTCATATGGGGGTAACTGGCACTGCTGATCATCACAAGTGCCAAAGGTCCGTGACCGCAGCGCCGATACGCCGCGTCATCCTCATAGAGGTTCGACGCCGACTCAGTGACACTGACTGCCTGTAGATCGGTCGTCGCAACCGCATCTCCCAACCCGGGAAAGTGCTTGAGTGTGTACGCCACACCGACTCCTGCAAGTCCGGCGGCGAACTTACAGGCGGCGTTGGATACGACGGCGGGGCTGGCTCCGAAGCTTCGCCTCTCCTGCTGGATGAATCCATGAACGCGGATCACGTCGGCAACGGGAGCAAGGTCAACGTTGACGCCCGCGGACCTGAGTAGCTGGCCCGTAGCTCGCCCTTGTGCATATGCAGTGGTGGGGTTGGCCATGTCGATCGCGGCGTAATCGGGCGGGCCCGATAGGCGCTTGACTGTGCCACCTTCCTGATCAGTCATGATCAGTAACCCGGCATTGCCACCTTTTCGTGCGGCTGTTTGCATCTGCGCCGTGGCGAGTTTCGTGACCCGGATTCCGCCGGTGGTGTTGTCGCCCATCAGAATTACTGCACCGACATGGCCAAGTCGGATCGCACTGAGCAGGCTGACGGGCGGAGTTTGTCCCTGGTAGGTGGCAATTATGAGTTGCCCCACCTGCTTGGCGAGGCTCAGCTGCGGTGCGGTTGCGTCCGAGACGCCGGCCGTGGGTACACGCTGCTGACTGGTTGCAGATATCCCGGTGCCGCGACCCGTGCCGTGCGGCGCCAGGGCGGCCGCCGGGTACGTGGCGGCCAACGTTGCGATGGCGAGGACCAGCGCCGCGATCGTGACTCTCGGCAGACGGCTCGCCGACGCAACGATGAAGGCTCGAGGACTTCTAGACACCTTGTGACCAGAGCGCTTGGATGCTCCCATACTGGCACTCGCCAGAGTGCGCCGCCTTGCCGTAGCCATCCGCTCTGCGTTGCCGCCGGGTCTTGACGCTAGCGACACAGAGAACAAAACCCGACGGCAGAGCCCTCCGCTGGCCCTGCTCGATGCAAGCGACAGCGGCGGGATTGGGGCTAGGGTTCGGCTATGGATCTGGTGTTTCTGCACGGACGGCCAGCTTCCGGCAAGCTAACTACGGCGCGGGCACTTCACAAACTATTGGGCTACCCGGTGTTCCACAACCACCTTGTAGTCGACCTGCTGACGCCTTTCTTTCCGTTCGGCTCTGCCCCATTTGTCCGCCTCCGAGAGCAATTTTGGATGGCGGTCTTCAACGAGGCGGCAGCGTGCGACCGGTCAATCACATTCACGTTCACGCCGGACGACACGGTCCCCGCTGGGTTCCCTCAAAGAGTTACAAACGCCGTGAACGCATCAGGTGGACGAGTTCGCTTCGTTTGTCTGACGGTCGATGACTCAGAGCAGGAACGCCGCGTTATTGAGCCAAGCCGTCGCGAGTTCTTCAAACTCGCAGACCTGGACACCCTCCGGCGACTTCGCGGCGGTCCTGTTCCCGAGCAGCCACCGGTCGACCTTGAGATCGACACGATGGCTAGTTCGCCACACCAGTCGGCGGGACTGATAGCCGAGCACTTCGGACTTCAACCGCAGCCGCGCACTGAGCGCTACCCGTCAGACACGCCTGGCTAAATACTCCAGGCCTATCGGCTCACGGCAAAGGCTACTTCCGGACATCGATCATTGGGGAAGCAAGCGTGTCTGGCGCTAGAGGTGGCGTGATGCGATGTCTAGGACGAGCGAGAGTCCGTCTTCGACGCTCTTCAGCTCTTCGTGATTGAGATGGCCGATATGGTCGCCTAGCTTGCGCGCGTCGACGGCGCCCACCATCTCGCACAGGACCTGCGTCTTGAGTCCGTCCAGGACGATTTCTGGGTGAAAGCTTGCCGCTGGCGCCGCCGTTGACGTGGGGCAGATCACGACCGTAGAAAGCGCCATCAGGTCATCTGCCTGCACGATCACCGCGTAGCGGCGGCCGTGCTGCACTCGGCCGCGACCTCTCGGCAACGAGATCGCATGCACGTCACCTCGGACCACGCAGTTCCTCCATCAGCGCGGCCACCGCGAGTGCCTCGGCCACATAGGACTCATCCGCCATCAAGCCGCGCGCCTCTGCAGCAAGCCCGGCGCGTCGCCGGTCTCGTTCCGCCGTCTCAGCGATCGCCTGTCGCGCAGCCTCCGCGCGAGTGATCCCACGCCGTCGCGCGATGTCGTCAAGAGCGTTCAGGCCTTCAGAACCAAGACGCAAAGACAACGGGGCGGTCGCTCTCACGCACGCAGCGTAGCGCAAAACGCGCTACATAGCCGTAGGTCGCGGCCGTGTTGGTTATCGATCAGACCGGCACTCCCACTTGGCTTGCGGTCGCTTCCCCTTTAGCGGCGAAGCGGTTGTCTCAGGCAGCACCTGTGTGTGCCCTCGCGTCAGAGCGGGACTGTTGGGAGCGGTGACAGCTGCCCCGCCTTGCGGTATGGGTCGTGGGCGCAGCCGCTTGGTCTGTATACGGAGCGCCGACACTCCGGCGGGGAACGTTTCTCGCGCTGGGTTCACTTAACCGTTGTGGAGCGATTCGGTGAGTAGGGCCTCAGACCAGCGCAACGCGAGAAGTGATGCGGAGCTGATCCGCGCCGCGCGGCGTGACCCGGCGGCGTTCGAGACGTTGTTTGATCGTCACGCGATGGTCCTGCGCCGGTGGCTGCTCGCGCAGACGAGCGACGCGATGGTCGCTCAGGATCTGCTCGCCGAAACGTTCGCGCAGGCGTGGCGGGGCGCTCCGCGGTTCCGCGGTGAGGACGAGCGCTCCGGCGCCGCGTGGCTGTACGGCATCGCGCGCCATCTCGTTCATCAGTACCACCGCCGTGGACGCGTCGAGACTGCTAGTCGGCGGCGGCTGGCGATGGAAACACCGCCCGCGAGCGATGGCGGGATCGACGATCTGCCGGCCCGGCTCGACGCGCACGACCTGGGTCCGGTCGTGCGCGAGGCGTTCGCGGCGCTACCGCCGGACCAGCGCCGCGCGATCGGCTACCGGATCGTCGATCAGCTCAGTTACGAAGAGGTCGGCGCACACCTGGATTGCAGCCCGACGACCGCGCGCACCCGGGTATTCCGCGGGCTCCGAACGTTACGTACCGCAATCGCAAAGAAAGGCACACCATGACGCAACTCAGCCCAGACGTGCTCGACCTCAAGCTCGAGCTCGGTAGGGCCGTCCGATCCGACTGCGCTCGCCGCGCACGTCGGCGGAGAACCGCTCGCAGAGGCGCGGCGACGCTCGGGGCAGCGGCGGTGCTGTCAAGCGGCGGCGTTGCCGGCGCCGCGGCGCTCGGCGTGATCGATCTCGGCAGCGGGGTCAGCTCGACCCCGGTCACCAGCTTCCCGCAGTGGAACGGTCAGACGTGGAGCCTGGCCGCGGGCGGTGCAGACGCCCCGTTCGTTTACCACCTGACCGGCGGTCACGCCGCCGGCGTCGGCTGCGGACCCGGCGATCCGAACCCGACCAACAACATCTACATCACCACCACGCGACAACTCACGACCGATGAGCTCCATCACATCAGCAACGTCGTCGCGACCGGCCTAACCCCGAACGCGCCGCTCGCCGTGCCTGGCGTGACCTCGATCCGAAACGCATCGTGCGCCGGGTCGGTGATCGTGCTCTCACCCGGGCGGCCCGGAGCCTGAGCCCCGCTTCCACCTACTTGAACAGGCTGATTCTACGTTTCGAGGTGCGCACCAGCGCGCGAATGGGTCGCTGTAGCACGCCTCGAACGCGGGCGTGTCGACGTCGAGTGCCAACGCCATCTACTGTCCTGCCGACCGAAGCCGGACATAAGCCTCGGACCAGGTCGCGTGCCTCCTTCTCGCCGCCCGCGCCTCGTGTGCCTTGCAGGTTC
>Ga0182024_10022717_pt1 | contig 11292 bp, 7 predicted proteins | sample P32metaG_FD_120480 | JGI IMG/M metagenome (GOLD analysis project Ga0182024, IMG submission 120480) | Permafrost microbial communities from Stordalen Mire, Sweden - P3-2 metaG (Illumina Assembly) | ecosystem: Environmental > Terrestrial > Soil > Wetlands > Permafrost | place: Sweden: Stordalen... | reverse complement strand
GCAGATCCAGAAGTCCGTCGCCGTCCTGGTAGACAAGCCGGCCGCGTTCTTCGGTGGCGGTCCAATGCTCGCCGGCAATGTGCAGCGGCGCCTTAAGCCGCGCCGCCTGACGCTCGATCACGGCAAGAGCTTCGCGCGCCTGGCTAGTGATAACCGCCGGCACATCGCGCTTGATGATGCCGGCCTTTTCAGTGGCGATCTTTTCGAGCGTATCGCCGAGAAATTCGCGGTGGTCGAACGACAGCCTGGTGATGATGCTGGCCAGCGGGTGTTCGATCACATTGGTGGCGTCGAGCCGGCCGCCGAGCCCGACTTCGAGCAGCAGCACGTCGGCCGGATTGCGCGAGAACAACAGAAACCCCGCGGCGGTCTCGATCTCGAATACCGTGATCGGCGCCTCGCCGTTTTTGGCTTCGCATTCGGCGAGCGTCGCGGCGAGCTCGGCATCGCCGACCAGCTTGCCGCCGTTTTTGCGCCCAATGCGAAACCGTTCGTTGATACGCACCAGGTTCGGCGACGTATAGACATGCACGCGCTGGCCCGCCGCTTCGAGGATCGCGCGCATGAAGGCTATGGTCGAGCCCTTGCCATTGGTGCCGGCAACGTGGATCACCGGCGGCAAATGCCGCTCCGGGTGATCGAGCGCGTCAAGGATGCGCGCCATGCGCTCGAGCCCGAGGTCGATGCGCTTGGGGTGCAGCGCCAGAAGCCGCGCCAGCATGGCGTCGATCGGCGCAGCAGCGTTGGCCGCCCGTTCGCTCACGTTGTTGCAGGTTCGGGCGCCGGCAGGCTCACGCGCTGCACTGGCGCACTCGCGGGCGCCTTGGTGAAGAGCCGGCACAATCTGGCAATGGTCGCGCGCAATTCGTGGCGATGCACGACCATGTCGACCATGCCGTGGTCGCGCAGATATTCGGCCTTTTGAAAGCCTTCCGGTAGTTTCTCGCGGATGGTCTGCTCGATGACGCGCGGACCGGCGAAGCCGATCAAGGCACCGGGCTCGGCGATGTGAACGTCGCCGAGCATCGCATAGGACGCCGTGACGCCGCCGGTCGTGGGATTGGTCAGCACGACGATATAAGGCTTGCGCGCCTCGCGCAGGCGCTGCACCGCGATGGTGGTGCGCGGCATTTGCATCAGCGACAGGATGCCTTCCTGCATGCGTGCGCCCCCGGAAGCGGCAAACAGCACACATGGGCAGCCCTTCTCCACGGCGGTTTCCAGTCCCTTGATCACCGCCTCGCCCGCCGCCATGCCGAGCGAGCCGCCCATGAAATCGAAATCCTGCACGGCGATGACGGCGGCGAGCCCGTCTAGCTTGCCGTAGCCTAGTTTCACCGCGTCGTTCAGCCCGGTCTTGCTGCGGGCGTCCTTGAGCCGGTCGACGTAGCGGCGCTCGTCGCGAAATTTCAACGGATCGACGGGCACCTCCGGCACGGCGATGTCGAACCAGGTTTGGTTGTCGAACATGGATTTGAGCCGGGCGGCCGCGCCCATGCGCATGTGATAATTCGAGCCCGGAATGACGAACAGGTTGGACTCGACGTCCTTGTAGAATACGAGCTGGCCGGTCTCCGGGCACTTGATCCAGAGATTCTCCGGCACTTCGCGCCGCAGGATGTTGCGGATTTTCGGCCGTACTACGTTGGATATCCAGTTCATCGACACTTCACCTGACCTGCCGGTTCGACTTTTCGCCGTCCATTATAGCATCCTCTTTGCCGTCCGCTGGAACGGTGGAACTCAGCCGAGGCTTGATCGTTAGGTTCTGGATGCCCCTGCGCCGCCCCGGCGCCGGCACAATTTCGCCTATCTGATCAACCAAGTAGGCGTCGGGGCCGACGCTGCTTCGGGCTTAACGGTGACGGTAAGACCGACGTAACCAAGTTATGCGCACAGTACTAAGGCGAACGGCGGCCAAGTAAGGCGCCAGCGTCAGTGAGGCTCGAACCAATGATGAAAAAGCTAATCGCCGGAAGTTTTGCGTTGACAGCGCTGTTTGCGGCGCAAAGCGCCGTCGCGGCCGATCTGTCGGTCGCGCCGCTTTATACCAAGGCGCCGCCGGCCGAAGTCACGCAAGCTTACAATTGGACCGGCTTTTATCTCGGCGCGAACGCCGGCGGCGGGTGGGGCCGCTCGTGGTGGAGCGGCACTTCGACGCCGGTCGATATCTCCGGCGCGCAGGTTGGCGGCACCGCGGGTTACAATTGGCAGTTCGGCAACACCGTGCTCGGCGTTGAAAGCGACATGGACTGGTCGAACCTCAAAGGCAGCAGCACGACCGGCTGCGTGGCCGGCTGCACCACCGGGAATGACTGGCTGTCGACGGTGCGCGGCCGCGTCGGATACGCGTTCGGCGGCATCCTGCCCTATGTCACCGGCGGTCTCGCCGTCGGCGACATCAATGCCTCGACCCCCGGTTTTGCGGGCGCCAGCACGACCAATGCGGGCTGGACCGTCGGCGGCGGCCTAGAATTCGCGCTGCCCGGCAACTGGAGCGCCAAGGCCGAATACCTGCATGTGGACCTCGGCCGGCTCGATTGCGGCGCCAACTGCGGCGTGGTGCCGACCGATAATGTGTCATTGCACGAGAATGTCGTGCGCGCCGGGCTGAACTACCACTTCGGCTGGGGCAAGTAGGTCGTCGCGAACCGCTATAGGCAGGCTGCGCGGCGTTTGGGCTATCGCGGCGATTGACTTCTCGCTGCGGCGCTGGTGTCATTTCGCAATGGCCCAGACATCCTCCAATCTCGACTTCGATAAATACCGGCTGCGCAACTTCGTCGAGCGCTTGATCGAGCTCGGCGAGGTGGAAGTGCACGATCGGCCGGTGCCGCTGACCGAGCTCAGCGCTATCATCGAAGCCACCGACAAGGCCGTGCTGTTCAAGAAAGCAGGCCCCGAACAAGCCGAGCTCGTCGCCAAGACCGCCGGCAATCGCAAGCGGCTCGCCGCCGCGTTCGAGACCACGGAGGCCAAGCTTTACGACGAATATTTCGCCCGGCTCGCCAATCCGCAGCCGCTCGTCGAAGTGCCCTCAGCGGATGCGCCGGTGCACGCCATCAAGATCACCGGCAAGGATGTCGACCTCACCAAGCTGCCGTTCCACCCGCAACACGCGCTCGACGGCTCGTGCTATTTGAGCTCGGCGATCGATTACACCATCGACCCGGCGACGGGCCGGCGCAACGTCGGCTGCCGGCGCTTGAGCCTCCGCAACCGCACCGAATGCGGCATCAACGTCACCGCGCCGTCGGATCTCAAGCGCATCTATACCTCGAGTGTGGCGCGCGGGGAGAAACTGCCGGTGACGTTCACCGCCGGCGCGCATCCACTCGATTTCTTCGCCGCAACGACGCGGCTTGGCGGCGACGAGCTTGCGCTCGTGGCGCAGTTCCGCGCCGCGCCGGCGCCGGTGGTGAAGAGTCTCACCAATGACATTCTGGTGCCGGCCGACGCCGAAGTGACGCTCGAGGGTTATCTCGACGAGCGCGGTTACGTCGAGCCGGAAGGGCCGTACGGCGAATACATGGGCTATTATGGCTCGATCCACATGGACCCGGTGTTTCATTGCACCGCCATCACCATGCGCGCCGACGTGCTGCATCACACGCTGCTGCACGGCTCGGCGTTCAAGCTCGACGAGACCGACAGCGCCGTCATCTCGGCGATGCGCGCCGAAGCGGAAGCCATGCGCATTCTCAAGGGCTGCGTGCGCGAGCCGGTGGCGGTCTACCTACGCGAAATGTCCGGCGGCTCGAACACGCTGCGGGTCTCGATCCGGCAGCGCGTCTATGGCGAGGCGCGCGCCGCCATCGCCGCGCTGTTCGGCGGCATTCGGGTGCTCAAGCACGTCTACGTGTTCGACGAGGACATCGATATCCATGACGACCGCCAGGTCGAATGGGCGTTCGGCACGCGGTTTCAGGCCGACGAGGATATCGTCGTGCTGCAAGGCATGATGGGCATGACCATGGACCCGTCGCTCAACGGGCGGCGCACCGGCGCCAAATCCGGCTTCGACTGCACGCGGCCGTTTGGCCGTGACGGCGAAATTCCGCTGATGCGTTGCGCGGCCAAGGTGTTCTCCGGCCCGGCGCGCTATCAGACCGTGGAGCAGGCGCTCGGCTCCGGCCCGATGTTCTATGCCGACATTGTCGAGGGCCTCGGCAGCCGCGATGGCCGCGAAGTCGCCTGCGCGCTTGATGATCTGCGCCGCGCCGGGAAGCTCAGCCGCGACCGTGACGGCCGCTATCATCTCGCCGACTCAAAGCCCGGCGTGACCGGCATCATCGGCGAGATGTATCACGACCCGAACGCGGGGACTTAAACAGTCTCGATCGCGTTCCCGGGGGCAATCTCGCCCGCCTCGATCACCTCGCCATAAATTCCGCAATCGCCGTGATCCAGATTGCGCATCAGAGTCTGCGGAATATTGAGGTCGCGCGCCCCGGTGTCGGGATCGACATTGGTGGCGGCGCAGCGGATGATACGCTTGACGACTTTCAATCGCGCGCCGCCGATTTTCAACTCGCGGCCGACAAGATCGAGTTCGCTCCAGGCCGGCCAGCCTTCGACATAGACGTTGCCGCGAAAGCGGAGCGGGTTGACCGGCGCGCCCACCATGGTCTCGACCGCGGCAACCGAAGCGAGGTTAATGATCGAGACAACCTTGCGGGCGACGTCGGAGAAGCTGTGGCCGTCGGCATGGAGAATTTTCGGCGGCCCGCGCAATTCGTCGGCGCAATGGGTGGCGAAGAAGTTTTCAATCTTGGCCCGGCCGGTGGCGGTGCGCAGGTCGCCGCTCACAGTTTCGTCGCCGGGTCGATCGGGCGAGGGCACGGTGATTGTCAGCGTATGACTGTCCTGGTCGAACGTTGCGCGCAGGGAGGCGAGGCGCTCGTTCTTCATCAGCATGAGGAAATGCGTCTTCGACAGATAGCTGGGCGCGGCCGGATCGAAGCCCGACGGGCCGTTCTCGATGGCGTAGAGACGGTCGCCCGGAACGGTTTGCCCGGCTTGCAGCATGGCGCGCGGCAGCCGCTCGGGGGTGAGCCCCTTAACCGGGTAGCGGTAAATCGATTGAATATTAGCCATGCGGTTTGCGCTGCCTCTTTTCACGGCGATTTTCGATACCATATTGATTGCCGGCAAGTTGCCTTCGGGAACCTGTCAAGCGCGGGCCGAACCTTTGACGTGCGTCATGGTTTTGCCAGCGCAAAAGCCTAAACCAGCCCAATGACGATGTTCCGGCCGTGCCGTGAGGGTGCCGGAATAGGCCGAGGGAAACACCATGGATTTTGAGAAATATACCGACCGTAGCCGCGGGTTCATTCAATCCGCCCAGTCGCTCGCCCAGCGCGAGGGACATCAACAATTCGCCACCGAACATCTGTTGAAGGTCCTGCTCGACGACCCGGAAGGGCTCGCCGCGGGACTGCTCGATCGCGCCGGCGGCAATTCGCGCGCCGCGCTCGCGGCGATCGAGGCCGCGCTTGCCAAGCGGCCGAAGATCTCCGGCGGCGGGGCCGGGCAGATTTACCTCGATCCGGCTTTGGCGCGGGTGTTCGATACCGCCGAGAAGATGGGCGAAAAGGCGGGCGACAGTTTCGTCACCGTCGAACGGCTGCTGCTGGCGCTGGCGACGGAGAAAAGCAGCGATGCCGGCAAGATTTTGGCCAATGCCGGCGTGACGCCGCAGAATTTGAACGCGGCGATCGAAGCCTTGCGCAAGGGCCGCACCGCCGACAGCGCGTCGGCGGAGAACGCCTACGATGCGCTCAAGAAATACGCCCGCGACCTGACCCAAGCGGCGCGCGACGGCAAGCTCGACCCGGTGATCGGCCGCGACGAGGAAATCCGCCGGACCATCCAGGTGCTGTCGCGGCGCACCAAGAATAACCCCGTCCTTATTGGCGAGCCCGGCGTCGGCAAAACGGCGATCGTGGAAGGCTTGGCGCTTCGCATCATCAACGGCGACGTGCCCGAAAGCCTGGAGGACAAAAAGCTGCTGGCGCTCGACATGGGCGCCCTGATTGCCGGCGCCAAATATCGCGGCGAGTTCGAGGAGCGGCTCAAAGCCGTGCTTGCTGAAGTCACCGGCTCGGCCGGGGCTTACATTCTCTTCATCGACGAGATGCACACCATCATCGGCGCCGGCCGAGCCGACGGCGCGATGGATGCATCGAACCTGCTCAAGCCGGCGCTCGCCCGCGGCGAATTGCATTGCATCGGCGCCACCACGCTCGACGAGTACAAGAAGCACGTCGAGAAGGACGCCGCTTTAGCGCGGCGCTTCCAGCCGGTCTATGTCGACGAGCCGAGTGTTGAGGACACGATCTCGATTTTGCGCGGCCTGAAGGAAAAATACGAAGCGCACCACAAGGTGCGGATTACCGACGGCGCGCTGGTGGCGGCGGCGACTTTGTCGCACCGCTACATCACCGATCGATTCCTGCCCGACAAGGCGATCGACCTCGTTGACGAGGCGGCGGCGCGGCTGCGCATGCAGATCGATTCCAAGCCGGAAGAGCTCGATAATCTCGACCGCGAAATCGTGCGCATGAAGATCGAGCAGGAGGCTCTCAAGAAAGAGAAAGACCCGGCGTCGAAGGATCGGCTGAAGCGCCTGGAGAAGGATCTCGCCAGCCTGCAGGAAAAAGCCGACGCGCTGACGGCAAAATGGAAGTCCGAGAAGGACAAGCTGTCGTCGGCCGCGGACCTGCAAAATCAGCTCGACAAGGCGAAGAACGATCTCGCCGATGCGATCCGCCGCGGCGATTATCAGCGGGCCGGTGAATTGCAATACAGCGTCATTCCTCAACTCGAAGGAAAGCTCAAGGCGACCGGCGAAGCGGGCGCACCCGGCGGAGCCGCGAACGTGGTTGCGGAGGAAGCCGTGACCGCGAACCATATCGCGCAGGTGGTGTCGCGCTGGACCGGCATTCCGGTCGACCGCATGCTCGAAGGCGAGCGCGAAAAACTCATGAAGATGGAGGATGCGCTCACCAAGCGCGTGGTCGGCCAGGTCGAGGCGGTAAAGGCGGTCTCGACGGCAGTGCGTCGGGCACGCGCCGGCTTACAGGATCCGAACCGGCCGATAGGTTCGTTTATGTTCCTTGGCCCCACAGGTGTCGGCAAGACCGAGCTGACCAAGGCTTTGGCGCAGTACCTGTTCGATGACGAGCACTCGCTCATCCGCATCGACATGTCGGAATATATGGAGAAGCATTCGGTGGCGCGGTTGATCGGTGCGCCGCCCGGCTATGTCGGCTACGACGAAGGCGGCGCGCTTACCGAGGCGGTACGGCGGCGGCCTTACCAGGTCGTGCTGTTCGACGAGATCGAAAAGGCGCACCCCGACGTCTTCAATGTGCTGTTGCAGGTGCTCGACGACGGCCGCCTGACCGACGGCCAGGGCCGCACCGTCGACTTCCGCAACACACTGATCGTTATGACCTCCAATCTCGGCTCCGAATATCTGGTGGCGCAGTCGGAAGGCGAAGACACCGAGAAAGTCCGTGATTTGGTGATGGCCGATGTGCGCGCGCATTTCCGGCCGGAATTCTTGAACCGGGTCGACGAGATCATCCTGTTCCATCGCTTGAAGCGCGAGCACATGGGGCGCATCGTCGATATCCAGCTCGAACGGCTGCAAAAGCTCCTGGAGGATCGCAAGATCGCGATCGCGCTCGATGCCAAGGCGCGCGAGTGGCTCGCCGAAAAAGGCTACGATCCCGCTTACGGCGCGCGGCCGCTCAAGCGCGTGATCCAGAAATACGTGCAGGATCCGCTGGCCGAGCTCATTCTGTCCGGCCAGATCAAGGACGGCGAGAAGGTCAAGATATCGGCCGGACGCGACGGCCTGGTGTTCAACGGCGCAGCGGTGGCGGCCGCCGCGTAACGGCGCGCCGTCGTCGCTTCGCTCGCAATGACGAATTAGATGCGTGGTTGTGGTATGGCCGCCGCGTTCAGCCGCTCGCGCATGTGTTCGACGAAGTATCCGGAGTGAAATTTCGAAACGCCGCTGATCACCAACGGATTGGCCCCGCCGCTGCTCTCCACGCTGATTGCGTCCCAGAACAACCCGCGCCGGTGCAAGACCTCGGCAATGTGCGACAGCGGCAGGTGGTCGTCAGTTCGCGCCCATGGGATAAGCCAGAATCTGACTTCTCTCGTCGAAATGCCGACATGGTCCGCGATCATGTACGTCGGAAAAATCCAGCGGGTGAGGCTGAAATGAAACAGCGCCCAGAGCCGGCTCGAACGCACCTCGATACGATCGTCGGCGGGGGCCATTAACTAACGCGCCTGCGCGACATTATTGCTTGATGGTTGGTTATTCTGCCCTTGTGCGACATGCGACAGCGGCGCGGCCGTCAGCACGGCGTCGAGCTGGGTGCGGTCTTTCTCGAAGCTTGCCAGCGTGTCGCCGTCGAGCACGCGGCCGCGCGGCAGCTTGACCCGCATCGGATCGACGAAGCGGCCGTTGACGATGATCTCGAAATGAACGTGCGATCCGGTCGACAAGCCGCTCGAGCCGACGAAGCCGATGATCTGGCCCTGGCGCACCCGGCTCCCGACCTGCAGGCCGCGCGCGAATGCGGTCATGTGGCCGTAGGCGGTCTCATAACCGTTGGCGTGGCGGACACGCACGTATTTGCCGTAGCCGCCTTTGAGTCCGATCTCCTCGATCTCGCCGTTGCCGGCGGCAAAGATCGGCGTGCCGAACGGCGCGCCCCAATCGACGCCGGTATGCAGTTCGCTGATGTGGAGCAGCGGATGCGTGCGCCAGCCGAACGGCGATGTCTCGATGCCGGTCGCCACCGGCTTGCGGACCAGGAATTTCTTGTCGCTGACGCCGTCCTCGTCGTAGAAATCGTAAACGCCGTCGTCGGGGGTCTGGAACCGATAATACCTCTTGGTCTCGCCGCCGATCGAGAGCGCGGCGTAGCGCACCTCGGCCGCGGCCTCGCCATTCTCGTCGTTCGAATACAGTACGTCGAAGCTGTCGCCCGGCTGCACTTTGCGCTCGAAATCGACGTCGTAAGAGTAGATGCGCACCAGATCCTCGATCACCGGCTTCGGCACGCTGTTGCGCAGCGCGGTCTCCCACAGGCTCTGATAAAGACTGACGTTGCTGGTATCGTTCTGGTCGGTCTGATCCTCGCCGGTGTCGGTGACCTCGGTGTCGATGTTGCGAATGTCGACGGGGACGTATTGACCGAGATCCGAGAGCGCCACCGCCGCGGTGATGCCGGAGTCGCCCGCGATAATGACGCGCAACGGCTGGATGTGGCCGATGCCCGCGGGCGCCATCAAGACCCGCAGCTTCTCGCCTTCCTTGACGCCGCCTTCCAGAGCGGCCGGCCCGATCACGCCGATGATGCTCTTGATCTCCTCGGGCGCGGCCCCGAGCTCGCGCAGAATCGAACCGACGGTCTCGCCCTTTTTGACGACGACCTGGCGCTCGCTCCAGTCGCCGCCGCCATTGATCTGATTGGTCGTCTTCGGCGCCAGCGTGACGTTTTCGGGAACGACGCGCGGCGTGAAGCCGAAATAACTGTCGCCGTCGTGCTCGGGTGCGTAGTCCAGCTTCAGGCTCGGCGTCCAGGCGGCGCTGGCGAGGAGGCTCTTTCCCATTCCGATCGTGGCGGCGACGTCGCGAATCTGGTTCAGTACGTCATCGAGCGACAACTGCGTCGTCGGCTTGACCTTCGCCAGTAAGGAATTGAGGTCGCATACCGCCGGCGACACCGCTTGCGACGGGGCCTTGGCCGATTTGACGGGGGGCACCAGATCGCAAGTGACGAACGAAACCTCGGCGTCCGGTTCGGCCGCCGGCGTCTGGTCATCGCCGGCGATGGAATCGGTCAGCAGCTTTTGCGGATTGAACGGTGGGACATTGGCCGACAATTCGCCCGCCGTCAGCGACAGATTGCCGGTGACGCGCTCGTAGGAGCGGACTCGGATTGTTTCACGGTTGCGCACGCGCGAGGAGATCGGCACGCGTAGCGCTTCGCGCGTGACCGCCGGCTCGGTGAGCGCTGGCAGCCGGTCGGTCTTGCGCACACCGCTCAGGCGATCGCCGATGCTGGAGATTGCGCCGCGCAAGGCACTTTCGACCTGTTCCGGCGCTCTGGCGAAGTTTGCCTCGCCGTCGAGCGATGCAAAAACGGCACCGCCCATGAGCGCGGCGCCGCACAGTCCGGTGAGGATTGTTCCGGAAAACCATTGCACCGAGAGCCGGCGCCGATCGATCAGGCTGCCGTCGCCGTCCACCGAAAGCGGCGGCTCATTGCCGAGATCGATCGCCTCGGCATGAAACCTCCGAGGCGGAACGTCTCTGGCGCCGCGCGGCCTAGCTTGGTCCAAGTTTACGTCCCCACGTCCTTGGCCAGATTGCCTCGACCGCGCCCTTGCGCTCGCGATCGACTTCGCATTTCAAGACGATGCCCCGGCGGTCCCCGGATGGTCAATCGGAGCCGGTTTGGTCGAGGCGCAGAGCTAAATGGTTCTGCCGCTTCCCCCCTTGGCTGCGACATCCCGATAGGATTGCGCAAACAACGGCGGAGGAATATGGCTGCAGTACGGCGCGGGCAAGCGAAAAGCCGAATGGGGACCACAGCCTAGCGTTATGCCTTGCGTCGGGAGGCTGGTGCGGTCCCTACTTGCCGGAACGCGGCAATTGTCGCCTTACCGGCGCTCTACGGAGTAGATTTTGCATCTCCGTAGGTTGACAATCCCCGCTGTCGAAGCCTATATAGGACCTCTTGGGCGCGCCGCCGCCTAGTCGATGGCGCGTCCGCGAAGCCCCTCACTGTTTACACGGTGACCGAGCATCCGGCCATGCTCTTGATGGCCATGTTCGCGTCGCCGCGTCGGATGTGCGGGGTTCTGGTTTCTCCGGCATCGCCGGATGGAAGTTGACTGCACGACGGGCCGCAAGGTTCCGGGCTGTTTGACAAGTGAATCGGAAGAAAGAGAAACGTGGACGGCGGAGTCCTTGCGGGCCGCTTTCGCGATCGGGGCAACCTTGTCGCGGAAATGGCCAGAAGAGACTTCGGCGGTCTTACGTTTCAAGGTTTTCTACATCGGCCGATTGCGCAAGCGATCGGACGTGTAGGGACCTCGTCAAACGTTGTGATCAGCCGAGATCATATCTCTCTTCAACTTGAGAGTTTGATCCTGGCTCAGAGCGAACGCTGGCGGCAGGCCTAACACATGCAAGTCGAGCGCCGTAGCAATACGGAGCGGCAGACGGGAGAGTAACACGTGGGAACGTGCCCTTTG